>Ga0208198_1000342_pt1 | contig 55003 bp, 49 predicted proteins | sample AD_JPNTR2_MetaG_FD_184446 | JGI IMG/M metagenome (GOLD analysis project Ga0208198, IMG submission 184446) | Active sludge microbial communities of municipal wastewater-treating anaerobic digesters from Japan - AD_JPNTR2_MetaG (SPAdes) (version 2) | ecosystem: Engineered > Bioreactor > Anaerobic...
GACTCTCAAAGGCATCCTACGGCAAAATACGCCATATTCTTTATGCCGGCATGGTGAAATGGCATACACGGTAGACTCAAAATCTGCTGCTTGCAAGAGCGTGTGGGTTCAAGTCCCACTGCCGGCACTTTTTTATGCTTTTTAAATCCCTTGATATACAAGCCTAAAACACGGTTTTAACGCTGATATTCAATAGTATTCATAAAAAGCCCACCTTGCACCGTTCTACATGCTTTCACTCTTTATGACTTGACTTTACCATGTTTTTGTAGAACTATTGTAGAATAGGTGTAGAAAAATTGGCGTCAGGGGGCAGTTTATGGGCGTAAAAATCCGGCAGAAAGGCGACCACTTGTATCTGGATTTATACGAGCACGGCAGGCGGCGCTGGGAGGCGCTCGGAATGACTGTGCCGAAGGAACCAGCGGCACGGCGTGATGTCATGGCGCTCGCTGAAGCGGTACGGCAGAAACGCGAAATGCAGCTTGTCGCGGGGCGCTATCAGCTGCTTGATCCGGTCAAGGCTAAAATGAAACTGACAGATTATGCGAAGCAGATCGCGGCGCCTTATAAGAAAACAGCACACTTGCCAAAATCCTTGAAATACCTTGAACCCTTTGCCAAGGATACGCGCCTGCAGGATGTTGATGAAACCTTCCTTGAAGGCTACAAAGCCTACTTATTAACGCTGGACGGCATAGGAGCGACTACCGCAAAGCACTATTTTGACGCGCTGAAGGCGGTTTTAGCGCGTGCGGTACGAGAGCGCCTGCTTGAAACGAACCCTGCAAAGGGCGTCAAGGCGATCAAAACACGCGAAGCGAAGCGACCATTCCTGACGATCAAAGAGATTCAGGCGCTCTTCGATACGCCACTATCGGGCGGCGAGCTTGCAGAGGATTGCAGGCGGGCGTTCCTGCTTTCCTGCTTCACCGGCTTGCGCCTTGGCGACCTGAAAAGCCTATGCTGGGGTGATATTCAGCGCGAACCTGAACCGACTATCAGCAAAGTGGTGAATAAAACCGGCGAGGTTATCACGATTCCGATTGTGCCTTCAGTATGGCGTATCTTGAACGATGGGGAGCTGCACCGCCGCGATGAGCTTGTATTCCCTGCGCTAGCGAAAACGCGCGGCGAATATAAACCGCTGGCACGCTGGCGAAAGGCGGCGGGCATTGAGCGGCCGTTCGGCTGGCACGCCGCGCGGCACAGCTTCGCCGTGATGAGCTTGGAGGCTTCGGGCGATATTTACGCGGTATCGCGGCTTTTAGGACACAGCGACATTCAAATAACGACAAAATACCTGCACTTCATGGATGCGCGTAGAAAAGCGATCCTTGACGCGCTACCAGAGATCGACACAACAGGCGGCGTGAAAATCATTCAGATGCGTGAAGCGAAATAAACCGCGTTAGCATAACAACAGTATTTTCTTCATTAGATAAAATTAAATACCTTATTGATGCGCCCCGTTGACTTTCGATTCTTTTTTTTGTATATTAATTGAATACTAAACATCTGATAAGGCTCCTGCGAAACTCAAGGAAGGCGGATGTATGATCCGGCTTAGGAGGGTGTTGGCGATGGATTCGGCAAAGTTAGCGGTTCCGATGGGAAGTGTTCTTAAGCACTATCCCGAACTCAGGGATGTGGGTGGTATCAACAGAACTATGACGGGCGATCCGCTTATTCGGCTTACCCCCAATAGCGATGCATTCATATTTATGCGCTGGGTAAAAAATCCCCAGAGCATTTCCTATGTAAAGCGTCGCGATATTCGAAAATTAAAGCATGTTTTTGATCTTGACGTAAAAACTCTAGCGCACCTTTTAGGGGTGGATTCTGATAAGATGTTCCGATGGCTAAAGCCTTGCAAGAATGGTGACGATTATATACCGATAAAGCGTTCGGATTTAAGTAGAGTTTTTAAAGACTTAGCGAGCCATATCCCAAATAGCGATAAAGAGACATTAAGGAAAAAAGCGGAAGCATTCGATTGTGAAAACGGCCTTACAAAGGCTTAGATATAGAATAATGCTGAACTTACCACGAAATTGCGATAGCAACGGACGGTAAGGGCATACATAGGCAGCAATCCGCGTTGCGGGGAAGCTGGAGTGTATGCGGGGTTCGCCTCTGCACATGTCTCATCTAAAAAGATGAGACATCTGTATTGGCGGAGGTGTCCCCATGGACACTCAAAAGTTTTCTTTTCTAACCGTTGATCAGGTCTGTTCAATTCTTGGCTACAAAAAGAGTTACCTTTACAAACTTACACACGAGCGCGCTTTACCCTACTATAAGGTTCTGGGCGGAAAAATCATTTTCGATGCGGCGGAAATAGATGCGCTGATTCGAAAAAACAAAGTCCGAACACGGAATGAGCTATCCAATCAAGCTGACGAGCTGCTGAATAGCAGAGGCGCAAAATGACTGCGGCGTCAAAAAACCCCGCTGATGGGGCGGGGCAGGAAGCAGGGCATGAAAATCTATCTGTTTACAATGTAAACAATAAAGCGAGCCTTGTCAAGGCGCGAATCGTGCGCTTGCGGCAAACATGGCATCTTCAAATATCAGATTTCCAGTGTTTCGCAACCTTTATCGCACGGCTATTCCTGGAATATGCACCGATTGAAGTTCGCGTGCAATTCCTAGGAGCGCCTTCCGAAACGCCGCATAAAACCGTGGCACTTGCCGAGACATTCCTTTTGCTCTATACGCTTGCCGAGGATAAAGCGACTTCGGCTGGCGCGAAGTATTCACTTGCAGAGATATGGCAGGCAGCAATTCAGCTTGCGGGGGGCGCGTAATGAGCGAAGCAACCCTGCCCGTTGAAATAATCCTGCACGAGATCGGCGCTGACTTGGTGCCGGCGGTTAGCGAGCCTGCAAAAAACAAAATGCAGCAATTCCTGCATGAACCGACTCATGCGCTTGCCGCTGATTGCCTATTTGAACGATTTTCCGGCGAGATTATCTTCGAGCGCACAGGCCCAAAACAAGGGCGCTTCTGGCAACGACAGGCGGGCGGTTATTTTGAACCGATTGACACGCTGATTGATATTGCCAGCAAGTTTCTAGACGAGGCGGTTGACGAGACATTCGAGGAATTGAAGGCACAGGCTCAAGGCAATTCTATTTCAAAACTTTACATGGAAGCCGGAGCTGCACGAAAGAAAGCGCGAACCCGCGACTTCGTGAACGGTGCGCTTGAATTCTTTGCGGCGAAAACGCTTGTGCCGAATTTATCATCGCAATGGAATCAGACGCCGGAATGTTTGCCTTGCCTTGATGGCGTGATCGACTTCTCCGGCGACGAAATCAAAGCCCGGATGCCGAAAGCTGATGAATATTTCAAGGATCCGCTTCCGGTACAAACAACCGACATACTGCACGAGGATACACCTGTGAGCTTCTTGCTATTCCTTGGCGAGGTATTCCCTGACGAAGAGACGCGGCGAACGGCGCTCGAATGTTTGGGCTTGGCCGTAGCGAATAAAGGATCCCGAACATTTTACCTTTGGCACGGATCAGGCGCGAACGGTAAGAATACACTGCTTGACGGCCTGAAAATTGTGCTGGGGACACGAGTAGGCACGATTCCGGCTGGGGCGATTACTAAATCACATGACGGATCGGGGCGCTTTGCGGCGGCTGCATTGAATGGCCTGACTTTCGCCGCGGTTGACGAGGTTACCGCTCCGCTCGACACGAGCGAGATCAAAAAACTGACCGGCGATTCTGCCTTCTCCGTTGAGGAAAAAGGCCGTCAAGCCTTCGAGATCACGCAACGCTGGGTGCTTGTGGCGCTGACAAATCGGCTGCCTTCCTTCGCGCCAACCGATGATAAGGCATACCTTGAGCGCTTGATTATTTTACCTTTTGATAGCGTTTTCTACTTCAACGACGAGCAGCGACAGCACTATATCGACCTAGGCGTTCCGGCGGAGCGACTCATACAAGCGAGAGACCGCGATGCAATCATTGAGGGCTTTGAACGAGACCGAGCGCAGATACTTCGCCTGCTCATTAAAACTTATATGCAAGTGCGAGCGGCCGGAGGTAGGCCATATGAAAGCAAGCGATCATATCGGCTGAAGCTCGAATATAGGGATGCGAACGACATTGTCGCCGATTTCTTCAAAGAATACTTTGTTCGTGCTGACGGCGAGCGAGTACCGTATACACGAATCCTTGAACTTTATCGAGACTACACGGGCGATAAAAACATTGCGACGAGAACCTGTATACAGAAGCTGACAGCTCAGTTCTCATGGATGCAGAAAAAGAAAACAAACGGCCTCGGCTATATTATGAATATCCGCGAGCGCGATGGTAATGATGACGAGCTAGACAGTAGACACGAAGTATCAAATAGCAATGAACCACAAAAAACGCTATTCAATGCGGAAAACGCCAATTCTCCCGATACCCAGTTCAGTGCTGAAGTGCTGAAGAGCCCTATTTTAGGATTGACAATAGAAAAACGCCATTTTTCCTATGTCAATATCAAAAACCCTGTTTTCAGCACTTCAGCACTTGAAAATGATCCGAGTGCTTCTCTTTCTGACAGCGATCTTCTTTTAGCAAGCAAAACGGCAGGTGAGCTTTTAAAAGCGGCAGAACAAATAGGAGAAAAGGTGCCGATTGGATGGTGGCGCGATGCATGCGCCGAGAAGGGGCTGACGCCGCAGAAGATTGCAGCGGCTGAAGTCTACATGCAGCAAGTCGGCCTTTTGGATGGCGAATTTATCAAAATGGCTGATGAGGAAGGCAACAATAAGGCGCCTGCGAAACCACGCCTTGGCTTGCCTGAAGCTGACGGGCTTGCTGCTTTACGCAGTAACACGCAAGAGGCCAGTGGCTTGGATATATTTTAGCAAAAGCGGCGGCTTATCGGCGCGGTTGTGGCAGAAATTGCTGCTTCCGCGCCAAACTCAAAACAGTAAGTGAGGCTGAAAATGAATAGTGATTATCCAGTTTTGGTAGAAGAAAAACTTCCACGGATGCGGCGGTATTCAACGCTCGGTGCGATCCGCCGTGAGCTCATGCGGCTGTATGAGGAAGCAAAAAAGCAAAAACAACTCGACCCGATTGAAATTCAGCGATACCGGATGCTGTGCTTTCTGCTATCGAGTGCGGGCGAACTCATGAAGGCAGAGAAACTTGATGAAATCGAACGACGAATTTCAGTGCTTGAACGACAAGGAGGGCGAAAATGAATTTGGAAAAACGGCTTGCAAAACTTGAGGCGCAGAACGACGGTTCGGCTCTTGATATTTTTGTGCAGTACATAAATGAGCAAGATGAAAAAAAGGCTAATGCTTTGTACAAAAAATATTTGCGAGCTGATCCCAATCAAGAAATCGAAGAATTTCTCAAAATTATTGACAGACGCGTAAAAATTGCCAAGAAGCGAAGTGAAGAAAATGAACGGCTTATAGCTAATAGCGAGTGGCGGATAGTGGAGGATCATATCTGAGAGCGCTGCACCTGTAAAGAGCAACATGAAGGAATCTTTTCCCCTTTTTTCTCCTCTTTGCGATGTGTAATGTAAGCTAAAACTCCCCCTTCGGGGGAAATTCAGTTGACGTTAAACACTTGTTATTCATCATCATTATTAAACTCATCAATAATACGTTCAGCTTCATGATCATAATGTTCTGCCAATTCTCTCATCGTAGCAGCAAGTCTATGAAAACCCATATTCTCTGCTGCATCAGCTTTATATCGGCACTGATTTGCCAGATTTCTTTCTTCCTCGCCAGTCGGAACAATAGAATGAGCTCCTCTTGAATTGATGAAACCCAGCATAAAGCCTCTACGCAAATGATTAAAATTCCGATCGTTCAAAGCTTGAGCAACAACTTGGTGAATCCATAATCCATTAGGGTCTGCAGGTGAGTTAATTAAAACCTCACCAATATGGTTCATCGCTACTTCTAAGTGTCCTGATGCCTCAGTTAGTTCTTTAACCCTTTGTAACCATTGTTTGAAATTCTCTGGGTCAAACGTCCCATCCTTTTGCGTGCCTGGAAGAATTTTCCATCCCTGCAGCAATCTCCAAGCATTTAAAGCAACAGATTTTTCTTTTTCTGTAAGCTCTTTAGGAGGCTGGGCCTCATTTTTTGGTCGATAAATCAGACGAATTATCTCACAAAAGAATTCAGGAACATTGGCCATTCTGCTTTCAAGAAACTTTGGAGCAGTTTCTTCGCTATAGCTTTCCAATAAGGGAAGAAAAGCCCACTCCACCTTAATAAGATCTTCTTCTTTAGCGGAATTTTCTGTCTGGAGATGCTTTATAATTTCGACGATGTTATGGATATCCATAGAAGTCTCTGGATGATCAGAAGAAGATATTGCAAGCAAGGCTCTGACGCATTGATCAGTATTGAGTAGCTGATTCTCATATAACATTCTACTCAAACAATTGATGGCAGCATAAGGTCGATTATATTTAATAAGCTTTTCAATAGCGATATTCAAATCACCATCGCACTGGTAAGGGATGGCCTCAACTCGCGTCCAATATTCCTGCTCTTGCTCTTTAAGCCATTCTGAAGCGCGATCCCATATTGTTTTTATGAATGGTAAGCACGCTAGAAATTTTCCTATTTGGGCTGGAGTCCAATTGGATTTATCTAGGTTGTCGCACCAATCTAAACCATATAAATATTGGCGCTGTAAGATAAATCCCTTGACTAGATCGTTTCGTTTCGCATCATCAGGATCCAGAAAATGTGGCAAAAAAGCAGCATCAATTTTAAAATCATCAATTGCAGCACATGCAACTCCTACTTTTCTTGGAGAATCGACAGATTCAGCAAAGCGGATGATGCCTTCAACCCCATTTTGATCAAAGATTTCCTTAATAGCTGCTTCTCTCTTAACATCTAGTTGCTTTTGCTGCTCTTTCCAATCGCTATTTTTCTCAAATAAATCAAGATCACGAGTAGTGAATAGAAATTTATAGCGGATAGAGGGGCATTTAGGAATCAGATGTTCTGATACCTTTTCAAGTCGGATAATTAATTCACCAGGCAATGCCCATTGCGCATCCGAAAACCGCCGATGTTTCACTGTAAATTTGCGAATGCTATCCCAAATCAAGAACCGCTGATCTTCTGCCAGTTGGAGAATCGGTGGTGAGTCAAGGCGGTTAATTATCTGATTGAAAACAGATGGAGGCAAGCTATCAAGATGCTGAATTAAATCTGAAAGACGATTGGCATCACATTCAGCAGCATGAACAGCTAGTTCTGCATAAATAGAGATCTGTTTCAAATATTCTTCTTTAGTTACTTCCTTGCTCCCCTGATCTTTTATTGTTTTTCGCCATACTGGTTTATAGGAACCAGAAGAAATCGTATGTTGATTAGGCAAAAGCTGAATAATTAGGTTCCAGCCAATATCAGGCCATTCTTTAAGTAGTATCTGCACCGCTACTTTGCGTTTATCTACAGAGGCTAATGTTTGCGGGAACCAGGGGAGTAGAATAGTCACCAGTGAATTGGATGGTCGATTCGACCATTGACCACCTGGGTCATGGCTAGCAAGTTCCCCAAGAATAACACAGATGCGAACTAGATACTGTTCTTCCCAGGCTAATGCTTCAAGAGCCCATAACAGGCCAGTGAGATAATTCCTGCCAAAAACCCCACTACTTTCTTCCGAAAAAAGCCTATAAAAAGGGCAAGGTATTTGGCGAAGTGCCTTCTCAACCGCATTAAGAAATTCACCTGGATCAGCTTCTGCAAGAGCTGGTAATAAATCGTTAAGGCTGCCCCATAAAATCCAGTCGGCTCCTGAGAAAAGCTGAATTAAGGCTAATTTGCAATTTTCTTTAGCCTTCCCGACCGAGCAATGGATACACGCATTTGAACTACTACCTAAAACTGCTAAGCCTTCAGAGATTCCTTTCCGCATTTCGTGCGAATACAAAAACACCTTATTATGAATGCTTGCAGCAAATCTCTCCTCCACGGGTAATTCAAAAGCTGGATCGCGCTCTTTAAGAATAGTAACAGCCAGCGATATAAAGGTATCAAGATTTTTATCTAGCACACGCGATCCTAGCAGGTTCCACAGTTCAGTTCGATTATTAATTTTCCAAACTCCATTTTTAACTGATAATGGTGTATTATGGTAATGTAATAATTCTTGAGCCTTTTTTAGCCATTCATCATAGTTAATACCTAGCATCTGGCTAATTACATCAATGTCTGATTGATTTTTTTCATTCCAAGTTCCTATCAGCACAAGTAAGGCGATAAATGTTGCATCAGGATGTTGCGCCCAATCAATTTCAGAATTCTCTTGAGCAACTCTTAATTCATCTGGTATTGCCACTAAAAATTTCTGGTTGAAGGCATTCTGAAGGTCTTCTGGCAGTTTATCAGGAGCAATTGTTCCTGCATTCCTATTCCATTCTTGTACAAAAGCAACAATCCGAGGCCAAACCCACTCTACATTCAGTGGCTTAAATAGAGAAATATGGGAATGAAGTAGAGATAGGACAACACCACTCTCTTTATCAAGATCGACTACTAATAGATGAAAATGCCTTAAAAAGCTATAGAGTTTATCTCTTTCAACCTCATTGCCTCCATTTGCTGCTTTAAGATGCTTTTCGATAACTTCCAGTTTTTCAGTGCTCTTTGATGGACTGAATTTCGCTTGATGCACATGCGTGAAAAATTCATCAGTGTTCTTTGTATGCCTTGCCTGTTCAAGAATCCATTGTACATTATGTGTATCAGTCGCGCTTAATGGACCCGTGATTAATGCGATGGCATCCTTGCCTTTCTTAAAATTTTTAGAATTGTTGTAATCATTCCATGCAGCCTGTATTACCTCATCAAACCTTCTGTCTTCATTTGTGATAGTAATAGTAAGCTTTATTTGCGCTAAGAGCTTTCGTCGCTCGCCAGTGTTTGCATTTTTCACATATACAATCAAATCATCTGTATCAAAGCCATCAACTTTTCCTTGAAGTTTGATCTCAATAATAGGCCAGCAAGGGAGACAGGGCGCATACCCACCTGAGAGCATCAATGTAACAAACATTGATTGTACTTGAGCTTCAAAGAAAGCACCCGCACCACCAGTAGAGATAGGAGTGCTTAATTGTTTGCTTTTTGCCATTAATATCTCCACCACAAGCTTCTTTCCCTAACTGCTATGCTTTCTCATTCTATCATTGCCTTCATAAGGGCATCTCGTGCATCTGAGTAGAATTGAATATCAATCTTGGTTGCCATGTCATCTGAAAGATCAAGAAGCTGGCGCCGGCATGCAACCGGCAACAAGAGAGCTGAAGCACCTTTTTCGACTGCGATCTCAGCGATAGTGACGGAGTTGTGAATTGGCTCGATAGATCCGCCCAGGTTAATCTCACCTACGATGATGAGACCGCCACGGACACTTTTCTTCAAGAGAGCAGTACAGAGTGCAATGAGTGATGCCATTCCGAGTTTGGCACCAGACTTCGATACATCAAAGGCCCGAAGTTGTACTGTAAATTCGTGCTGGCGTGGGTCTTTATCCCCGACGAGTTGCACGGCTCGAGCATAGAGATTTTGCTCAGCATAGCCCATGCTTTCTTTGAATGCGGGAGGTACAGGTTTATTAAGGATCTTGACGCCAGACCCCGGACCTTCATTGATTTCAATACGATAAAGCCCAGGATGTTCTTCACTTCCTCCTGGTGAGATGGTCCAGACTTGACCTGGTTCAAGGGGGTCTCCACCGATTGTGTTTTGACTTTGCAGTTCTGGAGTTGAAACAAACTTCTCTACACCCTCAGTCCCCATGAAATAACTGAAATGGGTATTGCGAAATTCCGCTGCACCGATGCGCTTTTGCTGTTCCTTTACACGTCGCCTTGCTTCCATGGCAATGCGTACAGCCCACTCGACATCTTCATCGAGGATTTCTCCTTCACCTGGATATAAAAGCTTGAGCAGCCCACTGGCGGTTTTATTGACAGCGTTAGTATCTCGCCCTGAGAGAGCACCGCCATAATATACTCGATTCTGCAATATGCTCACTCTGTTTTGATTGCGAAGTTGACTCCAGCACTCGGATAAAAAGTCGCTTACCAAACCGAAGTGATTGGTTAAAAGCTCATTGCCGATTTTTGGTACATCCCATCCGGGCAAAAAGGCGTGGATTCGGTCCATGAATGCGGTATCATCTCTCATTTCCGGCGGTAAAGGACCAAATAAATGTCCTATGCGCTGCTGGTGATCAACATCGACTTCAAAGTTGCCTATAAGAACAATACTGCCATCAGCACGAATGTTTTCTTTACCACGGCTGAATTCGCCAGATTCCATATATCCTTTTAAGATGTTTACCCCATCCTTTTGATCAAAAGAGATACCAGACACCTCATCGAAGCATACTACATCGTAAAGGCACACCAAGCCTCGTTGGCCTGTTGAGTTATTGACGAACATTTGGGCGACAGTTGCCTTGCCCCCAGAAATAAGATGCGCATAGGGAGAAATTTGCTGGAAAAGATGGCTTTTCCCGGTTCCTCTCGGGCCAAGCTCCACTAGGTTATAATTTCGTTCAACAAAAGGAACCATGCGAAGCAATAATGCATCACGCTGACGATCAGATAGACCAAGCGGCTCGATACCTATCGAACGAAGGAGTAAATTCTTCCATTCGAGAGAAGTGAAAGATTTACGGGCATCAGCAAGAATATCAAGCACATCATGCTTTGAGAGTTGTATTTCTCTGAGCGATTCAATGCCGAATGGCCTTCCTTTATTTTCTTGTGCAATAGTAGCATCATAGCTGAGAGTGATCTCTGCATAGAAACCACCGGTCAGCATGCGTTCGTGTTTTTTGACCAATTCTGAGCTTATCCGGACGTCATTGAGCCGCAAGCTTGGCAACGTGGCAATGTAGGAATCCGTTCTTGCATCCAAGCGTGCAGAAATAATGTCGATAATTTTAATCTCACCATTCTCTTTTGCTCGTGCTTTGAAGAGCTCTTCTTCTCCTGCTTTGACAGTTCGCGACATGAGCTGTCGTTGAACGATGTCAAGACCCTCTTCGATTTCCTCTTGATTAGTGCTCGCACAATAGCGGCCGAGCATGAACTCGACGACATAGGTCGGAACGGGGAATTGCCGGCTAAAGGTCCGAACCAGGTCTTTTCGAACAAGATATCCTTCCAGCTTTGTAGCAGCTTTTTTATCGAGATTGTCCATCTCACTCATGGGTTGCCTCCGGCAATGACTGTGGGTGTCTGCGCAATCAAAGAACCATTCTCATCGATGAGTACAACAATTGCTGCTTGGCCTTCCATATCCTCGTCTTCGACGATCACGGAAGTTGTTCCATTGTCTTTGAGCGTTTTTTTGTCTACAACAACACTGGAAGATGCATCACCAGCATGGCTTCGAATGTCGATTGCCAAACCTGAGAAATATCCTTCTACAGTCACGGTACAGCGGAGCCCTTTCCATACCACACCGGCAATTTTTACCGATGTGGCAGTTTGCTCAGATGCTTCTTGGGTTACCAGTAAATGCAGAGTGAGGCATTCTTGCAAGCTAAGGCCACCATGGGTGTACTCTTCGCCTCTCTTAAAACAGCTCACTCCATCAGCGAGTGCAAAGTATTGGTTAGGGTTCCAATACCATGGGAAAAGCCGCACATCAGAAGTAGCTCCAGGTTTTAATGCCGCGCATCGACCCCACTTGCTATCTACCAAGGCGCTTGGAAGGTTGATTTTGGGTAATCCCCCTGGTAACAAGAGCCACCCATGATCTGTCACAACCCGGACTCTCTTCCATCCTGCAGCCAAAAGCTCCGTAATACGGTCTGTGATCTCCAAAATTAAGGAATCGATATATTTGGTAAGTTTCCATCCACGCGCATGGCCTTCATGGTCAATGTCCCCAAACTCGCACCAAGCCATGCCCTGGCTGTCGCCTGCATTAGAGTTCTCCAGGATTGCCCACCCTGAATCGCGCAGTAGTTTTTTAAGATTGTAGCCACCCTTCAATGACTGTCCGGTTTCTATAACAGATGGTTCAAAATCTGTACTGCTATCTTCTCCGAAGATTCTATCTCGTACCGGACTTACCGCTGCTTTGCCAGTTTCTGTGACGCTCGGCAGGGCTGACCACGCAAGTTCTTCCGTAACTTTATAGTTACGTGCTTCTAAAGTACTAATCAGACGCTTTCCCATATCAAAACGCAGCCCATCCACGAAGAGAATGCAATCACCGGGGCTGAAAGAAACTTTCTTTGGCGTCAGACAGGTACCCCCTGGATAGGAGGTGCTGTCAACAAGGTTTTGGAGATAGCGAGCGGATTCTTCTATCCATGGCAGGTAAATAGCCCGAATAGCAGCAATCACCGCTTCAATGTCTTTTGAACTCTCGACCTGGGCCAGGGCCTTGAGTACAGCATCATCAGCTTGCCATCCGTGACTGCGATATCCACTAATGAGGTCGTCCAACGAACCTGCAGCAAGGCTGTTTTGGGTGATTTCAGCGAGAATTGCTAAGTATTGCAGGGCGAAGGCCAAAGGAGCTTCCCCAAGTTCGGCCCACACTAAAGAGCGCCTGCCTCCATGCTTTTCTTCAAGCTTCAAGAGTTTTTTCCGCGCCTCATGCGCAGTCGTTTGGGCAAGGGCTAAAAGATCATATTGAAGGCTCTTTTCCTGATCATCGTTCCACTGCGGCCAGCCACAAGCCGAATCCGAATCTGTGTACAAATCCCATTGAGGTGGAGTACATTTTCTAATTTTATTTGGGATATTAGCGTAGCGCTTTGATGCCTCGCAGTAGCGTTCCCAAACGGCATGCCATGGGCCTTGATGGTTCGCAAGCTTGGTGATTCCAGTCAAGATGCCTTCCTTTTGAGGATGGTAGGCTAGTTGAGACTCACAGACTTCAACAAAGGCTTCCCATTCATTCTTATCACGATTTCTCTGAAAGACTTCCCCTTGGTCGAGCCATTGAAGCAAATCACGAATTAGGTCGTTACCCGAAAGCAAAGTATTGAAGTAGTCCTTGTCCAGATGCTTAGCCTGAAGCAAAGAGACATCCTCGTCGAGAAGCCGATATAGCGAAAGCTGCATAGCTTTTTTGGTATCGTTGTCTTGTGCGACATCTAACCCAAGCCCACCCTGATTTGATTTTAAGTATGCCAAAATAGTCCAATCTTTCGAATTGATTTGTGACCAGATCACACCGCGAAATTGCAATTCAGCAAGGGCTTTAAGGTAATCAGGACAGGTTTCTACAGCCCGAAGGTCCCGTCTGCTAACACCTGGAAGATAGAGAACAGGAATAATGGTATTGGTAGATCGCATTGATGAACGGATTTTGGCGACAATAGAGCTTAAATCTGCATTTGCTTGAGTAATGTGCGGATCATTGATTCCTGCAATTATACATCGTAGCCAGATTGCCGGGCCGATCTCTTTTTCAGGCTCGTAGTCGCCAAGCACTAACAATTCTGGCATTTCCGATTGCAGACGCGATATTGCGGTTTCCCATTGCCGGTCGTGATCCGGCCACAAAATACAAGCAGGGGGCACCTGAATTTCTGGATTGTAGACAGCAGCTGAGCGAATATCTTTTAGCAAATGATCAAGCACTCTCATGCTTCATATCCTTATAATTTAAAAAGCTGAACTACTTGTTGAACGAGCTTTTCTGTTCGTGAATCGATCTGGGCAACACTCCACCTCTCAGCAGAAGCCAAGTCCTCGTTAAGCTTGAGTCCGTTCTTATAACCAACCGCATGACCATGTCGATCGGTACGATTTCGCTTATCTTCGAAGCTCTTATTGCCAAGTGCACTGTTGAATCCAGAAATGGTAAGATTGCCTAGCTTATGAACATGCGTCTGTTGAATTTCTTTTGCCTTTTCTTTATTACCATCGGCAATCATGTTTATCCAAGACTGAGGGATATTCTCTCCCTGTGGAAAAATATGTTCGATGGTCCACACAAATTGATTGTTTTCAATACGCCATAGATCAACCCAACTCTCTTTGGTCATGGACTGCTCGGCGAGTGCACAAAGAATAAAGCGGGTTACCCCTGAATTTTCCTCATAAATTGGACCTTTGAGCTTGCTTTCGAATACCTGATCAGTTGCAGAAACTGCTACCAGCTGCTGTCTCATTGATTGGAGAATAGCATCAGCACGCAGCTCACCTAGCTTGTCAATCAATGTCATGAACAGCCGAGTAAGATCTCGCGTTGGTGGTGTATCGGTTAAGTTGCGACGAACGAAGAAGCGGACCAGCAGTTCAATTATAGATTGGAGGTGAGCATTCGTAAGCTCGAGCTCTTCCTTTTTTGCAAGTAAATATAAAAGGAGTAAATATGATGGAGCGCCCTGAATGCGTTCCAAATCCTTGAGCGATTTTTCGAGTTCTCGGTACGTGTCATCCTTGTTGCGAGAAAGCATCAGTGAATAGAGTCTTCCAGAAATACTGATCTTCTGTAAAAAATCCTTCGCGTCATAATCGATAAGCTTTTCATAGATTTGAATAAGGTTGGACCGGGTTGCAACTGGAACCTGGTGGACCGCTTTAAGTTCGTTTTTAAAAGCATTGTAATACTGCCGAAAGAAGCGCTCCTGGATCACATAGTCATCACCCAGGTACTGCAAGAGACGATTCCAGTGCGTAAAATAATAGTCTATCTTGCCTGGTTCAAGGGATTCCAGACGTGCAAGAAGCTTGTTTTTTATAAGATCGATTGCGGTAAGTGGCATGCCTCGATTGTTGAGCGACTCGAACAGGGTGTACGCGTCAGCATGACTTGCTACTTCAATCTTGACCAGGTATGTCTGGTTGACTTTATCAAGGAATTCTATGATGGTTTCCAGCTGGTTACTTGTACCATTGGCCATTTCATCGATACGATCCTGGAAATACCGATAAGCCCGATAGATCTTACGATTACCTGCGTATGCGGGGGCATCATATTCACTGATGACTCCGATTTCAGCGAGTACAGCACGATAATCGGCGTTATTATTATTCTGGATCTGGGGGATGAGGCGAATCTGATCATCGCCTTTTTTCAGAACCAACTTTCGCTTTAAATTGATCAATTCGATTCGTTGGTCATCATCAAGATCGTTTTGATGATTTTTTAGGGTCTTGTAGACCGCAGCAAAGAGCAATGAGAGCGTTGTCAGACGTTGTTGTCCATCAACGAGTTCAAGATTTTGCGCTGAAAGCGCATCAATGCTTTGGTTAATGCAGATGATTGAGCCAAGGAAATAGCCAGACTCGTTCTCACGCAGATCATCGAAAAGATTTTCCCACTGATTTTTGCCCCATGTGTATTCGCGTTGGTATCGTGGGATGACGTACACTACGTTCGCTTCGATATCAAAGAGCTGTGAGACGGGGTAATTGTTGACTGATTTGATCATTTTGCAGCCTCCCGTGCTGTGCGTTTTTCAGCCAGCGTGAGGTGATGGTCGTTGATGCGATCGCCTTCGTGCCCGCCGTATTGTGGACCAAGATGATACCATGGTGCAGATTTCACATCATTGCCGCGATCTTTTTTCCAATCGATATTTGGCTTATCTCGCAGGATTCCAGCGCCCTTTTTCTGCACATCGGGCACAGTCATGAAGGGGCGGATATTGAGGCGTACGCCGTCGTTGAGGTCGGGATCCCATCCGATGGGTTGTTTTTCGATAGGTTTCCAGCGCACAAAGATGTCGTAGGGTGCTTCGCCTGCAAGGATAAGCTCCAGCTTTTTCTTGAGAGCTTCAGCGGCAGCAAGTCGCTCTTGCGCGCCATCGACACCACTGGCGATGTCCTGCTTCTGGCGGTTGATCCAATCGCCCACATAGGTGTAGATAAGGGTCTCCAGATTCTTGCGGTCGAGCTTGTGGTAATTGACCAGCACAGAAAATCCATCTGGCAAGCCGTCCCAAATATGCCAGATGAAGGGGCGGTGATGAAAGAGCTTGCAGTGCTGGGTGAAGAACTTATCTCTTAGCCAGGATTCGAGAGTCTTACCGACATGATCAGCGTTCTTGAGCAGCGTCGCCAGGATATCGTTGGACCAGGCATCGCCATAGGAGGCGGCGAGTAGGTTGAGGAGACGGTCGGCCGCAGGTGCTTCACCGCGTACTGGTGGAATGCAGACAATGCCATCCTGATCGGCAAAGGGCAGTAGTTCCTTGCAGCGCTCCACCCATTTGTGCTGCTCATCGGCCAGCTCCATTTCTGGATCGAGCTCGGCTGGCCAGCGGTAGCCGAGCAGACGAGCAACGGCAACTTGCAGTACCGTAGCGTCGGTGCGCAGCGGCCCATTTGAAGTCCCTTTCTTTTGTTCGTCCCAAATCACCGAACCGCAGGGGTGGCCGTGGAAGATCCATTGGGTGGGGTCGTCGGTGTAGGGTTCTGTGGGCAAAGTTTCGAGGGATGTTTTCCTCCTCCAGACCTCAAAATCAACAAGTGCCTTTTCAAAGTACCGAGGCTCAACACTAATTTTCTTATTAAACGATCGAATCGATGAAACAAAATCGTCCGATGAACAGTACGCCCATAGTGCACATAAATCTTCGGGTTTTTTAGGAATCAAGACCCCAATATTTGCGGAATATTTATTCCCAGTGAAAATAGTTGCATAAAGTCTACCCATTAGATTCACTGCAACACCAGTTTTGCCCCAGTTTGGCTTTCCCCTTCGCCAGCTCTGGATTGCATGATTTAGGCTTTTAAGTTCTTCGGCGATGCGAGCTATCGTACCACATTCACTTTCCCAGAAAATCACTTGTTCGCGTCCGCCAAATGGGACCGTATGCGAAGTATCAGACTGAAAGTACTCCCAAGCATTATTTGGTAGCTCAATTTCCCAGAAATATTTAACAAACCAGTTTACTTCTCCCGTTGAAAGGCCGCGAAGCGCTTTGGCATATTCGCCTAATGGCTTTTCTCTGGAGTTAGGAGAAAAATTTATTACTGTATGCGTGGAGTTTTGTAGCTCTATCTGATTTAAAGAATTAGTGAATTTTCTCCTCAACCCGTCAGCTTTTCGATCAACGCCACTTTCATCACTTACATCAATTGTATAAAAATTTGTTTTTAGTTTCTGATTACTCGTAATTCCAAGCATGCTCTGCACCACTTCACCTGAAATTGTGTTAAACGCCCCAGCACCAAGCCTAGCCATTATCTTCCATGAAGTACTTGTAAGCATTTCGTTACGAAAATGCCTTTCCCTATTCTGGAATGTCCAGCCAGAAGTAGTAACAAAACAAGCAAGGCCACCTGTTTCAGTTAAACTGCATAACCTTTTAACAAAAACAAATGCCAAGTCGTTTTTTGCTTTCGCATAATTTTTTTCAACAAAAATACGAAGCGTTTCGCTAAATCTATTAATTGCAAGATATGGTACATTGGTCATTGTGACTGAATATTTCTGCCCAAGTATTCTTGCAGCTTTGTTCAATCCCTTTGCAACAATACCCATTTCTGCCTTTTCATCATCTTTCTCCCCCACTAACGCTTTTGTTAGCAGAGGTTCGACTTCTTCCCACCTTAATTCAAACAGCGACCCCTTACCTAAACTTGCTTCCGGATTGATCAAACTGCCGAGTACTGGTGCGTCTTTAAACTGTTTGTAAAGTTCTTCGAGAGAGAGCAGAAGTTTAGTGTTGTTCCCAGCCAGCGCCAACCAGTCCTCCTTCTTAGCACTGATCGACAAACCGGAACAGGCGACATTCAATTCCGGTAACACCCGGTAGCCACCAGCGTTCGGATATTTCCATGCAGTTAGCGCAAGTGCAAAGGTGGCCAGTTCCACACAGCGTTGATCCAGTTCCAGTCCGTGGATGTTCTCGCTAAGCACTCGGTTTACTGCCTCTCTGGCCGATAGCCCTTCCAACTCTATGCGCATCGGCACCAGCATAAGAAAGGCGGCCACCAGGAAATGACCGGAGCCACAGCATGGGTCGAGCACTTTGAGTTGAGACAGGTTATCGGGCCAGGATTCGAAGGTGCCAGCCGCCGGTATCCAGGCACCATTTTCCTGCCTCACAAAGCGCAGATAGTCCAGCGGCATCCCGGGGATGGCGGCTCTGCGACGCAGTTCCTCTTCGCTGCTCGCGTTTTTAAGGTCGTGCTCGGTAAGCCGCCTTGTAGCCCACCAGGCTCCTAGAGAATTGTCGAGCAGGAAGCTCACCATGTAAGGCTCGGTAAAGAGTTGAGTGACGGCAGGCAGCTCGCGGGAGCCAATTTTGACTTCAGAGTCGTCTATCTCTTTCTTCTTTTTGGCTTGCCAGAATTGATAAACCCAACCGAGACTGTCAGAGGCAGTGAAGACCTCCGGTGGTAAGTCGGCTAACAGACGCTCTAGTTTCTGCTGATGCTCGGGTGGTAAGCTTAATTGGAAAACGGGTGAATCGATTCGGAAGATCTGGGGCAGCATGCGCGAGGCAAATCGGGCGGCTAGTTCCCACCCATTCGTTGCGCCTTCATCAACAGCAAGGTCTTCACATTCTTCGAGAGTTACCGGCACTGGCTCATTCGGGTCAGGATACATCAGTAAGTTGTTCTCGGCCAGAAACCGGGCAAATAACATGCGGTGCCAGTGCTCGTAAGCGACCTCTTCGATAAGGCGGTCCATCGTCTGTGCTTCGCTGCCATTTAAGGAATCTCCAAGCTGACGGCCGTGAGCACGCAGCCTGCGGCGTAGCGCTCTCTCTTGTTCGCTCAGGTGGGCAAAGGGCTCGGCTTCCCCCACAGCAAGTTGTTCCAGCGCAGCGCGGGCTGCGTCCTCAGCAATATCGCGCGCATTTCTGATGGTACGTTCAAGCAGGTTTCTTAATGTTTTGTTCAGTGGCTGCATGTGCTATTTCTCCTGGAGCTTGCTTACTGAATCATTACCGGCCCGTTTTGCAGGGCAGTTTTGAGTTGTTGTTTTAAGTCCTCGACCCAGGCTTCGATATCCTCCTCGGTCTTCAGCGTTCGCCGCGGAATTTGAATGAACTGAACCTTGGGCTCACACAATTCAGCGGCACGTCGGGCGATATTCTCGAAACGAGTGGGCATGGCCGCAACCCGGTCGGAAAACATTGAAAGATCACAGTTGTCTAGGGTGGCGAGGATGTCTTCTGTGGATTGCACAGCGATCTTAGGCTTGTCATTACGGGCCAGTTTTTCTTCAGCTAAAAGTTGATTTTGTTGCTCCGGCTCCAATTGCTTCCAGTTCTCATCATCGAATAAGCGTTTGAGGCCTTGCTCATAATTAGAGTCATATTCGCTACTGAGCTTGTTGATCTCATCTCGCAATCGCTGGGATAGGCCAGCGATCAGCGGCATTACAGGATCGGGTTCTTCGAGAAGCTGCCGCTGTTCTTCAATTGTTTTTATATGAGCCAAAATTATCTCAGTATCCGGAAGCCCAGATGCGTAGGTCGCCAGTCGCTTTAAGATTTCCCAATTTGGCCAGCGTTTGTTAATGCGAGCAGCAAGATCCTTCCAACGGTCGATGTAATCACTCAGCTCGTCCCGCTGATTATAGAGAGCCAGTAGTTGCTCATTACCTCCAGTGAGGCGGATATCGTCCAGGACCGCGGTGTTTGATCGAGTAGGTTTCGGTGCCTCCCCGCCTGCCTGGTTGGCGAGCTCTGTAATTTTTTGTAGGAACTGCGTTATATAGCTCAGTTCTTCTCCTTGTTTGGCTGAGATCTCGATCTTTTGCAGGAGCTTACGGATCTGGATACGTTGGGCGGTGGTGATAGTAGCAGATTCTACCTTGAAGACTACTTTTCCAATTGCTTTGCGCTCCAGCTCTTTGGGGTCGAGTATTATGACATGCTCATCTTGTGCCCGGATTAATCCAGCAACCAATAGAACTTGCATGGCGCCGTCTATCGCATCACGTGGCCATCCATAGGGTGGCGATTCGAATTTTGTGCGGATATCTGCGCCTTTTTTGCCACCGGCAATGAACGCGAGAATGGCTTTGCAAACGGGATGTTTGGCTGGTTCATCTTCGTAATCGACAGCATTGAGAGCGTCGGGAGCGCCAGTCTTGGCTTTTTCGTACACCTTTGCCCAACCCGTGTGGTCTGCAATCTGAAATTGTGGATAAAGCCTTTGCAATGCGTTTGAGGAGGCTTCCAATATCATTTCCTGCAAATCGTTCCCAGCTATTTCATTGCCTCCAGCTTGGAAAACTCGGGCAGCAGAAAAGGATTCTTCGAGCAGTTCCCCGATTTTTTTCTCGGCGGACTGCTTGGTGGTCTCCATCGCAGCTCGAGCTTCGATCCCTTCTGGGGTATTGGGAACTCCACGCTTGTCCAGTGTTGCGCTCGCGGCTTTGTAATCAATGAGGTGATGCCGGAGGTCATCAGCGGAACGTTTAGGGATGAACACAAAAACCGTTGGGGATTGGATACCCGCCTGCCGGGCATCGGCTCGCACTGAATTCTCGTCAATGCTCCAGCCATCGCGAACCCAAAGATAAATGCGCTGGTCAGCGTCGTGGGGAAGTTGGGCATCAAATAATGGCGAAATTTCACGGATGACCTTTGAATTTCCTTGGGTCAGCGAGAGCTTACCCACAATCTCGTTAAATTTCTTTCGGATGCGCTCGTCTCGTTCAGCCTCGATACGGTGTGTCTCGTTGGACAAGGCAGAGCGCTGGCTCAAAAATTCGTCGTTCCAGGCTGCGCTCTCTTCGGTCTGGATGCGGTATTCATCGCCGACTTTCATGAGAAGCTCACATGTATCGAGCAAGCTGGGCAATTTGCTGCGTAGACTGCTACTACCGTCAGAAAGGTTTTCGACCAATAGGTCGGCGAGGGTGTCGATCGTAGCTCGAATGCCAATTTCAGTATTCTGACTACCAAGCTTATTGATGAGGAATACTAGTCCACAAGCACGAGCCATGAGCCTTTCATCTTCAGATCCTCTGCTCCAAATCATGGTTTTCTCGTGGACTTTGCGGGGAAGAATTCGTGACTGAAGAAGCTTGTCTGCAGAATCGAAATAAAGGTAGTCAGCTGGTACAACGTTCCCCAAAGGCTTATCTAAGTTGGTTTGAATGACCTTGTGAACCATGCTTAGCTGATTCCGTAGCTGGCTATCAGTTCCAGTCTGATCGAGTACCCTTAATGTGTTTTCCCAAAAACGCCGACGCACCGGCAAAAGGGGATAATCTTGGAGATAATTGGAGATGTCCTCCTGCCGATGACCGATGGTCGTGCCTGCCAGATGCCGCGATATCTCACCAAGATTCAATTGCATAATCCGCTCAATGGGCGCTTTGGCTTCTGGTTTCTTGGCCAGAATGACTTGACGAATGACTGCATCCACATCGGCATCGGAGAGTTCAAGGCGGATAGTAAAACGTCCTTCGAGTTTCTTCAGGTTACTAGTTCCAGTTACCGCAGTTTGACCGGTGCCGATAAATAGAAGTTTGCCGCCAAAATTCTTGCAACAGGCTTCTACCACCTCCTGCACGTCGACGGAACGTTGACTGTCTTCGCCGATAAACTGCTGGACCTCGTCGAGTACCACTAAGGTCAGAGGGAATTTGCCATCCTTCGTCAACGCCTGCCGAATGGCTTTGATCATATCATCGCTGGAAATATCCTGAACGTAGGGGTAAAGATTGTTCAAGGTTTCGACACAAGAAGAAGATGATGAAAAGAGATTGGGCTTTGCCTGAACGAGTGCATCATGGAGGCCTTCAGCAACATAAAAATTATCCAGCTCTTCGTTCCAGTCGAAACTTTTCTGCTCTACCAGAGTGCGTACTTGATCATAGATACCTTCATGTTTGAGCCACATTACGAAGCGGGCAACAGGGTACTGCTCGGGCAATCCTGCGGATTTGAAAATGATACGTAGTAATGCCAGCCGGACACTACCATTTGCGCTGGCACCCAAGGTACCGGAGGCAGCATGCAGACCCCCATGACGCTTGCCTTGAATACTCAGTTCTTTGAGGAGATCGCGAATATTTTGCGGCAGATTGGCTATGCCGCGAGCCGTGGCTCCATCATCGAAAACAGTATCGACCCAAAGTGCACGAAGCATTTTTACGAGATGAGATTTGCCTGATCCGTAAAAACCGCTGACCCAGACAGCTGGTTGCTGTGCTTGGTTGATATTTCTCAGATAGGTGTCGAGAATGTGGTATAAGCCTTTTTCGTATTGGCCTTCACAGACAAAGGTTTCCAATTCGTATCGAAGCACTGCCAAAGCCTGACTGGTGTTCTCGTCGTTGACGCTTGCCACACCCTCGTTGACCAGCTTTCGGGAGGATGGATCTTTTTGATAGATATCACGATTATTCATCATAAACCTCTTGTTCAATATTCCTTATCCGCAGTTATAGGTACAGCGAGATAGTTCCATCCGTCATAGCCATCCAGCAGCCTGTAATTGTTGTTTTCATAGCTGCCCGGGAAAAAGACCAGTAGCCGTCCTTTGACCATCGGGGCCAACTTGTCGACGACCTCTTTCACTTTCAGAAATCCGAAAAGCGAACCGACGCCTAGAAGTGCCACGACGCAATCGGACCCAACTTGGCTATCGTTGAGGAAAGTCTCAAACTTATCGGTTATGAATGCAAGGTATTTCGGAAGCAGTGTGGAGAGCAGATGCGGCTTCTGGAAGTAGCTCTTGGCGTATCGTTGCGATGCGAGCCATAAGGCAAAGGTGTCTGTCAGATCGAACATGGCCCACTGATGGCTCGCGTCTCGTGTGACAATTTCAAATTCCTCGATCTTAGCCCGCAACAAGCGTTCATCGTTTTCGTTATAAACGCAGAAAACCACACGCTGCGCAGCAGCGGCATCATCGCGCCATGGAATGGAAATGTATTTTCCGTATGATTGTAATAGTTGTCCAATTCTATTCACGGAGCCACTCCATTTCTTCTTGATTGATAAGGTTCGGAAATAGAACCTCGATGACGTTACTTACTCGTTTGAACACGACCCAGCCTTTCCGAGAAGCCTCTTCGGCGAGTTCAATAGCTTGGTCGATAGAGCAATCGAGCAATTTGGCATATTCTGTTTGGAAAAGAGCTTGCCCTCGTACACCTGTGAGATAACCAAGAAGCAAAGCGTAAGAGACGCTACCAGCTGTAGGATGAGCGCGAGTGCGTATTTTTCGAGCATGACCTGAGAGATGTCCAGACTGAGTCCATGTTGCATTTATGTTTTGCGCGGTTGATTTTAAAGTCGCCTTGCTAAAGCGGTCTGGTTCCTGGGAGTCAAGGAACTCCTCAAGAGACTCACGAGTAACCGTTACGCCTTCCGGAAATTGTAGAATAAAGGGCGCCGTAGAGCGGAAAATGGAGTCCCGAGCGAAAGTACAGAGCAGCGCAAGCAATGGCTGTCCCTCAATGTCACGATACCAAAAATAGAGAAGAGCGCGGAAGAGTAGCTTTGTGCGATCAAGCGAATACAGATCGACGAGATGGCGATAGGTAAGCGTACGACTTTTCCCCGATCGCTTTCCCAGACAGTTCTCCGCTACTATCGCCTTTAGGTAGTCGCTCTTTTCAGCCTCGGGCCGGTTGACATAGGCTAATAAAGCTCTGAGTTCTGAAAGCATCATTGTGCGAGCGGTATGAGCGCCTCCGCGTTCGAAACTGAATCCGAACGGGGATAAATGATTAATTTTTTCCGTCATGCTCACCATTGGGTAACCTTGTACCGCCATTGCGAACCCACTCGTCGATTTCATCTTTCTTAAATTTCCAGAGACGACCGACTTTATTGGCAGGCATAGCTTTTTCGCTGATCCACTTGTAGACCGTATCCCGCTTTACGCCGAGATAAGCTCCAATCTCATCTACAGATAGCCATCTGTCTTCCATTGTTGAGACTCCAAAAGGATAGATATATTCTCTCTTGCATGCAATCCAAAATGACCAAGGTCTAATTGCGTTTTCTTTCTCATATGGCCTTTTTTCAATCTCAATAGTATAAGGCTAAGAGTCTCTTTGGCAGTTGTCAAGCCAATATATGTCATTATAGTTGAGTTTGTTTTGATAGAAATGGCTTTTCCCCTCTATAGCCTTCTTATTATAATTTTTAGATCGAACTTTGAAATTTCACCGCCTAATGCGGAAGTAATGTGCTGACTGGTTATACCTTCAGATAAAACAGAAATTCCTTTATTCAGAAGAAAAGATGCGGCAAAATGTAAAATACCAAGAAGAGCGCGGATGAATAGAGGAGAATAGCTCCAAGGAGTATGTCCTCTTTTAGAGGCCTTTATTTTTTGGGGCCACAACCTTTGCTGGTGGCAGTTAATTCACCGCCGTGAGGCAGCAAGAATAGTCGAGGGCGCTGGTAAAAGTTGGCACCCTTGCTTTTACAAAGAGGACATGAGCCTCAATATAATCAATATTATTTCTGAACGAGATTGCAAAATGAAAGCATGCTTACATTATATATTATATAGACATTATATCTATTAAATAACGCCTCTATTTATCGCTTGTTGACTATTTGTAGAATAGATGTTTTTCAAATCACGAATAATGCTGATAATAAAGGCTATTTCACTACTATGCCGTGGGTGTTCAAGTCCCACTGCCGGCAATTTTTCTTATAGAGCCTTTCGGTTATTGATGCGCCTTTTGGGCGCTTTTTTATAATTTCATTTAAATATTAGCTAACTTATCGCGACAGAATAAATTGAGTATCGACAATCCTGTTTATTGCCATAGGCACAGCCTACTAGGATCAAGATTAAACACAAGTATTTTGTGGTCTGATAATGGAAAACCTTTATCGGTCGGAGGTGGATCGATAATTTCGATTGAATTTTTATCGGCCTTTGCTGCAAGAAGCGGCGAAACAATAATGTGGTCTGTTATGCTTGCGTAAGGTTTCGATTTATAGGTTGGCTTGAAGTAAAGCCACTCAAGGTTGAGGCTCAGAAAATCATCTGTTGGATCTTCATTATCTCGCAACCGAAGGAGTTCGATAGTACCTGTTTTGGACTGCATGTCATAAGGTGAGATGGTGTTGAAATCGCCGGCTAGGATGATCGCTGCTTCTCTTATCGATTGTCCAAAGCGCTGTCTGAGATGCGAAGCTAGAGCTTGAGCTTGGGCTATGCGCGCAGAAAGCGATTTTTGATCATCATAAGCCTTAAAGTGAGCGGTATATAGATAAAGGCGCATATCTACTAAATCGATGCATGTTTCCAGGACAGGGCGAGGCCAAGGTTGTCCGGAAGGCTCGAGAATAGTTCGTGATTCTTCTATAGGAAATCGAGAGAAGATTGCAAGATCATCATTCTGTGGGCTTCTAACCCATGCAACATTTGGTATAGGCCAGCCGATGTCTTGCAATGCATCTTGCAGGAATGCGATATCTGCGCCGTTGCGTCCTTCGGTTTGTATTTCTTGAATAGCAATGATATCGATTCTTGCTCCTTTTATAGCCTCGGCAATAAAAGAGTGCAGTAGAAATGTTTCTTTTGTTTTTTGATTGATGGCGCTGCAGTCTTTAACATTCCATGTCGCAATGCGAATTATAGGGAAACCGGAGTTAGGATCTTGATCTTGTGCACAAAGACCCTGAATGGAAAAAGCGAGTATCGCAACGAAGACTACTATGATGAAAGAAGTTTTACATTTCGACAGATAGCGCTTTTTAATCTCCATTACAAACCCACATCAATTTAGATGCTGAGAAGCACGATTATTTACTTTTCCTGGTCTAGGATTTCCAGGCGCTAGGGCTTACCTCAGTAATGCGCTGCAAAAGTAATTCCCCAAAAAAAGCCGCTAGGTTTCGAGTAATAGGTCGAGGCTAGCGGATCGGTAATTGGCCAGCGCCAGCCAGCATAAGCGCCGAGCCATAGATAATTCTGAACCGATACAGAGACCCCGGCACCTGCCGATGCAATTACTCCCGAATTATCTATAAAGCTCGCGCCCACGGGCTTGTCATAGAGCCCACCATAAGCGCCTATGTCTCCAAATACATATCCAACAGGATACAGCGCAAAATTCTCTAGGATCGATTGGTCAGGAAAACGCAATTCCACACTTGCATAGCCTTTTATCGGAGCTTCATAGCCCCAAGGCTGAGCTCCTCGAACCATGTCGCCAAGCCCTTTGGTTCCCTTGATCCCTCCGTAAGTTGTCAGAATCTCATGGGGAATATGCGAACCAACTGCATAATCCCCTACGCCATAGAGCACAATATATGGGGCCATCATAGAAGGATTTCGCAGCGTTCCCGCTTCTGGCGTGAGTGGGATAAAGCCTTCTGTAGTCAGATTGAATCGGCCAAAATCCATCTGCGCTGTGGTGAAGTTGGCAAATGTCGGGCTATATTCCATGGAAAATTCTGCATACCAGCCAACCTTTCGATTGGGTTCTTGCCAAAAAGTCGAATCATGAGCAATGCCCAACATTGCGGAGATCGATTGCATGCCTTGAGCATCAGCAAATACTGTGGTTGGAAAGCTTGTGGCATTGTCTTCGTATCGACCTCGAGCGAGTCCGAAAAGCCATATATTTTTTCCGCCATCATCCTCACGAACCAAATAACGCCGGACGCCAATTTCTGCCATTGCATTGGTCCAAAAAAATCTATTTGTGTTGTCGATGGCTGATGGGGCCATGATGGGGACGGAGGTTGTAGGATTGCGCAGGATCATTCTCGATTCGTAACCACCCGCTGCTCGGAAGGTAACCGAATACAAACTAGAACCAAGAGGGATTTCAAGGCCAATGTCTGCTCCCGTAGGTATGGGTATTCCTGCGATTATGTCGCCATTTGTCTTGATGCTATTCACAGAAAAGCTAATACCTGGTGTTGCGAATATCATGGTCAGAGAAGTGCATAAGAATACGATCGATAAAGCGAACAGTTTCTTTTTCATAAGTCAAAAACCTCCTTATTCTTTGACCATTATTTGGTCTTTGCTTCTAATTCTTATTCTATATTCGACTCTCCAGCTATTATTCAGAGATCAAGTCGCCTGGTTTATACCAGATTGCATCGTTCAGATAATGTATCCGGTTTTTCCAGCCTTCAGAAATGGCGAACGCTTTGATGACGGCACCCAGCAAAATACCTGATGTTCCTTCTATTATAATTCGCTCAAGAGAGCATTCCATCCAGCCCACAACTCCTTCGGGAATGCGAACATCGATCGTCTTTGCATAAAAATAAGGTACATTAAAATTATCGAATTTATCGACAGCGAATCCGCTCACCGAGCCAACTTGCTGAATAAGAGATCGCATTTCGAATGAGGGGAAGGCGATCGCAAATACGCTATTCTCCTTGACGTCGTGGAAGGTCTTGTGCGAAGTGTCGCAGACGATAAGCAGCTTGCTCACCGGCTCGTATTCGTAGGGGATGCACCAAGCGAGTGGTGCAAAATCATAGCGCTGAGGTAGATTGTGGTAATCTCGAGGGACGGAGGTTTGAGGAAGTAGGCTAAAGCCAAGAGAGGCGGAATCTTGAGGGAGAGAGCTATGAGGGACGGAGGTTTGAGAATTGGGAATAGAGCCGCGTGTGCAAAGGAAGATCAGGCCGCCTGGATTTTGAAGGCAATAGGCTTCATTTGCTTTAATCTCATCGTAAGACTGAATTTGTGAAGAAGACTTATGATTTGAAGAAGCCCCCATAGAAACCTCCTCTAGATATGGGTTCGTAAAAAATATGTAAAAAGGTTCTCTTATAAGTCTGCTTTAGAAAAGCCTTCTATAAGATTTAACCTTTTTATTACATTAAGTCCCTTTTATGATGTGGTCAATTAGTATTCTGAATCCGATAATGATGAGAATGCTGCCTCCGACTATTTCTGCGCCTTTTTGAATTAGCTTTCTAAGCCGCCTGCCAAATTCGATTCCGATTATGCATACGATAAAGGTAATCGTACCAATTATGAAGCTTGGTAGCATGATTGGCATACCAAGAAGATTGTAGGATAGTCCCACAGCCATTGCATCTATGCTTGTAGCAAAAGAAAGCACCAGCAATGTATTTAGCTTCATAATTCCATTTGCCGCAGAATTTAAGCCATGATCTATGCCAGCAGTTGTTGTGGCTTTTTCTGTAGTGCCATTTTCTGGATCAACACAGGCTGATTTTCTTCGTACATGAAGAGCCTCATAGAGCATTTTGCTGCCTACTATGGCTAGTAGTCCAAAGGCTATCCAGTGATCGTAATTTTGGATAAGAGCGCTGAATGCCGAACCCAGCGACCAGCCAGCGAGTGGCATCAAGAATTGAAAGAGGCCGAACATGAATGCCGCACGAAGGCCAATCAAAAGAGGCAAAGCATTAGCGCAAGCCGCTGCAGAAACAGAGACTGCAAACGCATCGGCTGCTAGAGCAAAACCAACCAACACATATGTGAGCATAAAGAGGGGTTTTATTTTATAGCAAAGGGGTACTTTATGCTATGTATTTGTCATTATTGAATTTTCTAACTGTTCAAGGGCTTTTATGAGCACGCTTCTTGGACAAGCTATATTGATGCGCATAAATCCTGAACCACCTGTGCCAAACATAATACCATCATCGAGCCAGAGTTTTGCCTTTTTTAGGAATAGATCATGGAGCTCGGAGTCGCTGAGTCCTAATCCGCGACAGTCGAGCCATGGCAAATAAGTTCCTTCTAGCGGGAAGACTTTGAGAGATGGAATGTGTGTTTCGATAAAACTCTTTAGAGTAGCGTAGTTCTCCTTGAGATATAAAAGGAGTTCTTCAAGCCAGGGTTCTCCTTTTGTGTACGCAACTTCCTGCGCGACCATGCCGAAGGTATTAGTTAGGTTAAGGCCAATATTTGTGGTTTGCTGCATAAAGGCCTTACGAAGTTCGCTATTCGGGATAACAATATTAGCAATCTGCAAGCCAGCAAGATTGAAGGTTTTGTTTGGCGCGGTAAGAGTGATAGTAATAGCCGCTGCTCTGTCTGACATGCTGGCTGTGCAACGATGAACCTCCGTCCCCAGAATAATGTCAGAGTGTATTTCATCAGAGATTATTAAAACATTTCGAGAAGAACAGATATCGATCAGCTTAGAAAGCTCATCTCTGGCCCAAACTCGACCTACGGGATTATGTGGACTACAGAGAATGAGAAGTTTTGTTTGAGCATCTATCTTACGCTCGAGATCTTCAAAATTCATGGTATAGCGTCCATCTCTAATGATCAGCGGATTTTCTACTAGTTGACGAGAATTGTTAAGCACGGCATCAGAAAAAGGATTATAGACTGGCGGCTGTATGATAATTTTATCACCAGGATGGGTATAAGCTAGAACAGCTAGATTGAGTGCTGGTACGACGCCTGGCGAAAATAGTATCCAGTCTTTTTTGATACTCCAGCCATTGCGATGCCTCATCCAGTCAATAAAGGACTGATAATATTTTTCTGAGCGTTTTGTATAACCATATATTGGATGTTCTGCACGCGTCTGGATTGCTTTGACAATATCAGGAGAACAAGCAAAATCCATGTCAGCAATCCACATAGATATTGCATCTCTGCAGCCTTCTGGAAGCTCATCTCTATCCCACTTGATGCTATAAGTATTGGTGCGATCTACGATTGTATCAAAGTTATACATTCCGAGACTCCTTATTGCCTACAAGCTATAGCTTCAATTTCAACTAGAGCATTTTTAGGAAGGGCAGCGACTTGTATTGCACTGCGTGCTGGAAAATCACCTTGAAAATAACCTGCATATATTTCGTTGACCTTGGGAAAGCTACTCATGTCTTTGAGAAAAATGGTGGTTTTTACAAGATTGGCTATCGTACAACCGCATGCCTCGAGTACAGAGGCAAGGTTTCTAAGCACTTGATTTGTTTGTGCTTCGATACCTTCGACAAGATCACCGGTGCTGGGATCTATGCCTAGCTGGCCAGAACAGAAAACAAAGTCACCAACGCGAATAGCATGAGTATAGGGGCCAATGGCAGCTGGCGCTGTCTTTGCTTGAATGCATTCCTTATCCATAAAGACTCCTTTAGAATATATTAGATGGACCGGGATGAACTCCTAGTAATTCATGATTCTTTATATAAATAGCACGATGCAGAAAGCATATACAACATTCCTTTCTGTATAGTTATTATTTTCTCAACAAGAGACATGACAAGTGTATATAATCCTGCCGAAACATAAAATCATTTTAGGAGCGTATGCTGAGCGACTTCATTCGCTTTTTGGGGTCCTTCTAGTAATGAAATAATAGAAATCGCAAATTCGCCGGCGGTACCAGGACCTTGCGAAGTGATTATGTTGCCATCTACGACAACCCGTTCAGGAAAGAAATGACCTCCTTTAATTTGATCCTCCGTCCCCGGATAGCCTGTGAATTTTTTCCCCTCCAGCAGGTTGCAAGCAGCATGGAGCACAACGGCTGGAGAAGCACAGATGGCCGCGATAATCTTGCCCTTTTTATAATGCCGAATGATCAGACCGCGAACCAAAGCATTTTCAGCAAGATTGCGAGCGCCGGGCATGCCACCGGGAATCAGGATTGCATCATAGTCTTTATCTAGCGCTTCTTGACCTGAGTCAGTTTCTATAATGATACCGTGGCAACCTCTGACCCTCTTTCCGGTAATTCCAGCTATAGTTACATCGATGCCTGCGCGGCGCAAATAATCGGCTGGTGTTATGGCTTCGACTTCTTCGAATCCTTCAGCAAGAAGTATGCAAGCTGTTTTCATTGCTTCCTCCTAATTAATTAATGCGCAATATATTAAGCCAATCCGCCTAATAACAAACCAACGAGATAGGCAGCAGAAGCCGCAACACCTCCTACCAGCAGCATTTCAAGGCCGCTTTTGAACCAGTTTTTCCCAGTCAGAATTGTCTTTAGTGCTCCGAGCGTGAACAAGGTTATTCCAGTCAATACACAAGCGAGCTGAAAACGAATCGAATCGAGCGAAGGTATAAAAAGGGCCAAAACATAGCCTGCAATAGGAATGAATCCAAACAGGGCAAAAGAAATGAAGGTTGAGATAGCGTTTGCAAAAGGCGATTCATCCGAGGGGATAATTCCAAGCTCCTCGATCATCATTGTATCGACCCATGCTTTGTTATCTTTAGCAATAATTTCCACTACGGCTTTTGCATCTTCCTTCGACATGCCTCTGTCCATATAGATTTCTTCGAGTTCTAGTTTTTCTCCTTCAGGATAATTCTCGACTTCCCACTTCTCGCGTGCTCGCTCAGCGGCTTGGTATTCCGCCTCACTCTTCGATGAAAGGTAATCGCCAATCGACATCGACAGGCCATCTGCGAGCAGGTTAGCAAGTCCTACTATGAGTACTATTCCAGGGGACAGAGAAGCACCTGCAATACCCGCAGCAGCGGCGAAGGTTGTGATAGTCCCATCGAGGCCGCCATATATTATGCTTTTTAGATATTTGCCTTGAGCCGTTGTGTGTTTTTCTTCGGCTTGGTGCGGAGGAGAGGGACTGTGTGCGAGACGTGTAGCTTCTGGATCCCTGCGTTTGTACGCTTCTCTCGCTTGGTCAAGATTTCGCGTGAGCATAGATTCTCCTATAAAACATTTCTTATTGAAAAAGGCGCTATGATGAACTCTAGCGACTTTGATGATTATTTATTTTAGTCTAAAAGCAACAATGAGGTAAGCACGAGGGACGGAGGTTTAGGTATAGGTAACCTTGGAGCACAAAATACCATCGAGCGGCACAGAGACAGAGGAAACCTTAAGTAGATCTTTTTATAGACAGCTCTTTTAAAAAGTTTCTAAAGAGCCCTTTGGTAATTCTCAACTATGGATGTTATAGAAGACCTTATGACCCCAATACTCAGCGATTCCTTCCATTTCGTCTTCGATCCGCATTAGTTGGTTGTACTTTGCGATGCGGTCAGTACGCGACATAGAACCTGTTTTTATCTGGCCTGTTTCTAGACCAACGACTAGGTCGGCAATGAAAGTGTCTTCGGTTTCGCCTGAACGATGGGAGACAATGGCGGTGTAGCCAGCTCGCTTTGCCATATTAATAGCTTCGATGGTTTCGGTGACAGTTCCGATTTGATTGACTTTGATAAGAATAGAATTGCAAGCGCCCATTTCGATGCCTTTTACAAGGCGCTTGGTATTGGTGACAAAGAAATCGTCCCCTACAATCTGGATTTTATTGCCGAGAGTTTTTGTAAATCTGACATAGCCTTCCCAGTCGTTCTGATCCAGGCCATCTTCGATAGATACAATAGGGTACTTATTGATCCAGTTCATATAGAGCTCGATCATTTCATCGGAGGAGAAAAGTCGATCAGGGTTGGATTTCCAGAAGCGGTAGCCTTTGCCGCCACCTTCTTCGAATAGTTCACTTGCTGCAATATCAAGAGCGATAGCTATCTGTTCACCTGGCTTGTAGCCAGTTTTTTCAATGGCCCGCATGATGTAATCGAGAGCATCTTCATTGCCGATGTTTGGAGCGAATCCACCTTCATCACCAACGGCTGTGTTGTGACCATCGGCTTTCAGTATGGATTTTAGTGAATGGAAGACTTCGGCGTTCATGCGGACTGCTTCGCGGAATGATTCTGCACCGAGAGGCATGATCATGAATTCCTGGAAATCTATCTCGTTATCCGCGTGTTTTCCGCCGTTGATGATATTGGACATTGGGACAGGTAAAAGGTTGGTGTGCACCCCACCAAGGTATTTATAAAGGGGAAGGCCAAGGTATTCGGCAGCAGCACGAGCCGTTGCCATGGATACGCCAAGAATAGCATTTGCGCCGAGTCTGCCTTTGTTTTCAGTTCCATCGAGCTCAATCAGCGTTCGATCGATGTCGATTTGTTCAAGAGAATCGAGCCCGCAGATTTCTCCTGCTATGGTTGTGTTTACATTTTCTACTGCGGTAAGAACGCCTTTGCCAAGATATCGTTTCTTATCGCCATCGCGAAGTTCCACTGCTTCATATTCGCCAGTTGAGGCACCGGATGGTACTGCAGCACGACCTAGTGTACCGTCCTCGAGCACTACATCCACTTCGATAGTCGGGTTTCCACGTGAGTCAAGTATCTCACGAGCTTCGATATATTCTATAATGCTCATAGAGATTCTCCTTTTGAATAGACATGTGCTGAACGATATCGATAATATTATAATTCGTCAAGACTTGGAAGGTTTTCTCGGTTTTTCAGGATTTCAAGTATGGATTTTTGTTGTGAAGGCAAATGGATTTAACTAGAATGGATGATTATTTCTTGTTGGGTATCGCTGATACTCGAACATCTACAGGCAAGTCATCGAAATTCCAAGGGAGGGTAACGGGATCGATAAGTTTTTGGGAGGATGCTTTCTCAATGAACCAATGCAGAAGTGCAAGTGCTTTATTCGAGGCTGATTCAAATACTCGATCTCGTGCAATCGAGGGCGATTGGATTGAGGTAACAAAATAGAGGAGAATACCGTTGGGGGACGGAGCTGCAAAAAATCCTGTGCGAAGCCCATTTTCTGGCAAGACAGGAATGCCAATCATACGTACAGGGGTAACATTGTTGTTGGTCATAAGAAATGCTGAATCTGTAATTGAACAATGGACTTCAAATATAATTGCATCGAATGTCTGATCTTTCTGGTGGAGGTACATAGGTTTTGAAAGAAGAGTTTTCAATTTAGATGCTGTTGATGGATCGCTGATTCTGTTTCTGCTCTTTGGGTTGTCGATGCGGTACGATTCCACATAGAGAGTGCGCATTATTTTTCTGCTTGCTGACCAATACTGAATGCCTTCTAACGAAGAAAACTGGTTGAATATTAGCCCTAGTGAATCAAGCTGAGCAGAGATTGAAAATGGATCCGCAGGTGAGCTGTTAGGAAGGAAGACTAGAGCTTCAATTATAAGATTGGTCTCCTTTGCATTAACTTTTATGTTGTCTGTGATAATCGAGATACCATCGAGGGACGGAGCTAGCAAAAGCTCGCCTCCAATATGTTCAGATGTGCGAAGGATAGGAGAACCTAGTTGGAAACTGATGTATTTAGGTAAAGCTTCATTAAATGTTGATGGCAAAGGGGCACTTATTTTAGAGATGTTCCTTGCACCTTGTGAGCCTGATGATTGTAGCGATTGTTGGGCTGAAAGATCCACAAGAAAGATCAACAGAAAAATGGGGATCAAAGAAGACAAGCGGAGGAGGGCTTGGAAAGTTTGCAACCTCCGTCCCCCAGAGTTTTCATTGTCTCCATTGGCTTTCAATTGGCAGCGAAAACATCGATTGTCCAAGAAAATTTTATTCAATCTTAAGAACTTCATAGATCCGCTCAAGGTCTTCTCGAGAGAAGTAGTGGATTTTTATGGTACCAGTATCAATGCTGCCTGATATCTCGACTTTTGTACCTAATCTTTCGATGAGCTTTTCCATTAGCTCTTTTAAGTGAGGGTCTAGAGGGATTTCTTCTATTGTCTTAAGAGAGTCAAGTTGCTTTCTAGTTTTTGTCCTTTTGCCTTGTAGCAAGCCCTGGATTTTTTGAGCCTCCTGTTCTGCTTGACGAACTGATAGATTATTCAGTTGAATATGTTCAAAGAGCCTTCTACGTTCTGTTTCCTCTTCTATCGAAAGAAGAGCCCTGGCGTGTCCAGGGCTGATAATACCCTGCTTGAGCTGGACTTGCATGTCTTCAGGAAGCTTTAGAAGACGAATAGTATTTGCAACAGCGACGCGGCTTTTGCCTACCATTTCAGCGACGCCTTCTTGAGTGGCACCGGTTATTTCCATCAGCTTTGCGTAAGCTTGAGCTTCTTCTATAGGGTCAAGGTCTTCGCGCTGGATATTTTCTACTAAAGATAGTTCTATGCGATGGTTTTCGTCATCCTGGTTCCGTACGATGACGGGTAGTTGCTCCAACCCTGCTATCTGCGCAGCGCGATATCTTCGTTCACCAGCAATTATGATATATTTGCCCGATTTTTCTTGATGAACGAGAAGTGGCTGCAGAAGTCCATGACGCCGAATAGATTCAGCAAGGTCATCTAATGATTCCTGAGTAAAGGTCTTTCTTGGTTGATCTGGATTGGGAACCAGGTCTTCTATTGATACAAGCTTTACAATAGATGCTGATTGTTCTTCAAGAGATTGTTCAAAAAATTGTTGGTGTTCGGGAATCAAGGCTCCAAGCCCTTTTCCAAGACCGAATTTAGCCACGGCTTATTATCTCCTTTGTGACAGCCTCATAGCTCTTTGCCCCAATGCAGGTGGGATCATACATAATGGCAGGTAGCCCATGAGATGGAGCTTCTGAGAGACGGACATTTCGCGGAATGATTGTCTTGAAAACTTTGTCCTTGAAATATTCTGTTACTTGCCTGACAACCTCTTGAGAAAGCCGCGTGCGAGCATCGAACATGGTGAGAAGGATACCACTAATTCTCAAAGAAGGATTTATACTCTTTTGTACAAGTCCGATTGTCTGGATGATAAGCGAAAGCCCTTCTAGAGCGAAGTATTCGCATTGAAGAGGTATTATGACTTCTGTAGCGGCTGCCAGTCCATTCAATGTAAGCACTCCAAGGGACGGAGGACAGTCTATAAGGATATATTCATAGTCATCCACAACAGGGGCTATCGCACGTCTCAGATAGTCATTCCTGTCAGGACGATCGACGAGCTCGATGGTTGCACCACTGAGGTCAACTGAGGATGGGGCCAAAAAAAGGCGCGGAACAGGGACCGGCTGAATGATTTGCTCTATCTCCGCAAGGCCTGAAATCACATGATAAATATTGGTGTGAGATAACTTGCCTCCAATTCCAGAGGTGAGATTTCCCTGGGGATCGAAGTCTATAAGGAGGGTTTTTTTATATTGCAGGGCGAGAGATGTACCAATATTGATAGCGCTCGTGGTTTTCCCTACACCGCCCTTTTGGTTGACAAATACGATAATACGAGCCATTTTACCTTCCCGATATGCTATGATGATTTTAACATATAGAGCGAGCTTCAGCTATACAGGTTTAGCGCAGAAAAAGGCAGTTGATACAATTACATACATATCAGAAATAGTGTCTGGATCATTTTGTATCTTAATCTTCGATTATTCGACTTTGTTTATTGTTTATAGCAGGATAAAAGGCTAAGCCAGCAAGGATCTAGCCAGCCTCCTTGACTTTTTTGAAGCAAATTTGGTAATTTAATTTGAGTAGAGGATATAAGAATGCTGTTCGAACAGGTTAGATCTGCGATTGAAGATGTACGGCCGTCCCTCAGAGCGGATGGAGGAGATATAGAACTTGTATCTGTAAGCGACGATGGTGTGGTTAAAGTAAGACTCACAGGAGCGTGCGGTGCATGTCCTTATTCCATGATGACCCTTAAGCAAGGCATTGAGGCGTACCTCAAGAAAGCAGTACCACAGGTAAAAGAAGTAAAACAAGCCTAAGAAGATAATTCTCGCCTGATGTAAGGGAATGCCTTGCAAGCTAATTGTCTATTTCTTGTCTAGATTAAATCTATTTTTTAAGCCAGGCTTATTGCAATTTTTAAGGTCTTTCAGCAAATCCCATTGCTTTTGATATTCCATTAGCTGCTTTGACTACGAATGAAGCTACTTTTTCCGCCTCCAATTCGGGTCGAATTTCCAAAAGCCAGGATGTGCTGATGGAGGCTATGATTTGACCGCGATAATCACGGATAGGAGCTGCGACACAGTTTACTCCGGGCTCTGCTTCCTCATTGTCGTGAGTCCATCCTCTAACTTTACAGATATGAATATCTTTTATGAGAGATTCTACATCAATATGTGTGTTTGGACCATATTTTTGCAATACATTACCAGGAAGAAGATTGTGAATTTCTTCATCATCCATGTCTAATATGAGAGCCTTCCCTAGAGATGTGCAATAGATAGGCCTTTGTTCTCCTATGATTGCATATTTCCTAAGACTGGTGAATTGATCTTCTTTGTCCATATAAACCATCATATTCCCCTGACGACGTGCAAGAAATACGATCGTTCCCAATGAGGATGCGAGTTCTCGCATGAAAGGAGCAGATTCCGTCTTGAGTTCTAGACTATTCAGATAGTTGCTAGAGAGCTCGATAAAACCTGGCCCCAATCGATAACAGTTATTATCTGAGCCTTTTCGCACATAATCGCGCTGAAGAAGAACGGCGAGCAAACGAAAAGTTGTACTGCGAGGAAGATCCGACTCTGCAGAAATCTCTGCAAGGGTAAGACCAATTGGCTCGCGCGCAAGGATTTCGAGTATATCGAAGGCGCGATCGAGAGACTGTACTTTCATATCGGCCATAGGGCCTCCTTTATTCCTATTTTAACCATAAAGATTTATTTTAGTATTGACAAGATAGAAAAGCAAGCTATTATATGGAATAGGGTTCCATATTGTGGAATCGTTTTTACTAATTATCTTTAGGCACAATGCCAAATATTGGCATCAAAACCTAAAAATCATGTACCAATAATTTATCATACAAGGAGCAAAGATGGAAATTCGAGAAGCGATTAATTCTGAGTTTGCAAAAAAAATGGGGACAGAGGATTTGCGCAAGGCTTTTTTGGTGGAGAAAGTCTTTATTGTTGGAGACATGACAGCCATCTATAGTCATGTAGATAGGATGATAATTGGAGGTATTGTTCCAACCTCCGTCCCTATCGCGCTACCAGTGAGCAAAGAATTGGGGACAGAGTTTTTTCTAGAACGGCGAGAGATGGGAATTATCAATATCGGAGGAGAAGGATCTATCGAGGTAGATGGCAACACCTATGATGTTGGACAACGAGATGCTTTATATATCTCGATGGGTTCAAAATATGTAATATTTTCAAGCAAGAATCCAAAAGAGCCGGCAAAATTCTATTTCAATAGCGCACCCGCTCATAGAGCATGCAAAACAAGGCTTATAACTTTTGATCAAGCTAACCATGTGGCGCTGGGTAGTGATGCGGAGTGCAATAAAAGAGTGATCAATCAATATATTCATCCGACAGTTCTCGAAACATGCCAGCTTGTAATGGGAATGACGACTTTTTCGGAAGGCAGTGTCTGGAACACAATGCCGGCACACACACATGAGAGGCGAATGGAGGCATATCTATATTTTGATATGCCAGATGACAGAGTAGTATTTCATTTGATGGGCAAACCGCAGGAAACGCGCCATATTGTAGTACGAAACGAGCAGGCCATAATCAGTCCGAGCTGGTCGATTCATTCAGGAGTAGGAACTGGGAAATATACCTTTATTTGGGGCATGGCCGGGGAAAACCAGACTTTTGATGATATGGATAATGTCAATATGACTGATCTACGTTGAACTGATCTATATTGAAAGGAGAAAAGATATGATTTTGGATAAATTTAAGCTCGATGGCAAAGTAGCGATTGTAACCGGGAGTTCGACTGGCCTCGGACAAGGAATGAGCATTGCACTTTCAGAAGCTGGAGCAGACGTTGTAGGGGTAGATTACGTACCATCAAAGGAGACAGCTAGTTTCATAGAGGCACAAGGGAACAAATACCTAGAGATTGTAGCAAACCTTCTGACAATAGAGCCAATTCAGGGCATCTTAGATAAGACCATAAGCACTTTTGGACGAGTGGATATTTTGGTCAACAATGCTGGAATTATTAGGCGAGAAGATGCAATTAATTTTAAGGAGAAAGATTGGGACGATGTCATGGACCTGAATGCCAAGACAGTATTCTTCTTTAGTCAGGCAGTGGCGCGAAAATATATCGAACAAGGGACGGGAGGAAAGATCATCAATATTGCATCAATGCTTTCATTCCAGGGAGGAATAAGGGTGCCTTCTTATACAGCATCGAAAAGTGCCGTGATGGGTCTGACAAGATTATTAGCAAATGAATGGGCAAAATATAAGATCAATGTGAATGCAATTGCTCCAGGCTATATGGCAACTAACAATACAGCGGAGCTGAGAGCAGATAGAGAGCGGTCAGAGGAGATCCTGGATCGCATACCAGCGGGTCGATGGGGTACGCCTGAAGATGTGAAAGGCGCTGCTGTCTTTTTAGCATCATCAGCAAGCGATTATGTTAATGGGTATACTGTCGCTGTCGATGGCGGTTGGCTGGCTAGATAACAGTAATAACAAGTTCATGTGGGGATTAGAGGGACGGAGGATTAATACAGCCTAGATGTGAGGGTTGCAGATTTAAATAGTCTGACATATGGGCACTATAGGTAGTTTTTACTTAGAAGACAGAAGGGTTATGGTCCTATGGCTCTGCATAGCTCTAGGGACGGAGGTTTATTGAATAATTAACAAAAGCGATTGTTTATTTATTCAGAATTCCCTATATAAGGAGTAAGAAAATGATTGTCAGCATGCTTTCAGAATTATCTAGATATCGAGGACTTAGTAAAAATCTAGATATCGCTTTTGATTGGCTCCATAAGGGACTTTGGCGTCAGCTTTCAACAGGGAAGTATTCTATTGAGGGCGATGCTGTCTTTGCGCTCATTCAAGAATATACAGTTAAAGAACATTCAGAGTGCAGATTTGAATCTCATCGAGAATATATAGACATTCAAATGATGATTTCTGGAAAAGAAATCATTGAGGTGCTGCCAGTAAATGCACTCAAAGTAATTGAGCCTTACAAGCCTGATATAGAATTTTATGCTTTACCAACAGATAGAAATGCTAATTTTTTGGCGATGAATGCTGAGCAACTTGCAATTTTTTTCCCCGAGGATGCCCATCGGCCATGTATGAAAGCGGGAGCATTGGCGGAATCGGTGAGAAAAGTTGTGGTAAAAGTAGCTATATAAGTATTAAAGTTAAAAGAATGGATATCATATTTATTTCAATCAGGAATTGAAGAACGGATCGGAAAGATTTTATCTGGCTGGAATTTTGATTGGAAATTGCTAACTAAGGAAATCAGATAAATTGTGTATTGGATATCGGAGAAAATAGGAGACGGAGGATTTTCCAAAAGAAACAATTAGGACTGAAAAAATACGATGTTAACGTGGATTTTGTCGGCTCTAGCTAAAGGAGAGACTTGACTTTAGCTATGTGGACTAGAACATAACATAGATTTTTAAGGATTATGCAATGGTAAAAAAAGAGGAAATAGGAGAACTATTTTATAGAAATGGTCTTATCCCTGTAATAAAGATTGATTCTGCGGATACAGCTGATGGTCTTGCTACAGCACTTCGTAGAGGTGGGTTGTCTGTTGCTGAGATTACTTTTAGGACAAAGGCTGCACCTAAAGTAATTGAGAGATTTGCATCATGCTATGAGGATATTTTGATTGGCGCTGGAACGGTGACGAAAAAAGATGAAGTAGATGCAGCTATTTCGGCAGGAGCACAATTTATTGTCTCTCCAGGTTTTAACCCATCAATATGTGAATACTGTTTGGGGAAAGATGTTCCTATTTTCCCAGGGGTAAACAACCCTTCGCTTATAGAGCAAGCTATGGCTATGGGCCTTAACATTTTGAAATTTTTTCCTGCAGAGGTCTCTGGTGGCGCTAAGGCTCTTAATGCATTTAGGTCAGTGTATCAGCAGGTGTCATTCATCCCTACAGGAGGAATTCAGGAAAACAACATTAATGAATACCTTTCTTTGAAGAATGTGTTGGCTTGCGGTGGCTCATGGATTGTCTCAGCAGACCTTCTTGAAGCAGGAAAATTTGATGAAATTGAGAGACTTGTAAAATCTGCACGACGAGCGATGATAGGATTCCTGCCAATTGTGCAGGAGGGCATAGATGAGGAGAACCAGAGCAGATCAATGAGGGACGGAGGTTGTATTGAAGTCAAAACCCCATCGATCAAAAGAACATTGGCTATGCTTTCTTATTTTAAAGCTTATGTTATTCCTGGTTCCGAGATCGAAAATAAACAGGGTTTACTTGAGGTGAGCGTGGGTATTCCAGGATTACATGCTCAAATTCATCTTGTTGAATAGGGAGGAGAATTGGAATGAGCATAGCAACATTTGGGGAGATTATGCTTAGGTTAAAATCTCCTGGACAGGAAAGATTACTACAGTCGCCTTTTTTTGAAGCAACTTTTGGCGGAAGTGAAGCGAATGTGGCTGTTGCTCTCTCAAGATTGGGCATTCCAGCGCGCTTTATTAGTATTTTGCCAGACAATCCAATTGGAAGAGAATGCATGAGAGAGCTTCGATCGCATGGTGTTGATGTTTCATGCCTAAAATTTAAGAAGGGGAGGCTGGGAATATATTTTTTCGAGAATGGAGCCAATCAGCGTCCAAGTAATGTCATTTATGATAGGGAAAACTCAGCAATTTCAAGAATTACTGAAGAGGACATCGACTGGGATGCATCATTTAAAGATATGCAATGGTTTCATATATCAGGAATTACACCTGCTCTTTCTCAAAATTGCGCTGATGAAACGATTAAAGCTGTTCGTACTGCTAAAGACAAGGGATTGACTGTATCTTTTGATTTAAATTATAGAGCCAAATTATGGAACTATGGAGCGGAAGCATATAGTGTGATGTCAAAAATTGCGCGATATGCAGATATTCTTATAGGGAATGAAGAAGACTATCAAAAATCATTAGGTATTAAGGGCCCTTCAGCTATTGGAGCTCAACAGCTTGATCTCGATGCATATCAAGCGATGTGTGAGATTGCTTTAAAGCAATACCCAAACGCAAAGATAGCAGCAGTGACTCTTCGAGAGAGTTTCTCAGCCGATAATAATGATTGGTCAGGGATGATCGTCAGTGAGGGACGGAGGTTTGTATCGCGTAAATATCATATATCCGATATTGTGGATAGAGTTGGGGCTGGAGATAGTTTTGTCGCCGGTCTAATATATGGATTGATTACGAAGAAGGACTATCAGGCAGCCCTTGAATATGCTGCTGCGCTTTCCTGCTTAAAGCATTCTATTTCTGGCGATTTTGCTCTTATTGAAAAGGGAGAGATTGAGAAGCTCTTAGGAGGAGATGCCTCTGGTAGAGTACAACGTTAGACTGCTTTTAATTTGCCTTCACTTTAATTATTGGAAGGACGAGGATGGGTCTTCATGGCTTATTAGCGGCGCCATAAGGAATAACATCTTCACTTATATTCTCATCCTTTGGCTGATTTGAAGATACTCTACTACTACCTGTACTTTCTAACTTTTTCTTGATAAGACGAGCCACAACATCACGATTATCCAAAAGAGAGCTCAAGGATCTATCGTGATGCAGCAAGCTAATTACCTGCGCAAAAAGGCCAGTGACGTCACTCTGGATATACCACTCTTTTTTAAGCAATTCATTATGATATATGGCATTTGTTCCTATTACTCTATAAAATAATCCTTCCTTGTAAGCAGCGTCAAATTCATCAATTGCATTTGCTGAAAAAATTGGAAGGCTAACTGCACATATAACTTTGCTGGCGCCAAGTTCTTTTAGATATCTCATTGCCTTAATAAGAGTTCCGCCGGTGCCGATCATGTCATCTGCCATAAAGACAACTTTATTCGAGACATTACCGAGTAATCGCATTTCACTGATATTGGTTTCTGCTGCACTTTTAGTGATTTTTGAATAGTCTCTTTCTTTGTAAAGTAAAGCTAAGGGCTTTTGTAAAGCATTTGCATAGAATTTATTTCGATCGACTGCACCTGTATCTGGGGCAAGTACTACTATATCTTCTTTTGCTATATCAATAATCGACGTCAGCTTTTCGATGATCTGAAAAGAAGCATGCAAGTTCTCCATTCGGAGCCGGTCAAATGCATTCTCAATTTCCTTTGAGTGAATATCAAGAGTGATGATTCTATCAACACCAAGGCTTTCCAGCATCTTGCCTATGCGAGCTGCAGTTAATCCCTCTCTTCCCTTTTTCTTATGTTGTCGCGAATAGGGATATATTGGTAGCACAAGACTTATTTCTGCAGCTCCAGCTTGCATGGCAGCGTCAATAGCTACAAAAAGGTTAAAAATATGATCATTTACTGAAAGGACTTTTTGAATAGTGCCATCATTAAATGAGACAGGTTGATGATTTTCTACATCCTGAAAGATATAAATACTTCTTCCCCTGATAGATTCAAGGATTTCTGTTTTTATCTCGCCATTTGCAAAAAAAGTATGTCTTACATCGATCTTGAATTTGGGTGGTCGATAACGTTCTTTATCTCCTGGCAAAAAAAGCATGCCAGTGTTACAGTCATTTGCAAAGTTGATCTTTCTAATAACCAGATCAGGAGTGATATGATATCTTCCTGCAATAGCTTGAGCTTTTCTCATGAATCGATGCTTATAGATTCCAGAGAGCTTTCGTATAACCTGATTTGCGAACGCCTCTGCTCCTGGGCAAGCAATAATACCTAGATGGGTTGGATCTGAATAACTCATGCAAAGCCTTCCGTATTTGAATTCAACAAATTGGTGCGGATGAGAAACAAGAGAAATCTTAATTAGTATAGCCCAAAATTACCCAAATGAATAGAATCTTTCAAAAGAGAATTAGGGAGCGATTTGTTTATATATAGAAAAGGGAATCTTTAATATAGAATGGCTGCTCTTAATAGAGGGACGGAGGTAACAATTGTAATTCAATAATTCCATAATATTCCAGATTATGGATTGTCATGGTTTTCTATAAATTATTCGATGAAAACTTCATTCGAATTTATGAGTTGAAATAAAGTCTGATAATAATTTGCTAATTGAAACAACATTAATCGTGGCGAGGTTTGATGAATGTTTTGATATAGAGAGGCTCTTTCAAAACTCTCTAAGTGAAGTATTTTCTAATGCAAAGCGGGGACGAACCTTGTATAATGGAATCAATTAGGAAACCAAAGATAGAAGGAAGGAGTCCCCGCAATGAAAAGTATACCAGAAGTCCTAGGCTCATTACAACTGCTGCTTCCCTTAGATTTTAATCTCCAAGATGTATTTGAGTCCTGTCTTACTATAGAACACAAGTGCTTTTTTTCTCTCTTGCGGGTGATTGAACCATTTGTGGAAAGCTTCCCTGAAGATAATCAGCATAGGGGAAGGCCTTCCTATAGTGTCTTACCATTTCTCCGTGCAGCTTTAGCGAAGCGGTATTTCAAGATAGTCGCCACAAGTGATCTACGGCTACGACTCTTAAGTGATACGAATCTACGTCAGATCTGTGGATTTGAGAATATCCCTAGCGCAGCAAGTTTCTCTAGGTATATGAGCTATTTAGCAGACAATGCTTCTCTTTAAGAGAGCCTAGGGAAGATGGTGAAGAACTACTATAAGGATAAATCAGTGGATTCTGTGGCGAGAGGTTCGACAGCAATAAGTGCCAGAGAAAAACCAGTCAACGCAATTTATTATGGACAGTGCTTATGATGCGAAGAGTATCTTTCAGTTTGTTCTCGACAGATGCCGGATTCCAATCATCGATCATAATCCAAAAAGGAAAGACTCACGAGAGGCTTTTGATGCAGTAACCAAGGAACACTATAAGAAGCGCTCAGTTGTAGAGCGAGCGAATTCGCACCTTAAGGATTGGCTCTTACCGGAGAAGTTACTAGTGCGTGGTATCAAGAAGGTTAGTTTTGAACTCATGTGTGGAGTGCTCTGCCTGGCAGCAATCAAGATTCTTGAGCAGTTCATTTCACCCAGTCTCATCTAAAGACGAATAGCATAAACCATAGAAGCTCTCATGACCCATCGAAGAGAGAGCTATAAGCTTGTATCTCATAGAAAAGTCTCTTCAAAGCCCTTTTTCTTACTTTTTTGTACTCGTTAATCCTTGCTTCATGATTTATCCTGCAAAATCCTGTCTCTATTCTTATTCCTACAACCTATGCCAGAATATTCGTGGACCTTTGAAGAGGGTCAGAAGAGAGCTTTTTAAGGCTTATTTTGATTAAAACTTGAAATCTTTCTCTATAATCCGAAAATCATCTTTTGATATAAAATATTCACCACAGTATTGATATGCTGAAGATAATGTGCAAAGGCCTGCTTTTATAGGGTTGTTGCTTATATATTCATATACTAAAATAAATTGCCTGATGGTATTAATTATTACGCTCTTAAAACGGTCATGCCATACATGACCATTTGCTTGTATTATTTTGTTATAATGTATAGCAAATACTGACAATATCCATTGCATTATTTTTGATAGAGATTCTCCTTTTGCAGGCCTGATTAAAAAATGAATGTGGTTGCCCATAATACAAAAATTGGCAATTTCAAATTTATAAGGATGCCTTGCTTTAGTTTTTGCACGCAGAACTACCTTGAGGAATAGTCGCTTTATCTCTTTATTGTCAAATATGCATTCTCCTCTATTGATCTTGGCAAAAACATGGTACCAGGATCCTTCTGATAATATCCTTGAATGTCTCATATAAAGAACATCGCAGAAAAAAGAAAAAATAATTCAAAGTTTGGAATACAATCACTTTGAGATTAACTATAAACTGCATTGCTAATTCTAGAGTAAAATAGGGAGACTAAAATATTGAAGTACAAAGCTGAAACATTTAGCCAGTATTAAATCTTTAAATGCTAATAAGTTAGATATAGTGCCAATGCTGTATGCCAAACCTAAGCCAAACATACACCAAACCTCCGTCCCCTTGTTATTTGGATCTTTATGACTTTTTATTACGTCTAGGAATGTCATCATTTTTTCTAAATACTCAACTAAGCTTTTAAATTTATGATAGAGTAGCATCTATATGATAAATAGAAACAGTAATATAGATACTCAGTCTCTCGCGATTCGATTGGCCAAATTTGCTAGCATAACGAAAACCTCAGGAGAATTATCCTATCCTGATTTCCTTATTTCTGTTCTTCTAGAAATACCCTTCTTTAGTAAAAGGCCAAACCTTGTACAAGAATTTGAGATTTCTGAGGATGAGTGGAAACGGAGAATTGTAATTGCTTTTGCTCCAGGAGAAGGGCAAGCATGTATAACGCTTACAGGACATTATGATGTAGTTGATACAAGCAATTATGGAGCCTTAGAGCCGCTTGCTTTTGATCCAGATACACTTTTGAAAAAAATGCTACAAATACTTTCTGCTAAAGAGAGCCTTTCGCCTTCAGAAATATCTCTAAAAAAGGATTTGGAAAGCGGTTTCTTCATTCCGGGCAGGGGCATCCTAGATATGAAAAGTGGACTAGCTGTTGCAATTACTGTGATCTCTAGATTCTTGGGAGATCCTGGTAGGATTGGGAATATCATTTTCTTAGCTGTTCCAGATGAAGAGGGATCTTCTGTTGGTATGAAAGCAGCTAAGAAGATTCTCTCAGATTTCATTAGTTCTCATCAGCTTCAGATGAAAGGAATAATTAATTTAGATGCTGCAGTCGATCAAGGGGACGGAGGTGAAGGCAAAGCTGTATTTCTCGGATCAGTTAGTAAAGTTCTTCCATTTGCTCTATTTGTTGGAAAACCAGCTCACGCAGGAGCACCTTTTGATGGCTTTAACCCGGTGTTAGCTGCTTCTCTTTTTATGAGAGAAATAGAATGCAATAGTGACTGCTTTGGTACTCGTACTAGCTTTCCCGGAGAAGAACCGCCTCCGCCAACTATTCTCTACAGCCGAGATATGCGGACACATTATGATGTAACTATGCCTTTTGACATATTCTGCGCTGTGAACATTTTGACCTTTGAAAAGAAACCCGAAAAAATATTTGAAAATTTCAAATTGCTTGTGCAAGAGACACTAAATAATGCTATTTCTCTCTTTTATGAAAGAAAATCTGTTTTTTCCAGAAAAAAGAATGAACATATTGCAATGCAAAAGTTCTCTTCCAAAGTTGTAGATTTTTCTGAATTAGTTAATAAAGCTGAATATGTTGCACCAGGTATTTTAGATCGTCTAAGAAAGGCAGCTGAAAAGAACAATCCAGAAGATCCTGTGCTGCAAACAGCTAAAATTGTTCATGAATTGCTTTCATTTGCCCAAATTGAAGGACCCTGTGCAATTGTTGGCTTTGCTCCTCCTTTTTATGCAAAAGCTGAATTAGGTTTAAAAAGAGACCAAGATTTCTTAATACTGCTCAAAGATGAGATTGCACAGTTCAATAGGGAATATCAAGAATCAATAAAGCTCCGTCCCTTTTTCCCTGGTATTTCGGATATGAGTATTCTAGCACCATCAATAGAAAGTCATTCGATAGAATACATAAAAAAGCAATCGGCGGTAATTCAGAAGGATTTGGACAAGTATCTGGATAATTTTATTAAGGCACCTGTAATTAATATTGGGCCATGGGGTAGGGAATATCATCAATGGGGAGAAAGAGTAAATCGCTACTATGCTTTCAATGTTTTGCCAGATTTGGTATTTAGAATTTGCCAAAGAATACTAATACAGCTTAAATAATCTTTTATGAAATTATAAGTTATATAAATACTAAGGAGAATAACGATGACTATTGTAATATCTTTAGGCGGTTCAATAGTTGCTCCACAAGAAGGTCCCAGCGGCCTATTCTTATATGATTTCAGGAACGTGTTACTCTCCTGGCTAAATAGAGAGGATCACAAGGTGATCATAGTGGTTGGTGGAGGTTATGCAGCTCGTCAGTGGCAAAAGGCCTATAAGGAAATGATTGAAATAGATAAGTCAACTAGAGGGGACGGAGGACCAATCTTAGGCACAGATGTTGATGTTCGCCAATCTCTTGATAGAATAGGCATTGCAGCAACAAGGCTCAATGCACAGTTAATTAAGGAGGTTTTTTCTGACTATAGTCGAGATCCAATAGTAACAGATCCTTCCGCCGACATTACAATGAACAGCAGAATACTGATTGCTGCTGGCTGGAAGCCAGGGTTTTCTACAGACTATGATGCTGTTATTCTTGCTGAGCGCTTTCATGCAGAAAAGATATTGAATCTTTCAAATGTTTCTCAGATTTATAGCGCTGATCCAAAAGTAGATCCTAATGCAAAGCCACTTCTTCATATATCTTTTGATTCGCTTTTACAGATGATTGGGACTGAATGGGATCCTGGGGCAAATGTACCTTTCGATCCAATTGCAGCAGCCAAAGCTCGGGAACTCGGTATTACCGTCATATTTGCATCAGGGAAGAACTTGATGAATTTCGCTGATATTCTCAATGATAAACCATTTATTGGGACAATAATTGATTGAATTTATCGTGCTTTACATTGGTCAGCTTGAAGAGATACTCGAATTTGGAAATTTCCTTTAAATTCCAAATTTCTTTTTTAACATTTCGTATCATTCTCGACTCCAAGATCTAAAGTTAGCGCAAGGCTTGTTTTCCTATATCTTGTCAATGAGCATTGAGCATTTTCCAGACGGTATCGGGAGAGTTTTCTTCTTTTTCCCCAATACATTGATGGTAAAATAATATAGTTTCTCGCTTTCCATATGGATTTCCCATCCTCTTCCTGATTTGCTTGAAAGAATGGTGATCATATTGCGCTTAAGAGAGAGGTTTTCAATACCCATTGCTTCAAGATTGGGAATTATCCAATCGACCGTTTTTCTGGGCAGAGATATATATAGCCCAATGACATTTTCTATTATCAAGGTAACCGTGCTAAGGCCATTAGATGGGAAATGATTTGGCAGAGGCCAATCTGGATGTTCTTCCCAAATGGCTTTCCCTTCATTCATAGGCTGATAAGCGCTCCACACGGTAGGATGGTTGCTGCGCTTGTTCGCTTCCTGATCGCTGTTATGCATGGAATCCAAAATATAATAGAGATGCCTTATGGCTGAGTTTCTAGCAAGTTCATAAAAATAATATTTTTCCAGTCCCTTGATGACCATGAATGTGAGCCATGGGAAAACACTCCCTCGATATCCCTGACCCTTTTTATCAAAGGCAGGGTGATCGACCGAAAGCGATGAGAAGGGGTTTTCAGTACCAAAACAGGAAGGGTCTTTTAGCTTGGCAATTAGTTTTTCTGCGCGCTCTTCATTTGGTATTTCTGCCAAAAGAAGCCAATATGTCCCTAAGGTCTTTGTCCGAATCTGAATTTCATCTTCATCTAGGTCATAATAGAAACCATCTTCTGGATTCCACATTTTCGAATTGATTCTTGTTTTTATAGAAAAATAGTCTCTTTTATATTGAAAAGAAGCGTCCTTATCATTCAGAATGTCTCCCAAAGCAGATAAATATAGGGCATTCATAGCCATGGCTGCGTTGAAGTCTATAAAATATCTAGCCTCTGAACGCGGAGAATTTTCCATGCCTGTAGAAGAAAGAGGAGTAGCAAAAAGCCCGTTCGGCATTTTGAAATTAGCCTCAAGCCATTTGTAATAATTGCTCAGTGCTGGCATTATTTCTTTTACTCTCTTCTTATTGGCTGTCTTATGGTAGAGATTAAACTCTGCCCATGAGAGCAGGGGAAGTGTTACGCCAAGAGGATTATCTTTGGGGAGAATAGGAACTCCTGTCTCTATATCATAGGCATTGCGAATCGCACCATCGGGCTCTTGAAGCGCATAAAGTGCATCTAGTCCATTTGATGCTGGGTAAATCCGATTGCTATATACTAGAAAGAAACTGGAAAAGACTTGCTCCAGAAAATCAAGAGTCTTCGCTGAAGGGTAATAAAAGAATCTGATTTTGCTGATTTTGGTCTGGCTACCTCCATTTGTCCAGCAATCAGCAATCCATGCCCATGTTCGATCATAAATATCGACAAAATCCTGGTCATAGAAGTGAATATGAGGAAAATCCTTTTTATTCAAAAAACTTACCCTCTTATTATATGTATGTAATTCGCTGAATTTATGGATAACAGCAAAATTTTATAAGAAATTGCACTATATTCAAGCATATCGCAACTTACTATACTCATTCCATGTCTATTTGTCAAATTTATCGATTATTAGATACTGTTGATTCATGATTGATTGATATCTTGATCAGCGAGAAGAATACATTCGTCCAGAGTGCTCAAGCCACGAACAATATCCTCTGCGAATGAATCACAATCTGGTGCGCCACATGCTCCGCAATCGATTCCTGGAAGTTTGCCTCTTATATATTCGATTCTTTCTGCCATTTCGAGAGCTTTCGATAGGTCCTTATCTAGGACAAGGACAGGGTTTGGGGACAGAGGTTTGTTCCATCTAAATGCTTCATATTCTTTTTCTATAGATTTTGGGGACGGAGGTCTAGATTCTTCTTTAATATTTTGATAGCCATCCAAGAAAGGCTGGGGAACAGCAGAAACAAGGGCAGCAGAGCGGTATCGTTGGCGAATTGTCGAGCGGGCAATATATGGATTTTCTACTGCCATCGGTCCACCTACACAGCCACCAGGACAAGCAAGTGCTTCGACATATTCAATAGAGTCAGTATTGCCATTTTCGATAGCTTCCAATAGCTCTATGACATTAGAAATGCCATCGACAGAGACTGCATTTTCTATATGGAGCGCATCTAGTTCTCCATCTGATCGTGCCCAACCTATTCCCGAATCCAAATTATCTATTATAGGTAATAGATGTTGAGATAGGGGCTGTGCATGCGGCTCATATAAGATATCATCAATTCTTATAGAAGGTAATTCTGAATCAGATGGCAAACGAGATGGGGGCGAAATTAATGAGTACAGAGGATCGAGCGCGCGCTTGATCAGCCTATATACTTTGCCAAACGAAAACACTGCATTGATTGCAGAGTATTCATATCCTAATGGCATCTTGATTGCGGTCACTTTTGCTGTACATGGACTAAGGAAAAAAATCCCGATTCTCTTTGATAGATGATTTAATCTGTTTCGCACTTCTCTAGCTGCTATTTCAAAAGGCGGAAGAATAGGCACGAGATTCGGGATCAAGCTTGGAAATCTCTGTTGGATAAGTCGTACAACGACTGGGCAAGCGCTTGAAATGCGAGGCCTTAGGTCTGTCTGGGAGAGCAAATTGCGAGTCATCTCTGTTACGACAAGTGCTCCCCATGCAACGTCAAAAACCTCATCGAAGCCAGATTTATGAAGTGCATTGAAAATATCTGAATGACGATATTTTGGACCAAATTGAGCGTAAAGGGACGGAGCTGGTAAAGCGACCTTGAGATCATAACCATCCATTAAAAAAATCGGGTCAGAAATTGCCTTTTTTGCTCCTTTAGGACATCGGCGGATACATTCACCACAGTCTATACAGCGATCTTCAAATATTTTTGCTTTTCCATTTTTGACACGAATAGCTTTGGTTGGGCAAAATTTTATACAGGTGGTGCAGCCAACACACAGGTCTGTATCAAGTTGAACAGAATGAAAAATCGGAAGAATAGCTTGAGGTTGATTCCTAGATTCCAGATCCACTTATGACTCTCCAGAAAATAAGTTGAAATGCATTACTACAGTTGTGCCATTATTTGGCTCGCTTTGAATGATTAGCTCATCTGCATTCTTTTTCATATTAGGCAATCCCATTCCAGCACCAAATCCCATATTTTGGATCTCTTCAGGAGCAGTTGAATACCCTTCTTGCATTGCAAGCTCGATATCTGGGATACCTGGGCCATGGTCGATAAAGCGGGTAGTAATCTTATCTTTTGAAATATCAATTTCTGCTCGACCTCCGTCCCCGTGGATTGCAATATTCATTTCTGCTTCGTAGGCCGCGATGGCAATTCTCTTAATCAATGGAGGCGGTAAACCGAGCTGTATCAATCGATGTTTGAGATCTGTTGAAGTCTTGCCTGCAGCAAAGAAATCCAATCGAGGAATATTATACTCTATAATCACAATATTTAATCCCTATATTTAATATCTTCTCTCACGAACTAAAGAGGCGCTCTTCCTCGGAAGGATCGAGCAAGAGTAAGTTTATCTGCATACTCAAGATCACCCCCTACAGGAATACCAGTAGCTAATCGCGTAACTGACACAAGCTCTTTTTCAAACAATTTTTTTAAATATAGGGCAGTAGTATCTCCCTCGACTGTTGGATTTGTTGCAATAATTATTTCCTGTATGGGGACGGAGGTTGAAAAAGAATTGTGTATGCGCTGGATAAGCTTGTTTATGCTTAGAGACTCAGGACCAATACCTTCCAAAGGAGAAAGTAGCCCTCCCAGAACATGATAGAGGCCTCTATATTCCCTGGATGTTTCAATTGTAAATACATCTTGTGGTTGTTCTACGACACAGATAATACTTCGATCGCGGGAATTATCTAAACAGATTTGGCAAATATCAGTTTCTGCATAAGAACCACATTCGGAGCAAAAACGCACAGTTTTACGCAGCATTAAAATACTCTCAGCAAGGGCTTCGCTGAAAGAGATATCAGATCTTAATAGAGCATATGCAATCCTCAGAGCGCTTTTTCGTCCAATTCCAGGCAGTTTTGTGAGAATTGAAACGAGATCTTCGATTGATTTCATAATCATGTCCTTTTTGCTTATCCATCTTTCAAGTTTCAAAAACCATCAAGCTCCGTCCCCAAAGTCAACCAAAACCCAGATTAAGACAAGAAGAAGTGGGCGATAGAGAAAGCAGCGCATCCAATTCAAGCAGAAGCTTAGAAGCTTAAACCTCCGTCCCCGTGAAATTGCCGGGGAAGTTTCCATATGGGATGCTCGTACTAAATTCTCCTAATGAGCCAGCAAATTCTTTTTGGATGGCTTCTCTTATCTTTTCCATAGCATTATGATGGGCAGCCCGAATGAGATCCTGAAGCAAAGGTATATCTTTTAAATCTGAAAGCTCAGGAGAAATTAGGCATTCAAGCAATTCCATGTTTCCTGAAAGAGTAATTTTGACCATGCCGCCTCCGGCCTGTCCTGTAGCTTGAATAGCGTTCATTTTTTTTTGCATTTCTTCAGCTTGCATTTTTAATGCTTGTGGATTCTTTAGCATGTCGATAATATTCGAAAGATCCATGTAACCTCCAGCTTATTCCTTGTAAATCTAGATTTCTTCATCCTGCATATCAGCGAATTCTTCTGATTGTTCAGAGAGTTCAGATGAATATGAGGTATTTCTTGATAAATTAGAAGATAAGGACGATTTTTCGAGAATAGAAGGCTCATGGGTAACTTTTGTTGCCACCACTGTACCCTTGAAGACCTTGCGCACAACATCTACAAGATGAGCCTCTGATTCTGTAAGCTTGTTTTGTTCTGAGGCATCTGAGCATTGAATCCCATTACCGCTTTTTATCTTCTCATCATTATTAGAAAATCCTATTTCATTGGTCTCTAAAGGAAGCTCAAAAGAGTCGGGGCTATCCCCCTTCTCACCTGATAACCCTATGTTTTCTTTCAGCAAAGAATCTTGTCCTTGAGGAGTCCTTTCATTAGTAGTTTTTTTCTTGTCAATTTCTCCTTGAATAGTCTCTCCGTTTTGAGGGACGGAGGTCTGTGGTTGTGGTTCACTTGATTGGGTGTTTGTCTGTAACGGGGGACGGAGGTCGCTATTTTCATTATTTTCGTGGTTTTCTTGAACTGATAAATGTCGGACTTCGATTGCACATGGTTTTCCTAGAATTTGGGTAGCTGTCTCTATAATGAAAGATTCAAATCGCAAAATGATGTCCATCTCAACCCGATTTGAGACTGGGATGATTATGCCATTGTGTTTAGGTTGCCATTCTGCTGATTTTTCTAGAGCCGAAGCCAGGAAGAGGTTTTGGCTTCGCAATTTGCTGATGATTTTCTTTCTTAATTCGGATAACGGTATTTGTTTATCAGAAGATTTGCTATTGATCGTTTCTTTAATTATTGACTCGGGAGATCCAATTTCGTTCAAGCTTGAAGCGCGTATTTCGTTTTTTTTAAAGAGCTGCTGAATGTTATGAAGCATGTCAAATAATTCAAGAGGGCTAATATATGATGAGAGGTGGCACAATTTGGCAATGGTCAATTCGATTTCGTATCGTGGTTCTATGCTTTCTTTGAGATGTCGATATGTATCAAGAAGTAGAGCAATAGAATATTCGATTTGGGCTTTCGAAAGAGACTCAATAACTATAGGCTCGAATACTGTATGAGGGGCAATTATTAGGTTTTCTTTTTGGATGCCGTTCATTATAAGCAACACAGAACGACAATAATTCACAGCATCTGTCAAGAATTGTTCAGGAGAAACACCCCGCATAATAATATCATCTAGGATAAGAAATGCATCCTGGGAGTTTCCTTTTGCAATGGCTCGAAAAAGTGCGTTAAGAGATTCAATTCCTACTAATCCGAGCGTTTCTCTAATATTCTGAGCAGTGATTTTTGTGCCAGAAAATGAAGCAATTTGATCGAAAAGGGTATAAGCATCGCGTATAGAGCCTGCAGCTTCTCGAGCTATCCATAATAGCGCTTCTTCCTCTGCTTCGATGCCTGTCTCTAAAACGACTTGCTTCAAAAGCTCAAAAATAGTCTCTACAGAAATCAGTCTGAAATTGAATTGCTGGCATCGGCTTTTTATAGTTGCAGGAACCTTGTGGGGTTCTGTGGTTGCAAATATGAATGCAATATATGGCGGAGGTTCTTCAATGGTCTTAAGGAGCGCATTAAAGGCACTCATTGATAGCATATGAACTTCGTCTATAATATAGATTTTATAACGTCCAATATTAGGAGGGAACAGTACTTCATCCTTGATCTGTCGAATATTATCTACAGATGTATTCGATGCGCCATCTATTTCGATAACATCGAGAGAAGAACCGTTGGCAATGGAAATGCAAGAATCACATGTCCCGCATGGATGAGCTGTAGGACCTTGTTCGCAATTTAGCGCTTTAGCTAGTATGCGAGCTGTACTGGTCTTTCCACATCCTCTCGGTCCAGAGAATAGATAGGCATGTGCTATGCGTCCTTGTTCTAGCGATGAAATAAGCGTAGAGGATACAAAGCTTTGACCTACTAGTTGTTCGAAAGTCTGTGGTCGTTTACGGTTTGCCGTGACTTCAAATTGCATAATGGAAAAATACCATGCGAGGGTGTAAGGGTAAAGCAGTCAAAGCGCATAAGGCCAGGCGCTCTGCGGCACCGCACCTGCTGTGTACCGTTGCTTCCTTCCGGACCTGGCGGGTTTAGACAGTGGTTACG
>Ga0208198_1000345_pt1 | contig 54809 bp, 38 predicted proteins | sample AD_JPNTR2_MetaG_FD_184446 | JGI IMG/M metagenome (GOLD analysis project Ga0208198, IMG submission 184446) | Active sludge microbial communities of municipal wastewater-treating anaerobic digesters from Japan - AD_JPNTR2_MetaG (SPAdes) (version 2) | ecosystem: Engineered > Bioreactor > Anaerobic...
AGTTTCAAAGTCGGTGTTTATGGCGCAGAGGTCACACCCGTTCCCATTCCGAACACGGAAGTTAAGCTCTGATGCGAAGATGATACTTGGCTGGCGACGGCCTGGGAAAGTATTTCAATGCCGGCACTTACTTAAATCTCCATCCTTTCGGGTGGAGATTTTTTATTTAAGCAATGAGGAGTTGTTTATGATAGGGTCTAAATTGCGATTCTTCGTAAAATCGACTGTTGCGGCTGTATGCGGCACATTTATGGGTTCATTTGCAATGTGGTTTTCCCTTGTTACGATAAGGAAAGGTGATCTGGCCGCCTGTGTCTCGGCAGCGCTCTCTGTGCTTATCGGTGTGCTGATAATGTGCAGAAAAGGTCCGGAGAAACTTGCGGTTCTCGGTATCTTTCTTGCGAGTCAGGATATAATGCGGCGAATTTACAAGGCTTCTGGATTCATGACAATGTGCAATGACATAACTCAGCCCAACCCTCCGCTTGATTACTTGTGTGTCACCGATTTCCGGACAGTGGGAACCGAGATCCTCAGTGTTTTCATCGTAGGGGCAGTGCTGCTGAGCTTTCACCTGCTGTTTCATACTTACGAAAGCTCTTTCAAACGGGAGATCAGGCTCAGCACCACGGCTGAACGGCTGCTGCTTATAGCAGGGCTCCTTATTGCAGCGGCGCTTCTCATATTCACTATTCTGATGTTCTCACAAATACACAGTAAGGAGCTTGCAAACCAACTTATCAAATCGAATCATGCTTAAAGGAAAACAGCGGTCAGTTCAACCTGGCCGCTGTTTCCCTTTAAGGGTGGTTTATATGAAAAATGAAGAAGACTTCTTAAATCTGTTCAGAGGAGCTTTCCTCCGAAACTGCGCCGTTTCTGCCGCCATGGCCGCCGAAGTTCATTCCGCCGCCCATCATGGACTGCCTTCCGATGTAGGAGGTCACGTCCTCTGCGGTGAATGTGCCGGCTTCCTCTCCGTCAGCTAGGATCTTGTAGGTCTTGCCGGAGCTTATCTCAGGGGAGCTCAAAATAATATTGTCGAAGCTCTTTGCCGGGGCGAAGCTCATTACCTCGCTGCCGTTTTCGTCAACAAGGCTGACCTTTGCTCCGCCGTCGTAGGTTGACTCAAAGGTGCATGAAACGGAATACTGAGTTGAGCTGCTGCCGGGAGCCTCGGCCATGCCGGACATTCCCGCAGCTATCAGAGTTCCGCCGGTGATATTGATCTCGCCGTTGGAGTCAAGAGCACCGTTGCCGGAATTTGTGGGGCCGTCAACAGTGACGCTGCCGCCGCTGATATTGATGTTGCCGTTGGAGTCAAGGCCGTCGCCGGAAGCGTTGACGTAGACTGTTCCGCCGGTGATGCTAAGGCTTGCGCCCTCGGAGTATGTACCCATAGCGCCCTGAGCGGTGCCGTCGCTGGCGTTGAAGCCGTCGTCGGAGGCCACAAGGCTCACATCTCCGCCGCTGACCGTTATCACAGCGGCTTCTATACCCTCATAGGACTTGGTTATGTTGACCTCCGCACTGCCGGAGATCTCCAGCTCAGCGTCTGAGTTGATACCGTCGTCCCCTGCGGTAAGCTCAAAGCTGCCGCCGGTGAGAGTTATCTTTCCGTTTGAATGGAGGGCGTCGTCTGCGGAGTTTATCTTGAACTTTCCGCCGCTTATATTCAGTTCACCGCCGGCCTTTATGCCCTTGGTGCTTATGGTAGTTTCGCTGTCAGCGGAGGACTCCTGCTGGGCAGTCTGTCCCTCATCAGGGAGCTGTCCGGCTTCGGGGATCTGACCATTTTCAGGGATCTGACCCATATCGGGAGGAGTCATCCCTTCGGGGATCTCGCCCTCTTGTCCGGTATCTCCCGGACGAGCCATCCCACCGTGAGGTCCTCTTCCGCCAAACTGTGTCTGTCCGTCCTCAGTTCCCTCCGGAGCAAAGCCTTCTGGCATCTCTCCGCCGAACTGACCCGGTGTGAAGCCTTCAGGCATCTGGCCTTCGGCTAGGCTGGGATCGAAGCCTTCAGGCATCTGACCTTCCTCGGTGCCGAATTCCATTTTTCCGCCGAAGCCTCTTCCTCCGCCAAAGTCGTCGGTGTGGGTCTTGGTGGAATTCTCGCTTCCGCCGCCGGAGGTGATGTCAAATTCTCCGCCAAGCACAGTCAGGTCAGTTTCCGCCTGGATACCGTCCTGCTGAGCGTCGATAGTGAAGGAGCCGTCCTCGATATAGATGAAGCCTTTGCCCTCCTCCTCGGCGTTGGTGGACTTTATGCCGTCGCCGCCGGAGGTGATCTTCACCGTGCCGCCGGCTGCTGCGAAGTAATCTTTTCCCTTTATGCCGTGGTTTACGGCAGTTATAGTCAACTCGCCGCCGGTCAGGACCACATCATCTGAGCTGTGGATACCGTCGGAGAAGTTTCCGTTTATAGTAAGTGCGCCCGGACTGTTTATGGTCAGGCTGTCCTTGGAGAAAACGCAGGCGTCCGGCGCCTCCTCGGAGGTATCAGCGTAGGTCTCGCTGTCGGTGAGGGAGTTTTTGCTGTCCTTTGCCAGGGTCAGGAAGATCTTGTCTGAGTTCTTTCCGTAGATCGCTGGGCCGGTCTTGCAGGTGATCTCCGCATTATCCAGCACAAGCTGTACCTTAGCCTGGTCAGCGTCAACGATGATCTGGCCGTCGGTGAGCTTACCCGTGATCAGGTAGATGCCCTCCTGGGTGATCGTGATCACTGAGCCATCTGCGGAAGCTCCGCTGCCCTCGATCTTGGCTGAGGATCCGTCAAGAGTGATCGTGGAGGTTGGCTGGCCGTAGTCCTGAGCCAGGTCTCTTGCGGAGAAAAGGCTGCTCTCAGAGGACTTTTCCTGGTCGGCTGCGGAGGTCTCGGAAAGGCTCTCGGCCTTAGCGGCTTCGGTGGTACTTGTGACCGCTGCGCTCTCGCTCTCTTCTGATGATGAGGAGGAGCTTTGTCCGCTGCACCCGGCTGTCATCATAGTAAAGGTCATGGCCGCCGCAATGAGGCTCAATGCCCTTGTGGTATTATGGTTTTTCAAATCAAACACCTCTTTCTGAAGTGCCCAATCCCGTTGCTTTTGCGTTTTTCTCTATGATGACATTTTAGCAGGGGAGTATGTTTGTTTTGTGAAAGGCTGTTGAAATCGTTGAAAAATCCCTGTGAGCTTTCCCGGCTTGACAAGAGGGCGATAATGAGATATAATTGTTATATCACTTACCACAGGAGGTATTGCAATGAAAAAGTTCATTTCAGCTGCCATCGCAGCTTCACTTACAGCTGCTTCTGCTGCTGTTTTTCCAGCTTTTGCCGCAGAGGAGAACTCTCCGGCTATCGTTGTGCTGGGAGATTCTATCGCCAGCGGCTACGGTCTTGAGGAGGGCGAGAGCTGCTACGGTGAGATCCTCAGCGACTACTACGGAAGCTCGGCCTATGCGAATTTCGCTGTTGCAGGCGCAACTTCCGACGACCTGGCAAAACAGCTGGAAGCACCCTCAGATCAGCTTTCTTCCGCAGTTTCTGACGCCGACATCGTTGTTATCTCTATCGGAGGAAACGACCTTATCAACTACGGAGCAAGGTTCCTGCTGGATTTCGCCGCTACGAATAAGTTCATGACTGCCGGATATACCGCAGATGATATTCCCACAAGGCCTACCTTCGGCGACCTTGAGAATATGCTGGACCGCTCAGCTGCTGCTGCTTACATCAACGATGCCAAGAACACTCTCACTCTGGCAAAGACCACTGCAAGGCTGACAGCTAACCTGAGAATGACTCAGACCACTAAGTACGACTGCATCATCGAAACTCAGATCATCCCCAACATCGACAAGGCTGTTTCTGCGGTCAGAGAGCTGAACTCCGACCCTGACCTGAAGATCGTTGTTCAGACTATCTACGATCCTCTCCAGTTCGAGGAGGGCTTCCTGGACAAGAATATGTCTGCCAACCGCAAAACTGTCATCAATGCAGTTTCGCCTATTTTCCAGGACGTTCTGGGAGTTGACCCAAGCTCCACTAACGCAAAGTGCTTCAAGACCCAGCTCAGCGAGTACGCTGCTGAAAAGGGACTGATCGTTGCGGACGTTTACACTGATTTCACCTCGGCTGAGGCTGGCAAGAGCGGGCAGTATTCATGGTTCTTCACCGATATTCAGGAGGAGGGCGATGATCTGGACTTCCACCCCAACAAGAAGGGACACCTGGCTATCGCCGCAACTATCGCAAACGCTGTGGGCGATATGCGCAACGACGGCGGCCTTATGAGAAAGACCTTCCGCTCGCTGACAGACAAGGACAGCTACCCCGCAGCTGCTCTTGCAGCATATAAGAGTGCTGTGGGAGTTTTCATCGGCGATGTGAACTTGGATGATGTTATCGATTCCTCTGACGCCTCTGAGATCCTGGCTGATTACGCTCTCACTCAGACCGGAGCTCCCTCGGCTCTCAGCGAGGATCAGAAGATCGCCGGCAACATTGATCGTGATGAGTTCATTGATGCAACCGACGCTTCTACGGTGCTCTCCTACTACGCCTACACTCAGACAGGCGGCACCGGCTCATTCAGAGATTTCCTTGCAAAGTAAAACAAAGATCCGGAAGAACAGTTCTTCCGGATCTTTTCATTTTTTCTTCCATTTTATCAGGATAAACGCCGTTATGCCTGTGAGGAAAACTGTCAGGGTGATCGCAAACCATGTGTAGGGCATGGGCAGGTCAACTGTGTTGATGCCGTAAAATGCGAACATGATGTTGGGGATCTCCATAACGATGGTGATTATGGTCAGGCGCCACATGACGATGTTCAGGTTGTTGGAGATTATGGAGGAGAAGCCGTCCATCATACTGGACAGGATCCCCGTGTAGATGCTGGACATCTCGATCGCCTGCTTCATCTCGATAAGAACGTCCTCAAGCAAATCCTGATCCTCGTCGTAGAGCTTGATGACTCTTCCACGGAAGATCTTTTCGATAGTGGCCTCGTTGGCTTTCAGCGAGGTGGAGAAGTATACCAGTGACTTCTCCAGAGCAAGCAGCTGCATCAGCTGTTCGTTCTTCATGGCGTCGTGGATCTTCTGCTCAGCAGCAGATGAGATCTTGTCGATCTGTTTCAGGTAGATGAGGAACATTGCGGCGATCCTCAGCAGGAGCTGCAAAACAAAGCGTGTCTTGAAGCTGGGGCGGAGGTTGCGGATAGTTCCTCTTACGGCCTCATCGATGATCTGTGTCTCCTGAAGAGAGATCGTGAAGACGTACTCATCGGTGAGGATAATGCCGATAGGCATGGTGTAGAACAGCCTTGTCTGGTCCTCATCCATAGAGGAAACAGGTGTGTCGATGATCACAAGGGTCTGGTCGTCCTCACGCTCGATACGGGATGACTCCTCCTCATCGAGAGAGGACTTGACAAATCCGCTGTCAAGGCCGTAGCCGTCGATCAGCTCCTTGACCTCCTGGGGAGTGGGGCTGACCACTGAGATCCAGCAGCCGGGGGTGGGCTCTTCGCACTGGATCAGGCGGCCGTTCTCTGAAGTGTAAAAATTGATCATAGCTAAATTGTGCCTGCTTTGGACAGGCAGCGCTCCTTTCACAGTATTTCACGGCTGGAGCGCAGGACCGGCCGGGCAGTCTGATACTGCCTCCGCTTTCGAGGGAGCACTATCAGAATGTCCGGTCAGCACCGCTGCCGTTTTTGAGGGTAGATCTCAAGACTCCCATAAGGGTCAGAGCTCATCTTTGCACCTCCTGTACATTTGTAATAGTCCGTGTCAGCACGGCTACTATTAGTATAACATATTTTCAGAAAAAATGCAACCACAATCTTTTGGTCAATAATTCACAATTGCGGTGTCCGTCATTTGGCGGACGGATCCTGATCGTTCTCTGGGAACAAATTGTAGGGGAGGCCGCCCTCGGCCTCCAGGAGGTTTGAAAAACGTATGTGGAAATGTAGGGGCGGATATTATCCGCCTGGTGTTTTGGGGAACGTTTCGTTCGCTGTTCGTGGCGGCCGGGCGCACATTGTGTGCCCTACACATTGTTTCAGCATAGACTGCCGGAGCAGCCGCAAACTAATTCTTGCTTTTTTAGCCGTTTTGTGGTATGATATAAGTGTATGATCTTTCGGCTCACTAGAAATACTATTTAAGGAGGCCATATGCGTTCTGTCAGGACCCTCTCACTTCTGTCAGCTGCTGCCGTTGCCCTCTCAGCGGCTGGCTGCTCGGCTAAGAGCTCCGCACAGCTTAGCTATGACTGGAGCAACGTCGCTATCGGAGGCGGCGGCTATATAACTGGTATCGTATACGACCCCGGCGAGGAGGGCCTCGCCTACGCACGCACTGACATCGGCGGAGCCTACCGCTTCGACAAGGAAAAAGACCGCTGGGTCGCTATCACTGACTGCTTCGGCGGTGATGAGTGGAATCTCATCGGCATCGAGAGCATTGCCTGTGACCCCAAGGAGACTAGCCGTGTCTACTGCGCCTGCGGTACCTATATGGGACAAAACGGCGCTATCATCTCCTCCAAAGACTACGGAAAGACCTGGAAGCGCTTTGATCTGCCCTTCGGCTGCGGAGGAAATAACTCCGGCAGAGGCGTTGGAGAGCGCTTGAAGGTCGACCCGGTAAACAACAACATCGTCTACTTCGGCTCCCGGTCTGACGGCCTTTGGAGATCTGAGGACTTCGGCGAGACCTGGAAGCAGGTGGAGTCCTTCCCGGTGAAGGGCGATTATTTGCAGGAGGGCAACAAGATCGGCATAATGTGGGTGGAATTCGACCCGGTGAATGGTGATGTTTATGCCGGAGCTGCCATGATGAACGGCGAGTGCATCTACCGATCCTCTGACGGGGGAAATACCTGGGAGGCTCTTCCGGCAAATGCTCCCGGATATTATCCGCTTCAGGCCGTTATATCGACAAATGGCAAGATGTACATGGCCTGCTCTGACACCTGCGGTCCAAATACCGACCCCAAGGCCGGAGCTGTCTACTCACTTGACCTGAAAACTGAAACATTCACTGATATAACTCCCGATGTGGGGGACGGACACTACGGCGGCTACGGCGGCATAACTTTGGACGGCCAGGATCCCGACACCGTTGTGGTGACTTCCCTCAGCTTCTGGGACGACAAGGGCGACAACCTCTACCGTACCACTGACGGCGGAGAGAGCTGGTCTGCGCTTTACACGAAAACCGAGAAGAATTACGTCATGGACACCTCTCGTGCTCAGTGGCTTGACTGGGGCAGGGACGAGGCCAAGACCGGCTGGTGGACAGCGGCTGTGGCGCTGGATCCCTTTGACTCCGATAAGGTCAGCTACGGCACCGGTGCAACGCTTTTCTCCACAAAAAATCTCACTGACCTGGGCAGCGATACTCCCGTAACGATCGAATTCGACGCCTACGGTATCGAGGAAACTGCCGTTTTCGACATGGTAGCTCCTCCTTATGAGGAGGGCAAGCCTCAGCTTTACTCCATAATGGGCGACCTGACGGGCTTTGCTCATCTAGACGTGGAGAAGTGTCCCGACGACGCCCATTTCATGAAGAATGGCAACCCCACCTCCGTGGACTGCGCTTGGCTGGACAGCAATTATGCCGTTTACACCAGCGAGAGCAAGCAGGCGCTGGTGTACACCACCGACGGCGGCGCAACTTGGGAAACTATCAAGAAGCTGCCGGAGAAGTCACAGGGCGGAAGCGCCTCAATGTCTGCTGACGGCTCTACGATCATCTGGAAGCCGGCTTCTATCAGCGGAAAGCCCTATGTTACCAACGACTACGGAAAGACCTGGTATTACTGCGAGGGCATCGGCTACGGCGCTAAGATTGCTGCGGACCGAGTTGACCCGAAGAAATTCTACGCCATAAGCGGCGGCATGGTCTACGCCTCAGAGGACGGCGGATTCAATTTCACTGCCACCGGCGCTGTGCTCACGGACAGCTGCGTCCTTACGCCCAGCGGCAAGAAGTCCGGAGTGATCTGGGCCTGCGGAGGCTCTTATCCCATGGTATCTGAGGACGGCGGAAAGACCTTCACCTTGGTGAAGACCGCAAACGCCACTGCCCTTGGCCTGGGAGCTCCCAAAAAGTCCGGCGGTGACGAGACCATCTATATCATGGGCAACGACAACGTGGAGGGCAACAAAACTCCGCACGGCGACGGCATCTACAGATCGACTGACAACGGAAAAAGCTGGCAGCGCCTTAACGACGATGACCACCTTTTCGGCAATATCACACCTTCTATAACCGGAGACAGTCAGGTCTTCGGAAGAGTTTACTTCGCCACCAATGGCCGTGGTATCGTTATGGGTAACGAGGCCGGGTGAGCCTGAATACCGGAGCATTGCATGAAAAGAAAAAAGACCGCCTTTGCCGCTGTGGGCGCTATGATGACAGCGGCTTGCGTGGGAGTTTCTGCGCTGATCTCGCCCCTGAGGGTCAGCAGCGCCCGCTATCCCGTTTTCGGGGTGGACGTTTCCCACTATCAGGGAGTTATAGACTGGAAGGTGCTGGAGGATCAGGGCGTGAAGTTCGCCTTCATCAAGGCCACTGAGGGCAGCGGCCATGTGGACGAATCGGTGAGATACAATCTGGAGTTCTCCGCAGGCACCGGCATAAAGCGTTCATGCTATCATTTTTTCAGCTTCGACAGCCCCGGCTCAACTCAGGCGGATAACTTCATCTCCGCAGTTGGCAGGGATGAGATCGATATGCCGCCGGTGGTGGATATCGAATACTACGCCGATAAGCAGAGCAACAAGCCCTCAAAGGAGGAGGCCGAGGAGATCCTGACGCCCCTTCTGGATAAGCTGGAGGACTACTACGGCACAAAGCCGATCATCTACACCACGATCCCTGTTTATCTGCGCTACGTCAAGGACAGCTACGGCGACTATCCCCTGTGGATACGCTGTACCTACATCGAGCCGGAGTGCATGGATTGGGTCTTTTGGCAGTACGATGACTCTCAGTGTCTGGAGGGCTATGCAGGCGAGGAGGAGTGCATCGACCTGAACGTTTTCAACGGAACAGAGGCGGAATTCGCCAAAATGTTCCCGTAATATTTTTGCAGGAGGAATTATGACACCATTTGAACTAACACCCCCTATCAAGGATTATATCTGGGGAGGAACTAAGCTGAGAGAGGAGTTCGGCAAGGTGAGCAGCCTTGACCGGCTGGCCGAGAGCTGGGAGCTTTCCTGCCATAAGGACGGCATGAGCGTGATCTGCTCAGGTGAGTTCTCCGGAACTGCGCTTGCGGACTTCATAAAGGCTCACCCGGAGGCTCTGGGCAGGGGACTGACTGAGCTGCCTGTGCTGGTGAAGCTGATCGACGCTAAGAACGATCTCTCCATACAGGTACACCCGGACGACGCCTATGCTCAGGCTAATGAGGGCGACAACGGCAAGACCGAGATGTGGTACATCGTGGACTGCGAGCCCGGCGCTGAGCTGGTATACGGCTTCTCCCGGGACATCACCAAGGAAGAATTCCGCAGGGCTATCCAGGAGAACACCCTCATGGACTGCGTGGACAGGGTCCCTTTAAAGAAGGGGGACGTGTTCTTCATCACTCCCGGTACTCTTCACGCTATCGGAAAGGGCATCCTGATCGCTGAGATCCAGCAGAGCTCCAACGTCACCTACCGTGTGTATGACTACGGAAGGCTTGGGGCTGACGGCAAGCCAAGAGAGCTCCACATCGACAAGGCTGTGGAGGTCACTGAGACTCTCAGGAGCATTCCCTACAGACCGGCAATGCCTGTGGTCTGCGGGACCTCTTCTCTCACAAAGCTGGCTCAGTGCAAATACTTCACCGCAACTAAGGCGGACATTCGGGGCGAGCTGAACTTCGACGAGCTGACAAAGGACTCCTTCGTCCATATCCTCATCGTTGACGGTGAGGGCGAGCTCACCTTCGAGGGCGGCTCTATCAAGCTGAAAAAAGGCTCAAGCGTCTTCGTGCCGGCAGGTACTCAGGCGTGCAATATAAAGGGTAAATGCTGCGTTATCGCAACATCATTATAAGGAGGAAATTCTATGAAATACTATGTAGGTATCGACCTTGGCGGAACAAATATCGTTGCAGGCGTTGTTGACGAGGAATATAACATCATCGCTAAGGCAAGCACTAAGACAAACTGTCCCAGACCCGAGAAGGAGATCGCCGATGATATGGCGAAAATGGCTCTGGAGGCTGTGAAGAATGCAGGCCTGACGATCGATCAGATCGAGTGGGTAGGCGTGGGTACTCCCGGTATCGCTAACAGCTCCACCGGTATCATCGAGTATTCCAACAACTTGGGCTTCAAGAACACTCCCATGGTAAAGTACATCCAGGAGACTATCGACAAGCCCGTTTTCATCGAGAACGACGCTAATGCTGCGGCTTACGGCGAGTTCGTTGCTGGCGCTGCTAAGGGCGCTAAGAACGCTGTCTGCATCACCCTGGGAACTGGCGTAGGCGGCGGTATCATCATCGACGGCAAGATCTACGCCGGATCAAACTTCGCCGGTGCTGAGATCGGCCACACCGTTATCGAGGTTGACGGCGCTCAGTGCTCATGCGGCAGAAAGGGCTGCTTTGAGGCTTACTCCTCTGCGACCGGCCTTATCCGCATGACTAAGGAGTCCATGGCTGAGCACCCTGACAGCGTTATGAACAAGATGGCTCAGGAGCGTGGAAAGGTAACTGCCCGCACTTCATTCGACTGCATGAGAGCCGGCGATAAGTACGCTAAGGACGTTGTGGACAAGTACATAAAGTACCTGGCAGCAGGTATCACAAACACGATCAACATCTTCCAGCCCGATGTTCTGTGCATTGGCGGCGGAGTCTGCAACGAGGGCGATCCTCTCCTCCTGCCTATGAAGGCTCTGGTGGAGAAGGAGGTCTACACAAGAGACTCTGAGAAGAACTGTGAGATCGTTATCGCTAAGCTGGGCAACGACGCCGGTATCATCGGCGCTGCTTTCCTGGGAAGAGCTAACGGCTAAGACTATTTTTACAGCCACTTGCACAAATTTCGGATACCGGATCTGTGCAGGTGGCTGATTTTATTTCTCCCTTGCAACGATCATAGGCTTTTTTTACACCTTATGGGTGAATCGATTCAAAGGAGGGATCGGATATGAAAAATGAGAATGATTTCACAACTGACGTGAGGCTGGCCAGAGCAGGCGATCCCGCCGCATTTTCAAGGCTCTATGCCCTCGTCTATAAGGATATGTACCACATCGCACTCTACAGTCTGAGGAGCTCCCATGACGCCAGCGACGCCGTAAGCGAGACCGTTCTGGACGCTTTCTGCTCGATCGGCAAGCTGAGGGACGAGAAGGCCTTCCGTGGCTGGATCATGCGGATACTCTCCGCTAAGATCAAGCAGAAGCAGAGGGAATACTTCTCCCCCGAGGGCGAGCTCACCGAGGAAAACAGTCCGGCGGCGGATTTCAGCTTCGAGAATACCGAGCTGAGAGAGGCCGTTGACAAGCTGGATCCACAGTCAAGGCTGATACTCTCCATGTCTGTGCTGGAGGGCTACAGCAGCGACGAGATCTCGCAGGTATGCGGACTGAAGGCGAGCTCAGTAAGATCCAGACTTGCACGGATCAAGGAGCGCCTGAGACTAGAGCTGAGCGGTGCTGAGCCTGCACGAGAAATATGATCGGTGCGAAAGGAGAATAGATATGAATAACGACGACAAGATCAGAGATTTCCTGAACGAGCCCCAGATCCCCGAGGAGCTTTCTCCCGAGAGGATTCGTGAGATGCTTGAGAAAGAGGCTCCCGTCAAGAAGAGAGCCGGTATAAAGAAGACTGCAATGAGGATCACAGCCGGTGCTGCTGCCTGTGCAGTGATCTGCGGAGGAGCTGTTTACGCCGGTAAAAGCGGCATGATCTCCCGTGACGGCGGCTCTTCTTCATCTGAGGAGAGCTCCGGGATGAGCTCAGCCGAGGAACTGGCGGAGCTGGCTCCTTACATGAGCAGCGCTTCGGATTACGCTGAGGTGTATCAGCTTTTCCAGAAGTCCCATGAGAAAAACCAGAAGAAGATCGAGTCTGACAGAAGGAAATACAGCGGCAGCTACACCAACAGCGCAGTTGATGATTATGTAACTGAGGATGCTGAGGAGAGCTTCTCAGCGGAGGCTCCTGCTATGAACTCCGATGAGCTGGGCATCGTCCAAGGCGAGGGCTACGGCTCAGGTCCTGAGGAGACGACTCCTGAGTTTTCCGAGACCCATGATCAGGAGGAGGGCGTCCGTGAGGCCGACAAGGTCAAGACTGACGGAAAGTACATCTACTACCTGACCAATACCTACGATGAGGAGCGTGAATGCCCTGCTTCATATCTTCGTATTGCTGAGGCAAAGGACGGAGAGTTCATCGGGTCAAATACCCTGGATCTTACTCCCGAAGTTGGAACTGATGAAGCTATCACTGAGGTCTCTGCCTTTGATATGTACGTTTACGACGACATGATCGCTATCATCGGAACTACCTACAATTACCACGACATCGATGAGCTTGAGGATGAGATACCATATTACAACTACTGGGGAAAGTCGCAGTGCTTCGTTTCCTTCTACACTACAGGCATGGAGCCTGAGCTGATCGGCACCTACTATCAGGACGGCTATTTCAACGATGTGCGCATCGCTCCTGACGGATATATGTACCTTCTCTCAAATTACGGAACTCGTTCCTTCGAGGAGGTCGATGAGGAGAACGTGGAGCAGTATATCCCCGTTTGCGGACTTGCCGAGGAGTGCGAGGTCATGCCGGCTGAGGATATACTCATGCCCGATGACTGCATAGAGCCTACTGAATACCTGAACTACACTGTGATCACCAGCTTTGACCTGAATACTCCCGGGGAGTTCGCAGTTGCCTCTCAGAAGGCTCTGGCAGGCTGCTCCGGCAATATCTACTGCTCAGCCGACAACCTCTACACCACCGTTGGCTATGAGGACACCAGCATCACCCGTATCGCTATCGGCGGCGGAGAGCTCACTCCCATGGCAAGCGGCACCGTTGAGGGCTATGTCAACGATCAGTTCTCCATGAGCGAGTACAACGGCTACTTCCGTGTGGCTACAACTCGCCAGAAGTGGAACGAAAGCGGCAACTTCATCACCGATATGTTCGGTATCCCCAGGTCAACTGAGTACGTCAGCGACAACATGGTATATGTTCTTAATCTGGACATGAATCAAGTGGGCTATATCGACAACTTCGGCAAGAATGAGACCATCAAGTCCGTTAATTTCAGCGGAGATCTGGCCTACGTCGTTACCTATGAGCGCACAGATCCCCTCTTTGCCATAGACCTTTCCGACCCTGCAAATCCCCTGATCACCGATTCCTTCAAGATCCTGGGTTACAGCTCATACATGGAGAAGTGGGACGAGGGACTGCTCTTCGGCTTCGGCGCAGACGCTGACGCGAACGGCGTCGAGACCGGCGTGAAGGCTGTTATGTTCGACAACTCAGATCCTGAGAACTTACAGGAAGTCGGCAAGATCTCATTCAACAGCAATTACAGCTATGATGATTACAGCGGCTATTGGGTGAACTCTCCCGCACAGTGGGACAGAAAGGCTCTGCTGCTGGCTCCTGAGAAAAACCTGATCTGTATCCCCCTTAACTACAATGATCACACATATGACTCCGAGACCGACACCTACAACTACAGAAGCTGGAGCGAGATCGCTTTCCTGGCATACGAGGACGGAGACTTCACCCTCAGAGCTGAGCTTGAGCTGGGCGATTATGTGGATCCCGTTGACCGTGCGGTATACATCGGCGACTACATCTACGCCCTTTCCGGCAAAAAATTCACAGCTATCGACTACTACAGTCTTGACGTAACAGATACTATCGAATTTTGATCTTAGCAGAGGAGTGAGACTATGATGCGGAAGATCTTTGCGGCCGGAGCAGCCCTTGTGCTGCTCACAGGCTGCGGTGTGACGGACACTGAGCCGGTCAGCAGCTTGGAGGAGCCTTCTTCTGAGCCGGAGACAAGCGCTCCGAAGGAGGTCGCTATTGACGAGCCCAGCTGCATTATGGAGGGCGTGGTCTATGATGTGGACGGCGACACTCTGCTCATAGACTGCGAAGAGGGCGGAAAATTTACCGCTTCCTTCAACAGGCTCCCGGAGAATATAGCTCCCGGAGATACAGTGGATGTGGAGCACACCGGCGAGATCCTAGAGTGCTATCCGGCAATAATCGGCGAGGTGCTGGATGTGAACGTTGTTCAGAAGGCACAGCGGCCTATGCAGTATGTTTCCGGCAGCGGTGATACCTTCGCCTATAGCCTGCTGGCTCCTGCTGATTGGCAGATAGCAGATCCGGAGATCGGCGAAGGAAACGGCGGTGTGCGGCTGAATGCTCCCGACGGCAGCGGCGCTGTGGAGGTCGTTTGCGGAAAGCTGGGGGTCTGTGGCACCGGACTGACGATCATCGAGGACAAGATCGGCGGCATGGACGTGAGCTACTACAGCTACTCCGAGGGTACCTGGGACTTTGCTGCTTTCCCTGACTATGACGGGATCTACATCGCAAACACCGCAGCTCCCGAGAATTATGACGACATCTGCGCCATGCTCGACACCCTTGAGATAATATGAAAAAAGCCCCCGATCCGTTCTTTTGAGCGCTTCGGGGGCTTTCCTCCGTGGACGTTGACTTTTCACGAAATAATTGGTATAATGTATATTTGTAGGCTTTCCCTATGAAGGCCTTTATAATGTTGTTTATGAAAGGAAGTCGAACTAATTGGGAGCTATTTTCAAAAAGCTGTCCCCTAAACAGTGGACGGCGATTGTTTTTCTGTCATACTGCGCTGCCATTGCCTTCAGCATGAGCTTTGCTATGCCGGAGCTGCCTGAGGAGCAGAAGTCAGGCGCTTTGACTGAGATCGTTTGGAATTTTAGGAACAGTCTCCAGAGCACAGGCGTCAATTCCACCATGCTTTTCGGAGGCTTTGTGGGATTGGGAGCAGTGGTCCAGCGCATAAAGAAGGGCCTGAAGCAGTCAAGGCTGCTGCTGCCGCTGAGCTTCCTCATAGCGGTGGTCTGGCTCATGGGAGCTGGCTTCCACATCAATAACAGCCTGGATCACTTGACCTCCAGCGCCGGACAGGTGCTGAAATCTGTGATCTACCTGACAGGCTCCACCTACCTGCTCTTCGAGCTGGGACAGGTCATGTTCTGGTTTTTGGAAAATCAGTCTGAGACAAAGACCGAGCCCAAGGGCAAGCTGGCAAAATTCTACAAGAAGCACCCATTTTGGTTTTCCTTTGCGGTCATCATGATCCTGTGGCTGCCCCACCTGATCATCGCTTATCCGGGATATGTCTGCTACGACGCCTGGTATCAGCTTTGTATGTACTACGACAAGATCGGCTTTACCACTCATCAGCCTCCTGCTCATACGGTCTTCCTGGGACTGTTCACTAAGCTGGGACTGAAAATGGGCCACGTCAATGTGGGACTTTACCTCTCTGTCATCGTCCAGACCCTGACCGCTGCCTTCGTTATGGCATACGCTATGTTCCTGATGAAGAAGTGGGGAACTCCACGCTGGCTGAGGATCCTTTCCTTCGCTGTCATCGGCATCGTGCCCTTCTATACCGACTACATCGCCCTTGAGATCAAGGATACCTTCTATTCGGTATTCTTCCTGCTGTTCATGCTGGAGCTGATCTGTATCCTGGAAAAAGGCACAGACTATTTCAAGGAGCTCAAACACATCATTCTGTTGTTCGTTTCGGTGATCGGCACCTTCCTTGCAAGAAATAACGGAAAGTATGCACTCTATCCCACAGTGATCCTGGTGCTGGCTTACTTCCTGATAAAAGCTCGCAAAAAGGATAAGAAGAACTTCCTAAAGCCTATGATCAGGCCTCTGGTGGCATTCATAGCGCCGATCATCGTTGCCAATATGTTCTTTACAGCCTTGATCAAGACCTACGGCGTTGAGCAGTTCGGCATCCGTGAGGCTATGTCACTGCCCTTCCAGCAGACCGCCCGCTATGTTTCTCAGTACGGTGATGAGGTCACTGAGGAGGAGGCCGAGGCCATTCGTGCGCTGATAGATTACGACGCTCTCCCGGCTATCTACGACCCAAGATTTGCCGATCCTGTTAAGAACACCTTCAAGAACGAGTCCACCACCAAGGACTTCACCAGATACCTGGGAGTTTGGCTGAAAATGTTCTTCAAGCACCCCAGCGTTTACGTCAATGCCACCATGAACCAGAACTACTACCTGCTCTATCCATTCGTGGAGAACGACGGCGGCTATGATGTTATCTACACGGAAACTGTTCCTGAGGGAATAGGCGGATTTTTCACTCCCACCGTAAACGGCGATCTGGGCATCACTGAGGTAGAGGGGCTCCAGGGTGCGAAAATGGTGGTAAGAGGCCTGTATAAGAGCTGCTTCTCGCTGCCTGTGGTGGGAATGTTCTCTCACCCGGCGCCTTACTGCATAGCGCTGCTGTTCCTGATACTGTTCGCTCTGAAGAAGAAGTCCTGGAGGCTGCTGATAGCACTGTTCCCCCTTCTGCTGAGCGCAGCTATCGTGGTGGCAGCACCTGTCATCCAGGAGCACCCCAGATACACCTTCCCCATAATCTACTCAATGCCGATCATCATCGCATATTATATCCACCTCAGAAAGCCTTCTGAGGCAAAATAAAACGAAATGGCACAATGAGGGGAGCCCCCCTCGGGCAGTTTCGTGGGCTACCGAATGCGTAACGCAAGATCACGATCCGGTAGCCCACTTTTTTCGTTAAGGATAGCACGCTAAATGCCTGCGTCCTTTTTTTATCCCTCGATCTGCCGGGCAAGGAACTGCGCTGCGGCTTGGATCAGGCTTTTGTGGAGATCCGTTGCGGCTGAGGCCTTTTCTCCTGTGAGGAAGACCACCGCGCCCGAAACATCTCCGGCGTTGATCACCGGGAGAGCCGCTATGGCTGTTCTGTCGCAGCCCTCTGCCGGGAAGAAGGTGTTGGTGGCGCCGTCGGGACAGAAGAACTGCCCACGGCTCTCCATGAGCTCCTCCAGCTGGCCGGAAACTCGGCGGCCGGAGATCTCCTTCTTGGGGATCCCGGAGCTGGCAGTGACCTGATCCTTGTCAAAGACCGCCACGGGACAGCCTGCCAGCTTGTGCATGATCTCCGCAACGTGGTCGGCGCTGCGGCTCATCTCGCTGAGAGCTGAGTATTTTCGGAAGATCACCTCGCCCTCGCTGTTTGTGTAGATTTCAAGAGGGTCGCCCTCCCGGATACGCATGGTGCGGCGGATCTCCTTGGGGATCACCACTCGTCCCAGGTCGTCGATACGCCTTACTATTCCTGTTGCTTTCATAAAAATACCTCCATAGAATTGTTCTCTGTGAGGGTATTATTTGCAGAGATCCCGGTTTTATGTATCAGGCTGGACTGTTTGGCTCGATACCGCAGATCTTCCATTTTTTGACAAATGAGCGGTTGTGTGCTATAATGAAACAAAATGACGGAAGGGAGGAGCTGGATTTGCACACAAGCGTCCTTATAATAGATGACGAGCCGGAGCTGGCGGAGTACACTGCCAAGTATTTCACCGTTTCAGGAATCCCGGCGGAATATGTTCTGGACTACAAAAGCGCCCTGGATTTCCTCCGGGAGAACAGCTGCTCACTGATCCTGCTGGACATAAATCTTGGCAGCGACTCAGGCTTCGACCTTTGCAGAGAGATCCGCAGCACCATGAACGTGCCGATCTTCTTCATCAGCGCACGCTCTTCCGAGGACGATATGCTGCTGGCGCTGGGGATAGGGGGCGACGATTACATCTGCAAGCCCTATTCTCTGGGAGTTCTTTTGGCGAAGGTGAAGGCTGCTCTCAAGCGCTATGAGGGCAGCTCTAAGGCGGAAGCTGAGACGGAGCTGATCTCTCTGGGGAGCGCTCAGGTGGATCTGAAAAAGGCCTGTGTTCTTCGGGAGGGCAAGTCGCTTCCCTTGAAGGCCATGGAGTACAAGCTGCTGGTGTACCTGCTGGGGAACAAAAACCGGGTGATCACCAAGAATGAGTTCTTCGAGAAGGTCTGGGAGACCGATTTCGTCAGCGAGGTGACGCTGAACGTCCATATCCGCCACCTGCGTGAGAAGATCGAGGCCGACCCCAGCCGCCCGGAGTTCATAAAGACCGTGTGGGGCGTTGGCTTCATGCTGGAGGTATAGGGTGAAAACAAGGTATATTTTGCTGTATGCGGCGGCCTTTCTGGTGCTGAGCGCCCTTATCTGCGGAAGGATCCTGGGCATGGATCAGGCCGGAGAGCTCCCTCAGTACACCACTGAGATCAACCGGCTGCTGGTGAAGCTATCCGAGAATTGGGAGGAGCTGCCCGGCGCACAGCTCCCGGAGGAGGATTTCGACTACACCCTCATCGGCAGCGATGGGGAGCTGATCTTCGCCACAAGGGAGGGGCTTTCCGAGAGCATTTCCGCCGCCACCGGACACTACGATGTGATCCGGGACGTGGAGAGGGACGGCCAGATCCTGGGGCGGCTGATCGTGTACAATGACTATGAGGAGCTGCAAAAAGCCGGCCGAAAGAAGGCTGCGGCCATGGTGGGAGGGATGTCCCTGCTCATGCTGGCGGCTTCGGCGGGGTACTTCGCCTTCCTGAAAAGGCGGGTGGTGGCTCCCTTCGGACGTTTGAAGGGCTTTGCGGAGCGTGTTGCCGGCGGAGATCTGGAGACTCCCCTTGAAATGGACAGGAGCAATATCTTCGGCGCATTCACCGAGAGCTTCGACATCATGCGTGAGGAGCTGAAGGCCTCCCGTCAGCGTGAGGAGGCGGCGGTGCGCAGCCGCAAGGAGATGATCGCTGAGCTTTCCCACGACATCAAAACCCCGGTCTCCTCCATAAAGGCAATGGTGGATTTCCTGGAGCTGACCACTGAAAACGAGGCTCAGAAGGAGACTCTTGCCTCAATAAACAGCAAGGCTGACCGCATCGACAAGCTTGTGTCAAACCTCTTCCATGCGACCTTGGAGGAGCTGGAGCAGCTTGAGGTGCGCACGGAGGAGCTGTCCTCCCGGGAGCTGACCCAGATCATCATGGAGGCCGACCACCTGAAAATGGTCTCCCGGCTCGATGTGCAGGACTGCGTGATCATGGCGGACAGGCTCAGGCTTGAGCAGATCATCGGCAACATCATTTCCAACTCCTACAAATACGCCCACACGCCCATGACCGTGAACAGCCGCTTTGAGGGGAACTGCCTTCTGGTGGAGCTCTCCGACAAGGGCGGCGGCGTGCCTGAGGATGAGATCGAGCTGGTCACGGAGAAATTCCGCAGGGGCTCGAATTCTCAGGGGAAGGAGGGCTCCGGCATAGGACTTTACATCTCAAATTACCTGATGAACAGAATGGGAGGCCAGCTCTCCTGCCGAAATAACGGCGAGGGCTTCACCGTGGAGCTGCGCTTCATCCTTGCCTGATCTTTGCCGGAAAATAAAAAACAGTTAAAGAACTGACAAAGATTTTCCGAGAACTATGTGCTATAATGAGGTCATACAGAAGGCTGTATGGCCTTTGTTTTTTAGGAGGAAGCTATGGCTGAGAAGGAAGTTATCATAAAGACCGAAAAGCTGTCAAAGAGCTTTTCTGTGGGCGGAAAGCAGCAGCACGTCATCAAAAATCTGGATCTTCAGATTTATAAGGGGGACTTCACTGTGATCATGGGCTCATCGGGAGCCGGAAAGTCCACCCTGCTTTATACTCTTTCCGGAATGGATAAGCCCTCTCTTGGCAGGATCACCTACTGCGGTCAGGACATCACCGGCATGAACGATGACAAGCTGGCTGTTTTTCGGAGAAAGCACTGCGGATTTGTCTTTCAGCAGATCCACCTTGTGGACAGCATGAGCATCATGGACAACGTTATCAGCACAGGTATGCTCACCGGGCAGAAGCAGAAGGACCTGAAGGAAAAGGCAATGGAGCTGTTCAGGCGAGTGGGCATAAGCGAGGAGCTCACAAGGAAGTTCCCGGCTCAGATCTCCGGCGGCGAGGCTCAGCGCTGCGCAGTGGTAAGGGCTTTGATAAACGACCCGGATGTGATCTTCGCAGATGAGCCAACAGGAGCTCTCAACTCTGCCGGAGTAAAGGCAGTCTTGGATGTGCTCACTGACATAAACAACGCCGGACAGTCCGTCGTCATGGTCACCCATGACATCAAGTCCGCCAGAAGAGGCGACCGCATGATCTACTTGCAGGACGGCGGCGTAATGGGCGAGTTCGACCTGGGAAAATACGTCAGCGGCGACAAGCAGCGCCACGAAAGGATCAGAGGATCACTGGAGGAGATGGGATGGTAAAGCTGATAAAGGCCAATCTGCGCAAGGACAGGACAGTGCTGGTGATCTTTCTGCTAATCATGATGCTGTCCACCTTACTGATGCACACGGGACTTATGGCCTCGGACTACAAAAACGTTTACGACAGGCACGCTGAGGCCACGGGCTTGGCGGACTATATACTGGTCAGCAGCAGTGACAGTGACACTGTGCAGGACTTCCTCAGCCAGAAGGCTTACGTTAAGGAGAGCTCCTCATCTGAGGCGGTGCTGATACAGTCCCTGGAGCTGGACTCCGCCAAGTTTTCCAAGAAGAGGAATGCTGCGGACTGGATCTTCCAGTCCACTGAGGGAGCCAGCGACTTCTCACATCTGTACTTCATCGAAAGAGATGACAGCGTTCCCGGGAACAAGCTCTACCTCAACCTCTATTCCGCCTACAGCAGCGGCCTCTGCGTCGGGGACAGGGTAGCGGTCTCATCGGACGTTTACCAGCAGGAATTTACCATCGCCGGTATCTTCCAGCACCAATTCCTGGGCAACTCCTACACATACCTCTCCGCAATGGTGGAGCCGGAGGTCTTTGCGAATCTCAGGCAGGTGCAGGAGGAGTTCTATCAGCAGCCGGACGCCCGTACGATCCGCACAGTTACATATGTTGATGTCGGCGAGGGCTGTGATGTGGAGGAGTGCGTCAAGGACTCAAAGGCCGGGCTCAGCGAAAGAGTGGTGTTCTGCGACGGCATCTCAGCCAACGAGCAGCGTGAGTACGCCTATACTGCGGTGGTGAATATCCTTGCGGCCTTCATCGGAGCATTCGCTGTGATCATAATGGCGATATGCCTGATCATCATAGTGTTCACTATCAACAACAATATCAGCCGTGACGTTGCCAATATCGGCGCTCTGAAGGCTGTGGGCTTCACCGTGGGGCAGATCCGGGGAGCGCTTACCGGAGAGTATCTCATTCTGGGTGCAGCCGGATCCTTCATGGGGATCGTCCTGTCCTACGCCCTTTATCCCGCCTTAGAGTACCTGTACATCCGTGAGATCACAGGCCTTGTGTGGGAGAAACGCTTCATGCCCTCTGCCAGCTTCGGCGTGCTGCTGGGAGTTATGGCTGTGATCCTGGTGACAGCTTTCCTCTCCACCATGAGGATCCGAAAGCTCCACCCGGCAACAGCTCTGCGCTTCGGACTACAGTCCAACAGCTTCAGGAAAAACCACCTGCCTCTCAGCGAGACCAGGGGGAAGCTGGATCTGCTGCTGGCACTGAAAAGCGCTCTGCAAAACAAAGCTCAGAACCTGATCATCTTCGTGATCGTGCTGGCGGTGGCCTTCGTGACCATGTTTTCGGGCGTGCTGTACTACAACACTAAGGTGGACATCTCCCACTTCCAGCGCATAGTTCAGGGGGACGTGGGCGACGCATATTTCTATGTGAAGGACACCTCGGCGGAGGCTGTTGACGAAACTATGGAGAAGCTCCGCACCATAGAGGGAGTTTCTCAGGTGTACAGCATGAACTCAGTGACCGGGATCATCGGCGGCGAGGAGGTCAACTTCATCTACGTCACCGATTCCGACCCGATCGACTGCGGCTTGTTCGAGGGAGAGATGATGGCTGAGGACAACGAGGCCGTACTGGGTCTGCCTGTGGCCGAGAGAATGGGCGTGGGCGTTGGCGATGAGGTGGAGGTCAGCTTTGGCGAAAAATCTGTCCGCTTTCTGGTGACCGGCCTTCAGCAGTCCGTCATGAACGAAAGGATCTATGTTACTCAGGAGGCTGCACTGAGAGCCGGAGTCCCTGCGAACTACAGAATGATCCGTGTAAGGCTCCATAAGCCGGATAACGAGAGCGTTGACCGGGTGTTGGAGCAGGGAAGGGAGCTCTGCGGAGACCAGATCGTGAACACAGAAAACCAGTTCAAGTATCAGCACAGTGACGAGAATACTCCCGTCCTGGCCATAGGCTTCGTGGTAGCATTTCTGGTGGTGCTCAATATCGCCACAATGATCCTGGTGATCAGGCTGCTGCTGAAGACCGTCTTTGTCAAGCGAGAGAGGGAGTTCGGCATAAAGAAGGCAGTTGGCTTCACCAGCAGCCAGCTCAGGTATCAGCTGGCGCTGTCTCTGATCCCCACCGCCCTCATTGCCTCGGCAGCAGGGGCTCTGGCAGGCTATTTTCTGGTAAATCCGCTGTTTGGCCTGGTGCTTCACGGCTACGGCATAAAGAACTCAGACCTTATCGTGAAGGCAGGTCTCATGGTGATCCCGGTAGTGGCCATAACCGCCATGATCTTCCTGCTCTGCTATCTCATGTCCGGCAGGATGAAGAGGCTGTCGGCTTACGGTCTGATACAGGAATAAACGCAAGGCCGGGAGAGCTGTCTTCCGGCTTTTGGCAAAAAAAGATACCGCACTTCTTGTGAGTGCGGCATCTGATCTGCCCCCTTAGGCTTTTATAAACCACATTTTCACGGCTATTGTGCAGATGCCGTGATATGTGCTTCGATCTGAAAGGAATGAAGCTGTCGGCTGATTGCTTTCCTTTAATACAATTATAAACCATCCCAGTCAGAGTAGCAATCACATTTTGCCCCAAATCAATGCACTTTTAGATCATTTTTGCTTTCGGTAGGCTGAGGGCGGCTCGCCGATCCTGGCGGTGAATTGTCTTACGAAATGGCTGGTGTTGCTGTAGCCGCATTGCTCCGCCACATCAGCGATCAGCAGCTGAGTGTTCTCCAGCAGCCATTTTGCCCGGCTGAGCCTGCTCTGGATGATGTCCTCCTTGCAGGTGGTGCCGAAGAGCTCCTTGTAGATCCTCTGGAAATGGCTCTTGCTGACGCCCAGCGAGCGGGTGATCTCGTCCATGCTCCAGTCACGCTGAGGCTCACGGAAGATCGTCTCACGGAGGGCCTGGAGCCGCTCCTGATAGCTGAAGGCGCCGGATCTGAGGGAGAGGGCCTTGCCCTTGAGCTCTGACTCCATGCTGCGGAGGAGCTCCTCGATGCTGAAAATATCCTCGTATGTCACTGAGGAGCGGACGATCACGATCTGCTCCTCCTTTATGTTCAGAGCCGTGCGGTAGACCTGGCCTACCTGCTTTGCTATCTGCGCAGAGAGAGCCTGTGGCGAGCCGGAAAGCTCCTTCTCCGGCGCAAGGAATGCGATGGTCCCCTCGTCCAAGCTGGCCAGCAGCAGATCCTTTTCTGAAAGCCGCATTGCGTGGACTATGGCGTTGATCGGGGGAACTGTGTCGTGCTGGCGCTCCTGCTTGAGATAGGTCAGAAGGCACAGTCTGTAGACGGTATCGCTGCTGTCTGAGAGAAGTCCAGTCAGCCGGCTGATCAGGCCTCGACGGTTGTAGATACCAAGCACCGGGGCGAATTCCGACAGAGCCTCGATCCGGGCGTTGACGTAGGCATTGTACAGCTTGTTCTGGACAGTGTTAAGGCCGCTGCTCACCGCATCGCACCACTGCATGAAATACTCGTCCATGAGAATGTCGGCGGCCTTTGGGTAGGTCAGGGCGATGTAGCCGAAGATCTGTCCCTTGTAGTGCAGGGACGAAAGCACGATCAGCCGGGGAGAGTGCTTTTCGCTGAGAGAGGGCAGGAGCTCCCCAACAGGAAATTCGATGTGCTTGTTGAAAAAGCCGCCCTCCCACACTTCAGTTCCCAGGATCATCTTCTCGGAGAAGCCTCCCCGCCGGTAGACTGAGGGGTGATCCAGGTCCTTGCACCAGTCGCTGCAAAGGCATACCTCCCCCCGGAGGTTATTTGGGATCATGTAGCAGCAGCCGATCACAGTTCCCATAACGTCGTCAAGAGTGGAGGCCTCGCTCATTCGCCGAAGGATCTCGCCGGTGCTGCTGGTGCGGCGAGCCTCCAGCTTTTCCAGAAGGCTGCCGGCGTAGGATCTGATGTCGGAGAGCTCCCGGCTGCGGACGATCCTTCCCAGCTCAGCACAGCCGCAGCTCTCGCCGATGACAAGCGCCGGAGAGAGCTCCTCATCAGGCACCTCCTCGCCCATAAGTGAGAGGAGCCTTCTTGCGGCAGCCATTCCCAGGCGGCTCTCCTGAGAGGAGACAGTTGTGATCGTGACCGCCTCTGTCTGAGAGACCATGTTGCCGTCGCAGCCTGTAACGCAGATGTCCTCAGGCACACGGATACCGTTCGCCATGAGGGTACGGCACAGCTCCACAGCCATGATGTCGCTGCCGCAGACTATGCCGTCCGGCTTTTCAAGGCGGCCACTCGCAATGTCGAGCGCCACCTGATGAGGAACTGTCCTCCAGTAGTCGCCGTAGAAGATGTCCTCCTCTGAGTAGGGGAGGCCGGCCTCCTCCATAGCTTTGCGGAAGCCCTGGATCCTCTCCTCGGACTGAGGGTGGCCCTTGTAGCCGCCTATGCAGAAGATCCTCCGGCAGCCGTGGAGCTGCGCTAGATGCTTGGTGGTCTGGTAGAGGAGAGAGCTCTCCTCCGCAGTGATATTGGGGAAATTCGGCTGCTCGTAGCCGATCACCACCGCCGGTGCAGACTGCTTCCCCAGAAGCTCGATGATGCGTTTCCGCTGACGCTCGCTGCAAAAAATGCCTGCCTCGAAGATGAAGCCGTCGAATTTTCCGCAGCTTATAAGGTCATAGAGGTTGGTCTGACCCTTGGCGTAGGTGTCCTCCAGCATTTCGTCAACGTAGTTTATGACTCCGGTGAGCACCACCGTGTCGTAGCCGTACTGCATGGCCTGACGGTGGATAACGTCCACCAGAGCTGCGTCCGGATTGTAAAGTATATGCGGGACGATGAGCCCGATCCTGCCCTTGCTTTCCATAATGTCACCCCTTTTTGTTTTATTATACAGCACCAGGCAGCTTTCGTCAATACGCCAAAAGCTCCGCACGATCTGCGGAGCTATGGCTATTATCTGAGTGTGGAGTGATATAGGAAATTACTGGTGGAAGAAGAATGGCAGGCAGTTGTAGATGTACTGTCTCACATAGTACCAGCTGTGCTCGCCGCCCTCAGCAAGGATGAACCACAGGTTGCCCTTGGAGAAGTCAGAGGTGTACTCGAAAACGCTCTGCTTCTTCATGTCCTCGATCTGAGGGCCAAGGACGGGATAGGCGAAGTCCGATGTGCCTGTGGCTGACATGATGAACACCTGATCCTTGGAAAGTCCGGCGTTCTGAACAGCCTTTGCCAGAGCGCCTGCGTCAGCGGTGCCTGTGCCCCAGTGGTGAGCGCCGCTCATTGGCATGAAGTAGCCGACGATGTCCACGCAGTTCTCGAAAACTGCCCATGTGGAAACGCTTCCCATGGAGAAGCCGCCGTATGCACGGTGCATTCTAGAGGCCTTTATGTCTGCGGCAGAGGTGGAGGCTGCATAGGTGGAATACTTGCCCTCAACGAAGGGAACAACGCTTTCACGGAACTCCTTGTAGAAGTTTTCGGCGTTGTAGAAGGTATCGCTGCTGACCTTGTTGAATGTGGGAGTAACGATGATCATGGGCTCGATGTCGCCCTTTGCGATCATGTTGTCCAGCAGCCGCTGAGACTCGCCGTTGTCGTTGTAGAACAGGGAATTCTCGCTGTCGCCCATGCCGTGCATGAAGTAGAAGATGTTGTACTTCTTGCTGCTGTCGTAGCCGTAGGGCAGGTATACGTTCAGGGAATTCATGCCGTTTATGCCGTTGTAGCTCTCCTTGACGATAGTGCCCTTCTGAGAGGCCTCGTTCTTGTAGCTCCAGTCGTACTCGGTGTACTTCTTGGCCGGATCGTAGGAGTAGCTCTGCTTGGGCTCCTCGGGAGGAGTCTGAGGCTGGGCGAACATTTCCTTCATGGAGATCAGGTCGAAGAGACTCAGCTTTCCGTCCTGCGTAAGGTCGCCGGCCTGCCAGTCCGCAAGCTGGGCATCGGGAGCAGCCAGCAGCCATTTTTGCAGAAGGACTGCGTCTGCGATATTGAACTGGCCGTCGCCGTTCACGTCGCCCTTCACACTTGCAGGGGGGCTCAGTGGGCTTGGGGTCGTTGGACTGATAGTGGTAAACGTCCGGCAGCTCGTCAAGGGTCAGCATATAGTCGCTGTTGTAGACCTTTTTCAGATAGTCGGCAGTATTGATCGGGTCGCTGTCGATGAATGAGGTGTGCCAGGTCATGAACCACAGCCACTTCGCACCGTCAGCCTTCAGCTTGTCGGGGTCAGGGATAGGGCCGTTCTCGTGGAGACAGACAGGCTTGTCAGCCACCTGAGCGGTCTTTGCGTAGATCCCTACCAGGGAATTGGTGTGGTCAACGTATGTGTCGGCGCCTATGATGTCAACGTATTCGTCGCCGGGGTACCAGCCGTCAGTTACTGTGCCGCTGTAGCCCAAATTCCAGATAAGGTTGTTCAGTCCCCAGTAGTTCGTGTAGCGGTCGTACATGATCCGCCAGAGCTTCTTGAAATTCTCGGCGCCGCCCTTGCCCCACCAGAACCACTTTCCGTCGAATTCGTGGAAGGGCCTCCAGATAACGGGCACACCGGCATCCTGCAATTCCTTCAGAGCCTTAGCGCCCTTGTCCATGCCGGCGATGAGAGTGTTGTACTCCGCAGTTCCCTCGGTGAGAGAAGCGCTCCAGTTCAGGTCGGAGTTCATAGCCTCGGTATGGCTGCCGGAGAAATTGCTTCCGCAGTGCCAGCAGATCGTAACGATTCCGCCCTGCTGATACCAGGACTTTGCTCTGCGGTTACAGCCGGAGAAGTCATCGCCCATGTAGTCAAGGCCTCTGAGAGCCGGGTATTTTCCGCTTGCTCTCTTGATGATGTCGAACTCATAGTTCTCACTGCCCATCCAAGTGGACTCCTGCTGTCCGGAGATGATGTAGTTGCCGTAGGTGTCGCAGAGATAGTTGTAGAGAGACTTGGTTTCTGCCGTAGCATTGGGGTTTGAGAGAGCTCCGCTTATGTCCGATGAGAAGCTGCCTGCGGCCTCTGCGGTAAGGCTGTCAAGGTAGGTCCAGCCCCATGAGCCCCGAACTGCAACGGTATTCTCTCCGGCTCTCAGGCTTGCGGAAATGCTCACCGATGCGAAATTTCCGTCGCCGGTATAGCCGCATAAGATCTGTCCCACGTTCTCACCGTTTACCAGTACGTCCTGGTACTTTCCGCCCTCATCGTAGGGCTGACAGTAGCGGATAGTCAGCTTCTGCAAGCCTGCGCTTTCGGCTTTCACCTTGAGTGTGACTGAGTCTCCGGCATCACGCAGGTCAACGGCCTTTCCGCCGCTTGCTCCTGTCAGAGACACAACGGCAGTTTCGTTCTCGCCTGTGTCGTAGATCGAGCCGCTTTCAAACTCATAGGTCACGCCCGCAGCCGATGCAGGCAGCCCGGGAAGAGCAGCGCACATGGTGATAGCAGCAAGAGCTGCTGATATGATCTTTTTCATTCCAATTCCTCCTGTCAGTATATTTTTCCGTCTGACTTTACTCAAATTATAGCCGACATCAGCCGGAAATGGAATGACATTTTGCCCCAATTACATTGCATTTTGCCCCAAAATAAAAAAGATCCCCGGAGGATCTCCGGGGACTGGGCTGTGAGAGGATCAGTTCTTCTTTCTCTTGAGAGAGAGCACAACTGCTGCGAAAGCCAGGACGATACCGGCAGCAGGCAGTGAAGGTGCTGCAACGCCGGTCTTGGGAGAGCTGCTCTTGTCGGCAGGCTTTGTGGAAGCGGCTGTGGCGGCTGTGGTCTGAGTGGCGGAAGGGGCTGTTGCTGCGGTGACTGTTGTTGCAGTCTCAGCAGGAGCCGGAGCAGCCTCTGCGGCCTCAGGGTCGATGAGGGTGACAGCGCTCTCGGAAACGTGGCTGAAGTATACCTTAGTGCCCTCATAATGCTGGAGCCTGATGTTCCACCAGCCATTGTCAGCGTCGAACTCAGCACCTGTAGCAATGGCCTTTATCCCGTTCTTTTCAGCCTCTGCAACTGCCAGCTGCTCAGCCTCTTCCTGACTCATCGCAGGTGGAGCGGCAGCCTCTGTTTCTGCTGCGGGAACGTCAACGGCCTCTGCTGCAACAGGTGCTTCGGTCTGCTCCTGAGGAGCCTCCTCTGTGGCGGAGCTGCTCTCCGGACTTTCAGTCTGGGCTTCCTGAATGGACTGCTGGATCTCGGCTCCGGCTGCTTCCTCAGCTGCAAAGGAGCTCATTGCTCCTGCAATAGCCATTGTGCCTGCGATAGCTGCGGTGGTGATGATAGATACTAACTTTGTCATATTTTTTTCTCCTTTTTCATTACGATAGATCTTCATTTTCGGCGGGGCGTTCCCCCTTCCATGATCATATGATACCACGATATGGGCGATCGTTCAATATTCAGTTTTCCCTTGATCTGTAGCCTAAGCGACTGAGTAAGAGCAGTGTGTAGCCTAAGCTACAAAATAGGCTGAGATCGTAAAAAACAGCAATAAGGGACTTCCCAAAAGCAGATGTGTATGTTATAATAAAAGAAATGATCTGACAGAAGGAGGTCAGCTATGAAGAGCATTTCAGTGATCATCCCTGCTCATAACGAGGAGAGATACGTCGCCCGATGTATCCGTTCGATAAGAGCAGCTGCCCGAAATTACAAGGGAGCGGTGGAGGTCATCGTGGTCTGCAACCGCTGTACGGACAAAACTCAGCAGATCGCAGAGAGCCTCGGAGCAAGGACAGTGCCCAACCAGGGACGCTGTATCGCAAGGGTGCGCAATGCCGGTATCGCTGCGGCACGGGGCGAGATCATCGTGACTATCGACTGCGACAACCGCATGACCCGTGGCACTCTTCGGGAGATCGGATACCTTCTCAGCACCGGCAGGTACATCGGCGGCGGAGCTCCCATTCGCTTTGAGCGGTACTCGCTGCCGCTTTGGCTCAACGACCTGCTGTGCCGGGTGTCGTTCAAGGTGACAGGCCTGTACTGTGGCATTTTCTGGGCGGAAAGATCCACATTTCAGGCAGTTGGCGGCTTCGTGGAGAAAAAGGCCATGGAGGACGCTGCAACTGCTAAGCGGCTGAAGGCCTACGGCAAAAAGCTGGGCAGGAGGTACACCTGTCTGCGGAAAAATGTGCTGATAAATTCCACCAGAAAATACGACGATATGGGGGACTGGCTCTATCTGAAGCTGATCTTTGCCAATTTCGGCACCTTCATCAGAGCTGCTCTTGGAGACAGGAGGGGCCTTAACAAAATGCTGGACGAACTGTTCTACGACTACAACGACAAGATAGGAGAATGATATGTTTGAATTGAAAAAGACCGTGAAAAAATTCATTGCAGCAGCACTTGCTCTGCCCGTGATCATTGCCTCGCCCATGAGAGCCTCGGCAAATGAGGCTGAGGAATACCTGAATGACCCGAACTGGAACGCCTTCGTGGAGGAAAAGATCCAGCAGGACAGCACTCCCGGATTGGCGGTAGCTGTGGCGAAGGGGGAGGAGCTGGCCTTCAAGAGCTGGGGGAACGCCGACCTGGAGTCGCAGACCCCGGTGACTGAGGAGACTGTTTTCGGTATAGGCTCCTGCTCAAAGGCCTTCACCGCCCTGGCTATATTCCTTCTTCAGGAGGAGGGCAAGCTCAAGCTCAGCGACAGCGTTTCCAAGCATCTGCCCTGGTGGAACGTCACCTGGGAGGGCAATTCCCAGGATACCCGGATCTGGCAGCTGCTGGAGCACTGCTCAGGCATCTCCAACACGACCATGATGAAGCTGGAGAAGGACGGCGAGAACTCTACCGACTTCCAGGCGCACATCGCCGAAAACGCAAAGCTGGTGTACAAGCCGGGAACTAAGTTCCACTACTGCAATATCGGCTATGACGTGCTGGCCGACATCGTGGAGCAGGTCAGCGGTATGCCATTTGAGGACTACGTTTCTCAGGAGATCTTGCAGCCCATCGGTATGACACACAGCGGCTACGGGATCAAGCCAACTACCGGCTATCGGTGGTTTTTCAGAAAGCTGCGGCCTTATAACTCCCCGGAAAACCTCTCCACCTCCGGCGACGGCGGCCTGAGATCCACCTCCGGAGATATGGCGCTGTGGCTGGAGGCTCAGCTGGGACACCTTGACCTGCCGGAAAAGCTGACAAAGGCGATCAAGGCCTCCCACGAAACTCCCGAGGACTACCGTATCGAGCAGGAAGGGGGCGTGGTCTACTACAACGGCTGGAACCACTACAACGGATATATTTTCCACCTTGGCACTAACCCGGAGTTCAGCTCCTTTACCATGGTGGACGAGGAGCACGATATGGGAGTTTTCGCAGTTTCCAACGCATGGATCAACACTCCCGACTACGCAGGAAATTCTCTGCATCAGATCATGAAAGGCGAGGGCATCGATCGTGGACAGCTTGATGTGCCGGACACCATGGCTTTAGTCGACCTGGTATCGACGATCATCTGTATCATCTGCGCAGCCTTCATTCTGCTGATACTGGTGCTGATGTTCACCCAGAAAAAACGTGTAGCCAAGGACAGCACCACCTATCCCGGCGAGAAGAAAAAGCTGATCAGGCGGCTGGTGCTGCTGATACCTCTGCTGGCACTGGTCATTTTCCTGCCAGGGCTGCTGTTCGTGGCGGTGGGCTATGGCTTCGCAAGCTGCTATATGATCGGGGTCTGGATGCCGTACACTCTGCTGATCGCAGCGGCGGCGCTGGCGGCCTTGGTATCCATGCTGATTATTTCCAGCATAAAGCACTTCATTCACGCAAGGGCGAAAAAATAACTTTCAGGGCAGGCTAAGGTCTGCCCTGTTTTTGTCAGGATCTGGGAGAAGATCGACGAAAACTGTTGACTTTTTTGGAGCTGTATTGTATAATCGTGCTATAAGCTACCAATGAGAGGGAGGTCAGCTATGAAAAAATTACAAAAGATCACAGGCGTGCTGCTCTCGGCAGCTATGGCGGCGGCTTCGATGCCCGGCGCTGTGGTGAGTGCGGCAGGTGAAGGCTTCGGGGTCAGGATCACGGAGATCTGCACACAAAACAAAACATCGCTGCTGGACAGCAGCGGCAGTCCGGCGGACTGGATCGAGCTGTACAACGGCTCGGGAAGTGCCGCAGACATTGGAGGCTGGACGCTTTCCGACACCAGCAAGAGCTGGACTTTCCCGGAAAATGTCCGGATAGGCGCCGGGGAGTACCTTATCGTCTTCGCAGACAAGGCCTCGTCCACCGAAAGCGAGCTCCACACGGGATTTGGCCTAAGCAAAAGCGGAGACACCCTTCGCCTGACAGACGCTTCCGGGGCGGTGGTCCAGGACATCACGATCCCCGGGCTCGGGGAGGACAGGACCTACGGGCTCCTGCCGGGAACTGAGGAATGGGCGGAAATGGCTGCTTCTCCGGGGAGGGAGAACGACGCTTCTGTGGCAGAGCCTAGGTTCTCGCTGACATCGGGCTTCTACGATGCGGCTCAGAGGAATACTCTGGAGCTCAGCGCTTCAGGGGAGATCTATTACACCACAGACGGCAGCGACCCCACTGCCTCTGACAGCGCAAAGCTTTACAGCGGAGCCTTGGAGCTCAGCGACCGCTCATCGGATCCCAATATCTGGAGCAATTACGACCACAAGGACAACAGTCCCTATTCTATCACCTTGAAGACTCAGTACAATGCTCCCAGCTATCCGGTGGAGAAGGCCAGCGTTATCCGTGCTGCTGCAAAAAGCGGCGGAGCTTGGAGCAAGGTGGTCACCAACACATACTTCGTCCTGGACAGCCAGCGCCTTGAGCACTACCGGGATATACCCGTTGTCTCGCTGGTCACTGACGGTGAAAATCTTTTCAACAAGGACACAGGCATCTACGTTTGCGGCCAGCAGTATCTGGACTGGAAGAACAGTTCTGACTATAAGCCCAACAAGAGCGAGTGGGATACCGACAACGTTGCAAATTTCTTCTCAAAGGGCAAGGAATGGGAGCGGCCGGCCAGCATAAGCCTTTTCCAGAACGGCCAGCTGACCATGATGCAGGATATGGGTATCCGCATCAAGGGAGCCTCTACCCGCAACGCTCAGATGAAGAGCTTCAACGTTTACGCAAGGAGCGAATACGGCGACTCTAAGCTGAATTTCGACCTGATCCCTGATAACCGCTCCTATGACGATAACAAGCAGATCAAGAAATACGATTCCTTCTCGCTGAGGGCGTGCAGCTGGATAAACCGCTACCGTGACCATCTGGTGCAGGAGCCCTTGAAGGACGTGGCTGACATGGCGACTATCGACCGTGAAAAGGCGGTGCTCTTCATCAATGGCGAGTATTGGGGACTTTATGAGATCCAGGAGAAGATCTCCGACAGCTTTATCCAGAGCAATTACGGCATCGACGACAAGGACGTTGCCATGATAAAGGACAATGCGCTGGAGGAGGGCGCTGAGACTGATAAGGCGGAATTCGATGAGATGATCGCCTTTGCCACAGAAATGGATATGACTAATGCTGAGTATTACAGCAGCGTTACCGATAAGCTGGACACCGGCTCGATGATCGACCACTTCTGCACCTGCCTATATACGGGTATGTGGGACTGGCCCAACCACAACTACATCGCTTGGCGCTCGAACGGCGCACCGATACAGGGCAACCCCTACTCCGACGGAAAATGGCGCTTCGGCACCTACGATTTCGACTACACCTGCGGACTGGATTACGATCACGGACAGAGCAGCTTCAGCTATGACCACTTCCAAAAGCTGGGCGGCAACACCAAGTATGTTGCGGCGGCCTTCTTGAATTTGATGAAGAACGAGCAGTTCAAGGAGGAGTTCATGACACGCTTCTGCGACTACGCCAACGTGGTGTTTGCACCGGATAAAATGGAGGCCGAGATCAACCGGATCACCGACCAGTACCTGAGCTATTTCGTGGAGAGCCAGCTTAGGTGGAACGCCGCTTCTCAGCCTAACGATCAGCTCTACAACAGCGAGCAGAGCTACCTTTCCGGCGAGATCGGCAACGTCAGGAACTTCTTCCGCAGACGTCCGGACTACGCTGTTAAGTTTATGATGAACTTCTGCGGCTCAAATAAGGCCATGCACAAGCTGACCCTGAACACCAGCGGCGAGGGTACGATCATGGTGAACGGTATCCCTGTGAAGGATCAGCAGGGCAGCCTGGTCTGCACCTATCCTGAGGGCTCTGAGATCACTGTCAGCGCAGTCCCCGGAGAGGGCAAGGGCTTTGACTGCTGGAGCGGCAGCTATTCCGGCAGTGAGACAGCGTACACCTTCACTCTGGACGGCGACATGGAGCTTACGGCGAATTTCGGCGAGTACGTTCCTACAGGCGATGTGAACGCTGACGGAGATACAAATATGACCGATGCTGTTCTCTTGCAGAAATGGCTCCTTGCAGTGCCTGACACAAAGCTGGCAGACTGGCAGGCAGGAGACCTCTGCCGGGACGAAAGACTGGACGTTTACGACATGATCCTCATGAAGGATCTCGTGGCGCAGATTAATTCCGACTGATATAAAAACAGGCACCTTCATAGCAAGGTGCCTGTTTTTTTATGGGAAGGATCCCTTATTATTTCAGTTTAAGACCTTCCTTGAAGGCTTCGCCCACTCTTCCGCCTACCTTGTAGTAGCCGTGAGTGTAAGGGTCGAAGGCGATCGCACCAAGGGCGTCGATGTCCACCTTTCCGTCCTTCAGGACGCTCTCATCTGCGGAAACATTTACCACCTTGCCGATGACTCCAAGGCCGTATTCGCTATCCTGATACTCGATGAACTCACACTCCAGCACAATGGGGAAGTCTGTGATCACGGGGGCGTCTACCAGCTGAGACTTCTCAGCCTTCATGCCGCTCTTTGCAAACTTGTCCGGAGTGTTCTTTCCGGAGACAATGCCGAAAAAGTCGGCCTCCACAACGTGAGCTGCGTCAGCTATGGCAACTGTAAAGGCTTTTCTCTTCTTGATGTTCACAACGGTCTGGTGAGTTTCGGTCAGGTTGAGTGCAACGATGTCCCGCTCCACCATAGTACCCCAGGCGGCATTCATTACGTCGATAGAGCCGTCCTCGTTGTAGGTGGCGACCATAAGCACAGGCATGGGGAAGATAGCTTCGGTAGTGGTGATGTTTTTTCTCATGATAAACACTCCTTTTCAGTCATTGTGCGGAGATCTCCGCACTTTTATTATAAGACGATCGTGAGAGAAAATCAAGAGCTGCTGAAAAATCAACTATTCGTAATATTACGGTGGGAATTTCCATAAGTTTTTAACGATTTGTAAATTTCGGAAATAATACCTTGACAAGTGATATACTTCGTGATATGATGTATTACGGAAGGAGGAGTATTCTATGGATGTTCAGCTTAAACGTGGCTTGTTGGACGTGTGCGTTCTTGCGGCCATTAAAAGCGAGGATTCCTACGGCTATCAGATAATCAAAGAAATGAAGCCCTATATCGAGCTGTCGGAGTCCACGCTCTATACTATACTCAAAAGGCTTGAGTCCGCTGACCAGATCACGGTCAGGAGCGTCGAGCACGAGGGCAGGCTGAGAAAGTATTACCACATCACCGATGTCGGGCTCAGCCGCTTAGATGAATTCAAAGAGGATTGGAAGGAGATCCTTTCCATCTACGATTTTATTACAAGAGAGGATATTGGCAATGAATAGGGAGAAATTTATCAGCGAGTTAAGAGAAAAGCTGTACGGACTTTCACAAAGCGATATCGACGAGCGGGTGGAATTCTACAGCGAGATGATCAACGACCGCATGGAGGACGGACTTTCCGAGGAGGAGGCCGTTGCTGAGATCGGCAGCGTTGACGGGATCGTGGAGCAGATCATGGGCGAGATACCGATCACCGCTCTGGTGAAGGAAAAGGTGAAGCCTAAGCGGAAGCTGAAGGTCTGGGAGATCGTGCTGCTGGTGCTGGGGTCACCGGTATGGCTGCCTCTTGCGGCCTCAGCTGTAGTGGTACTGCTGTCGCTCTACATCGTGGTCTGGGCAGTGGTGATCTGCTTCTACGCTGTGGCAGCTGCACTGGCCGGAAGCGCCCTCGGCTGCATCGTTGGCATCTTTGCTTACCTGAGAATGGGAAGACCGGCTCAGGCACTTTTCGCAGGCGGAGCAGCTGTCCTTTGCGCAGGCCTGGCCATACTGATGTTCGTTTTCTGCGTATGGCTGTCAAAGGCAGTCGTCAAGGGCACAGGAAAAGTTTTATTAGGGATCAAAAAATCATTTGTTGGAAAGGGAGAATAAACCATGACTAAGAAATTATTGATAGCAGGCACAGCATTTGTGATTACCGGAGCAGTTATCTGCGCAGGAGCCGGTGCAGCCTTTGGATTTGACTTCAGCAAGCTGGATACGGCCAACTCAGTTACAAACACATACCCGGTAAGCGATGACTTCTCAAGCATCAGCATCAAGGCAGATACCGATGACGTCATTTTCGTACCCTCAAAGGACGGCAAGTGCAGCGTTGTCTGCGTTGAGGACTCAGAACGCCTGCACGATGTTCGTGTGGAGAACGATACTCTGCTCATCGACCAGAAGGATGAAAATAAGATCAGCTGGCACTTCATGTCTGTGGGTACCCACTTCAAGACCACTGTTTATCTGCCGGAGAGCCAGTATAAGGAGCTCAGCGTCATTTCCGACACAGGAGATCTGGATGTTCCCAAGGAGTTCTCATTTGATAAGGTGAAGGCAGAGCTGGACACGGGCGATGTTTCCTGGTATGCTCCTGTTAAGGAGAGCATCAGTATCAGAACTGATACCGGCAGCATCACCGCTTCTGACATCAGCGCTGAGAGCATGGAGATGAAGTCTGACACGGGCAATATCAAGCTGACAAATATCCAGCTCACTGAGGGATTTCGCTCAGAGGAGGACACAGGCGATGTGATCATCGACGGCATGACCTGCAAGGACTTTTATTCAAAGGGCAACACCGGCGACCTTAAAATGACAAAGGTGGAGGTCTCTCAGAAAATGGATCTTGACCGTGACACAGGCGATATAGATCTTGAGGACTGCGATGCTGATGAGATCTTTATCGTTACAGATACCGGCGATGTCAAGGGAACTCTCCTTAGCGAAAAGGTCTTCATCACAAAGACCGATACAGGCGATGTGAACGTTCCTAACTCTATCAGCGGCGGCCGCTGCGAGATCACTACCGATACCGGCGACATCAACATCAGCCTGCGGTAAGTATTGAATGTCATACACACGGCAGAGCTGCCTGCTGTGTGTATGACGTACCTTTTTGCCAGAGGAGGTTTATATGATACAGCTGTTTTACTGCGGAACATTGGCGGCCTCGCTGATCTGCGCAGTGATATATATTTTCATGTGGCACAGGCATTTCGACGTGAATTTCACCATGATCTTTACCCTTGTGCCGGTGGCCTGTCTGGGATATTTCCTGTCATCAATGGCGGAGACTCTGGGCGAGGCGCTGTTTGCCGTAAAGATCATCTACCTGGGCGGCTGCTTTTTGCAGCTGTTCATCGTGCTGAATATTTTCGGGCTTTGCAAGATCCGGATCAGCCGCTGGACAAGAACTGCCCTTTTCCTCATCTGCACAGCACTTTATATGCCCATCCTGAACATCGGCAACGGTACCAGCTTCTACAAAAGCGTTACCTTTGAGATGGGCCGAAACAGCGGTACTCTCATCAAGGAATATGGTCCGGCTCATACGGTCACATACGGTGCGATCTTCATGTTTTTCGCCGTTGGACTGGCTGCGGTGATCTATTCTTGGCTGAAAAAGAAGCAAGTCCCGAGAACTGTCCTGGGACTTCTTGTGCTGCCGTACCTGATCTGCGTGGTGAGCTATTACCTGATCCGCAAGATCGTGCCTGAGGTGGAATTCGTTCCCCTTGGCTATGTGATCGCTGAGGTGATCTTCCTGATCATCGCCTACAGGGTCAACCTCTACGACGTCAGCGATACAGTGATCGACTCAATGGTGAAGGATAGGGCGATAGGCTATGTTTCCTTCGATTTCAAGAGCAGATACCTGGGCAGCAATTCCGTTGCCAAAAGGCTGGTGCCTGAGCTTAGGGACATCGCCGTGGACGAGCTCTTCGGCTATAAGCCCTCTCAGCGAAAGATCAGGCATTTTCTTGACAGCTTCAAGTCTGACCCGGAGAAGAACACCTTCCTGTATACCTTCCGCACTGCCGAAAACGAGGAGCTGATCTACAGCGCAAAGGTGAACTACCTCTACGACAACGACCGCCGGCGAGGCTACATCGTGACCTTTACCGACGATACCGCCAATCAGAAGTATATCCGGCTCCTGGACAGCTATAACGAGGATCTTCGTCAGGAGGTGGAGGTCAAGACCCGCCACATCGTTGAGATGCACGACAATCTGATCATGAGCCTTGCAATGATGGTGGAGAGCCGTGATAATTCCACCGGCGGCCATATCAAGCGCACCAGTCAGGGCGTGAGGATCCTTGTGGAGGAGATCGTTCGGTCAAATGCCTTTGCGCTTTCCGAGGAATTCTGCCGGGACGTTGTGAAGGCGGCACCTATGCACGACCTTGGCAAGATCAACGTTGATGACGCTGTTCTCCGCAAGCCCGGACGCTTTACCGATGAGGAGTACGAAAAAATGAAGCACCATGCCGAGGAGGGCGCAAGAGTCATCCATGAGATCCTGCGTCAGACCGATGACGAGTCCTTCAAGATCGTTGCGGAAAACGTTGCTCATTACCACCATGAGCGCTGGGACGGCTCCGGCTATCCGGCGGCTCTTTCCGGGGAGCAGATCCCTCTTGAGGCCAGGATCATGGCGGTCGCAGACGTTTACGATGCTCTGGTGAGCAAGCGTGTTTATAAGGAGGCCTTCGATTTCCAGAAGGCTGACCGGATCATCATGGAGGGCATGGGCAGCCAATTCGACCCGGCTCTCAGGGAGGTATATGTTGCCGCTCGGCCTAGGCTTGAGGAGTATTATCTTTCCCTTGAGCAGGCCTGATCCGGGGCAACAGCAGGTTGCTTGACCCGGTGAGAGCTTCGTGCTATAATTGAAAGCAAGGAGGGATCTTACCATGGAAACAAAAACAATTCTTCACCAGCTCCGAACAAAAGCAGGCCTTTCACAGGACGCTTTGGCGGAAAAAGTTTTCGTCACACGCCAGGCTGTCAGCCGCTGGGAGACAGGGGAGACCGTCCCCAACACCGAAACTCTCAAGCTGCTGTCGGGACTCTTTGGAGTGTCTATCAACACGCTTCTGGGCTCTCCCAGAAAGCTGATCTGCCAGTGCTGCGGTATGCCGCTGGAGGACGGGATCATGAGTCACGAAAAGGACGGCTCATTCAACGAGGATTACTGCCAGTGGTGCTACTCTGAGGGGAAGTTCGCCTATACGGATCTGGACAGCCTGATCAATGTCTGCGCACAGCACATGGTCAGCCCCGAGCATTCAGAGGATGAGGTCAAGACCTATCTGAGGGGAGTTCTCCCGGAGCTGAAATACTGGAAGGAACGCAAATAACGCAAGGGACGCACAGCTGTGCGTCCTTTTTTTGCCCTGCCGCTTTGGCAGCGTTTCCGGAACATCGTGCGCCCGGCCTTTTGCCAGAGCGTGTGCGGAAACGTTCTGTAGGGGCGAACGAGATCCGCACTCTGCATTTTATCCACTAAAACTGCGTTCTGTAGGTTGATTTTTGAACAGAATGTGTATAAAATAGTATTTAATACAATGCGTTGAAACGATCCGCCCGCTCTATTCAGAGCGTATAGAAAAATGCGGATCGATCGGGAATAAGGAGGATCGATCTATGAAAAAGGCAGCTTCTCTTGTCATGGCGGCGGCCATGGCAGCCACCTGCGTGTCGGCTTTGCCGGAGATGCCCGTCAAGGCTGCACAGGTGAATTTCACCCACGAGGAATGGACAGGAAAAAACGGCGCTGAGGACATCTTCGCTGTAAACCGTGAGGCGGCGTCCGTTGATCCGGTGCCCTTCCAGGACGCAGCAAGTGCTGCGGCGGCGGTGTGGGAGTACAATGAACGTGAGAATTCCGACTATCTTCAAATGCTCACGGGATCCGGCGGCGACTGGGATCTTCGGGTCGTCCAAAATGCGGAGCAGGCTCAGGGCGTGTTCATGTCAGGCTTTGCCAACGCTGATTTCTACCCAGATCCGGCTGACGGCTGGAGGAGCGTTTCTCTGCCAAACAGCTGGACGGCTCAGGGCTTTGATTTCCCCATTTATGACAACGTCATAATGCCCTGGCAGAGCAACTACGACGGCTATGTGCCTTGCCCAACGGCTCCCACCAAGTACAATCCTGTTGGTCTTTACCGGAAGAAATTCACTCCAGACAGCAGTATGCTCTCCTCAGGCCGGCGAGTTTATATCCAGTTCGACGGAGTGGAATCTGCATACTACGTTTACCTCAACGGCAAGGCCGTAGGCTACAGCGAGGACACCTTCAGTCCTCACCGCTTCGACATCACCGACTATCTCACCGAGGGGGAGAACACCCTTGCGGTGGAGGTACACAAATTCTGCGACGGCACCTGGTTCGAGGGTCAGGATATGATCTACGACGGCGGAATTTTCCGTGATGTTTTCCTGGTATCGGCTCCAGATGTGCAGATCAGAGACTACACCGTCCGCACTGACCTGAACGACAGCTTCACTGCTGCTGAGCTGACTGTAGATGCGGAGATCGCTAACTTCTCCGGCAGCGATAAGAGCGGCTGGAGCGTTACTGCCGACGCTTATGATGAGACCGGCGAGCTGCTTTTCTCCGGAGCCTCCGCAGAGATCGGCAATGTTTCAAGAGGCGGCAAAACAGCCGTCAAGATCTCCGCAAACGTGGACTCTCCCAAGCTCTGGTCAGCTGAACACCCAAACATCTATGCGCTGATCCTGACTCTCAGGGACAGCTTCGGGAACGAGCAGGAGGTACTCTCCACTCAGCTGGGCTTCCGTGAGATCGGGTTTACTCCCACTCAGGTGGACAGCAATTACAAGGTGACAACTACCAGCTGGCAGCCCATGACTATCAACGGCAAGAGGCTGCTCCTCAAGGGCGTCAACCGCCACGACACCGACCCCTTCCACGGAAAGGCTGTTCCTCAGGAGACCATGCGTGAGGACATCTTCCTTATGCAGAAGAACAACGTCAATGCGATCCGTACCTCCCACTACAGTAATGATTCCTACTTGTACTGGCTGTGCAATAAGTACGGAATGTACGTCATGGGCGAGACCAATATGGAGTCCCACGCTCTGATGAACGACAACGACAACAAGGCCAGATTTTACGAGCTGGCCATGGACAGAACTGAGACCGCTTACAAGCGGCTGAAAAACAACCCCTCCATCGTGGCCTGGTCTATCGGAAACGAAATGGCCTACACCAGTGACCCCAATGCAGCCGGCGGAATGTTCCGGGATATGATCTGGTATTTCAAGAAGAACGACCCCACTCGCCCTGTTCACAGCGAGGGTCAGGGAAATGCCATGGGCGTTGACATGGGAAGCAATATGTACCCGGCCTCTCAGTGGCTGGGCGGAAACGGCGGAAACGGCAAGATCCCCTATGTTATGTGCGAATACGACCACGCCATGGGCAACTCCCTGGGCGCTCTCAAGGAGTATTGGGACGTAGTCAGAGCTCACCAGAATATGCTGGGCGGCTTCATCTGGGATTGGGTGGATCAGTCCCGTGCAGTTCCTCTTGACAAGGTGGGCGGAGGCTGGGACTACTACTCCGAGCCCTACGCCCGGAAAAACCTCTATGCTGAGGAGAGCAAGGGCAAGTTCTTTGCATACGGCGGTGATTGGGGAGATAAGCCCAACGACAACAGCTTCTGCGAGAACGGCATCATCAGTCCTGACAGAACTGAACAGCCTGAGGCGGCTGAGGTGCGGTATCAGTACCAGAGCTTCTGGTTCTCCGCCAGCGCTGAGCAGCTCTCAAAGAACCAGATCAGCGTTTTCAACGAGAACGATTTCACCGACCTTAACGAGTTCGACCTGAACTGGAGCCTGCTGAAAAACGGCATCTCTATCCAGAGCGGCACTGTTGAGGGCGCCTCCGCAGCTCCTCTCACTAAGACAGACATCACCGTTCCCTTTAAGCTGCCGGAGAAGCGCCTTGCAGGTGACGAGTTCATCCTTGACCTGTCTGTGGTCAAGCGCAGCGATGAGAGAATGATCCCGGCAGGCACTGAGGTGGCCTACGAACAGATCCCGATCTCCTCCTCAGGACGAGCTGTCAGCAATGCAGCAGTGGGCAGCGTGGAGATCGCTGACAGCAGCGACTGCTATAACGTGAAGGGCAGCGATTTCAGCTTCCGCATAGAGAAGTCCACCGGACTTATGACAAAGTACACCTACAAGGGCGAGCAGCTCATCGACAAGGGCCCGGATCTGAACTTCTGGCGTGGAAATGTTGAAAACGACGGCGGAAACGCAAGAGATAAGATCTTCGACAAGGCCTGGGAGAAGGCTGCGGAGAGGATCAGCGTTGACGGCATAGACGTGAAGGAGGGCGCTGACGGCGGAAAGACCGTTGTCTCTCACCTGACCCTTCCCGATGCAGGCAATACAAAGGTGGATATCCAGTACGACATCGCTGCTGACGGCAGAGTGAAGGTATCGCTGAATGTGGACGCAACAAAGTCCGGCATGGGCGGCTTCATAAGAGTAGGCTCAGCCATGACCCTTCCCTCGGGCGCTGAGCAGCTGACCTGGTACGGAAACGGCCCCGTTGAGACCTACAACGACCGAAAGTCCGGCGGAAGACAGGGCGTCTGGGAGACCAGCGTTTCCGAGGAGTTCTTCCCATACATGAAGGCTGACGACTGCGGAAATCTCACAGACGTGAAGTGGATCTCAGTGAAGGATCCCAGCAGTGAGAACTGCCTGCTTATCGCAGCCGACGGCACTGTGGAGGCCAGCGCTCTCCACTTTACTCCCTCAGACCTGCAATACGCAGATCACCCATATAAGCTCCGTCCACGCAGCGAGACCTATCTGAATGTGGACTACGGCTCACTTGGCGTGGGAAGTGCCACCTGCGGTCAGGCAACTCTGGAGAAATACCGTCTTCCCTCCAGCCGCACCTACAGCTGGGGCTACACGATCATGCCGGCAAGCTCTTCTGCTGACGGAAAGGAGCTCACCGACATGGCTGCAAGGCTCCGCTCAGACGGCGTGACTATCGAGGATAAGAGCTCCAACCAGCTGAGCATCCCCCTGGGCAGCAGCGCAAAGCTGAAGTCCACCGACTCCGGCAATGCAGTTTCCGGCTCGGTCGCCATACCTGACTGCGAGAAGCTGAAGAGCAGCTTTAGCGGACACAATTCCTTCACGGCGGAGGTGAACGTTGTTCCCACAGGCAACCCCGAGTTCAATATGTTCATAGGTGACGGCGACCACGGCTTCGCACTGAGAACAAGGAACAACTCGATCGACTTCTTTGTTCGTGCAGACGGAAATTGGCGCTCGCTCTACGTCGAACACACAACTACCTCCGGCTGGATCGGCAGCAAGCACCAGGTGGCCGGTATCTATAACGCCGAGGACAACACTCTCAGCGTTTACCTTGACGGAAAGATCATCGGCACAGCTAAGACCAACACCACCGCAGGCGTTGAGGCGACGGCCTTCCCGCTGACCATTGGCGCTTGTCCGGAGACAGGGCGTGCTTCTCAGGCCGATTTCTACGAGGCAAGGATCTACAGCAAGGCTCTCACCGAGGCGGAGCTGGCTTCCCAGAACACCGCTTCACCGGCATATTCCCCTGACAGCCCCTATGTCCAGCTTTGGGTGGACTTCGACAATATCGCTCAGGCCGAGCCTGAAGAGGAGGAAGATTGGGGCGACGCAAATCTTGACGGAAAAGTGGATCTGAACGACGCAGTTGCCATTCTCCAGTATTCGGCTCTGCCCGGAAAGTACCCCCTTGAGCCTCAGGGAGCTCTCAACGCAGATGTTGTGGACAACGGAAGCAGCGGAGTTACCGGCATCGATGCGCTGGCGATACAGATGTACGATGCGAAGCTCTTTACGGCTGACAAGTGGCCTATGACCAGCGAGACCATGAATACTCTTCTGAAATAAACTCATGACCCGGAGCAAGTCTCCGGGTCTTTTTCTGCCCATTGTCAGAATGTCACAAAACGCAGGGCGGCTGACAGTGCAAAACGCTGAAAATCCGAAAAGATCCGCAAAAGTGTTGACACGATGTCAGAATACTGCTATAATATCTATAGTGACACAATGTCAGAATGTTGAAGGAGGCTGTATCATGCCAAAGGGTTCCCCCGAACTTACCGCTTCTCGCAGAGATGAGATCATCTCCGCCTGCGAAAAGCTCTACCAGACCATGAGCTTCAAGGAGATCACTCTCAAGGAGATCAGTGTGGAGACCAGCTTCTCCCGGCCGTCGATCTACAACTATTTCCAGACCAAGGAGGAGATCTTCCTGGCCATAATGCAGCGTGAATATCAGGGCTGGGCGGATCAGCTTTTCGCTCTCTGTCAGGAGAACGAGAGACTTTCCCCGGAGGCCTTCGCTAAGGCCGTGGCAGGCTCTTTAGATGAGCGCCGCCAGCTGCTGAAGCTGCTTGCGATGAATCACTATGACATGGAGGAGAACTCACGGCTGGAGCGCCTGACGGATTTCAAGGCGGCCTACGGTGCCTCACTGGACGGCATGAGAGCCTGCCTGAAAAAGTTCTTCCCCGGCACTGACACAGAGGGCTTCATCTTCGCATTCTTCCCGTTTTTGTTCGGAGTTTACCCCTACTGTGTGGCAACTCAGAAGCAGCTTGACGCTATGCGTGAGGCTAAGATCAAGTTTGAGATGCACGAGGTCTTTGATATTATATTTGCCTGTGTTATGCGGCTTTTAGGAGAAAACCGCTGAATGTTCCGAAAGGAGGAGCTATGAAAAAACTGTTATCGGCCTTTGTGTCAGTCCTTATGCTCATGAGCCTGTCATGCGCTGGAGAGACCTCTGCGGATGATCAGGCGGAAGAGGAGCTGGTCTCCGCAGCAACAGCAGACACCCGTTTTTCCGCCGAGGATGGGGCTCTTTTGCAGAGCTATCTCCTTGGCAGACCTGTGGAGACAGATCTTTCCGGAAAGAACTACGACCTGAACGGCAACGACCGCTGGGACGTTTTCGACCTGTGCCTTTTAAAGGAGCAGATCGAGGCTCAGCCGGCGGAGGAGCCTCAAAGTGACACGATCGTGGTCTACTTCTCACGGACAGGAAACACCGAGAAGATCGCCAATTACCTGCTGGAGATCACTGGCGCAGACAGCTATGTGATCCAGGCGGCTGTGCCTTATTCCGACGAGGACATCGCCTATAACAACTCCTCCTGCCGTGCAGATCAGGAGCAGAACGACAAGACCGTCCGGCCGGAGATCGCCGACCCTATAAGCTCGCTGGACGGCTATGATACAGTATTTCTGGGCTATCCGATCTGGTGGGGCGAGGAGCCCAGGATCATCGACACATTCCTGGAGAGCTATGACCTTTCCGAAAAGACCGTGATCCCATTCTGCACATCGGGCAGCAGCGGGATCTCTGTCAGCGAAAAAATATAGCTGCTCTGGTGCCAATAGGTGAGCAGCTCGCCGGAAAGCGCTTCTCCGCCAGCGCCTCCAAGGACGAGGTGCAGCAGTGGTACGACAGCCTTCCGCTCACAAAGGAGGAGACCGAGATGAAGCTGAATATCACAGTAAACGGTCAGGATCTGACCGCCACCCTTGCAGACAGCACTGCCGCAAAGGAGCTCGCCCAGAAGCTGGAGTCAGGCGCAGTTACCGTGGAGCTGGGCGAATACGGCGGCTTCGAGAAGGTGGGAGCTCTGCCATGGTCACTGACCAGAAGCGACGAGAGCACCGTCACCCAGGCCGGCGACATCATGCTCTATCAGGGCAGCCAGATCACCATTTTCTACGGGTCGAATTCCTGGAGCTATACTCCTCTTGGCCACGTTGACGGCCTTTCTCAGGAGGAGCTGAGCGAGATCCTTGGCCAGGGCGATGTTTCCGCAGAGCTCTCCATAAAGAAATGAGGTGCAGTATGAAGATCGTGATACTTATGGGAAGCCCCAACCCTCAGGGCTCCACCAATATCCTTGCGGAGAGCTTCAAAAAGGGGGCAGAGGAGGCCGGCCACAGTGTGAGCCTGATCCGGGTCTGTGGGCTGGATATAAGGTCTTGTACAGGCTGTGTGGCCTGCGGATACGAGGGGGACTGTGTGCAGGCTGACGACAATGAGATCGTGCGGAAGGCTCTGCTTTCCTGCGATATGGTGGTGTTTGCAACGCCTCTTTACTACTACGGCATGACGGCTCAGCTAAAGGCTGTAGTGGACAGGTTTTGCGCCTATAACAGCAGTCTCAACAGGAGAAAGCTGAAGTCGGCACTGCTGACTGCTGCGTGGAATTCCGATGACTGGACCTTTGATGCGCTGACGGCTCACTACAAGACGCTGGTGCGCTACATTGATCTCAGGGATCAGGGAATGGTGCTGGGCTATGGCTGCGGCACGCCCTCAATGACAAGAGCAAGCGGTTATCCTGAGAAGGCCTATGAGCTGGGGAGATCCCTGTAGAGCTGACCCTTGGTGGAATGGCACGTTTTTGCCAAGGCAAAACAGTACAAAGTGCTGATGATCAGAAACTAGCGGAAGATCATTGGCACTGTGTCAGGATACTGGTATAATAAAACGCAGTTACACAGTTTCAGAATAAACAGGCGGCAGATCACCGCCAAAGAACACTTCGAGGAGGTCATTTTATGAGTGAAAAGATCGTACAGACTGCCGGCAGAGAACAGCTGGGAGAGTTCGCCCCTATGTTCGCACATCTCAACGATGATGTGCTTTTCGGTGAGGTCTGGAATGAGCAGGCTATCGACGTTAAGACCAGGTGCATAATTACGGTGGTGTCGCTTATGGCGTCCGGGATCACGGACAGCTCGCTGCTTTACCACCTGCAAAACGCAAAGGCTCACGGCGTTTCCAAGGAGGAGATAGCTGCGGTCATCACCCACGCAACTATGTACGTCGGCTGGCCAAAGGGCTGGGCTGTTTTCCGGCTTGCCAAGGAGGTCTGGAACGAGACTTCTCCTGAGCTGACAGACAAGGATAGATACCAGAACACTATTTTCTTCCCCATAGGTGAGGAAAATCCCTACGGTCAGTTCTTCGTTGGCCAGAGCTACCTGGCGCCCCTATCCACTGAGCAGGTGCCGGTCTACAACGTGACCTTTGAGCCGGGCTGCCGCAATAACTGGCATATCCACCACGCTAAGAGCGGCGGCGGACAGATGCTGATCTGCGTCGGCGGAAGAGGCTTCTATCAGGAGGAGGGCAAGGAGGCCGTGGAGATGGCTCCCGGCTGCGTTATCAATATCCCTGCCAACGTAAAGCACTGGCACGGTGCGGCTCCGGACAGCTGGTTCTCACACCTTGCCCTGGAGATAGCCGGCGAGGAGTGCAGCACAGAGTGGTGCGAGGCTGTTTCCGATGAGGACTACGGAAAGCTGAAATGATCCTGCACAGGTTGACTTCTGCCGGAGACTGTGATATAATGGTCGCATCTACCACAACAGGAGGAAGCCCATGAAGCTGACTAAAGAGGGAGTGCTGAAGGACATCAGCGCTCTGCCGGAAAACTACAAGACCAAGGACATCGACGGCCTGATCGCAGGCTATGTGAAGGAAAAGGCCGACCCCTCAGCTCTCAGGGAGCATATCCTCACGGAGCAGCGGCTCCACCGGATCTATTTCTATGTGGCGCTGAAGCAGATCAGAGGTGTCAGGGAGAAAATGGCCTTCATCCACAAAAATCTGCTGTTTTCGGACTGGTGGCATACGGACCAGCTCATCGGCTTCGTCAGCAAGCTGGATCACGAGATCGGACTGAGCTACGCTCGGGATTACGTTGTTTCCCAGGATCCGTTCATCAGGCGCTGGGGCTACGTTATGTTCATCTCAAAGAACTGCGCCGGTCATGCCGGGGAGCTTCTCCCCCCTTATCCACGACGACGATCACTACTACGTCCAAATGGGTCAGGCCTGGCTCATTGCCGAGCTGGCGATCTTTGAGCCGGAGAGAGTCTTTGACTGGATGAAGGACAACGGTCTGAGGTACAGCATCAACGGAAAAGCTATCCAGAAGATCTGCGATTCCTTCCGGATCAGTGATGAGTGGAAGGAAAAATTCAAGAGTTTGCGTTCAGCCTTGAGCTGACGAAAAAAGCCGTCCTTTTGGGCGGCTTTTCCATATCATCAAAAAAAGTCCCCGGAGATCATTCCGGGGACCTTTGCGTTACGCAGGGTTTAGAGGATCAGTCCTCTTTCTTTCTCAGTGAGAATGCAACTGCTACAGCAGCCATTGCCATGCCTGCAACGGGAAGAGCAGGGAATGCAACGCCTGTCTTGGGAGAGGTGTTCTTGTCAGCAGCCTTAGTTGTAGCCTTTGCTGTAGTTGTTGTGGTCGTTGTAGCTGCGGCTGTAGTGGTAGTTGTTGTTACCTCAGCCTCTTCCTCTGCACGAACAAGACGAGCTGTGCCGCCGTTGCCCAGAGAGATCTCGTTCTCATTCTGGTAGTAACCGCCGAAAGCTACCTCCTGGCCGTTGTAGAAAAGAACAGCTGTAGCAGCGGTGCCGCCGATCTCTTCAACTGTGATCTGAACGCTGCCAGCGGTCTCTGTGCCCTCAGCGTTTGTGTAAGTGTAGGAGCTGTCCTCCTTGATCTCAACAGTGCCGTTGTCCTTGGACTTCTCCTCAACAGTACCGTTGCCGTCAGCCTCCTGATATGTCCACTTGCCAACGATGTCAGCGATAGCGATAGCAGGCTCAACAGTCTCAGCAGCCTCAGTAGGAGCCTCTGTGGGAGCCTCAGTGGGAGCTTCAGTGGGAGCCTCTGTAGGAGCCTCGGTGGGCTGCTCTGCAACAGGAGCCTCAGTGGGAGCCTCCTCAGAAGCGAATGAATTTACGGCGCCAGCCATTGTCAGTGAAACTGCCAGAGCGGCAGCTGCGATGATAGAAACTTTTCTTTTCATAATTATTCTCCTTTACCTAGCATAAAGCCTCGAAAGGAAGAGGCTCTTCCTCTTCCACCTACATATTACCACTTTCAAAATAAAAATGCAATAGCAAAAATTGCGATTTTTCGGCTTTTTTTATTACAGTTTGGAAACATTATGTCAATATTGCTGTTTGATCTGACTGCGGTGAAGATAAAACTGGTAACTCTGTCTGAATGGAGCATTTTTGCCGCAGAGGGAGCTTCACCGTCGGAGCTGGAATGGGCGATTTTTGCGGAAAAATAGCGGTTTGCCAAATCTTGCTATACAGAGTGTAATATTATGGTAAGATATAACAAAAATGAGTTATTTACAATATTTAATGTTAGCTGTTTCGTCAATTGACTTGCTTCGGTAACTGTGTTATTCTTTATTATGAAGCAGTCTGACGGCTGCAAGGCTGGATCTTTTACCGAGTTACAGCCAAAAATTGATATAAGGAAGGAATAAAGATATGAAAAGGACCAAAGCGGCGCTTATCTCCGGGGTGGTCTCAGCAATGTCCCTGGCAGGCAGTATCACTGCTTTTGCTGCGGGGAATGCTGTTTCCGCAGACGGCGTTTCTCTGGAAAACGGCTATCTGCGCCTGACTGTTGAGCAGGAAAAGAGCTCCGGCGAGTATCTGCAATACCACCTTGATACCACCGGCGGACGTACCGCAGTTACACGGGACGACGAGAAAAACCTGACCTACTCAAACTACTGTTCAGCATACACCACTATCAACATCAACGGATCCCCATACATCTACGGCCTTGGTGAGGACGTGGACGCTCCTGCTTATGACGAGGAGGGCAAGTGCCACGTTTCCAGCCAGCGCTTCGGCGACGTTGTGATCGAGCAGCGTCTTGGCTTTGCAGAGGGCTACACTCCCGGCTGTGAGGATATGCTGAGGATCTCCTACAAGGTCAAGGAGGCGGCTCCCGACGACTACATCGGCGCAAGAATCATGGTGGATCCTCAGATCGAGCGTGATGACGCCCTCAGGATCTCCGTTGCGGGAACAGCTGTTGACAACGAGGCTGTTTTCAACGGCCAGGATATACCTGCTGACTGGAAGGCTCAGCTGGTATCCGGCGAGGAGGCTGCCGGCTACGGAAAGACCTCCGGTGCAGATCCGGCTCCCGATCAGCTGATCTTTGCGGACTGGACCAGCCTTTACGACAATAAGTGGGACTACTCTCCCGACATCACAAGAGCTCTTTCCGACTCGGCTGCGGCTGTTCTTTGGCAGCCTGCTGCTGATATGGAGGGCAAGGAGTTCGTTACATATTACGGCGTTAGAAATACTGCCGAGGTAAAGCCTAAGTCTGACGATAAGGACTCAGACAAGAAGACCACCACCACCAACACAGCCAAGGTCTCATCTCCTAAGACAGGAAGAACTCTGCCGGCTGTGGGCTGGTCACTGCTGGGAGTCTCAGCTGCTTCTGCGGCAGGCTGCCTGCTCCTCAGAAGAAAGGAGGACGAGAACAATGGGTAAGAAGCTCCGCAGAGTGCTCTCTGCTATGATCTCAGCAGCCGCAGTTGCACAGTATTGCACAGCGGCACTTCCTCAGTCTGTTTTTGCTGTTGAGTCCGGCACAGACTTCGTTATCTACTCCGATGACGACATCACCGTAAACACCCACAAGGCAGTTATCAACGGAAACGTGTTCACAGGTGACTCGCTGAGCTATCTGGGTGAAGAGACCTGCTATATCAACAATTCTCTCAACGCAGGCAGGATCAGCGGACAGGTGGTCGCTCTCACTGAGAGGGACAGCCGCACCGTTATGCCCGACTACATCGACCGCCTCAACACGAGAGTTGACTACAAGACCGCTTATCCGGGAGATGCTCTGATCGACGCTCCGGAGCTGGACGCCTCAGGCTCTATCTCGGCTCAGGGGAGCCTTCACATCGACAGGACTGCCTTCACGGGAAGCGGCTACATAAAGGCCTCCGGCGACATAAGATACGATGCTGTTCAGAACAGTGATGATACTGAGCTCTTCATTGCTTCTGAGAACGGCGACATCATTTTCTCCGGCGCAGAGCTCACCTTCAACGGCGTCCTCTACGCTCCTAAGGGAAAGATCATCCTCAACTGCAAGCACCTTCACATAAACGGAAGCATCATCGCTCAGAATGTTCAGATCAACGGTACTGACCTGGTGATGGATCCTCTGACAAAGGCCGGAAAAGACCTGGAAAAGCTCTATCCTCAGGTAGTCATCGCCGGCGCTGAGTCAGTACACAAGCAGAACAGAAAGATCCAGCTTGATATTTCGGAAAGCTACGGCCTTCCTGAGCTTGACACTGACTCTATCCAGTGGAGCTTTGCTCCCACCACAACAGGATCCTCCGGAAGCATCCGCATCGACGAGGACCACTCCGGCATTCTCCACAAGGAGCTGATCATAACAACTCCCGGTATCTACCAGGTGGTGATCACCGGCAACGACAAGAAGGGCGCTCCTGTGGAGTACACCCAGCTCCTCACAGTTGAGGAGGACATCGCTCCTGTGGCTTCCTTCACCAAGGACTCAGAGGTGATCGGCCGTGACGAGAACGGTCAGGCTCAGATCACTCTCAAGGACGCATCCTATTCTCCCGACGGCGACCAGATCGCAAGCCGTGTCTGGGCAGTTACCTTCGACAGCAACAACAACGGAGATTTCTCCGACGATAACGAGGAGGTCTTCTGCACCGGCAACGAAACACAGACCACCTATACCGCAAATTCAGTCGGAAAGTACCGCTTCCGCCTGACTGCCGCAGAGATGTTCAGCGACACTATCCCGCAGCTCCTGCCGGATATGCCCTATCGCTACGACAGCACAACTGACAGAGAGAACGTGAAGGACACCATTGAGGTCTCCAACGACGCTCCTCAGTCCAGCTCAGGCATCAGCAAGGCCAAGAACGTTGACATGGTAGTTACCGTGGGCAACGCCGATCTTGACGACATCAATACTCTCAACAAGAATATCAGCGAGATCAGCAAGGAGCTGGAGGACGACGGCTATTCCGTCAATGTTGCCACAGTCAGCACCTCGACCCTTACTGCAAGAGATACCTTCGCTTGGGACGAGTACGATCATTACAACTATCAGGACTACTACCTGCCCACACTGGATAAGCACATCATCTATGAGGACGACTCCATAAAGATGCTGGGCTACAGTGCAGCTCCTCTCCGTGACTGGCTCTTCGTTGACGACGGCATAAGAGCTAAGAGAGTCCTCTCCTTCGACATGGTAAGAGACAGAACTGACTGGCACAGCATGGAGGGCGGCGGCTTCCTCTTCAACACCTCCATAAAGGAAGAGACCACCGGCGAGGGCGACGAAAAGACCACCGTCAAGAAGATGAGCGGCTACTGCGTGCTCCTTACACAGAGCGGCTTCCAGCTTGTCCAGCTCAAGGACGTAGACGCTGAGAGCTTCCGCAACGGCAGCGGCTATTCCATTACAAGCGTTGGAACTGTCCTCAAAAGCGTGGGCGTTCAGGACGTTTACGACAACTACAGCGTAAAGATCGTTGCCGACAGCAGACTTGTTTCAGTTTATATCGACGACGAGCCCATTATCGACAACTTCGTGCTCCCCGATGACCAGACCGGCAGCGGCTTCGGTCCGATCATCTGCCACGCTTCACATTCCTGCGGACAGCAGTCCTACTTCACCTTCAGCAATATCCGCATGACAACTGTTATGGGAAGCGAGCTGGGTGACGCTCTGGACAAGTTCCAGTGGCGTGACAGCGCAAAGCACTTCGCAGTCAATTTGAGCAAGGAGAAGGTCTACGACCTCCGTGACAACAGCTCAGCAGGCTCTGCGGTAAGCTCACTGATCAGCAATAAGGCTGAGCTCATCGGCCTTGGCTCAGCAGCCTCAAAGCAGCAGTACGACCTGCTCCTGAGATCTGCTGACGGACAGTATGCTGACTGGTACGATGTTCTCAAGGACAAGAACGTTCTGAGGAACATGATCTACAGCAGTCTTGCTGAGGAGAGCTATGACATCCCCGACAATATGATCACTACCTCCGACGAGATCGTTTACAGCAACAGCTTCTCTGACCGAGAGAACGATCCTGTGGGAGATCAGGTTTGGAGCTATGACCTTGATGCCTCTGTTTATGAGAACAGCACCGGCACAACGGGCAGCTTCACCACAAACGAGCCTATCACTCAGTTTGACCATACCGGAAAGTACAGCATCGCCTTCGACCTGTGCGATGATCCTACCGGAAGCAATCCTGCCCTTGACTCATATAAGAAGTGGGCAGACCACGTTGACTGGACTGAGGATCTGCTGGTACACTCCAAGCCTATGGCAAATATCAGCTATGAGCTGAGTTCCTCCGAGGAGACAGGAAAGTTCATCTGCTCACTCAGCTTCGACAGCATGGATCCTGACTGCGAGAGCCACGACTCCAAGGGCATCGTCGAGGAGAAATTCCAGTGGAAGCGTGTTGACGACAGCGCTTGGCAGGAGGGAACTGTTCCCGGTATCATAAACGCCGGAGATGTGCTCCTCCAGAAGTACCAGGTGCTGGACGAGCAGGGACAGTGGAGCGACCCGGCAGTTGCTCTGATCATAGCCGAGAAGACCGAGGACACTACAGTTTTCACCGATGATCAGGCGCCTGAGGCTATCCTCACAGTTTCTGACGAGGAGCCCTGCGTTGGTGACCAGATCCTTATCTCCTCCGATGCAAAGGACGACACTGCGATCTCCTATGTAAAGACTACGGTAAACGGCAGCGTTGTCAGCGCCTACGCCGGAAGCGTGCTCTACGACTGCAAGTCAGCCGGCGAGCTCCAGATCGTTTTGGAGTGCAGCGACATCGGCGGAAACACTGCTACAGCCACAAAGACCATTACCGTTGGACCTCCCCGTGACGCTTCCGCACCGGTGATTACTATCGACCCGGAGACCGGAGTTTCTGTAAACGGGAACGATGTAAAGATCACAGGAAGCGTTGCTGACGGCGGCCAGTTCAGCGGCTACAGCATTTCCTACGCACCCAAGGACAGTGACGACTACACTCAGATTGCAGGATCCTCCGATGAGGTGAGCCAGGGCACTATCGCTGAGTTCACTCTTCCCGAGGCCGGAACTGAGTATGACATCCTTCTGACTGCTACAGACGAAGCAGGCAATTCCTCTTACATCAAGTTCACAGTGATCACCGGTCAGCCCGGTGAGGAGGGCGAGACCTCTGACGTTGAGCAGAGCACTGAGCCCGTTACAGAGCCCCCTGCTGAGAGAACAGATCATCCTGCAAAGATCACTATCACAGCTGATCCCGAGAAGGCTGAGATCGGCCAGATCGTGAACGTTACAGCTCTTGCCTCCGACGATGACGGACTTGTTTCCGTTAAGGTCTATAAGGGGGACGAGCTCATATCAGACGCTCCCTGCGAGTTCCGCTTCAGCGAGGGCGAGGCCGGCGTAGTTACTATCCGTGTGGAGACCACCGATGCAAACGGCGGCACCTCACAGCAGTCCAAGGAGATCATCTTCGAGGACAACTCCGACCGCACACCTCCCGAGGCTGTGATCACCTCTCCCGAGAACGGCCAGACCGTTTCCGGAAAGGTATCAGTTGTGGGCTCCGCCTATGACGAGACCGGTATGCGCAGCTACAAGCTGGAATACCGCAAGTCCGGCGGCAGCAGCTTCACCCCCATTTCCTCTTCGTTCAATGAGCGCAGAGACACTGAGCTTGGCGTTTGGGACACGACCAATATCCCCGACGGTAATTACGAGGTCAAGCTCACAGTTACCGACAACGGCGGAAATATCTCCTATGTTACTACAGGCTATACAGTAAGCAATACAGTTCCTGCCAACGAGCAGCAGCTTGGAAGCGACCTCATCGTTATCGAGAGACCTGCTTCCGGAACTTCTGCGGACGGCCAGCTCCATATCGAGGCTCAGGCAGATCCTTCCATTGCCGGAAGAGAGTTCTCCGTGACTATCGGAAAGAGCAGCGGCGATATGATCCCAGTTTCCAGCGGAACTATCGATAGCTCCGGCAAGATCCAGGCTGACGTTGACACCTCTCTCTACGATGAGGGAAGCTATACAGTTATCGTGACAGTCAAGGACTCTGACGGGAACACTCTGACAAAGACAGCAGATACTGTTATCGACCACGGCCTGACTGAGGCTGACGAGCAGTATCAGTGCAAGATCCTTTCACCTGACGGCTCAGAGGAGGTCACCGAGAAGACCACTGTTACCGCTGAGGTGACTCAGTACGGCTTCAGCAAGTACAAGTTCGAGTATTCACCCATGGGCGAGGACAGCTTCACTGTTTTCGGCTCAGGCTCTATCGCCAG
>Ga0208198_1000348_pt1 | contig 54441 bp, 52 predicted proteins | sample AD_JPNTR2_MetaG_FD_184446 | JGI IMG/M metagenome (GOLD analysis project Ga0208198, IMG submission 184446) | Active sludge microbial communities of municipal wastewater-treating anaerobic digesters from Japan - AD_JPNTR2_MetaG (SPAdes) (version 2) | ecosystem: Engineered > Bioreactor > Anaerobic...
GGACGTAGCCTCTGCTTAGCGGCAAAGGTAACTGCTTCAAATTTATTCATGCCCGCAATCTTTTTCTGGTTGGCGAATTCAACAATCAGAATACCATTTTTGGTAACAATTCCAACCAGCACAATTACACCAATCTGGCTAAAAATGTTAAGTGTATGTCCTAACATCCACAGCGATAGAACTGCCCCTGCCAAAGCGAGTGGAACTGTAAACATAATGATAAGTGGGTCACGAAAACTTTCGAACTGAGCTGCCAAAACCAGGTAAACAAGGATTAGCGCAAGCAGAAACGCAAAGTATAGGCTACTGGAGCTTTCCTCAAACTGCAGCGAGATACCGGTTAAAGTGGTGGAAAAACTTTCGTCGAGTACTTCCTTGGAGATCTCGCGCATGGCATCGATGCCTTGTCCTAACGTGTAACCAGGTGCAGGCGAAGCGCTGAAAGTGGCAGAAATGTAGCGGTTATACCTGTAACGCTGAGGTGGAATACTTTGCTCGCTGATTCTGATTAACGAACCTAAATCGACAAGGTTTCCCTTAGTGCTTCGCACATATATGTTTTTTAAGTCGTCCGGATCATCGCGGAATGGGCGGTCGGCTTGGCCTATTACGTAGTATTGCTTCCCATTCCGAATAAAGAATCCATAGCGCTGTCCGCTGAAGTAAAGCTGAAGGGCATCGGCAACATCCCTTACGGTAACACCTGAGGCTCTTGCCTTGTCGCGGTCAATTTCAACAACAAGTTCAGGTTTATTAAACTTAAGGTTGACATCAACCACTTGGAAACGCTCATCGGCCTGAGCTCGGGCCAGGAATTCGGGTACAACCTGCTTTAGCTTTTCAAAGTTTGGGGCCTGCACCACAAACTGAACCGGTAAACCGCCACCCCTTCCGGTGCTAATGGTTTGATCCTGTATTACATACGACTGTGCAAAGGTTTTAGTGCGGACGTATGATGATATTTGATCGGCAAGTTGCGCCTGTGAACGTTCACGTTCATTGGGCTGAGTAAGCAGTAACCGAACAAATCCTCTATTTGTGCCACCTCCCCAACCGGGAGCCGATAGAGCAATCATGGCCTTTTTCTCAGGGATTGTATCAACATACGAGGCGATATCGTAAATGTACTCGTCAATAGCCTCAAACGAAGTACCCTCAGGTGCAGTAACATTTATCGATAGTCTGCCTTTGTCCTCCATTGGAGCCAACTCCGAAGGGATACGGCTGCCTATAATAAAAATAATGAATAGTGAGATGCCCATAACCACAAATGCCAACCACCTGCGGTTTATGAATGATTGTAACGATCTTCCGTAGTACTCCGATAGCCAGCTGATTCCCTGGCCAATGGCAGCCATCATTTTTCCTTCCTTTTGCGTTCTGGTCAAAAGGCGAGTGCTCATCATCGGGGTAAGCGTAAGCGATACAATTGACGAAATTAGTACAGCGGCTGCCACAACTACTCCAAACTCGCGGAAAAGACGACCTGTGATGCCTTGTAGAAATACAATTGGCATGAATACCGCAACCAGAGTGATAGTTGTGGAGATAATGGCAAAGAAAATCTCCTTGCTACCTGTGTATCCTGCTTTATAGTTGTCCATGCCATGCTCAATTTTGGAGTAGATGTTCTCCATAACAACAATGGCATCGTCAACTACAATACCAGTGGCAAGAACTACACCTAATAGAGTTAGAATATTTATGGTAAAACCAAAAAGGTACATCACAAAAAAGGTTCCTATTAACGAAATGGGAATGGCAATAATTGGAATTAAGGTAGTGCGCCAGTTTCGCAGAAAAATAAAAATAACAAGAACAACGAGCATAAACGCCAGAAGAATGGTTTCCTCAACCTCAGAAATTGCCTTGCGGATATTTATTGTTGAATCGTAGGCGTAATTTAGGGTGATATCCTCGGGCAATTCCTTACGGAGCTGCTCAACACGCTTGTAAGCCTCATCGGCAATGTTGATGTAGTTTGCACCGGGCTGTGGGGTTAGCGCAACACCAACCATAGGGATCAGCCCATTACCACGGAGTAGCGTTCGTTCATTCTCTGGGGCATAATCGGCTTTGCCTACATCCTTAACCCTAACGGGCACGTTATTGGTGTATTTGATGATCAGGTTGTTAAACTCCTCGGGTGTTTCGAGTCGACCGAGGGTTCGGATTGAGAGAGTGGTTTGGTAACCCTCAATCATACCGGTAGGAAGTTCAACGTTCTCGCGCGAAAGCGCATTGCGAATATCGGAAGGTGTTACATTGAACGCAGCCAGCTTTTTCGGGTCGAGGTATAATCGCATGGCGTAGCGTTTTTCGCCCCATATATTTACCAGACTGACGCCCTGAATGGTTTGCAATCGTTCCTTAACAACATTATTGGCAATGTCAGTTAGTTCAAGTAAATCGCGTTTGGTGCTTTGAACCGTAACGGTCAGAATGGTTTCCGCATTGGCGTCAGCTTTGCTTATAATGGGCGGGTCAGCGTCGGGGGGAAGGTTACGAATGGCACGCGAAACACGGTCGCGCACATCGTTGGCGGCATTATCCATATCAATCCCCAGTTCAAACTCAACGGTGATACTACTACGACCATCGGAGCTTGATGATGTAATGTTTTTTATACCGTCAATCCCATTTATTTGAGCCTCAAGAGGCTCAGTGATTTGTGCCTCAATAACTGCTGAGTTAGCCCCAACATACGATGTGGAAACCGTAACCACGGGTGGGTCTACACTGGGGTATTCCCTAACGCCGAGGTAAGTAAAGCCTATTACACCAAAAAGAATAATTACTATTGAAACCACCGATGCCAGAACTGGCCTATTTATGCTAACTGTTGAGATGTTCACTTTGGTAACCTTGTTTAGTTAAAACTTTTAGTTTTGCTTGATATTAATGCTAACAGGCATACCGTCTCGCACAGAGGTCAAACCCGATATTATTAAACTATCGCCGGCATTTAAGCCATCAATTACCTCAACTGTAGTACCTGTTCGTTCACCCAACCTTACCTGAATGCGCTTAGCTTTACCCTGGGAGTAAATAAAAACATTTTGGATATCCATGTCGGGAACAATTGCCCTAGGCGGTATAAGTATTGAACGAGGACTTTTCTCAAAAACCAGGGTTGCTCTGACGTAGGAGCCAGGAATTATTTGATTACTCTTATTTTCGGCAATTGCCCTAACCTTAAGCGAGCGTGTTTCAGGGTCTATTTGGGCATCGGTAGCGTAAACCTTTGCAGGGTATTGTGTTTGTGCATCACCGGCTGTAAACTTTACCTCCATGTTATTGGATACCAAACTAGCGTAACGCTCCGGTATGGCAAATTCCAACTTTAATGGGTTATCCTGAACCAGTGTGGCAATGGTTGTGTTTACCGATACAAATGCACCTGGACTAACGTAGCGCAAGCCTATTCGTCCTTCGAAGGGAGCACGCACTTCAGCTTTTTCCAACATCGCTTTCGATTGGGCTATATCGGCCCTGATGGCTTCAAGCTTATTAAGCGATGTTTCATACTCCTGAACACTTATGGCATTTATCTCGAGCATGCGCTTTTTGCGTTGCTCATCGTCGGCGGCAAGCTTCTCCTCAATTACCCTTCGTTGGAGTAGCGCTTTAATATCGGCATCGTTAATCCGTGCAAGTAGTTGCCCTTTGCGTACCATTGCTCCCTCAGCTATGTTTAGCTCAACAATTTTTCCTGCCATTTCGGAGCGTAGCTCAACCCACTCGTTTGGGAGAATGGTGCCAGGAACCGTGATGGTCCTTTCATATTCAGAATATCCAACTATAATTCCATCAACTACTATTGCCTGCCGGCTGCGACCATCGCTAGGCTTTTTTCCATTATCCGATTTACTGCACGATATGCTTGCCACTGTAAGTAATACAAGCAAAAGTTGATGGTATGTAAAAATTTTTCTTCTCATTTCCGTTTATTTATTTCTGAAATTAATGACTAATTTTTATCTAAAAGGATTAACCCAAAAAAATGTTTTAAAATTTTCAACTTGACTCATATTTTGTTTGGCATAATAGCTTAATTAAATAAAGATTTTGTTGAACTGAAAGGGTTAAAACCCGATATCCTTGAGTTTACTGATACATCACCTTTAAAGGGTTCAAACACGTACGGGATTGTAGTGATGACCAGCGACGGTGGTCAATCGGAAATGGTAGTACAGAAAGTTGTGGTTCCGGATTAAAGGGTATGAATACTAAGCCCCGCTTTCTGCGGGGCTTTTCATTTGTTTTAATGGCTAACAAAATCAGTCAAGTTGCTTTGTGAAAATTAGCTTATCGTCATTTAAATCGTAGAAATCCTTTAGTATGGCTTCAATCCTGTAGCCGTTGTCAAGGTAGAATTTTTGGGTTGGTTTATAAAGTGGCTTCGAGGAAGTTTCAATATATATGGCTCTTCCGCCAAGTCTTTTGATTTCCTTTTCGGCTTCCTTCAGTACTACTTTGCCAACTCCATTCCCCCGAAAATCGTTTCTGGTTGCAATCCAGTAAAGGTCGTAACTGTTTTTTGTGCAGGGAATTGGACCAAAGCAGGCATACGAAATGGTTTCGCCATTCACCTCGGCAAAAACAAAGAAGTAACCACTTGCTTCACCTTTTTCTAATCGTTCTTCCACTAACTCAATAGCAACAGGAATCTCATAATCCTGAAAAAATCCGGATGAACTGACAATGTTTCTGATGGATTCAATATCCTTGGATACCGGCTCAGTTCTGATAGTTAGTCCTTGCATGGCTTACGGCTTAAACGATGGAATATCATGTATTATTCTATTTATTGCTTCGTTAAAAGGTATTGATGCCTTTTGGCATGCTGCATAAAATCCACTATCGGGCGAAATGCACGGGTTTACATTGATTTCAAGGATGTAAGGATTTCCATTTTGGTCAACCCTGAAATCCACACGGGCATATCCATTAACATTAAAGGCATTCCAGCAATCAATACATATTTTTTGTAGTTTCTTAATTAGCTCATCATCGCTGGGATTAAAATCGAATGTCCTAAAGGTGTGAAGGTATTCGTAGCTACTTTCGTCCCATTTGGCTTTATAACCAACTACTTTAGGTTTAGTTGTCGCATAGTTTTCGAAGATAATTTCGGCGGGGGGTAGAACGGTAGGGCCCTTGGGGCCTGCCAGAATGGAAATGTTAAACTCACGCCCATCGATATACTCCTCAATAAAGTGTGTGTTAAAGTTTAGTGTTTCAATATGTTTTAATAGGTTGGGATCGGTTGCATCAAAAACGCAGTTTTCGTCAAGTCCAAGCGAACCATCCTCCCAAATTGGTTTTACAATATATTTTTTCCCTTTTTCTGCCGTAAACTTTCCTTTGCCATGAAACCAAGCAGGTGTTGGTAGGCTTGCCTTGCTCATTAGTTCCTTGGTAAGGGTTTTTGAGGTAGTCAGAAAAATGGTTTCCAGTGAGCCCCCTGTAAATGGTATTGAAAGTGAATTTAATAGGGCTGGGGCAAGAAAAATAAGATTCCCTTTATTGTTAACTGATTCAACAAGGTTAAACACAAAATCGGGCTTCAACGCTATCAGTTTTTCCTGAACTTTTTCAAGGTTAAGTGAAAACTCTAGCGTAGAATGCATAATACCCAAGGTGGTTAGAGCATTGGAAACTACATTTACTTGGTCTAGGACATCGGCTTCATCGGGGCCAGCGTTTGCCGAAAGCTCGTTGTATAGGATAACTGCTTTAAGATCTTTAAGATTCATACACTACCATTTAATCTTATCAATGCAGAATCAACTACAAGCTTGATGAGTTGCCTATAGTCAATTCCATTATTACGGGCGAGCATAGGTAAATCGGAGTGCGAAGGGTTTAACCCTGCCAAAGGGTTAACCTCAATAAAATTTGGAATACCTGAAGCATCCATTTTCAGGTCAACCCGTCCACCATCCCTGCACCCTAAGCAGCGCCATGCTTTTAGTGCTGTATCCGCACATATCTTTTCAATTTCACCCGAAGCCATGGTGTATTCAACTACGCCCTTCCAGTTCTCCTTGGTATGAAACGAGTAGGTTTGTTCCTTGGCTTTTGAAGTAATGGTTATTTCCATTACTCCAATTGATTTTGCATTTTTCCCAGTGCCTACAATCCCTACGGTAAATTCCCTTCCGGGTAAGTATGTTTCCACCAGCACCGGTTGTTGAAATCTTGCTAAAAGATTTTGGCAAACCAGTTGCAAATCGGAATTTGAGGTAATAATTGACCTGCCATCAATACCTTTACCCGTTCCCTCGGCAACTGGTTTGGCAAAAAGAGGGTAGGGTAAATTGATATGCTTAATATCCTGAATTGATTCAACAATGGCAAAATCGGCAGTTGGAATGTTACAATCCCTTACAACGCGTTTTGTTTGTCCCTTATGAAGTGTGAGCGACAGAACTAACGGATCGGAAAAAACGTAAGGAATATTAAAGGCGTCGAGCAATGCCGGAACTTGAGCCTCACGACCAATTCCATGCATACCCTCACAAATATTAAATACTAAATCCCACCGCTCGCCTTTATTTATCCTATCGATAAGAGAAGAAATATTGCCAATACGTTGAGTTTTATACCCCAGTGTGATTAGTGTATTGTCTATTGCTTCAATTGTTTCTTCCGAGTCAAATTCAGCGGTTTCTTCATCGGAATAGCCAAGCTTGAGGTAATCGCTACGTAAATCGTAGGTTAATCCCACTTTTAACATAATGCCAGATTAATCAGTTTTTAATCAATTGGGTTGGGGTAGTAGAAGGTTTTATCCTCATAGTTCTTCAAAATCACCTTGCCATCAATTTCGCCCTGGAAGTATTCCGGTAACAAAGGAATTTTTCCACCTCCACCGGGGGCATCAATAACAAAGGTCGGCACAGCATAGCCAGTTGTGAATCCACGCAAACCTTTGATTATTTCAATCCCTTTTGAGACTTTTGTTCTAAAGTGATTCGATCCGGGAATGGGGTCGCATTGGTAAATGTAGTAAGGACGGACCCTAATTTTAAGAAGGCCCTGCATTAATCGTTTCATGGTATCAACGTTGTCGTTAATACCTTTTAGTAATACGGTTTGACTTCCCAAGGGTATTCCAATATTTGCCAATCGTGCACAAGCCTCAGCTGTTTCGGGGGTAAGTTCGGCTGGGTGCGCAAAATGGATACTGATGTAAAGTGGATGGTATTGCTTGAGTATCCGTAGTAAGTTATGTGTTATTCGCTGGGGCAAAACTACGGGCACTTTGGTGCCAATTCTGATGATCTCAACATGCTTAATTGCCCTAAGGTTCTGCAATAGGTATTCGATGTGGGAATCGCTCATGGTTAAAGGATCGCCACCCGATACTAGAACATCTCTAACCTCGCTATGGTTTCTGATATACTCAAGGGCAGGTTGCCATGCTTCAACCCCAACATGGCACTTGTCCTTTGCAACCATATGCGAACGGGTGCAGTATCGGCAGTAAGCAGAGCAAAAGCCGGTGGTTAGGAATAAGACCCTATCGGGATAGCGATGTACCAGATTTGGCACAGGGCTATAGTGTTGTTCTTCCAGCGGATCCGATGATTCACCTTTGGAAAGTAATAGTTCGTTTATGGTTGGAACCATACATCGCCTAATAGGATCCCTTTCGTTATCTCTACCTATTAAGCTTGCATAGTATGGGGTTATCCTTAAAGGTAATGAGTGATGCGGATTATCAATAGCCTCAATTTCTTGCGGTGTTAGCTCTATAAATTTGATAAGATGCTTTATCGATGTTATGCTATTTTTAAGCTGCCATCGCCAGCTATTCCATTCCTCGTTAGTTACTCCGGGATAAAATTTTTTAATAAAACTTTGAGTGTTATCATTTATAGGGAACGCTTTAGCAGAATGATTTTTGACCTCTAAATAATTAGCAGAATCTACATACCTGTCATATTTACCACCACTTGGAGGTTCGTCATCGTCGCAGTATTCTGCTTGCCCAAGCGGCTCGAATTCTAGTTCACCATTCATAGTTTTAGTCTTTAAAGTGTTGTTATCGAATTGCTTAGCCTTGATTTCCTATAGCCAAATTATATTCAAATATTGGAATTTGTTAAATACGATGTTTGCCCTTGAAGGCTCTTATGTAAATGTCAGTAATAAAAAATGTTATTTTAAGCGTAAGACTTATGCTAAAGTTATGATAAACAGTTAGTTGTGTATTTGGTTTGTTGATAAAAAAATATTAACAGGCCTATAGGATTTATGAACAGTTGGCGAATACTTGGGGCGACATTAAATTTTTAGATAGCTAAAAAGGTTACTTAAGTGAATCAAATCTATTTTTGTGCAAGACCTATAGACTTTTGATTATACTTCAAAATTAAAAAAATTAAAAAAGCACATAAAGCCCCATAGGATTAGTGAAAGTAGTTCATTAAATCACTCCAATTTTAACCCCTGCCCAGCTGCTTGCCATGAGTAATGCCTTTTTTGTGTTGCTAATACGGAAACGTTTACCAAGCAACTTGTGAGGAGGAATCCGTTTAATCTTGTGGAAGAGCGAGAGGTAGTATCGGTAAGCTACGTAAACACCTAGCTTGGAATTGCTTTCAAGCTCTTTGATTCCTTCAAGGGCAGCATCAAAATCCGATTGGATATCGGTTTCAATTTCTAGTTTTTTTTCAGGTGTAAAGTTGTTGAAATCAACATTGGGGAAGTAAACCCTACCCAGATCGTTAAAATCCTCGCCCATGTCGCGAAGGAAATTGATTTTTTGGAATGCAGCGCCAAGCCTCCGGGCTGGTTGGTAAAGCTTTTCATACTTCTGCTGGTTGCCCCTGCAAAAAACTTTTAAGCACATAAGCCCTACCACTTCGGCTGAGCCATAAATATACTCACTTATTTTATCCCTATCGTAGATAGTTGGGTTAAGGTCCATTTCCATGCTTTGCAAAAAGGCATCTATCAGGTGTTGGTCAATGCTGTATTTATTTACCACTAGCTGAAAGCTTTGTAGTATTGGGTTTATTGAGATACCTTCCTCGATTGCTTTGTAGGTTTCGGTTTTAAAGCGATTAAGGAGTACAGCCTTATTGTAGGGGTGGAATGAGTCCACAATCTCATCGGCAAAACGAACAAAACCGTATATGGCATAAATGGCATCGCGGGTAGGTTTATCAAAAAGGCGTGTGCCCAAGGAAAAACTTGTGCTGTAGCGTTTGGTTGTTGTTTTGCTACACTCAAGGCAAACATTATTGTATAGTTCAATTCTTTCCGTCATCATACCGTTTTACAATTTGCTCAACTGTTAATTTTGAACTAATAACTGCCATTGGCAAGCCCGTTCCGGGAATGGTGCTTGAACCCACATAGAATAGGTTTTTGAAAATTTCATCGGTATTGTGGGGTCGCATGTAAGCTATTTGGTTTAAATCGTGGGCAAGGCCAAGACCGCTGCCCTTGTACAGGTTAAACATTTTTTGCCAGTGCGCAGGGTTGTAAATAATTTGCGTTTCAACATTTCCGGCAATATCGTAATTAACCCTCTCGCTGAGGTCAACTATTATATTTTGGGCTAACTCATGGCTATCGGTCCAATCGGGTTTATAGCGTAAGTCGGGAACAGGGCAAAGAATAAAAAGGCTTTCGTTACTACCAGGGGCAAACTCAGGGTTTGCTTTAGATGGGACATTAACGTAGTAGTAAGGTTTTTCTAAGCTAACCTGATTCTTAAAAATCTTGGAGCTGTATTCCTTAAAGTTAGTTCCCAAAAAGTAGTTGTGAACACTTAAACCATCAATTTTACCTTTTACTCCCAGGTAAACAGTAAAAGGGGCAAGAGTCCATTTCATTCTATCGAGCTTGTTCTCGCTGTAGGCTTTACGCTTAAGTATTGCACCCCTAAACCATGCTGCATCGGCATTTACAACAAAAATGTCAGCACCCCATATGTTGCCATTTTGGTCAACAACACCGGTTAGTTTTTTGTTGTTGTATTTAAAATCAACTATCTCGGTGTTGTAGTGGAACTTTACACCCCGCTTTGAGAGAATATCAACAATGCCATCAACAATCTTATACATACCACCGCGAACATTATGGTATCCATCGTGCTTCAGTTCAGTATAGGTAAGAATGGAGTAAACCGCAGGGGTATCGAATGGTGTTGCCCCCAGGAAAAATGCCACCAATGAGAAAATCACTTTCACCTCGTAGCTGGTAAACCTTCGGTTAAGCTCATCCCACATCGATTTAACCATTAGAGGAGCATGCCCCCACGGTACGGAGGCTAGCCCTAATGCGTATGAAAGCAAGCTGTTGAAGTTGCGGCGCACAATTCTGTTTTCCACATCGTGGAATAGCTTACCTGTTTTTTCCAGGTATTGGTACATTTTTTCTGCAAAATCATCTTCAATTCCTTCAAACTCCCTGGCCAGCTTGTGAATATCTTTATGTATTGTAAAAAACTTTTTGGAATTGCTAAAATTTACCTTGTAGAGCGGGTCGAGCTCAAAAAAGTCGAAAGGTCTTTCTATTCCACAAAAATCAATAAGTTCCTCAAATTCATAGCTCATGGAAAAGAAAGTTGGCGCCATATCCCAGGTGTAGCCATTGTGTTGCAGCTTATTTAAACGGCCTCCGGGTTGATGGTACTTTTCAATCATTTCCACTTCAAAACCAAGCGTTGTTAGCCTAAGTGCAGTTGATAAACCACCAAGCCCTGTCCCAACAATTACAACTTTCCTTGCCATAAATGCTTATTTACTATTTAAAACACATTAACAAACATTAAATATACAATTTTAATTAAATTTACCATGAGTATTAACCAGAAATGCCTTATTTTGTTTAAAAAGTATGCAAACGGTTTCAACAGTAGGGGCGGGAATTGGCGGAATTGCCACAGCAATCCGATTGGCACGCAAGGGGTATAGGGTTAAAGTGTTTGAACAGCAACCCAATGCTGGTGGTAAATTGAATGAGCTAAGACTTTCAGGTTTTCGGTTCGATGCGGGGCCATCGTTATTTACTTTACCACAGCTGGTGGATGAACTTATCGGAAGCAGGGACTATTCCATTTTCAGTTACCAAAAACTTGAGCTAATCACCCGTTACTTTTTTCCCGATGGCACTGTCCTTGATGCATGGGCTGAGCCTGAACGCTTTGCCGAAGAGGTATCCCAAAAGTTTAACGATAAGCATACGGCAGTTCTCCGTTACTTAAAGGAGAGTAGAGAGCTTTACGAACTTACAGCCAATACTTTTGTGTATAGTCCTTTCCCTCAGCTAAAGAACTTTTTTACCCTGCAATCGCTTAAACTTGCCATGAATCCAAAAAAGCTGAAAGCGTTCGAGACCATGCATGAGGTAAACTGTAAGCACTTTTCTGATCACCGAACAATCCAACTCTTTGATAGGTATGCCACATACAATGGCTCAAACCCATACCTTGCACCCGGAACGCTTACCATGATACCCCACCTTGAGCATAATATTGGAGCTTACTTTCCTACAGCAGGGATGTATGCCATAACCACCGAAATGGTTAAAATTGCCCAAAACCTGGGTGTTGAATTTGAATATAACGCTCATGTGGATAAGGTTGATATCCGAAATGGCCGAGTGGTAGGCATTAAGGTAAATGGAAGTAGCGCTGAAAGCAACTATGTGGTCAATAACACCGATATTTTCACGGCATACAAAACGCTTTTACACGAGGTTCCTTTAGCCAGCCGATTGGCTGCACAGCAGCCATCATCATCGGCATTAATCTTTTACTTTGGGGTTAAGGGTATACACCCTAAGCTCGATGTACATAATATCCTCTTTACGTCCGATTACTACTCGGAATTTAAGGCCATGGAGCAAGGTTCAATTTTCAACGACCCAACCATTTACATATTTATCACTTCAAAACGTATTGCCGCTGATGCTCCCGATGGGCATGAGAACTGGTTTGTGATGATAAATGTACCACCAAATACTGGGCAGGACTGGGATGAACTAAGGCTCAAAGCTCGCGAGGCCATACTTGTAAAGATTAAACGTATGTTAGGTATTGATTTGGCTAGTTTAATTGTAGCCGAGGACTATTTGGATCCCGTTCGGATTGAGAAACGTACCGGGTCGTTCCGCGGTTCGCTTTATGGAATTAGTTCCAATAACAGAATGGCAGCGTTCAACCGCCATCCAAACAGAAGTAGAAATGTTAAAGGTCTTTATTTTGTTGGCGGAAGCGTTCACCCAGGCGGAGGAATTCCGCTTTGCCTAGCTTCGGCCAAGATTGTTGATACCTATTTCAAACCCTTGTAGCATGAATCGGCTTGCTGGATATTTTAGGGTGATAATCCCCATAGCATACCTTATTGGCATTGTGGGTATCTCAATAAAGATAAATAATCCACAATACTTTAAGGTTACTTCCATTTTTGTTCCAGTATCGTTTTTGATACTAATGTTATTCCACAAACCTCATAGTTTAAGGTTTTGGATTACTTTGGCATCGATTGGCTTACTGGGTTTTTTAGTTGAGGCTATTGGAACTAACACGGGTCTGATTTTTGGCCAATACACGTATGGCAGTCCTTTAGGTTTTGGAGTGTTTGGAACACCCCTGAATATGGCCATTAACTGGATGATGCTTGTTTACCTTGTTGCCTTTGTGTTGCAGAAATGGAACATTAACATAACTCTGAAATCGGGGGTATCAGCCATCATCCTAACGTTGTTTGACTGGGTGCTTGAACCGGTAGCCATCCGGCTCGATATGTGGCGGTGGGATTTACAAACACCACCCTTTCATAACTATATCGGTTGGTTTTTATTCTCGTTCATAGTATTCAGCATCTTTTACCGGTTTGCAACAAAATTGCATAACCCGCTTGCGAATACTTTTGCGGTAATGCATAGTTTGTTTTTTATCGTTCTTAACCTTATTTTTAGGTTGATTTAAATTTGGTATCGAAGTGATTAAACCGGCACATAACGCATTGTATGAGAGATTCTTCAATGCTTACTTTAACTATATTCTGAGACGTAATTTCAGGGAAATCCGAATTGAGGGCGATTTTGTTCCTGATAATCGCCCAATTTTACTGGTACCAAACCATTTTAGCTGGTGGGATGGTTTTTTTGCATGGAAGCTTAATACCATGCTGCTACACAAAAAGTTTTATCTGATGATGCTTGAAAGTGAGCTTAGCAGGCATCGTTTTTTTGCAAAGCTGGGGGCTTTTTCCATTGCTCCCACATCAAAAGGAATGCTTGAGAGCTTAAGGTTTGCCACTGAGGTTATAAAACAACCCAATAACCTTTTAGTATTTTATCCTCAAGGCAAACTGTATAGCCAGCATCACATGGCACTTGAGTTCCAGAAGGGTATTGAACGTATAGTGGAGCAATCGGACAACTTCAGGCTGCTGATGTGCGCTAATCTTATTGACTACTACGCCTACCCAAAACCATCGCTAACCATATATTTACAAGAGTATGAGCGGCTACAGGATTTTAGCTTAACTCAATTCCAGCTTACCTATAATCTATTCCTAAAACAGAGCATTCACAAACAGGACAAAATACACAGACAATGATACTGTTTTACCTAGTGCTTCCTATTGTAATTTTTGCAATTATTCGGTTTTTGGTTGCGCTTTTCAACTACTTTACTCAACCCTACCTGCAGAGCTATCCGATAATATCGTCCGAAACCGTTTCGGTGCTTATTCCTGCACGCAATGAGGAGGCAAATATTCAAAACCTGCTTGCCGATTTGCAATCGCAAAGCTATACCAATATTGAGGTAATTGTTTACAACGATTTATCGACCGATGCCACCGGTAAAATTGTTGAGCAGTTTGTGAAAGCCGATAACCGATTTAGGTTGATAAACGGCAGTGGTTTGCCGGAGGGTTGGCTGGGGAAAAATAATGCATGTCATCAGCTTGCCTTACAAGCAAATGGCAATTACCTTTTATTCCTTGATGCCGATGTTAGGGTGGAGAAAAGTTTTGTGGGGCAAGCCTTGGCTTACATGCAGCATAAGAAACTTCATCTACTATCGTTTTTCCCATACCAGGTGCTAGGCTCATTTGGTGAGGCCATCACTGTTCCTGTAATGCAGTGGATTTTACTGTCGTTATTGCCCTTAAAGCTCGTTTTGTGGAGCCGTCGTCGGTCACTTTCGGCAGCCAACGGACAAATGATGATGTTTAAGGCAGAAACCTACCGTAAACATCGTTTCCATGAAATATATAGAAGCAATCCGGTGGAGGATATTCTAATTGCCAGAGAGATGAAACGATTTAGGTATCGAATTTCCACCCTACTTGGCACGCCAGGCGATATACGCTGTAGGATGTATGCTAGCGGTAGCGATGCCATTGAGGGTTTCTCAAAAAACGTTTGTGAATTTTTTGGCGGCAATAGGAATGTAATGTTCAGCTTTGCCGCCATTACCACATTAGGGCCTTTCCTGGTTATGTTTTTTATGCCTTTCCCGTTGGTTTTTACTTACTTTTTTTCGGTCATAATGGCGCGTTTGTTTATTGCTGACTTATCCAAACAAAATGTTTTTAAAGCTGTTATACTTTTTCCATATCAACAGATTTCATTCCTGCAAATGGTGATACGCTGGGAAAAAAATCGTAAACGGGGAACTCTGATATGGAAGGGAAGAAAAATATAATAGCATTTCTATGGCTAAAGGATTTTTGTTAGTTGCCATCTTTTCCATTTTGTTGCTTAATCAGCAACCGTTAATCGCAAGTATTAACGATGATTTCGACCACCGGCTCTATGTTGCTTTTATTTCCGGTAACATGGCCGATTGGGAAAAGGTTCTGAACGAACTTGATGCTCTTTTAGCTAAAAGTCCAACTGCTGCAAACCGATTTAAACTTTTACACGCCCAGTACGGTTATATTGGATACCTTTTGGGCGTAAAGCAAACCGAAAAAGCCAAGCGTTTAATTGAAAAAGCTGAGGTTCATGCCAATTATTTAGCCAAGATACCTGCCTACCAGTCAACCGCAAATGCAATACAGGCAGCCCTGTTGGCATACCAAATCTCCATAAATCCCTACAAGGCGCCATTCCTTGGCCCTAAAAGTTCATTGCTGATTGATGAGGCACTGGCGCTTAGCCCAACAAATTACTATGCACTCATTGAGAAGGGCAATGCACGGCATTACGCCCCGGCCATAGTGGGGGGCAACCCAACCGAGGCGGTTGATCTTTACCGCAAAGCCATTGAGCTAATTGAAAAGGAATATCCAACTGGTAAACCCAAAACATGGTGGTATATCAACACCTATACACAAATGGGGCTTGCAGCGCAAAAAGCTGGCAATAAAAACCTTGCCAAAAAAATTTACCAAACCTTACTGACCATGGAGCCCAACTACAAGTGGGTAAAGGAGGAACTGTTACCGAAAGTGTGATATAGAGCTGAGGAGCGATTTAGCTTAAATTCGGAATCATATCACATAAGTTGCAACTATGGAATTTTTGTCGAAATAGTTGAATTGAAGAGAATAGTTTTTGAGCAATTCGCTGAAGTAAGTGGATACTACCCTTTATTTTTTTCAAATAAAGTTTTCAAATTGACTTTTTAAGGGACGACTAGGTAATAGGCAGCAAGTAATCCAGAGGGGTCTCCTCCTACAATGGCAACATCTACATTAAGATTTTTTTTGAATTTGTGGAAATACGATTCGACAATTCCACTTGAAATTTGGAACTCCATAGCTTATAAGTTTTTAGCTAAACATTATAAACTAGGATATGCTACTTGGGTAAAAGCTGTAATGAGCAAACCTCAAAACTTCCCTACGCAGGTATTATCCTGTTCAGGTTGTAAGGGTATTATCTCAGCCTTACTCAGGCACCCCTAGTTTTGTGTATGTAAATGTAGAAAAAACGGAAACCGTTGTTTGGTTTCCGTTTAAAATTTTTCAACAAATAAGCGATTAATCTTTTTGTTTGGTTTCCACTACTTTTGCGGTGTAACCAAGTTTCTCGATTGCTCTGGCAATTTTATCGGGGTCAGTTTTTGTGGCATCGTACTTAATAGTTACCAACTTCTTGTCGAGTGTGGCTTCAACCTCCTTAACCCCTTTCTCAAAAACAATATCGCGTTCAATTTTTGCCTTGCACGACTGGCAGTGCATGTTAACCTCAAAGGTGACAGATTTGATTTCAACCTTTTGTGCTTGCGACGTTAATACAGCAAACCCTAGCAGTATTAGTGTCAGTGTAATAATCTTTCTCATGGTGTTTTTGTATTTATGGTTAATTATTGCATTTCGGCAGGATACCCCAGCTCTTTTAGTTTTGCAATAGCCTGCTCAAGGCTTGTTTGCGTTTCATAGTCAAAGGTTACGGTTTGCGAAACCAGATTGGCTTTCACGTTGGTAATTCCGTTTACCGTAGGTAGGTTTCCCAGTATGGTGTTAACACAACCCATACATTTCATGTTTTTTACTTTAAGCGTTATTGTCATCATAGTAGTTAATTTTAAGGTTTACATTATTTCCAGATGGACATTCTAAATCCGGCATAAAATTTTTGACCGGTTAAGGGACCCCAAATTTGCGATGCATCAAATGCTGAACTCCACGGATTTTCCCACGATACAATAGGATCTTTCTGAGTGAACCCTGTAAGGTTTTCAACGCCTATGTAGAAATCAAACTTACGAAACATCTTGGTTACCTGAATATTCATGGTAATAAAAGGGTTATAGTATGATTCTCGATTTAGTCCATACCCTTTTGGAAGCCTTCCACTACCGTTATACTGAATGGTATAGTCGAACTGCCACTTACGCGATGGGGTTTTATAACCAGCGGTAAGCAAACCCTTGTTGCGGCTTACAAGTGGTTTTTGCTTTAACGTATCGTTAATGGTTTGTTTAACATCGTTTATTCGGTATGCCAAGGTAAACTGCAAGTTCCTGATTGGCTCGCCTGAAAGTTCCAGCTGCAAGGTATTTGAATACGATTTGCCTTTCAGATTATAGAAGTAAACTGCAATGTTATCCCTGTCGATATCGGCAATGAACTGATTTTCAAACCACACATAGTAATAATCGGCGGTTAAACTATAGTTTTGATTCAAAAGTTTGAATTTCTGATTCATGCTAATCCCGGCATTCCAGGCTTCTTCAATTCTTGGATTTTCCTCTACTACCAGGTTCCGTGAACTCACCAATAGGTTTGAGTTCTCAGCAATGAAATTTGGCGATCTGTATCCTTTCCCTGCGCTGAACCTAATGGTTAAGGTCGAAACTGGTTTTACCATCCCGTGGAAACGAGGTGTCACAAGAGTGCCAAACCTACTATTTTGGTCAACCCTTATGCCAGCCATTAGTGTAAGAATTTCCAGATGTTTATAGGTGTATTCGCCGTAAATACCTTTGACCCACTCGGTGCGATCGTAAGGGGTGTTATTGAAAGTTTCATCGTACCTATCGTACCTGAGGGTTGCGCCTCCTTTAATGTTGTGGTTTGTATTGCCAATATAGGTTATTGCAACCAGGTTGCCGTAGTAGCTAAGCTGTTTGGCGTTGTGCATTCTAACACCTATGGTTGCATCCTGACTGTGGAGCGATACGGCATTGATAAGCCCAATACTTGTGTTTGGTCTTTGGGAAATGTATCCGGTTTTGTTAAAGGCCTCAAGTAATTGGGTTGAGTACTTTACCCCGTAGGGGTTACCAATCAGGGGTTGAGTATTGGTATAATACTTAACCTGTCCGGCTAGCCTGTCCTCATTCATAAACTTCAGCCCAACTTGCGATTCCCACTTCTTACCCTGGTACTTCCATCGGTTAAACAGGTGGTACTGTTGGGTAAGCGGGTGGTCAAGGAATTGGTCGTGGTTGTGGTCAACCCGGTTGCTTAGCATACTTCCATGCACCAGCACCATTGATGATACGGTGGGGGTAACATCGAATGCGTAGTTAGCATTAAGTTCAGCCATACCAAGTGAGTTGGTGTAAAGGTTCAGGTACGACTTTTCCTCAGCCCAGGGTTTCTTGTACTCAATATTGATTTGTCCGGTTATGCTTTCGTACCCGTTGCTGACCGATGCAGTTCCCTTTGATACTTGAATTGATTCCATCCATGGCCCAGGAACATAACTTAAACCAAAGGTTGATGCCAACCCTCGCATTGTGGGTATATTTTCATACTGCATCTGGGTGTATATTCCTGCTAACCCCAGCAGCTGAATTTGCTTTGCCCCGGTAATGGCATCGCTATACGACACATCAACGGAAGCATTCGTTTCAAAGCTTTCCGATAGGTTGCAGCATGCAGCGCGGGTAAGCTCTCCCGATGTAAGTACAACTGTTTGTATTGGGTTTAGCTGCTGTATAAAGGTATTTGCCCTGTCAGCTTTTACCGTTACGGCATCGATACTTATAGTTGATTTCAGGACATGGCGTAGCGGAAAATCTACATTCTCAATACTTATGGTATCGGTTTTAAAACCAACGAAACTTATAGCTATCTGGTTGCCTTGCACCTTATTTAAAGAAAAGTAACCGCTTTCATCGGTAGTTGTACCAACTTGGCTGTTCAGCCAAATTACGGCGGCTCCTTGGAGCGGAATACTGTCGCCTTTCTCGTTCAGCTCGTAAACATAACCATAAACAAAATCTTTATTCTGTGCTTTAATGATATGTTGAGCTGAAACCCATAGTAACAGTAATGTTAATATACGTTTCATAGTGGTAATTCTTAAATTGTTGTTGAAATCAAATATGAGCGCTAACAGCAATAAATAAGCGCAATTGAGGGTTGCATGGAGAAAAACTCCCTGTAATAGTTAAATTGTATGGGCTATTTTTAGCTGATGATTTTCAATGCAGATTTTTTTCCCCGTACTGCAGGGTGGGGCTTTATCCCAATTGGTTTTGTAAGTTGGGATTAACTTTTGAATTGATGTATTTAGCCCTTTGTGGTGGTTTACTGCTATGTACTTTGAAAAAAGATTACCGGTTTCAACCATCTGAAGGTTTGAGTAGCTATCGGTTTTAACCTTTAACACCTCGTTCCAGCATCCACACGATTGCTTTTCGTTAAATTTGAGTGTTTCATCAAAATGAACATTGCAGCAGTGTGCATGTGTTTTGGCGTGTGTATGGTTGCATCCAACTTCATTAAAAATGGACAGGTGAATTTCACCCTCGCACTGGCAATGATGTATGAAGAGGTTAAACCCACTAGTGGATAGTAGCACTATAGTTGCTATAGTAATTGATACTATTTTTTGGGTAACCTTTTTCATCTTACATCTCACCTAATATAGCTAAACATAAAAAGGAACAAAAAGTTCATTTTTTTGAGGGTTGATTCAAATTGCTTATTGTGCATGAAGCCGATGAACATCCGGCACATTTACCCGAATTTATACGTTTTGGGTTAAAAATTTGATACACATTGTATGCAGTATATCCCACTGCTCCTAATACTATTATTAATACTGCTATTTCCTGAACCATATCAACCAATTATTATATTACCAATTTGGTAAACCAAAAATGCTAAAACCCATGCCAGCGAGGTAGTAAAAACTATTGTAAAGAGAGCCCACTTCCACGAACCCGACTCGTTCTTAATAGCAGAGATTACAGCCACGCAGGGGAAGTAAACTAGAATAAAGATAAGGAATGCGAGTGCAGTAACTTTTGTAAAAACCACCTGTCCGCTTAATTTCCCTGATTGGTGGGTTTCGTTTCGGAGTTTTTGAGCAAGTCCACCGCTGTCGGAATCGGGATCGGTTTGGTAAAGTACGCCCAGCGTACTAACTACAATCTCCTTGGCAGCAACTCCTGAAAGAAGACTTACACCCATTTTCCAATCGAACCCGAGAGGGCGAATGGCTGGTTCAATAAATTTGCCTATCCGTCCAAGATACGAATTGGCTTGCCTTTCGGCCTCCATTTCCAACTCAAGTTGATGTATTGTCTGGTTTAGGCTATCCATAGAGGGTTGGGAGAGCTTTTCTTCCGAAATCTTTTGCGTAATAGTTTCAATTTCGGCATTATAATCCCTGGTGTAGTTCACTTTGCGAGGGTAATAGCCCAATGCCCATACAAAGATTACAGCTACCAGGATTACTCCCCCCATCTTTTTTAGGTATTGCGACCCCTTGTGCCACATGTGCAATAGGGTCGATCGTAAAGTTGGCATACGGTAGGGTGGAAGTTCCATTACAAAGGGCAAATCCTCCGCTTTGAAAATGGTTTTCTTGAATGCTAGGGCTGTTCCAATGGCAAGCAGTATACCCGTAAAGTATATAACAAACAGAAGGTTTCCTGCGTTTTCCGGGAAAAATGCACCCAGAATAAGTATGTAAACCGGCAATCTGGCGCTACAGCTCATGAAAGGCGTAATGAGCATGGTTACTAATCGGTTATTGCGGTTTTCAATGGTTCGCGAGGCCATTATGGCTGGAACATTGCATCCAAACCCCATCACAAGGGGTATGAACGATTTACCATGGAGCCCAATTTTGTGCATCAGCTTATCCATGATAAATGCAGCACGTGCCATATACCCAGTATCCTCAAGTAGCGATATGAATAGGAAAAGGATCAAGATATTGGGTAGAAAAACAATTACACTTCCTACACCGCTTATAATCCCGTTTACCAAAAGGTCTTTTAAAGGGCCACTGGCCATGTATGTACTAATGGTGTTACTAATCCATTCCACTCCCAGTTCAATCCACTCCATAGGGTATTGCCCCAGGGTGAATGTGGTGTAAAACGTGAGCCATATCAGGAAAATAAATATGGGGAATCCCAGTAAACGGTGGGTAAGTATTGCGTCGATTTGTTCAGTAACCAGACGCTTCTTGTGGCTGCTCTCCTTGAATGTTTCCTTTAGTGCACCTGCTATAAAGCCATATTTGGCATCGGTTATTAGGGTTTCCGTATCCTCGTGGAAAAGGCTTTCGAGCCTGCTTACCTCACGGTCGGTTTGGTTTCTGATTTCCTGGTAGTTTGGTTCATTGCGCAGCACTTTATCTGCTACCTTGTCTTTTTCCAACAGCTTAATGGCAAGGTATCGGCTGGAATAGTTGATGGTTATAGCTGTATTTTTCTTAATCTCATTTTGAATGGATAGTATCGATTTTTCAATCTCTTCACCGTAGTTAACATGGATGTGGCGGGTAACTTTATCCTTTTCTGCATAAACATTTATAGTTGTATCTAAAAGCCTGTCGAGCCCCTTACCTTTGCTACCAACGGTAGGTACAAATGGAATACCAAGTAGTTTGCCCATCATGGTGTAATCGAACCTGTCGCCCTTCTCAAGTAGTTCATCATACATATTCAGGGCAACAATCACCCTGATATCCATATCAATAAGCTGGGTGGTTAGGTATAAGTTTCGCTCAAGGTTTGATGAGTCAATAACATTTATGACAATGTCAGGGTTTTGCTCATGGATAAATCGCCGTACAAATACCTCCTCGGGTGTATAGGCTGTAAGGGAGTAGGTACCCGGTAAATCGGTAATGTTAATTGTATATCCCTTATACTTAAACTTTGCGTTTTTTGAATCGACTGTGACCCCGCTGTAATTTCCAACATGCTCCCTTGCTCCAGCAAGGTGATTAAAGATACTGGTCTTCCCAGCATTGGGATTACCAACCAACGCAATATTGATAGTTTTGCTAAGTTCCTTTACCCCAGTGTCAATAATTTCAGGTTCAGTGTGGGTAACAAGCTGATGGTTATCAGGATGATAGTTTAAAATTTGCTTAGCCTCACTGGGTGTAATAACCTCTATTAGCGAAGCCTCGCTCCGACGGAGCGATACCTCGTAACCCATAATTGAGTATTCAATAGGATCCTTTAAGGGAGCGTTTTTAACTACAGTTACTTTTTTCCCTTTCACAAAACCCATTTCGGTAATACGCTTCCTAAAGGCCCCGCGTCCCTTTACTTTTGCTATTATGCCGTATTCCCCGTTCTGTAACTCCGATAGTAGCATCTAGTTTAAAATCAGTAACAGTAAAACCTCAATGTTTCAAAAAAGTTTTGGAATTACTAAAATTTTACAAATGTAAGAGTTTTCTGTTATTTAGATCGATTTTAAGTAAAAAAGCCATTCATTACTGAATGGCTGTACTGTTCGAAAATCGTTATAAAAAACTATTTACCTAAGTCGTCAAAGTCAACTGATGAGTAATCGGATTCAACCTCAGAAAGTTCCATTTCATCGGTATGATCAGTACGTGGAACAATTTCCTGATTAGCTTTAATGTAGTCAAAAACACTATTCAGGCTTTCGATAAACTTTTCAAAATCCTCTTTGTATAGGAAGATTTTATGTTTTTCGTAGTACATCTTGCCATCCTTACCCATACGTTTTTTACTCTCCGTAATGGTAAGGTAATACTCATTGCCGCGTGTTGCCTTTACATCAAAGAAATATGTTCTTTTTCCGGCCTTCACTACCTGAGAAAAAACCTCTTCTCTCGTGTTCTTGTCTAAATCGTTAGTGTTATCAAATTCCTCAATCATTGCTCTTAGTATTTTTAGGTTAGGGTTTCACTTTTGCACTGCTCAAAATTAAAAAAATCTTCATATCATGGTTCATTGACTTAAAAAAATTATTAAAAAACACCCAAAAGGTTTTGTTTTGAAATATTAACCTTATTTATTCCACTGCACTGGATTAATCTTTCTATCTTTGCAGGAGTGAAAAAAATCGTTCTTACTAATGATTAACCGTCGTTTAATTAGAATCAAGGCCTTACAGGTTCTTTTTGCCTTCTTCCGTAACGAAGGTGACTCTCTTAGCGCATTAGAGCGCGAGCTGTTTCATAGCATTGAAAAATCGTACCATCTTTACTTGCTTTTACTGCTTTTGCCAGAGAATATGGTTGAGCATGCCCAGGCAAAAATTGAGCTGGGTAAGCAAAAGTTCCGCCCGTCGCCTGAAGAGTTGAACCCCAACCTGCGGTTTGTTCAGAACAGAGCAGTTGCTGCATTGGCTGCCTGCAAAGAGCTACAAGCCAAAGCAAACGATAATCGCTTGAATTGGAAACATTTTCCTGAGGTAACCAAATCGCTTTTCAACCACTTTGTGGCATCGGATTTCTTTTCCGATTACATGAATGCTGAGCATAACTCTTTTGCTGACGATAAAGCAGTTCTGGTTAATCTACTCAGCAAGATATTAAATGCTAATGACGATTTTGAGGCATTCCTTGAGGAGCAAAGCATATACTGGAACGATGACCTCGAGTTTGTTTCCAGCATGGCTTCCAAAACAATTAAGAAGATTGATGAAAATACAGCATCGGTTCCAGTGATGTCGCTATTTAGCAATGCCGACGACGAGGAGTTTGCTAAACGTTTGCTTCGCAAAACGGTTTTAAGGCATAAGGAAAACCTGGAACTTATTGATAAATTCACTGTTAACTGGGAGCTTGACCGCATAGCCGCAATGGATATTGCAATTATGGAAATGGCTATCACTGAAATTCTTGAATTTCCTACCATCCCTGTAAAGGTTAGCATGAATGAGTATATTGATATAGCCAAGTTCTATAGTACAGAGCAAAGCAACTCGTTTGTAAATGGTGTTCTCGATAAGGTAATCGCTCACCTGAAGGAGAATGGACAAATCCAGAAGCAGGGTAGGGGCTTGATTGGCGAAAACGACGAAAGTCTTTCACCCGAAAATATTAATTCATTTGAAGATGAGGATAACTAGCTTGCTTTTTGGTTTTACCGCTTTATTTGCAATATCGTGTGGTAGTAATAACAATCAGGGTTCAACTCAGGAGACTGACTCAACCCAACTAGCTGAGCTCACCTATGTTGAGGATTTTTTTGATGTAGGAACAATACACAGCGGTGAAATTGTTAGGCACTCGTTCCGCTTCAGAAATACTGGTAATGCGCCTCTAGTAGTTAAGGATATAATCCCATCGTGCGGATGCACAAAGGTTGATGTTACCAGCAGAATTCTTAAACCCGGCGAGGAGGCATCCGTTGAGGTGGTTTTTGATAGTAAAGGCTGGTTTGGTTCCCAGTATAAATCGGTTACTCTTAGAACCAATGGGGTTATTCGTGAAAAGTCAGTAACCCTCAAGGCAAATGTAGTACCCTAATTTTCAAAACATTTTACTAACTTTGTATGTTTATAAACCTGAAATTGTTAATTAATTAAAGTTGATAAAGTTATGATTACAAGTTTTATTACACTTCAAGCAACCCAGCAGGGTGCTAACCCGTTGATGACCTTCTTGATGTTTGGTCTCATCATTGTTGTTTTTTATTTTTTTATGATTAGGCCTCAAATGAAGCGCCAAAAGGAACTCCGTAAGTTTCAGGAGTCGCTTAAGAAAGGTGATAAGGTGATTATTGCCGGCGGTGTTTACGGTAAGGTTACCGAGGTTAAAGATGAGTATGTTTTGGTTGAAATTGCCGATAATGTTGAAGTAAAGGTTGCCAAGAGTACTATTATTCGTGATGTGACCGATATGCAAACTCGATAAATATTTTCTTTCCGAGGGATTCAAAGTTTTGAGAGAAGCTTTGAATCCTTTTTTTATTTCAACTTGATAACCCCTAATAATTTTAGTACAACCTTAGGTTTTTTTACCAAGATAATTTACTTTTGGTTTCCAAAATCAATTGAATTATTCCCTGTGAATCAACAATCCATAAAAAAATACAATCAATTTTTCCAGCCCGATAAAATCCGCTTGAACAAGCGTGTATACATGTTTCTTTTCTTTCTGGTTATATCCATAATCCTTTGGTTACTTATTAAGTTAAGGTATGAGTACGTATCAACCATTACCTATAAAGTAAATTTATCCGAGTTGCCAGAAACTAAGGTGGCTTTAACATCCGATAGCCTAACGGTAACCCTTAGAGTAAAGGCTTTGGGGTATAATTTGTTAAGGTATAAGCTTTTTAAATATTACAAGCCACTATCAGTATCTGCTCAAGGTGCTGACTTTGTGAAAGGGAATTGCTATGTTGTTCTTTCAGGACAACTGGATAACTTTACCTCGCAGCTAGGGACCGATTTTACTTTACTTGAAGTCAGCCCTGATACACTTTACTTCCACCTGAGCGATGTTGTTCAAAAAAGAGTTCCCGTTAAACCCGATTTGAATATTACGTACTCCAAACAGCATATGCAGGCTGGCAGCTATACTGTTGTTCCTAAGGTAGTAAAGGTTACTGGGCCCGCCTCAATCATCGATACACTTAGCTGTGTTTATACACAACCCCTGACCCTCGAGGATATCTACGATAATATCAATACAACCATCCCAATTAAACCGATAAAGGGCTTAAGTTTTAAGCCTTCAGAGGTAAGTATTTCAATTCCTGTGGAGAAATTTACCGAGGCGCGGGTTAATGTGCCAATCTCTTGCATCAATACCCCTTATGGATATGAGGTTATGCTCTCGCCAAAAACTGTTTCCGTTACCTGTAACGTGGCAGTTAGCAAGTATTTTGCTTTAAAACCCGATCATTTTTCAATCATTTGCGATTACAATGACCTTGTAATGGAATCATCTGGCAAAGCCATTGTGAAGCTTGTTAGGTACCCTGATTTTATTGGAAATATTCAGATAGATCCCCGTAAGGTCGATTTTGTTATAGTAAAAAAGAAACAGTAATGTTGCTTAGGGTCGGTGTTACCGGTGGTATTGGAAGTGGTAAAACTCTGGTTTGTAAAATCCTTGAGGTTTTGGGTTATCCTGTATTTTATTCCGATTTAGTGGCTAAATCCATTACTGATACCGATCCCGAAGTTATGGAAAAGGTCAAAGGGCTTTTTGGTAACAACATTTACCCCAACGGCAAGCTAAACCGCAAGAAGGTTGCCGAGCTAGTGTTTGCCAACGACACCTTGCTGAAAGAACTCAACAGTATTATTCATCCGGCCGTAGCACGTAGTTTTGAGCAATGGTGCTTGCAAAACGCTAAAAGTGGGTTAGTCTTTAAGGAATCGGCTATACTATTTGAAACCGGAATTTTCCGTGAACTTCACAAAACTATACTTGTAACAGCACCTGAGGAACTCAGAATTAAACGCGTTGTTGAGCGCGATGGAGTTACAGAATTGGAAGTCAGAGCGCGAATGGCAAAACAAATGCCCGAGGAGCAAAAGAAAAAACTAGCCGATTTCATAGTTGATAACAGCTCAAATCAACTCGTTTTACCACAGGTATTAGGCATTGTTCAAATTTTAACGTCAATTAAAAATGGGTAAGTACGGTAAGTGGATAACCGGTGGGCTAGGATGGGCACTTTTTGGGGCAATTGGTGCCATTCTGGGTTTTGCTATTGGTTCCATATTCGATAGTATGGAAACCACTAAGATTTATACTGGCGAAACTAGCCGTAATGGTTTTATTGTAAGCCTACTTGTGTTGGTCTCGGCAGTTATGAAAGCCGATGGCAAGGTGCTTAAATCGGAACTGGAGTATGTTAAGAGTTACTTTTATACCAATTTTGGACCAGCGGCTGCTCGTGAGGCAATTCTTCTGCTTCGCGATATCCTTAAGCAGGCTGTTCCGCTTCGCGATGTCTGTTTACAGATTAAGGAGAATGTCGACTACCATTCACGCTTACAGCTGTTGCATTTCCTTTTTGGAATAGCGCAGGCCGATGGTGTTGTTAGCTCTGAGGAGCTAAAGGTAATTATTGAAATTGCTGGCTATCTCGATATTTCCGATGCCGATTTCAGTTCCATTAAGGCAATGTTTATACCCGATACCGATAAGTATTTCAAAATACTTGAGGTTTCACCCGATGCTACCAACGAGGAAATCAAAAAGGCATACAGGCAAATGGCCATAAAGTATCATCCCGATAAAGTACAACACCTAGGCGAAGATATCAGGCAGGCTGCTGAGCAAAAATTTAAGATGGTTAATGAGGCTTATGAGAAGATTAAAAAAGAACGAGGGTTTAACTAAATCTACACTACAGTGAATACAGCTGATTTCATTGAAGCGGTGGGCTGGTTTGGTAATATCATACTGAGTATAGGCGTATTACCTCAAGTGGTTCAAACGTGGCGGACACATGATGTACAAAGCTTTAACTGGCTTTTTCTCCTGATGTGGGCATTTGGAGTACTATTTACTTTTGTATATATTGCCTACAACGATATGGTTGTCGGAAAGTATCAATGGCCTTTATGGTTAAACTATCTGGTAAATATTATTGCTACATTCTACTTGGTTTGGGCAAAGTATTACTATGGTAGGTTGAAAAAAAGTTAGATTACTAAATTTTTTAATTAACTTCGCATTAACAAACAACTCGTTTTATTATGGAAGTAAAACTTAAAGAACTACTAGCAATATCTGGATATTCAGGGTTATTCAGGTTCATTTCTCAGGGTCGCCAAGGGGTAATTGTTGAATCGCTTACCGACGGCAAACGTACACTTATCCCCGCATCAGCTAGGGTTAGTGCAATTGCTGACATTGCAGTATTCACCCAAACCGAGGAAATCCCCTTGAAAGATGTTCTGAAAAAGATTGAAGTGCTTGAAAACGGAGGCCCAGCCATTAATAACAAATCGGCCGATAAGGAAATTCGAAGCTACTTTGAAAAGGTTTTACCTGAGTTTGACAGGGACAGGGTTTACACAAGTGACATTAAAAAGATTATTGGTTGGTATAACTTGCTCCAAAGCAAAGAGCTTTTAGAGGTTCTAAACCAAACCGATGAAGGGGTTAAACCTGAAGGTGAAAAATAATTTGAAAGTAAATATTATTATCGGGGAAGCGACTCACTGAGTCGCTTTCTTAGTATTCATAAATCACTCTAAATCCAAAACTCCTGTCTAGGCCCGGCAGTGGCCCATGGGCCCCTTTGTAGGGTTGTAAGTAGTAAAAATCTGAACCCAACAGATTTGTGGCAATTAGTTGGGTTTCAAAATTTTTAAATGGGAAATCGGAAACTATCATATTCATCCCTACCAGTAGATTTGTCTTTTGCTTAACAAGTATATCGTTATTATTAGCAATATAGTTGTATGAATACCTCTCCCCAAAGTACGATGCTGTTACTGAAAAGGATGTTCTGTTTGAAACCTTGTAGCTTATTAACCCATTAATCCTTAATGGTGAAAGCGCTAAATACTGATTTGTTTTATCGGGTACCATGAATAGGCTGTCGGAATCAGAGCTTTTCCTGGAATAGTAAGCAACATTTATGGTGCTCAATACCTTACTCGTATTCATTTTAAAACCCATTTCCAACCCTCTTGTTCCAATTTTACCCTGATTTTTGTAGTATCCTACTCCCGATTGAGCATCTTTTCCATATATGATAATATCCTCAAAGGTGATGTCATATAGGTTTAGGGTTATCATCGAATTATTTGATATTAGGAAACCACTCTCAAATTCAAAGGTAATACCTGACTCGGGATATAATTTGGGAAAATCGTTTGGAATACGGTTGGGTAATATGCCACCAGGCGTTCTAAACGATTTACTCCCCATCAGCTTGAAGTGATAACGTTTAAACAATTTTGTTAATCCAATTCGAGGAGTTAAAGCATCGCCAAATTCACTTGAGAAATCGTATCGAGCCCCTAAATTTAGGTTTACATATTTTGAGTTCCAAAGCAACTGGCTGTATGCCGAAAAATTGGTGTATGATAGCAAATCTTTTCCATTCTTGAAGGTTTCTTCATAAAGGGTATCAACCATGCTAGGCAGCCTTAGCCTGTCAGTTTTAAATTCAATTCCATTAACAAATTGTATGGTCTTTTTGCTGTAGTAAGTGCTAATGCCGGGTGTAAGACTTTGGAATATCTTATTGTTGCTGTAGTTTATTTCTGGAATGTTTACTTGCCATGGCTTTTGCCATTCGTAGGTAATATGAGGTATTACGTTTAAATTTGCCCTCTGAAATTTATACGATAAATCAACAAAGTTGCTTTTAAAACTCTCATGAACTGGTGTACCCCTATATAGTTCATCCCACAAATCTATTTGGTAGTAAAGGTAATCATCTAAAAAAGTTTGAATTGTGAAGCCTTTATAGTCAAGTTTTAATGCTAGTTGTTTTGTATAGGTGTCGCTTGCTTTTAGTAGATCTCTGCTATTCCGGTAGTAATCAGTGTAGGCTCTATCGCTTCGGGAGCCTGCACCATAGGTGGCTGAAATATTCATCAACAAATCTTTGTCATGAATGGTTTGGCCAACGCTGAGCTGGTTATGGCTAAACTGTTTTCCGGTATGGGTGGCGGTGTAGGTCACTTTGCCGCCAAGCTCATAAGTATCGCGGGTGATTATGTTTACAACCCCAAGTCCGGCAAATCCACCATATATGGCTGATCCTGGGCCACGAATAATTTCGATTTTTTCAACATTATCAAGCGTAAAGTGATTTCCAAATGGAACGCATGCAAACATTCCGTCGTTCATGGTAAAGCCATTTACCATAAAAAGGTATTTGCCTTCATGCGCCCAAATTCCGCGTATTCCCATTCCTACTACACCCTCAACATCAACACCAAAATCAAATCCGGGTACAAAAAGATGAAACAACTCGATTATATCTCGGGCTCCACTTCTCTTAATTTCCTCTTTAGTAATGATTGTTACAATACCCGGGGTTTCCCTAAGCCCAACTTTGGTTTTGGTGGAAATTGACACTTCAATATTTATCAAATCTTCTAATGAGAGGGAGTAGAGATCAATCTCCTTTTCCTGCGCTGTTATTGTGCTATATGCTAGTAAAATTGCAATAAATGCAAGAAACCTCATGTTTTTTTCTTGCAATATATGAATACATCCAGTAAAAGTCAATATCCCTGGAGTAATTCTTTGAAGTTGCTAATTATTGTTATAGTAGGATCGTGCTCTTCCTTTTTATGTGTAGTAGCTAACGCTACAACTTGCATACCGGCATTTATTGCAGCTTGAATTCCGGAAAATGAATCCTCAAATGCAAGACATTTTCCAGGTTGAATACTTAAAAGTTCTGCGGCTTTAAGGAATATATCAGGATTGGGCTTACCAAGCCTAACCATATTGCCATTTACTGAAACATCAATATATTCGTTTATACATATTTTCTCAACAACAAAGTTGATGTTGCTTTGTGGAGCAGAACTGGCAATAGCAATTTTTCCCCCTTGTATTCTTAATTCCTTCATGAAATCTACAAGTCCGTCCAGGGGTTTGATATAGGGCTGGTATAATTCCCTGTAAATTGCCTCTTTTTCTTCGCCAAGCATATCAATTTCAGTACTAGAAAGGCTTTTCCCAAATAAGGCTTGCAGAATATCGTTATTATTCTTTCCAAAGTATTTCCTTGTAAAGTCTTCAACTTCAAAATTCAACCCATGCCGTTTACAAAATTCTCCCCAGGCATCAATATGGTATAGGTAGTTATCAACAATAACGCCATCCATATCGAAAATAAACCCATTGAAACTTTTAAGATCAATTCCCATTTTTATGGATTTTTAAGTTAAGCTTTGCAAAGTTAGCATTGGCCTAATCAATATTTGTGTTGAATAGAATAAAGTTTTACTATTTTTGGCATAAAGTTCGATATGTTTACTAAAATTGATGCATATGAGAACCGTATTTGTATTTACCGCTTTGGTTCTGTTTTCCTTTGCTCTTAGAGCACAGGAAGTTAGCGTTTATTCCGTTAAAAATGGTAAAGGCGATTTAATAACAGTTTCAGCCGATACGCTTAATATGGGGGAGATTTACCTCGACGATTTATCTAGTGAGCATGGTGTTTTACTAATTAATTTAACCAATTCGGGTAAGAAACCCTTGCTCATTAGAAATGTTACAGGTTGCTGCGGAACAAATATTAAGACATGGTCAAAAGCACCAGTATTACCAGGTAAGCAATCGGAAATTAGGGTTGAATTTCGTATTGAGCCTAAGCCTCAGCGAATAAGTAGAACGGTTACCCTAGAGTCGAACGCATTGGGCAAGCCAATAATTAAGCTACACATTGTTGGCTTGGTAATGCAACGCAGGCAGGCCAATGAACTTGTTCTATAGAAATTTGTTAAATATTGATGAAGGGGGATTGATGTCAATCCCCTTTTTTACTAAATTTAGCAAGATATGAAAAAACGTTTAAACACTACCATATTCGATCTTCCGGTGCAGGAACTCCGCCGGGGTTACCGTAGCGATGTGTATTTCTGGCGCGAAAAAGTTGTTCTGGAAAACCATGACCTTCACCCTAGGGTAACCATGCAGGTTTTTCAAAAGAATAACGCTATACTTTGTGGTATTGATGAGGCTATAGCTGTTCTCAAAGTGGCAAGTGGCCGATATTCCGATTACTCAAAAGCATACCAACTTTTCGATAAACTAATCGATTTAAAGAAACTTGCCAGAAAACAGTTTTTAACCGATAAAAATAGGTATCTGCAAATTGAGGAGGAGCGTATTAAAGTATCGCAGGAGTTGGATAACCTATGGATTGATGGTTTTTCGGAAATAGAGATTGATGCCCTATGGGATGGCGATTCCATATCGCCCTATGAATCAGTTATGCATATCCATGGCGATGCCTCGTTATTTGCACATCTTGAAACTATATACTTGGGTATCCTTGCACGCCGTACCAAAATTGCTACCAATGTCAGAAGGGTTGTTGAAGCGGCAAACGGTAAAACAGTTTTGTACTTTCCCGCCCGGTTCGACCATTGGGCTGTTCAGGGTGGCGATGGTTATGCTGCTCATATTGGCGGTGCATCGGGCGTTTCCACCGATGCACAGGGCGAATGGTGGGGAGCAGGTGCTTCCGGAACCATTCCTCATGCCTTAATAGCCGCCGTTGGTGGCAATACCGTTAAAGCGGTTCAGTTTTTTCATGATACATACCCTAATGCAACCCTTATAGCTTTGGTTGATTTTGATAACGATTGCGTAAATACCGCTTTGGAGTGTGCCCGCGCCATGGGCGACAAGTTATGGGGTGTTAGGCTCGACACCTCTGAGAATCTTGTCGATAAAAGCGTATTCCCATTAATGGGAACTTACAAACCTACCGGGGTTAACCCCAAGTTGGTAGAACTTGTGCGTTCAGCCCTTGACCGCGAAGGATTTTCAAATGTAAAGATTGTGGTTTCAGGAGGTTTTAACCCTGACCGTATAAGGCAATTCGAGGGAATGGGCGTTCCGGTTGATGCCTATGGTGTTGGCAGTTATCTCATGCAGGGAAGTTACGATTTTACTGCCGATATTGTTCATGTTAATGGTAAACCCATGGCTAAGGTCGGTAGGTATTTTATGCCAAACCCACGTTTGCAAAGGTATAACCCAAACGAGTGAATACTATGAAAGCATTAATAGTGGTCGATGTGCAAAACGACTTTTGCCCAGGCGGTGCCTTGGCAGTAACCGATGGCGATAAAGTGGTTGACCCCATTAACGAGCTTAGCAAACAATTTGAGGCCGATGGATTACCAATCATTTTTACCCGCGATTGGCATCCAGCTAACCATTTGTCATTCAAAGAGAATGGTGGGGTTTGGCCTCCGCATTGCATTGCAGGAACTCCAGGTGCTGCTTTTCACCCCAACTTATACTTTCCCTCAGTTGCTTTTCTTGTATCTAAAGCCACCGAGCCCGATATGGAGGCATATTCAGGTTTTCAGGGAACTGGTTTAGCATCGTGGTTACGTCAAATAGATGTTGACGAGTTAGTTGTTGCCGGTTTAGCCACCGATTATTGTGTGAAAAATACTGTAACTGATGCCATAAAGCTTGGATTTAAGGTAACGTTAGCCCTAAAAGCAATTAAGGCGGTTAATGTTAATCCAACTGATGGTGAGACGGCCATTAACGAAATGAAAAGCTTAGGGGTTCAAATCGTTTGAAAGTAAAAATTAGAAGGGGACTTTTTTAAGCCCCCTTCATTCATTTCATTAGTTCTTTTTTAACGAGTAACAGTTAACTTACGGGTTGCAACCGTACCATTATCGCCTTTAATTTTGATAAGATACACACCCGTAGAAAGATTCGATACATCTATTTTCCCTTCTGTTGTTTCTGTTCCCGAGGTCCATACCAATGCTCCAGTAATGTTGTAAACATCAATTATACCTTTTGTAAACCCGGCAATGTTAACAAAAACCGATGAATTGGTTGGGTTTGGATAAACAGTAAGTTTATTATCACTATTGTTAGTTTCAACCCCTGAGGGCCAGGTAACGTTTAAGACTTTCTCTTTAACATATACATGAATATCGTTACCTTTCTGAACGGTTAAGGTTACAGTTTTATCTCCGTAAGTGGTGTATTTAACGGTATATGGACCTTTACCTGTTTTTATAGCAGGTTCAGCACCCTCGCCAAAGTTCCACTCCCACGATTCTGGCGAGCCATAGGTCATATCGGTAAATACAACCGTACTGTCGTTGCGATAAGCAGTAGTTTTATTTACGGTGAAATTAGCTGAAAGTACCGATGCCCCTTTCTTCCACATTCCACCATAGTTAGCACTTGAGTTAAAACTTCCAGCCCATACTGTGCCATTTGGCGAGGCACCCATATTTGTAAACTGGAAATTCTTGTAAAAGGGTGCATAATCGGTAAACGTATTACCGCCATCAACACTATAGGATACGCCCATTTTATTGGCAGAGTAGTTGGAACCAGTCGATATTAAAGTATCAGTACCTGGTATCCAGCATAAATCAGCAGTGTATACACTTCCGCTTGGGGTGAATTCAGTCCAAGTAGTTCCACCGTCAGTGGTTCTATAATACTTATCAATGTTATTTTCCCATCCATAAATAACACCTTCATTGCTATTCTTGAATGCAATTTCAAAGGCAGTTGAAGTTAATGGGGTTTGGTATACCTGCCAGCTTGCGCCTTTATTTGTTGACTTATATATTCTACCTTTATTTGTGGCAAACCAAACATTATCGCCAATAACATCATAGTAGCCAACTACGCCGTATTCACCATTGAGGGGTGCTGGAATGTTGGCTTGGGATACTCTTGTCCAGTTTGTTCCACCATTGGTTGTGGTGTATATTTCAAAGTATCCTCCGTTAGGGTCGCCCATACAGAAGCCGTTATCAGCATCCCAGAAATGAACAACATTGGGGAAGCCGTTTGGCTTAGTGAAAGTTGCGGAAGTTTGCTGTGTCCAGGTTTTTCCACCATCGGTGGTTTTGGCTATCATTCCACCCCCATTCGTCCCATCATATAAGGGCACCCAAGCGGTTTTGTCATCAATTGCGCATATCATACTCGCTGCAAACCCTGCAGAGTTTGCAGGGTTAATTGAACCTGCTTTCCACGTAGCTCCACCATCAGTGGTCATGGTATACTCCTTAACCTTAGCATTACCACCCGAACCGTCGAAAGCCACTGCCCATGCAACCCTATTACTTACTGCCGATATGTACTGAATTCCGCGCGATGAGGTTCCAAAACCGCTTGCTTGCCGTACCCAAAGGTGTTTAAATTCTGATTGGTTTGGTTGGATGCCGATAATCATATCGTTACTTTCGCTAAAATCGTAACTAGTTCCGCTGGGTATCATAGCTGTTGCAGCATAGTATCCATTTGCATATCCACCCCATCCCCAGTTAATGTGTAGCTCGTTATTGTCGTTATAACCATCGCAAACCCATGCGTGACCGCCACTAGCTGAACTGCTACCCGAATAGTAAATTGGCCTGCCAGCATCAATTTCGGTTTTCACCATATTTATCCATTCGGTTTGGTTATCAGGGTTAAAGGTGTAAATTTGAATAGTGGTTGGGTCGTAGTTAAAGTAGTTTGTAAGCGCGTACAAAACATCTCTGCTAAAGGCGCCTGAACCATCGGTCGCATAGTTCATATTTACTGAAACTCCGGCATGGTAGCAAATGGTTGCAACAGCAACTTTCTCATCGTAAGTACTTGCGGAAGTTAACTCATTTGGCATACTAGCCCAAGCGTAGGTTGTTGATTCAAAGTTAGCATATTGGGTTCCGTATGTGGGGTGTTCGTATTTATGCCAACCCTTACCGCTTTGTGGCCATTGGTGGTAACGCATTATCTGCGACATAGCTGTGGCTACGCAGCCTGTTGGTGTCCCTGTAGGGCAAAGCATATTATAGTAAGGCTCTTGATTCCAAATGGTTGTTAAAAGCGGACCAGCAGCTTTAACGCCTTTAGCAATCTTACCATCAAGTATATCCTGCCATTCCTGCTTAACCGACTTGTCCCCAATTTTAGATTTTGCTGCATAGTTTACCTGCTTGGCATACCAATTAAACCGTTCTAAAACCACAGGGTTATCAATCTTTTTTGGCATAGGATTGGTAAGTGACCATCCAATAATAGGCTTTGCCTCATCATCGGACGATACGATAATGAATCCACCTTTGCTCATAGCAAAAATGTAAAGGGCATCTTTACCATCAAACTGATGCGTGTTTATCAGCTTTAAATCGAAGGTATCAATACCTGCCCCCTTTTTTGCGCTAAGGTAGTTAATGGCAACCTTTCGGGCCAATTTTACATCAACAGGATTAGCAATAACAAGTAATCCTGAAAGCGCAAGTAGTAGAAGTGTGTAGATTTTTTTCATTGGAATTGATTTTTGGGTTACTGTTTATTTTGGTTTGGTTCTTTAAACTTATCGCCTGTTTCTTTTAATATAGTTTTCAACCATTCCTCGCGGTATCCAGGTTGCGAGGGGCTGACAGGGTAGCCCCATGGGTTTCGTAAGAATTGGCCGTCTGTTTCTTTTTTTACATTACCATCAATGTACTTTACTAACAGCCAGTTGCTTAGTTCGCTCCACTTTTGTACCGTGCTATTAGCAGTGTTTACAGAATAATCGGTCAAAAATTCAATGGCAAGGTTAGAGTTGTTTTCCCAAAGTTTTAGGGCTGCTGCATCAATTGCAGGAGTGTAGGCCTCAAACTTACTTTCTAGTTCATCCTGTAACTTTTTCACATCCTTCATTATTAAGTCGTAGCGCAGGTATGCAAAGTGTGCTACACGGTTAAACACCCAGAAAGCCGAAGTGGGTGAGTAGGTTAGCATATCGCCATTACCCTCAGAGTAGCTTTCGGGAACTCTGCTTATCCCACAATAGATTGGAACGTAAACGGTTGAGGCGGCATCGTCAACCCCAAACCAAAAAATTCCTCCTATTGGGTTGGGAAGCCAGTTGCGCATTTGCGCAATAAACGAAAAACCTGTCTGTTGAGTGGCCGTTACGCGTTCATGAAAGTAGGTTACACCATCAACTTTCCATGTTAGAGGTCGCCAGCGGTAAGGTAGCCCATGGGGACCTGCTCCAGCATCCTTGCTCATGTCAAGCTCAGTGCCTTCCAGGTGGTCGCGCTTAAAGTTCATCAAATCCCGTGGGGAGAGTTTTCGGTTAGGTTTTATATAAAGGGGCATTCTATTCTTTAGGTTTTCACCCTTTGCGTAGTCCCAATACTTATCCATTCCATCGCTAGCATGGTTAAAGAAAGCCCAAACCCGGGCATCGCAAAAACGGGCACCATCAAAAGTTATTGGGTTATATACATCGCTAAAGCTGAATTCACTGTCGGAACCGTTAAAGTAACCATGGTTACGGGCATAGCTAATAACATCGTGCGAGTAAACTGTTTCAACCTCTGGGTTGAAAATAAGGTTTAAGTTTTTGCTGCTAATGGAACTTTTAAGGTTTTCAAGAGGAAATTGTTGAATTCTTGCCTGGTTTGCATGGGCTGAGATGTAACCATCGGGGATGCGAATGGCCACCCAAACAGCACCCTTATCAATATTAACGTTTTGCTTTGTTTTTTTATCATACTTGAGGTTGGTTTTTTTAGCAATCATTTCCAGGATCCAAACCTCATTGGGATCGCCAATTGAGAAAGACTCTCCGCTACTGGCATAACCGTACTGATCTACAAGTTCAACCATCACCTTAATGGCTTCACGAGCAGTTTTTGCCCTTTGGAGTGCAAGAAACATTAAACTACCATAGTCAACAATGGCGGTTGAGTCCATCAACTCCTCTATTCCTCCAAAAGTAGTTTCACCTATAGCAACCTGATACTCATTCATAAACCCTATAACCTGGTAGGTTTCGGGGGCCTGAGGGATTTGCCCAAGGGGCTTGTTTATTCCCCTATCGTAAAGGGTAATCATTGTACCTGCAGGCCATATGCCACGTGGTTTAAAGTATAACTCCCCATATCTGATATGGGAATCGGCAGCATAGCTTACCATGGTTGAACCATCGGCACTTGCGCCCCGGGTTACCAAGTAGTTGGTACAAGCATTAGCATCAGCCCAAGCTATAACATTCAGACTTAATAAAATATATGAAAGAAACTGTTTCATCTCCAATCCTTAATTTATGTTAACCAACAAAAATAGAAAAATTTATTTATGAACTAAGGAGCAATTTCTTAAAATCATGTTTTGTTGACAATTTCACCATAAGTGTTGACTAAATTCATGTATCGATTGACATAAAACAGCTGAAAAAATTGCTTTGGCATGCCATTTGCATTAACTTGCTTGTATGTTTAATTTAATAACTATAAAATTTAAAGCTATGAAAATGAAAAGGTTCACTTTATTTGCCCTGTTTTTGGCAGGAATGGTATCTTTTGTTGCCTGCGAAAAGGATGATACAAAAGATTTGAACAAGGATGAAGCACAGCAGCAAATTACCAATGCTGAGCAAGAGTTACTAACCAAGAGTGGTGAGATTGTTGCTACCGATGGGTACAAGGTTCAGGAATATTTTGCAACCCAGTTGCCTTCGCCATTCTACGTAAAATCAGATGTTTCAAAAAGCGTTGTACCCTCGCGCTTTCAAAAGGCTTACGAGTTGACTCGTCAGAACCTACTGCTAGAGAACCCAGAAATTGAATTCCATTTTGATTATTTTCTAATTGAGTTTTTCAATGATGTTAAAGGAACCTGGACCTGGGCTCCTGATGGGTGGACACATGAATCTACTCCAACCGACAAGGTTATTGTTAAATTCCCTTACCCGGCAACTAATGCTACCAACAACGTAACCATTACCTACTATGACTTTACAACCACCCTGGTTTACGGTGAAACTGTTCCAACTGGTATTAAGGTTAAGATTGAAAAGGATGGCAACCAGGTGTTTAGCATGGTTTATTCTGCTACCATTGCTAACATGATGAAATACAGCACTAAGGTAACCGTTACTTTTGGGCCATTTGAAATTTCTAATGAAGAATCATTCGATGCATCAGTAAACAATAAAGTTCTTTACAGTAAGAACTTCACCTTTAAGAAGGATGGCAAGCTCTTTTATAGTGAGGATGCTGATTTGACCATAACAGTTGTAAGCGAACAATCGGCCGATATCTTAATTACTGCCAAACAGATTATTGGTAATTTGGAATTTAGACTAAAAATTGAAGCCAACACTAACGAGTTAGAAACAGGCAACCCCAACGATTTGGCTTCGCTATCGCTTTATACAACCAGCGGCGATAAGGTAGGTGATTTTGTATGGGTATTGGAGGGCGAAGATTGGGTTCTTTACTTTAAGTTCAATAACGGTGAACAGGTTAAGGCCGAAACACTCATGCCTTTGGTAGCTGAAAGGTTTAGCTCTTTCATTGATGATTTATTTAGCAATATTTACGTAAAATAAATTATTAATAAGGAATAATTAAGAGGCTGCATTTTTTGCAGCCTTTTTTTTATATTTTACTTGACATTTCTTTACCAATGCCTTATATTTATTAAAAACTAAAATGCCATGGAAGATAAACTAATAGTCATTGCAACTGAAAGTAATTCAAAAGCTTTGGTACTAAAATCGTACCTCGAGGCAAATGGTGTGGAGTGCTTTTTGAGGAGTGTTAACGTACTGCAGGGAGCCATAGCCGAGGGGGTGATGGTGCTAATCCGGGAATCAGATGCTGAAAAGGCTTTGAAATTACTATCGGCAATGCACCACGATGAGGAAATTAAAAAGGCAGATCAACAGCTGCGCAAAATCCTTGTACCAGTCGATTTTTCAGTACCTTCGCATAATGCCGCTCGTTATGCTGTAATGCTTGCCTCTAAGTATAAAGCTCAAATTAAGCTATTGCACGTATTTAACTCACCGGTGGTTGATATGATACCTTTTACCGATGTGTCAAGCATTCAAATTGATTTTGACATGAACTACCACGTGCTTTATAATTCCGCAAAGGTGCGCTTGGTAAAATTCCATGAAAATATTTTAGAATTTGCCAATCAGATGGGGTTTGGCGAAGTGCAAATAGGATACACTTTACGCGAGGGATATGCCGCCTACGGCATTATTGAGGCCAGTAAGCGCTATAAGCCCGGAATAATAGTTATGGGCACTAAAGGTGAAGGCTATAGGAGTACTGAACTTGTAGGTAGCGTGGCTGCCGAGGTTTCGGACGAAACCCATATTCCACTGCTTGTTATTCCCGAAAAGGCTGTTCTTAAGGGGGTTGACGAGGTTAAAAAGGTGCTTTACATTACCAATTTCGATAGTAACGATAATGTTTCAATTCGTAAACTCCTTAAAATTGTTTCACCATTCCAGGTTGAACTACACTGCATTCATGTAACGGACAAATCAGAATCCCCCGGAATAAATGCTCTTATGGCCACTACCCGTGAATATCTGGCAAGTGTTACTTCTAATGTATCAATAAAATGTGATATTATTGTTGGTAAGGAAACGGATAAGAGTGTTCTTGAATACATCAATAAAAATAGTATTAACCTCGTTGCTCTAACTTCGGTTAAAAGGAATCTGATTTATAAACTCTTTAATCCATCGTTGGCTAAACGGATGATTTACCAATCGGATGTACCGGTACTCCTTTTTCATGCATAAAAAAATGGCCACTTTAGGGTGGCCATTTTGATAATTGTAATGGACATTTACTCAATAGCCATATTGTGAAACACATTGGTTACGTCCTCATCTTCTTCAATTTTTTCAATGAGTTTTTCAACCTCTGTCTGCTGTTCGGGCGTGAGTTTTTTGGTGTCGTTAGGGATTCGCTCAAACTGGAAGCTAATAATGCTTAATCCTTTTTCTTCGAGAAATTTCTGTATAGGCCCAAACTGGGTGAACTCAGCAAATAGCATTATGGTTTCATCCTCAGCAAATACCTCCTCAACTCCAAAGTCAATGAGTTCAAGTTCTAAATCCTCCATTGATATGTTTGGATTTTTGGCAACCTTGAATGAGCACTTTCGTTCAAAGATGAAATCGAGCATACCAGTAGTTCCAAGCGAACCTCCGTACTTGTTAAAGTAGCTACGAACATTAGCCACAGTTCTTGTAGGGTTATCAGTTGCCGTTTCAACCAAAATGGCTATGCCATGGGGGCCATAACCCTCGTAAACAACTTCCTTGTAATCCTTGGTGTCTTTATCGGTTGCTCTTTTTATGGCACGCTCAACATTTTCCTTAGGCATGTTTTCGGCCTTTGCATTCTGGATTAAAAGCCGGAGTTTAGGGTTAGTTTCAGGATCGGGTCCGCCGGCTTTTGCGGCCATGGTTATTTCTTTTCCCAGACGAGTAAATGTCCTAGCCATGTTTCCCCAGCGCTTCAGTTTGCGTGCTTTTCGGTATTCAAATGCTCTTCCCATTTTGTGAAAAGTTGTTAGTTCAATTTAACTGCAAACGTATATTTTTTTGGCTATTCGACCAACCATTCTTAAATCTTTTTGTTTTCTTTGTGTTGCTTATTTTTTGCAGATATGAGTAGTTACAAGGGTTTAACCGATAGTGAGGTTATTCAAAGCAGGAATTTGCATGGTGTGAATATCATTACCCCGCCACCTCAAACTCCATGGTGGAAACTATTACTTGAAAAGTTTGAAGATCCTATTATTAAGATTCTCATTGTAGCCGCCATTATTGCAATTGCTATTGGCATAACTAATGGCCATTACTTGGAGGGCGTTGGGATTATTGTGGCTATTCTATTGGCTACGGTCATGGCATTTATAAATGAGTACAAAGCATCAAAAGAGTTTGAACTGCTTAACAGTGTGAACGATGAACTCCCTGTTAAGGTTATTCGTAATGGAGGGGTTACATCGGTTCCTAAGCGCGATGTGGTAGTCGGCGATATTGTTATTGTTGATCGTGGTGATGAAATTCCCTCGGATGGGGTTCTTTTGGAATCGGTTTCGCTAATAGTGAACGAGTCATCCCTTACCGGAGAGCCATCTACAAACAAAACCTCAATACCAACTGATAGCTTTAAAACAACATATTCACCCAACCAGGTTCTTAAGGGCACTACGGTTACCGATGGTCATGGCATATACCGTACAACTGCCGTAGGCGATAGTACTGAAATTGGTAAAACAGCCCGAGCTGCCACCGTAGAGGTAAATAATCCAACCCCTTTAACCAAGCAGCTTCAAAAGCTGAGCGAGTACATTAGTTCAGCAGCATTCTTTATAGCTATTCTGGCATTTGTAATACTCACTGTTTTTGATTTGATAAATCCAGCTAACAACTATACCCTTGAGCAGGAGTATATTCTGGCTGTTACAGTAATTGCCATTATCATTTTGCTAGCCAAGTACTGGGTTCCTTCAGTAAATGCAATTCTTAGCTGGATAAAGTTGTCAGCTAAAATTCATCTACCTTACCCCAATAATACGAGACGACAGATGCTTGTGCTACTAGCATCGGCAATTTTACTGGTTTTACTGGGATTGGTAATAGCGGTTTTATTAAACATCGATATTTTTAATGCATCGGTGGTGCTCGATAGTAATCTATTAAGTCACCTGCTTAGCTATTTTATGGTATCCATGACCCTGATAGTTGTTGCTGTTCCTGAAGGTCTCTCAATGAGCGTTACCCTAAGCCTTGCCTACAGCATGCGCAAAATGACCGCTGAGAACAACCTGGTACGAAAACTTCAAGCAACTGAAACCATGGGGGCTGCCACGGTAATATGTACCGATAAAACCGGAACACTTACCCAGAACCGTATGCAGGTAATTGAGTGGGATTTTCAGGGCGATACGGGTAGCAATGAACTTCCGATTCTTGTAAAATTATCGTTGGCTGTAAATTCTACGGCTCATATCGATTTCTCGCATGAACCATATACCATTGTTGGAAATCCTACCGATGGTGCCCTTTTACTTTGGCTTTACCAGAATGGTGTCGATTATCGTGTGCTTCGCGATGGTTTTACAACTTTAGCTCAGCATCCTTTTTCATCGGAAAAAAAGTACATGTTAACCCTGGGGCAATCTACTGACTTTGTGGAAAAGTTACTTTTGGTTAAAGGCGCACCCGAAAAGGTTTTGTCCATGTGCGATCCCCAATCGGTTAGTAGTAGTATAATGGAAAAACTAAGGGAATTTCAGGTAAAGGCATTGCGAACTATTGCATTTGCCTATTCCAAGAGTGAAGTTGATAGCATTACCGATTCTGATACGCCTCTGGGCTTAACATTCCTGGGAGTTGTTGGTATTGCTGACCCATTGCGCGACGATGTTCCTACTGCAATAAGTGAGTGCCATATGGCTGGTATCGATGTTAAGATGGTTACAGGCGATAACCAGGATACTGCAATTGCTATTGGTAAAAATGCAGGATTACTGGCCAGCAATGCTGAACATGCATCCATTTCGGGCCCCGATTTTGAAAAACTTCCCGACGATGAGGCTTTAAAGGTGTTGCCCGGTATAAAAGTGATGTACAGGGCTCGACCTACTGACAAGTTGCGGATGGTATCGCTACTTCAAAGGTTACATAATGTTGTTGCCGTTACAGGTGATGGTACTAATGATGCCCCGGCCCTTAACCAAGCCGATGTGGGTTTAGCAATGGGTTCAGGAACCCAGGTGGCCAAAGATGCCTCCGATATTATCCTTTTGGACGATTCGTTCTCAAGCATTGTAAATGCAACCCGCTGGGGTAGGGCTCTTTACCAAAACATTCAGAAATTCCTGTACTTTCAGCTTACCATAAATCTTGTTGCTGTTGCAATTGTGCTAACTGGGCCATTTACTGGGATCGATTTACCCTTAACTGTTACCCAGATGCTGTGGGTTAACCTGATTATGGACACCTTTGCAGCTCTTGCACTAGCCACTGAACCACCACATTCTGAGGTTATGAAAAAGAAACCCCGTTCACCTCATGAGTTTATTTTGAGTTCTAGTATTTTTAGGTATCTAATAACTACAGCAGTTTTATTTTACTTAGTTCTGGTTGGCTTACTATTTTACTTAAAGCATAATGAAGGTTTTAGTGATAGGAATCTCACAGGCTTCTTTAATGTATTTGTTTTAATGCAGTTCTGGAACCTTTTTAACGCACGAGGGTTGTTTGGTGGTGTTGGTGTGTTTAGCTTTTCGTCCAATAAACTATTTATTGCTATTGCCATAATAATTCTGTTAGGACAATTTGCAATAGTACAGTTTGGTGGCGAAGCTTTTAGAACAGTTCCATTAACCGGTAAGGAATGGCTAATTTATATTATTGCTACCATGCCTGTGCTGATTTTTGGTTACCTAGCAAAAAAGTTCATAAAAATTTAAAACGGTACATAGTGAGTAGCGTGCGAAATCATTTTTTACTTAATTTGTATTAAACAATAAAAGTAATTGCAATGAAATCTCGGACTATTACTCAACAAGCAGAAATTGAACAGGTTATCAATTCGGTTGATGTTTGCCACATTGGTATGGTCAATTTGGAGGGAAACCCTTACGTTTTACCCTTTAACTTTGGGTATGAAGAAGGTGTGCTTTACTTTCATTCTGGCCCCGAAGGAAAAAAAATAGATATTTGGAAACATAACCCAAGCGTATGTGTAGCTTTTAGTTCCGACTACCATTTACGCTACCAGCATGAGGATGTTGCTTGCTCATGGTCAATGAAGTACCGTAGCGTTCTTATCTACGGGAAGGTTGAGGAAATAACCAGTTTAGATGAAAAGAGGAAATGTATGAATATTATAATGAAAAAATATTCTGGCCGCGATAATTTTGAGTATAGTATGCCAGCCATTAAAAATGTAAAAGTTTTTAGAGTTATCCCTGAGAGGATTGAAGGTAAGGCTTACGGATACTAGTGAAATCCAGTAAAATTTTGAAAACACTTTTCATCAAAAAAAATATCAATTATTACTAGTTTTTTAAGAAATGGTTTATATTTATATGGAAAAATTGTAGTTAATATTTTGATATGGCCAGCGTAAAAGATCTTAAAAAGGACATCAAGCAAATGGTAAAACATTTGCTTGACGAGTGCTATACCCAATTAACTTATTCTGAGCCAATATCTAAGGAGCGGATTCTTGACATCATTTCCGATATAATGGTTTTAGAACAGGAAACCATTTCAAAAATCTCAAAAAAAACATACAAAAGGGGCGAATCAACCAAAGTTGATTACCAGAAAATAGCCAATGATTTTTACGACGAAGTGGTTGAACTGGCTGAACGCATTAACTCCTTGGATGAGTAATTCCCTGTTTGTGGGTTATTAGGTTAAAGCTAGAAAGGGATTGGAAATTTCTTAAGCTCTTTTGAGAACATTTTTGAATTTCCTTGGCAAACCGAGTCCAACATTTGCCAAAATTTAGGGCCATGATTCTTTTCCTTCGTGTGACAAAGTTCATGGAGGAGTACATAGTCAATAAGATGCTCCGGCAAATACATTAGCCTTAGGCTAAGGCTAATATTGTTCTTCCCGCTACAGCTTCCCCATCGCGATTTTGAGTTACGAATGGAAACCTTACCATAGGTAAAATTATGCTTAGTGGCTAATTCCTTTAGCTTTTGGGGCAGATAGTATTTAGCCTCGGCGCGTAATACTTCGGTTATAACTTTTTTTGTTAGCGACTGTATATTGTAACTTGTCGGATCAGCGGTTGACGGATAAAGCAACAGCACATCAGCTCCTTTTTTTAAAACCTTACATTTTGATAGGCTATTTTCGGCTTGCAGGCGAACTAAGTGATACTTACTTTTAAACTCAGTAATAGGCTTTATACGCTCCGCATTTTCTTGGATTTTCTTTATAATCCAGTCAGTTTTTGATAGCACAAAATCCTCTGCATATGAGAATCTTACAAGGTAGGGGATGGTAACATGGATTGAACTATCTTTTTTTACTCTTAAAGTGATTCTTTTACTTCCGGTTCTATACGTGTAGGTTACAGTTCCAATGTGTGGGTAGGTGCATTGCTTAGTTCTGTTCATCGCTATCGGCTAATAATCCATATTCCCTGAAATTGGTTCTTGAGCTTTTCCTTCTGTTGATTGGCTTCGTCTTTTTTACTATATCGGCCAATTACAGCAAGATGCTTTCCGTTAGGTTTGCTATAAACCTCAGCGCTAAACCCCTTTGCCTTAAGATCGTTTACGAATTTTTGGGCATTTGCCTTTTCGGCAAAACTTCCAACCACAAGGCTGTAAATTGTTGATGGGTTGCCAACTGGAGTACTTTGGGTTAATGATGTTTCAATTACTTCTTCCGTTGTTTGTGATGGTTGCTCATTACCTGTAACGGTTTCGCTCTCCTCGTCGGCAGGGTTTGTGGCTTCAAATTTCTTATCAAAATCATCGGATTTTGAAGTATAATCGGTTGGTAACTTAATAGGTTCTACCTTTTCCGGTTTGTTTTTAATGTTTTCCCAGTCGGCTTCATCAGGGGCAAAGGCCAACTCCCTTAAAATGAATGCAAATGTAAGTATTACAAACAGCGACACTGCTATAAAAACAAAAACTCGCAGGGGCGATGATGGCTTTTTTTTACTAGAACTTTTCATGTTGACTTGTTCCAAATCATTGTATTCAAATTGATTGCTATTATTGCTATTATCCGTTGACGTCTTTTCAACTATTATGCTGTCGAGGGCATTGGTGTTAACACGCTCAACCCCAGGGCTAACCTCAGTGTAATGTTTTGTAATAGTGTTCTCTTCTTGAACTTTCTCTTCTTTTACAGCTAAATCATTGGTGGTTTGGTTTTTGTCACCGGTACTCGCGTCTACCTCGAGGGGGGGATCGATGTTGGTGGTTTGAATATTTTTACCATCGTCATGGTCGGTTGACTTTCTTTGGCTTGATGATTCCTCCGATGTCAAGTTAATGGAACCCTTTGAATCATTTATTAGTATTCCGATACCGGGTATTGAGTATGAACCACTTTCTTTTATTTCTTCAATAATTTCTATCGATAGCTTTTTTATTTGGTCGGCTGCCTCAATCTTTGAAAGTCCATAATTACTTATCAGTAATTCTTCGAGTTGCCCATCGTTATACTTTAGGAATGGGCTAAAAGTAATGCTAAGCTGGTTGTTGCTTACAGTATCACGATGAAGGAAGGCACCCACGTTGGGTATTATTAGTCGTTTGTTTTTGCGAATTAGCTCTGCCAGAATTGACCTGTCCATCGTGCGAGATGTTTTATGGTTAGCTCAATACCAGCAAAGGTAAATTATTATCCTATTAGTTGTACTTTTTATGTGGGAGTAAGAACCTTTTCAATAGCCTGTTTAATTTTTTCAATAGAGTATGGTTTAGTCATCAGAAAATCAAAACCTGCATCTCTGAAATCCTCAAAAAAGTTTGCTGGATTATGTGCGGTTAACGCTACAATGGGGGTGTACTTTTTGGGTGAAGGTAGTTTCTCACGAACGTACTTGGTGGTTTCCAGCCCATTCATCACAGGCATTTCAATGTCCATGAAAACCAGGTCAACTTTCTCCTTAGTAATAATGTCAATAGCTTCCTTACCGTTTTGCGCCTCAAGGCAAGTTACATTTAAGTTTTTCATCACTTCTTTTAGAAGAAGCCTGTTAACAAAAATGTCATCGACAATAAGAATTTTTGGCATATATTTTTACTTTTATTACGTTAACCGAATCTGCTCAATGTTTTTAATATATCGTAACTAATAATTCTGATTCTATTCCGTTCCAACTCAATTATTCTATCGTGGTTAAATTCCGATAGGGTTCTAATCAAACTTTCTTTAGTTGTTCCACACAGCTCTGCTAGCTCTGTTCTGTTTACGGGAAATTCAAACTCGTTGTTGCAGAATATGTCATCGGCAAAGTAAAGAATCAAATCGGCTACTCGGCCGGGTAGCTGCTTGTAAAGTAATCCGGCTAGCCTGTTTATAAGGAATAAACCATGCCTGCTTATTAGCTGGCTAATTTCTAGGGCAAAGCGTGCATTTTGAAGCATAACCGATTTCAGCGTAGTAATAGGGATTTGAGCCAATGTGCAATTTTCAACCGCTGTTACCGTAAAATCATATGAATCACCACCAAGAAGCGAAATTAGGCCTACAAAACTTCCGGTGGTGTCAATCTTCATGACCAAATTCTTGCCCTTCCTTTGTTCGCTACTTACCTTTATAATACCTTTAATAATATAGTAAACATGGCTTGATGCTGAGTATTGTTTAACAATTATATCCTTCCGGTTGTAGTTTACAATATTGATACTATCCATAATGATAGCCTGCTGTTCTGCTGTTAGAAGCTGGTTAACAGGCAATTTGCATTTTTCAAATGTCTTTTCAAACGATATGGTTATTACATCGGCCATGATTTCATTTAAAGACTCTTAAAGATAAATAATTTCTATCAAATAAAAAAGTGATACAAATCACCTGTTGCGGTAATTTATATCATCATATGATTTGTTATTCTGTGGTTTCGTTTTTATAGATTTGAAAAGATTTTGAAATACTATGGATTTTAAAGGCTATGTTTTAGTAATTGACGATTCGGTTACGAATCAGGTACTTGTGGAAGCTCTGCTTGGCGAAGAGGGAATTAGGGTGGTAACAGTAAGCAATGCCGCTGACGCCTATAGGCTGATTGATAAAGAACCACCAAGCCTAATTCTCTTGGATTTACTTATGCCTAATGTTACCGGAATAGATTTTCTTAAAACCATCAAGCAGAGTGAGCGCGTAAATACCATTCCAGTTTTCATAGTAACCGCTGCTAATACTGAGCTTTACCGTAATCAATGCGAAGTGCTAGGAGTACAGGAATTCTTTCCCAAACCAGTTGATATACCATTACTGGTTAAGAGGGTGAAAGAGGTTTTGGCTGGGGTGTAATATAAATTGTTATGAAAAAAATCAAGGAGATATCTGAACAGTTTGCCGTAATTGATAGTCTTATAGTTGAGATACTAAATTGCGCCGCTGAGGATTTTTTAGGTCTTAACGAAAGGTTCAAGGAAGCATACTCAAAGTCAACCTCAATTTCAGCAAATGCTGAAGAGGTGTTTACCGTATATGCTTCCAGCTATACTAGTGAATCGTTGCTTAACCTCAGGCTCCTTTTTAAAAAGTTCAGTCAGGCTAAAAAGGAAACCAATAAATACGCCGATTCCATTGTAAAAAGCATTGATGAGGTTTATGATATTCTCGATTCCATTGACCTACATAGCAAAAACATTAACCAAAATCTCCTAACCCTCAAGTTTTTACTAGCCAACCTTAAGATAACAGGCATTGAGTCCCAATCAGTTGAACTTACCGAGGAAAAGGATGAACTTTTTATTGAGTTTAACAGGTTAGTAAACAAGTCAAAGCTAGCTGAACTTGAACTTGCTAAGTCGCTCCATGGCAACATGAAACTTTTACGCGAAGGTGTTGATAGGGTTAAAAAGAACATGCGAAATGCGAACCAACAAATAGGGATTGCCATTGATATTATTAACGAATCCATTCAAATTTTTTCGGAAAAACAGCAAGACCTTAGCCTCAATATACCAAAACTGCAAGAAAATAACGCGAAACTCCGCGATTCAATTGACAGCATTATTACAAACCTCCAGTACCACGATATTATTCGCCAAAAAATTGAACACGTACAGGTATCGCATAAGGAAATACTAAATAATCTATCCTCTGAAGATGAAAGTGAGCAGAAAAACTATTTAAATCAGATAGGAGAACTTGTTAACATTCAGTCGGCGCTGCTTGTTAGGGCAAACAAGGAGTATCAAAGAGCCATTGAGCAGATAATTGACAAGTTCAAGATTATTGGAAGCATTGCGCAAAGCATACTAAACCAGTGCAAGGATTTAAAAAGAATACAGGAATCGGATTTGGAGCAACCTTTTACAAGTGTAGCGCATAAGCTTACCAATACTACCTTGCCTGTTAGCAAATTTCTTTCGTTACTGGCAAGGGTAAACAATTTACTTCAGTCAATTAAGCATAACGTTAACTTAATGGTTGAAACCTCTGCAATTGATGATGAGGCTAACCGATTTGGTGAATTGTTGTTGAAAAGAATCAAACAGCCGGAACTAATGCTTCAGTCGAATCTAATTCAACAGATTGAAACAGTAACATTTGACATAATTACCTCCCGAAACCAAATTGGTACGCTGTACATGCACCTTGAATCCAAAATAACTGATATTGAGCGATTATCGGAGTTAATTTCAGAAAATACTAAATCGCAGGAATGGGAGTCAATTCCAACAACCCTTAAGGAAATTGCTAGCAACCTGCTTGAATGTGACGATAAGGTAAGCGTTTTACTCCGGGAAAAGCTTCAGGCTAGTAATGATTTAGGTGAAATAATCCATAGGGCTGTAAATCAGGTTAAGTACTATGAAGTTTTTGAGCTTAAAATTCTTGAAGTAATAAAACTACTAAACCACATATATTCCACGTTAACTGGCAAGGAAGAGAGCCAGTTCGATAGAGATGATTTGGAGTTTATGCGAAGACTTTATACCATGGAATCGGAACATAGGATACACAACATGGTAATTAAAGGGAATGCGGGTTTCGATGACTTATCAGAAACCGATCAGGATGAGTCAAACATTGAGTTCTTTTAAACAAACCAAGAGTATGTCAAAGCAAGAAAAAAATTTTTCCATCGAAAGGCAGAAGGGTTCATCGCTGGTCATTCTGAGTGGCGATTTAAGCCTTAATAATATCAGTGATATCAAGAGTGAACTGATTAAGCTATTTAATGAGGCTAAACCTACTGACTTGCTAATTAAAAACGCTGAGGTAATTGACCTTGGCTTTATACAACTCGTACGCTCTTTTAACTTCTCCATGAAAGAGCGAGGTATAAAATCGACAGTTAAGTTTGAATTAACTGCTGACCAGAGCACAATTCTTGAACGATCAGGCATAAAATCAGAATATTAACAAAATAAATCATCCATTGCTATGGCAAAAACAATACTAATTGTAGACGATTCCGATAGTATTCGCGAAGTTGTTCGATTTACCCTTGAGAACGAAGGGTACAATGTGCTTGTTGGTGTTGATGGCAAAGATGCCTTAAAACACCTTGACGGTAAAACAATCGATTTGGTGATCACCGACCTTCATATGCCTGAAATGGATGGCATAGAGCTTATTAAGCATATTAGGGCAATGCCGGAGTACGAACGCATTCCAATCCTATTCCTGACTACCGAATCGCAAACCTCAAAAAAAATGGAAGCTAAAGATGCCGGTGCTACGGGGTGGATTATTAAACCGTTTGTTCCAGCTAAACTGATTTCGGCAATCAATAAAGTGATTAGGTAATGGATAGTTTTAGGAAAAAGTTTATAGAGGAAGCTGCGGAGCTAATTGATAAGCTTGAAGTGTCGCTTTTAGAACTTGAAAAAAGCCCTAACGATGAGGCTCTGATTCAACAGGTCTTTAGGGTGATGCACACCCTTAAGGGTAACAGCGCCATGTTTGGGTTTGACCTTATCGATAGCTTTACGCACAACCTTGAGACCATTTACGACATGATTCGCAATGGACAGCTCGAGGTAAGCAAGGATATATTGAACATAACCTTTTCATCGGTGGATCACCTCAAGGCGATGCTCGATGAGCAAAACTATGAGGATCCCGACTTTAAAACGGTTCACAATGGCTTAATGGGGAAAATTAATAGAATAATTAACCCCAGTAATGCTGAAACAGAAGCCGAATCTGCTAAATCAAGTAACGAAAAATCGGAATCACTATCTACCTATTACATTCTTTTTGAACCCAATGAGAATATTTTTAAAAACGGAACAAACCCCCTTTACCTTCTTGATGAGCTTTGCTCATTAGGTGAGCACAAGGTTTTTGCCCATTTCAACAGGCTGCCTGGAATAAAGGAAATCACCCCAAACCTTTGCTATACCTACTGGGAAGTGTTGCTGACAACCGACCAGGATGTAAATGCCATTCATGATGTGTTCATCTTTGTTGAATCCGATTCAAAGCTTGAAATACAAAAGTTGGCAGAGGAAAACTTGCTTGCCGATAAATTATTTGTTGAAGAAGTATCGCAATTGGCAGAGGTTCAGAAGGATGTTGGATTGGTAACCATACAACGCCTGGCAACAAAAGCTGCTGCTCGAATCAATAAGGAAAAGGCCAAACAGTTCACTAAAGAGCGAATAGCCACAAAGGACAAAACGGCTGCAAGCATTCGCGTGTCGTCCGACAAGCTTGACCACCTAATGAACCTTGTGTCAGAGCTGGTAACCACACAAGCCCGTTTAAGCCTTTTTGCCGAGCAAACCAATGTGCCAGGTTTGGCGCCCATAGTTGAAAACGTTCACAAGCTAACCCGCCAGCTTCGCGATATTGCCTTTAGTATCGTTCTGATACCCATTGAAAACCTTTTTGGTCGTTTTCAGAGGCTTGTCAGGGATTTATCGGCTGAACTGCACAAGGAGGTCGATTTCATTGTTGAGGGAGCCGATACTGAGCTTGATAAGACCATCATCGAAAACCTGTCCGACCCCCTGATGCACATTATCAGGAACAGCATGGATCATGGAATTGAGGATGCTCGGGTTCGTATTGCAAACGGAAAGCCGGCAAAGGGAAAAATTCACCTGAAAGCATTCTACTCCGGGGCAAGTGTAATAATCCAGGTTAGCGATGATGGTGCTGGTATTGATCCTGAGATCATACATGCCAAGGCAATTTCAAAGGGTTTAGTACCTTCCGATAAAAAGATGAGCAAGAAGGAGATTCTTGACCTTATCTTTTTGCCCGGATTCTCTACGGCCAAAAAGGTAACCGATGTGTCGGGCAGGGGAGTGGGTATGGATGTGGTTAAAAAGAAAATTTCCGATATCAGAGGCGAGGTTGAGGTTGAATCGGAAGTTGGCAAGGGAACAACTATTACCATAAAGTTGCCCTTAACCCTTTCAATTATCGATGGCTTGCTGGTTAGCATTGATAGTTCTCCTTTTGTTATCCCTCTTTCTTCAATCGACAAGATTTATGCGGTGGACAAGGAAAGCATCTATAGCTCTTTCAACAATCTTGTAACCCTCGATGGAACTCAAATCCCATTCTTTAGCTTACGGAAGGAGTTTAACCTGCAGCCAAGTAACGAGGAACTAGAACAGGTTGTAGTAGTAAACTTTGAGGATAACAGGGTTGGCCTTGTGGTTGACTATGTAATTGGTGAATACCAGGCTGTACTCAAACCTTTAGGGAAACATTACAAGAGCCACGATATTTTCTCAGGTGCGACAATACTAGGCGACGGAACAGTTGCCCTTGTAATGGACACCAATAAGATTATCAAAATGTTTGCAACAAGTAAGTAACAACCAAAAATGTTTTACAATGGATACCGAGAACAAAAATCAAATTAAATCATATCTTACCTTCAAGCTAGGTAACGAGGAGTTTGCTGCACATGTCAGCAAGGTGTTGAATATTTTGGAGATGACTCCAATAACAAAGGTTCCTAAGGCACCTGATTACCTGAAAGGTGTTATTAACCTTAGGGGGGCTGTATTGCCTGTAATTGATACACGTATCAAGTTTGGAATGCCTGAAACCGAGTACACCAATAACACCTGTATTATAGTTCTGGATATTGACGTTGATGGCGAATCGGTGCATGTTGGTGCCATTGTCGATTCCGTGCAGGCGGTTCTGGAGATTGATAATAGCCAGATAATGCCATTGCCCACCCTTGGCAGCCGTTATAAATCCGAGTTTATAATTGGCATGGCAAAGGTTGAGGAACGTTTTATCATCATACTTAACATGGATGCCATCTTCTCAGTAGATGAAATCACCTCGATTGTTGATTCCAACCAGTCAGTTGCCGAGGGAACCGATGCACAACAGTAATTGAATATTTTATGCAGGCTAATGAGTTTGTGGATTACTACAAGCTACAGCTTACCGACGATGAGTTTAAACGTCTTAGCGCATTAATCTACAAGGAGAGTGGCATAAAACTACCACCTATAAAAAAGGTAATGCTCCAATGTCGCCTCCAAAAGAGGTTAAAGCATTTAAACATTGGCTCTTTTAAGGCTTACATCGATTACCTTTTCAGCCGCGAAGGCTTTGATAGCGAGATTATCCATATGTTGGATGTAGTTAGCACCAACAAAACTGATTTTTTCCGTGAGCCAGCCCATTTTGAGTTCTTGACCGAAGAATTACTGCCTGAATATTATAAAGCCAATAAGTCAGGCACGCTTAAGGTTTGGAGCGCAGGTTGTTCAAGTGGCGAGGAACCTTACACCCTTGCCATGGTGCTTTTTGAATTCGCTGAGTCGCACCCTGGTTTTAACTTTACCATATATGCAACCGATATTTCAACCCGAATTCTTCAAACGGCGATAGATGCAGTATATAAGGAGGAGAAGGTTGAGGGTATACCGTTAACCCTTAAGCGGAAATACATGCTAAGGAGCAAGGATAGAACTAACCCTACCATCAAAATGGCACCACATGTTCGCTCCAAGGTAACATTTGCACGTTTAAACCTGATGGATTCCAGCTACGATACAAAGGATTTATTTGATATTGTTTTTTGCCGCAACGTACTTATTTACTTTGATAGGAACACACAGGAAGCCGTTATTAATAAGCTATGCCAACGTATTAAACCCAATGGCTACCTAATACTTGGGCATTCAGAATCAATACTAAATATGGATGTTCCGCTAAAACAGGTTAAACCAACAATATACAGGAAAGTATAATACATTCTGCTATGACTAAAAAGCCTGAAGAACTTACCGATAATGAACTACTTGCTGAATTGCAGCGCAGGTTTGAACTCAATAAAAAAGCGCTTGATGAACTGAAAGTTCTAAACGCCGAACTAAAGCAAGTAAACAAGAAGCTAGAGGAGTCCGAAGCCCTCAAATCGCACTTTATTTCAAACATCACCAATGAGATTATTAACCCATTTACATCAATAATAGGACTTTCCAAAGCAATACTCTCAGTTGATAAGGAGAACTGGAAAAAGGTTATCTCCATGGTGGCTCTCATCCACTCCGAGGCATTCAACCTCGATTTTCAACTCCGTAATATCTTTGTAGCTGCCAAGATTGAGGCTGGCGAAATCCAACCCGAGATCATGCAGGTTGATGTTAACAACCTGCTTGAAAGTGTTATAGAATCGTTTAAGTATGAGCTAC
>Ga0208198_1000358_pt1 | contig 53864 bp, 46 predicted proteins | sample AD_JPNTR2_MetaG_FD_184446 | JGI IMG/M metagenome (GOLD analysis project Ga0208198, IMG submission 184446) | Active sludge microbial communities of municipal wastewater-treating anaerobic digesters from Japan - AD_JPNTR2_MetaG (SPAdes) (version 2) | ecosystem: Engineered > Bioreactor > Anaerobic...
AGCTTTAATATTATATCACTTCCGAACGCCTTTGTCAATACCTTTTCAAAAATTTTTTTGAAATTTTTTCGACCGCCTCGTTCGGCAGTGATATTATTATATCATCATTTCCTGATTTTGTCAACTAAAATTCCAGACAACTTTTTCCGAAATTATTGTGCAGATCGACGGGGCGGGTTATTAACATTTTACTGTTGATTTGTGGAGGATTTGGGTGTATAATTGTCAGTAAAGTACAATACTATTATAAAGGAGTAAATAATGTCAAAGCGCAGCCCTCGCCCCAGCCTTAAAAAGATCCGGCGGCTGGGACTCTCCATGATCATTGGATATGCGCTGATAGTTGTTTGTGCTATCGCTTTCGTTTCAAATCTGGCTGTTCGCAAGACCGACGCCGTCCTCAAAAGCAAGGTCATTTCGCTTTCATCCTCTCTAAACGTCCAAATGCAGCTGAATTTGGACAGCTATATGTCTCGGCTGGAGACGATCAGCACCCTTGCTTTCGCCGCTGATGAGGCCTACACCTACGACGCAACTGACCCCAACAACGACGAATATGAGGCCATCAGCACCGAAAAAGTGATCTCAGATAAGCTGTTCAGCCTTTGCATCATGGACAATTTTGTTGATTACGGCATCGTTTACCGGAACAACCGTACTATAGGAAAGATCTCAAACGGCACCTCCAGCCTTTTCGGAGACAAGATCTTCGATGAGCTCAGCTCAATGATTACTCACGACCGCACCCACGACGGCTGGGCTGCCGGCTATAATGAGGATTTCAAGCGGATCTACTACGTCAAGAGGATCCATGAGAACGCCCTGCTGGTCACTTCTGTCTATGCCAGTGAGCTTCAGTCAGTTTTCGACAACCCTGAGGCTCTGAAGGACATCGATATCCGCCTTGTGAACAAGGAGCACAGGATCATTTTTTCTGAAAACAGAGAGGAGATCGGCCAGACCCTTCCTCCCGATATATCAATCCTTGTGGGAGATCAGATCAACGCCACCGTCATGGACAGCGAATATCTGGTCTCTGTCAACGGCTGCGGTGACGACTGGCTCGTCATCAGCACTATCCCCACTAAGATCGTCCTGGCTGAGAAAAACGAGATGAAGACCTACATCTATATGTTGGCTCTGGCAGCTGCGGTCATCGCTGCTCTTGTGGGAGCTTACCTGTCAGTCATGCTCACCGATCCTGTGAAGGAATTCGTGGCCAATCTTGACACCAAAGCTCACAGCGACCAGCTCACCGGCATCCTCAACAAGCAGTCCTTCGAGGACAACGCCGATCAGCGGATCTCCTCATCACTGTCCATCGAAAACCTGGCGCTGATCATCCTCGACCTTGATGATTTCAAGGGAGTCAATGACACTCTCGGCCACGCTTACGGCGATAAAGTCCTCGCTCATACCGGAAGCACCCTCCGTGCGATCTTCTCCACTGACGACCTTCTGGGCAGAGTCGGCGGAGACGAATTCGCCGTGCTCATAAGCTCTGCCCCGGAGAGCGGGATGTCCTTCCATGACCACGTCAAGGCCAAGTGTGAGGCCGTATGTCAGGCCTTCCGCTCAAATTACACCGGCGACGATCAGAACTTTAAGGTCTCCGCAAGCCTGGGAGTCGCTCTTTTCCCGGAGCACGGATCCTCCTTCGGTGAGCTTTATAAGTGCGCCGACCTTGCGCTCTACCGCTCAAAAAGGACAAGCAAGGACACCTTCACCATTTTCGATCCTTCCATAGACCAGGAGGTGAGCAAGTGAAAAAGCTGTTTTTCCGCTCATTCGCAGCAGCGGCGGCTGCGGTCTGTCTGGTATCGTGCACAGACAAGGCCGTTGTCCAGTCGCAAAAGCCAAAGACCGAGATCACCCTTTCCTGGTGGGGCAACGACGCCCGCACAGAATACACTATCGAAGCTGTGGAGGTCTTCGAGGAGCTCCACCCGGATATCAAAGTGAAGTGCAGCTACTCCGAATGGTCAGGCTATGAAGCTCGCAGCCGAGTGCTGATGATCTCCGACACCGAAGCCGATGTCATGCAGATAAATTACAGCTGGCTGGAGGAGTATTCCCCCGACGGAAAGGGCTACTACGACCTGAGCAAGCTGACCGACATCGTGGATCTTTCTGCATTTCCAGACCAGGTGCTGGAGTTCGGCACACAAAACGGCATCCTCAATGCGGTGCCTATCGCAATGAATGCCGAGACCGTCTACATCAACAAGACGATCTACGATAAATACGGCCTTGAGCCGCCAAGGACCTGGGAGGACGTTTTCGCTGCCGCAGAAGCTATGCGCAGTGACGGGATCTATCCCCTTTCCGGAGCCTCCAAGGCCATGTGGCTTTACTCCCTGGCCTACGCTCAGCAGGTCACCGGGAAGAGCTTCCTCAGCAGTGACAGCCTGATCACCTACTCCCCTGAGGAGCTCGGCGTCATGATCCAATTCTACAACAGGCTGGTGAAGGAGAAGGCTGTTCCTCAGGTCGAATACTTTGAGCGCAAGAATATCGACAACGGCAGCTACGCCGGAGCCGTGGCTTGGGTCAGCGATGCGGTGAACTACTTCGGCAGCACTATCTCAGCCGGGAACAGCGTTATCGCCGCCGACCAGACCGCCCTCTCTCCCGAAAAGAGCGGTGAGGGCTGGTACGAAAAGCCTGCAACGCTCTACGCTGTCAGCAAGAACACCGAGCACCCCGAGGAAGCCGCTCTGCTGCTGGATTTCCTCCTGAACAGCCGTGAAATGGCCGTTTTGCAGGGAGTCGAGAAGGGTATCCCGATCAGTGAGCCGGCTCTTGAAGCCCTGGATCAGGAGGGGCTGCTCAGCGGTATCCAGTATGAGGCCTCACTGAAAATGGACAGCGCAGTTCCTCTGGCTGTGCTGGATCCGGTGATCGAGAAGGCCGAGCTGTACAACGCCTTCTACGACGCCTGCAACCTTGTGATCTACGGCAAGGCCGACCTTGAAAGTGCCTCAGAGCAGCTTTATCAGGTCTACAAGGACGGCGGATATATCGAATAACAAGAGTGCAGTCCTCATTAAAAAAATTGAGCCATAGTATCCATGATGATATGTCAGTGGTACTATGGCTCTTTTATTGACAATTCAGCTGCGCCATGCTATAATTGTTACAAATATATTTAGGCGGTGTACGTCATGGAAATAGTTATAACGAAAAAAACTGATAACGACCAAAAAACAGGCGATTTTATAAATAAAGAGTTTACCGCTTATGCTTTGCAAAGCGGTGTAGAGCTCAACTTTGAGGAATTCTGCTTTGTTGCTGAGGATAATGAAAAAAATATCCTTGGTGTGATCACAGGAAGAGCGTATTACAATGAGGTCCATATCGGAGACCTGATCATTGAGGAAAAGTTCAGAAAAAATGGATTGGGGAGTGCGCTCGTTAGTGCAGTAGAGAAAGAGTACAGCGGAAAAGGCTACGACATAATAACACTAACGACCTTCGGTTTCCAGGCGCCAGAGTTTTATCCCAAACTCGGCTACAGGATCGAATTTGTTCGTGAGGATAAGGATCCGAAACTTAGCAAGTATTTCTTGTCAAAAGAATTATGAGGATCTATAAGACCCTGATCTATCTCAGCAGCAAAAACGCCCCGAAGCGGTAAGATCACTTCGGAGCGTTTTTCAATCATTGAAGCAGACTTCCCTCTGACGAATGGCCATTTTCCGCCAGCTGATGAAGCCGTAGAGGTCGTTGACCAAAAACGCTGCGAAGCACATCAGCACCGATATATAGGAGCTGTCTTTCAGGGAGGCAAGGCTCCACAGCAGGATCAGCACCCCATCGTTTGCCGCATATGCCAGGGCAAAGTAGGGGCTCCGGCGGAAGGTCAGGTACACAGCAATGAAGCTGGTGGTGACAGAAAGCGTGCTGGGCAGCAGGTTCGCTGTTCCGAAATACCGCAGTATGAAGAAGAAAACTCCCGTGACTGCGGCCGAAAGGATCAGCATGAAGATCCATTCCCCTCCGGAGATGCTGTTGACCCTCACCTCACTGCGTCGCCCCTCAAAGGGATTTCTCAGCCATGAGATCAGCGAAAACACCGCCATGGGCCCGGTCATTCCCAGATATGTGGCCATTTCCCCATAATAGGCGAAGGTGTAGGAGATGTACCCGTAAAGCAGACTGAAAACTATCATCAGCCCCTGAGCAACGGGATTGCCCTTTGCGGCAAATATCAGGGAGGTAACTCCGACTATCGAGGCGATAAGCGTCAGGAAGTTCTCCCGGTCGAACAGCAGGAACGACACCATGATCACAAGCACTGAGCCGCCCCACAGCAGCTTCTCTCCAAAGGTAAAATATCCGGCGGTCTTCATTTTTTCCTCCATAAAAAACAGCATCCAGCATGGATCTTCTAAGACCTAACGACCCATACCGAATGCTTGATCTGCATTATACTACCCGGTGGCAGTGGTAATATTATACCACAGCTCAGCTTTTTTGTCAATGGCTATTGATTTCTTCTGCCGGTTTCAGTATAATAGTAGTATAAGGAGTTTTCCCCATACCGCCGAAAGGAGCTTTGCAATGGCCGATACCTGGAACAACGCCGTGAAAACGCTGAAGGAACTGACCCAAAAATACATCTCAGAACGCACCGAAGAACCTAAGGACGCCCACAAGACCCTCCTGCTGAGAGCTCTTGTTCTGCTGAAAAACGCCCATCCGGACACCGAGATCATGTTCACTCCCATGGCTAAGACCATGGCGCCCTACGCCAAGCGCCCCGACAAAAAAGGCGACCGTGAGAAGGGACTTGGCCGGCATTACTACTGCGCAGTGAACTCCTCCGGGAGGGAACTGAAGTCCGCTGAGGGCTATTACCGCAACGGCATGGGAAAATTCGCCAAAAGCGCCCGCACTATGCTGGAGGAGGACTACACCATGGCCCTCACCATGTATATCGCCGGATTTACCGAGGAAAGCGCAAAGCTGCTGGGCAGAGCCGTCCACATGGTATCGGACGCCTGCTGTGTTCCACACGCATCGAAAATGACCTATTTTTCGCCGAAAAAGCGAGTTCATACAGCCTATGAGGGGCTCTCTGACGTGATCTATCCGGAGTTCGTCCCTGAACAGGAGCTGGACAAGATCGAGCCGGTCTTTGCTGACCGCTCCTCATTCAGAGCTCCCATGAACGACATCGCAGCCGGCACTGCCAAGGAGCTGGATCTGCTGAGAGAGGAGCCCTTTGAGGAGATCCGGGAGCGGCTGCTGTACACCGAGAGAAAGGTGGCGGCGCTGCTGCTGAGGTTTTTTGAGGACGCATCGGCTCCCGATGAGCACGGAGCGATCTTCGTCCGGGACAAGGCAAAGGTGACGCTTCTTGAGAAGACAGCTCCCCTGAGCTGCAAGATCACCGAAAAGGGGATCAGGCTCCACGGGGTCAATCCCTGTCCACAGTCCAGGCTGAACGTGACCGGCACGCCCCTTTACGCCGCTCACCGCCATGACGGGCTTTTCACCCTGGCTCCTGCCCGTGAGCGAGAGGGCATGGTGATCGAGCCGGTGAAGGGCGTGCTGAAGCTGCGTCCCTTCGATCCACGCCGCCAGGCACAGCTTTTTGAGATCAAATGACCTGCGCAGTAATGGGCACACCATGTGTCCGCCACTGATCTGTTCCCAGGTCACCCGATCTCCAATAAAAAGCTCCCATATCGGGAGCTTTTGCTTTTATTCGCTGAAATCCATCTGCGCCTTGCTGCGCTGATCCGGATAAGGCATGATCCAGTATTTGGACAGGAAGCGCTGGTACTCCTCCTTAACGTAGTCCGCCTTGCCCTTGGTGATCGGAACTGCGCTGTCAGCGTACCTCATGGTGATCTGATCTGAGGTCATGTGGGAGATGAACACTGAGTTCACCACATAGCTTCTGTGGGGTGCAAAGAAATTCGGATAGGGAGCTAAGATCTCCAGGAAATCCTTCATAGGACCTGAGGTCTCAACAACTGTTCCGTTGTGAAGGAAAATGTCGATAACTCTTCCAGTTACCTTTGCGAAAACGATAGAGTCAACAGCAAGGGTCTGGAAATCTCCACGGATATCCTTGATCTGGATACGCTTGTGGGGGTGAGCCAAGATCTCCTCACAAATATCGTCCATCATAGGGAAGAAATCCCTCTGATTGAACAAATCGTTCACATAACGTCTTGGCTGGACGAAAACAGTCTCATAGGTGCCGTCCTCCACCAAGTGGAAGTAAACGAAAGGCACATAGGGATCATATTTACGGATCTCACGGGAAACATCAAGTCCGGTCTTGTGTACACCGGGGTACATACCGAAGGCCATATTCAGGAAAACGATGTCGAAGCGCTGTTCCTTAGCTGCCTCTACAAGATCCTGAGGTGAGGAAAAATACTGAGTTACGGCTTCATTTTCTCTATGGCCGAAGTATTCCCTTACCAGCTCTTTCATTCTGCCAAGTCTGATGCCGTCATCATCGCAAAATGCAATATTCATAAAACCACCCTTTTATCATTTTTTCATCTTCATTCTCATCTGTCTGATACATGAAACTCTGTTTTACGCCCCTTAAATTATATAACACCAGAACTTGTTTGTCAATAATCTAATACGAAAAAATGGAGATTCATGCAAATCGAACAAATATTATCTCAAAAAACCCATCACATTTCCATAACATTGCGCTCATACTACACAATCGGGTAGGTATGATTTCGCCTCTTTTAGCGAAAAAAATACCGAGCCTGAGATCGTGGCTCGGTATTTTGTAACTATACAGCCGGAGGCGACTCTCCTCTCAGCGCTTTATCAGATAGACTGTGTAGCCTGCATAGATTGCCAGCATGAGGGCTCCCTGCCAGCGTACCAGCTTTTTCTTCGGAGCGCACATGGCTAAGACCAGCACGCTCATTATGATAAGAGCAGCGGTGTCGATAGTGTTCTCCATAGTGAAGCTCATAGGCGAGATCGCAGTGGCTATCCCCAGAACGAACAGGATATTGAAAATATTGGAGCCGATAACGTTTCCCAGAGCCATATCCACCTCATTTTTCCTTGCGGCGACTATACTTGTCACCAGCTCAGGAAGGCTCGTTCCCAGGGCAACCACAGTCATTCCGATGAGGTTATCCGACATTCCGAAGCTCTTTGCGATGTCCGAGGCGCCAACGACTACCATTTTTCCGCCGGCAGCGATAGCAGCTATTCCCAACACGATGTACAGCGCACACTTCCAGCCGGGCAGGATCTTGTAGTCCTCACCGCCCTCCGCAGAGGCACGGGCTTTGAGGGCTCCCCTGACCATGATGTAAAGGAAGGCTGCAAAAACGATCAAAAGGCCGATCCCGCCCAGGCGTGGGATATTTCCCATGATCCCGCCGATCCCCAGGAGAAGTCCTGCAACGGCGATGGAGAACGGGAAGTCCCTCTTCAGCGACTCACGGCTTATGGCCAGCGGACTGAGCAGTGCGCAGACTCCGCAGACCACCATGAGGTTGAAAATATTCGAGCCCACGGCGTTGCTTATGGAAAGGTCGTTCTTACCGGCGATCGAGGCACTGACGCTGACAGAGGTCTCCGGCAGGCTCGTTCCCATGGCAACAATGGTCATTCCGATGATAAGCGACGGCACCTTCAGCATTTTCGCAACGCTTGAGCTTCCGTCAACAAAGAAGTCGGCGCCCTTGATCAGAAGAACAAAACCGACTATCAGCAGTACATATTTCAGCATTTTCATGTCCCCTTTTTTTCTTTATATTACCTATTATAGCACGTCCACGGCCAAAAATCAACCGCAGGAGCCCCCGGAGCCGACCTGCCGCTCATTTCCGTGAAAGCTGCACAAAAATAGGGCTGCCTTCTCCGGGAAAGGGCTATATTTCCCCTTCAGATCAGCCTTAGGAGCCGATATTAGTTGTGCAGTTTCGACAAGTTTTCAGACCTCCGGGGAAAACCCGTCCCCCAGACCTTGACAAAATGCACCAAAAAACTCCTCTTGAGGCTATAATTCCAGACTTATCGGAGAAAATCCCACAAGGTGATGTTTCCTCTTGATTTGAGGGAGAAAATGTGCTAAAATTTGAAATGTATGCGGTCTTCTACGGAATGGCCGTGATCTTACGCCGGCGCTGACCGGCCTTCGGAGGTATATTTTTATGACAGCAGCACAGATCTTTGCCGTCGTTATCTTCGTGGCGATGTTCGTTCTCATCGTCCTTGACAAGATCGAGCGGCATTTCGTTACTCTCGGCTGCGGAGCGCTCACGCTTACCGTTGTTTTCGGCATCTGCATGAGAAGCGGCTCTGCGATCTGGGACACCATCGCCATCAAGGGCTTTGCTACCAAGGAATTCTGGTATCAGGTCACTGAGAGCGAGAGCAAAGGCATCAACTGGGCCACGATCCTGTTCATCGCAGGCATGATGGTCATGGTAGAGGGCATGGCTAAGGCCGGTTTTTTCCGGTGGCTTTGCATGAAGATCGCCTCCCTCGTTAAATGCAAGACTATCCCGATCTTCATCACCTTCATGGTAATGAGCGCTGTTCTCTCAATGTTCATTGACAGCATCACCGTTATCATGTTCCTTGCAGCTGTAACTATCGAGCTTGCTCAGCTGCTGAAATTCAACCCCGTCCCCATGATCCTCTCTGAGATCTTCTGCGCAAACCTGGGCGGCTCGGCTACCATGTGCGGAGATCCCCCCAACATCATCGTGGGAACATCCCTGGGCTTCTCATTCTTCGACTTCCTGACGAATACCGGCCTTGTGGCTGGCATATGCCTGGTAGTCTCCGTGATCTTCTTCTACATCGTTTTCCACAAGGAGATCGTTGACGGCACCGACAAGCCCGTTGACATCTCAAAGCTCCCTCAGCCCAGTGAGGCTATCACAAATAAGAAGGACTTCATCATCAGCAGCATCATCTTCGGACTTGCTGTTGTGCTCCTTATCACTCATGCGACCACTCACCTGACAGTTGCAACTATCGGTCTGGCTATCGCAGTCCTGACGCTGATCACTGCCGGAAAGGACGCCCTTGAGCTCATCAAGAAGGTGGACTACAAGACTCTCCTCTTCTTCATCGGACTCTTCGTAGTAGTGGGCGGCCTTGAAGAGACCGGTATCCTCAAGCTGATCGCAGACTTCATCGGTCGTATCAGCGACGGCAACGTTAAGCTGATGATTGCGATCATCCTCTGGGTATCCGCTATCGCCAGTGCCTTCGTGGACAATATCCCCTTCGCAGCAACTATGGTGCCGATCATCCAGAGCCTCTCCGCTTCTGCGGGAGTTCCTATCGAGACTCTTGCATGGGCACTGTCTCTTGGTACCGACATCGGCGGAAGCGCTACTCCTATCGGAGCCTCCGCAAACGTCGTGGGCACATCTGTTGCCGCTAAAAACGGCCACCCGATCAGCTGGGGCAGATACTGCAAGAAGCTGGCTCCCGCAACGGTCATCGTTCTTGCTATCTCAACAGTTTATCTGTTCGTAAGATACTTATAATATAAGTCTAAAAACTGCAAAGTTTATCATAACGGAGGAACAACCATGGCACAGCTCATTATTTCAGTAGGTCGAGAGTTCGGAAGCGGCGGAAGAGTCATCGCCGAGGAGCTCGCAAAGAGATTCAACATCCCGATCTACGACAGACACCTCATCACCGAGATCGCTGAGAAAACAGGACTCACCCCCGAGGAGATCGAGAAGTACAACGAAAAGCCCAAGCACATCATCATCTCCCGCAAGGTGAGAGGCTACAGCAACTCCATCGAGGACAACATCGCCGAGATGCAGTTCAACTTCATTCGTGAAAAGGCCGAGAGCGGCGAGTCATTCGTTGTTGTCGGACGCTGCTCCGAGTCAAAGCTGAAGAACTTCAGCGGCCTCGTTTCAGTGTTCATCTTAGGCGATATGGACGCTAAGATCCAGCGTGTAATGAAGATCTACGAAATGGACGAGCATGACGCTCGTGAGTTCATCGAGAAGAAGGACAAGAAGAGAAAGCGCTATCACAACTACCACGTCGGCCTCCACTGGGGAGATTCTCGTCTTTACGACCTGAGCATCAACAGCAGCCGCCTTGGTATCGAGGGCACTATCGACTACCTTGAGCAGTACATCAAGGCCAGAGCTGCCCTGGAAGAGAGCAAGTGATACAAACCGCCACGGGAACGGCCTGTGGCGGTTTTTCATTAGCCAGATCACAGTGAATTACACAATTATTTTCAAAAAGCCCTTTACTTTTTTGCTTTTATGTGGTAAAATATACTTATGATTTACTGCTTTACAGCTTTTACAGCGTAAAGCTATCGGAAAGGACAGTTTTTGTTATGCCAATCACAGAATTTCTTGAAAGAAATGCCGAGCTCTACGGCAATGACGTCGCTCTGGTAGAGGTCAACCCCGAGATCACTGAGGTACGCCGTGTGACCTGGAAGGAGTATGAGCTCATCGAGCCAAACCCGGAATGTAACTATCGCCGTGAGATCACTTGGAAGGTCTTCGACGAAAAAGCCAACCGCTTCGCTAACCTCCTGCTGGAGAGAGGCGTGAAAAAGGGCGATAAGGTAGGTATCCTGCTGATGAACTGCCTGGAGTGGCTGCCCATTTACTTCGGTATCCTCAAGACCGGCGCCCTGGCCGTGCCGCTGAATTTCCGCTATACCTCCGACGAGATCAAGTATTGCCTTGACCTTGCTGAGGTGGACGTGCTCATGTTCGGCCCCGAGTTCATCGGAAGAGTTGAGGAGATCGCTGACGAGATCAGCCGCAACCGCCTGCTGTTCTATGTGGGAGAGGGCTGCCCCTCCTTCGCTGAGCACTACGACAGCCACGTTGCGAACTGCTCAAGCCAGGCTCCCGACATAAAGCTCACTGACGATGACTACGCCGCTATCTACTTCTCATCGGGAACTACAGGCTTCCCCAAGGCTATCCTCCACAAGCACCAGAGCCTTGTTCACTCCGCTAAGTGCGAGCAGGCTCACCACGGCCAGACCCGTGATGACGTGTTCCTCTGTATCCCTCCCCTGTACCACACCGGCGCTAAGATGCACTGGTTTGGCAGCCTTTACTCCGGAAGCAAGGCCGTTATCCTCAAGGGCGTAAAGCCTAAGTTCATTATCGAGACAGTCTCCAACGAGCTTTGTACCATCGTTTGGCTGCTGGTGCCTTGGGCTCAGGACATTCTGGACGCTATCGACCGTGGAGACATCGATCTCAGCAAGTACGATCTTGCTCAGTGGAGGCTGATGCACATCGGCGCTCAGCCTGTTCCTCCTTCCCTTATCGCACGCTGGAAGGAGCACTTCCCCAACCATCAGTATGACACCAACTACGGCCTCAGCGAGTCTATCGGACCCGGCTGCGTTCACCTGGGCGTGGAGAATATCCACAAGGTCGGCGCTATCGGCAAGGCTGGCTACGGCTGGGAGGTAAAGATCTGCGACGAGAACTTCAACACCGTTGAGCGTGGCCAGGTGGGCGAGCTCTGCGTAAAGGGCCCCGGCGTGATGACCTGCTACTACCGTGACGAAAAGGCAACAGCAGACACCCTCAAGGACGGCTGGCTCCTCACCGGAGATATGGCTCAGGAGGACGAGGACGGCTTCATCTACCTGGTAGACCGCAAGAAGGACGTTATCATCAGCGGCGGCGAAAATCTCTACCCCGTTCAGATCGAGGACTTCCTCCGCTCACACCCAGCTGTCAAGGACGTGGCTGTTATCGGACTTCCTGACAAGCGCCTGGGCGAGATTGCTGCGGCTATCATCTCTATCAAGGAGGACTCCACCTGCACTGAGGAAGAGATCAATACCTTCTGTCAGAAGCTGCCAAGATATAAGCGTCCCCACAAGATCATCTTCGCCGATGTTCCCAGAAATCCCACCGGAAAGATCGAAAAGCCCAAGCTCCGCCAGATCTACTGCGGAGAGAGCCTTGTGGCTAAGCAGATAAAAAACTGATCACTGACATTCGAGGACTGACAGAGATCCAAATTTCCAGGAGTGATAAAAATGACAGACCTTGAAAAAGTCAGACAGCAGTTCGCAGGCGACCGCTTTGCTACAGAAAACGGCATGATCGTGGAGGAAGTCGGCGACCACTACGCTAAATGCAGCGTGGAGCTCACCGACCGCCATTTCAACGCCATGGGCGGAGTTATGGGCGGCGTCCACTACACGCTGGCGGACTTCGCCTTCGCTGTGGCCTCAAACTGGCAGAAAATGCGTACCGTGGGGCTGAGCTGCTCCATAAGCTACGTTGGGCCGGTCCGTGGCAAGAAGCTGATCGCTGAGGCACGGCTGATAAAGGACGGCCGCAGCACCTGTTCCTACAACGTTCAGATCCGTGACGACCTGGACAACATCGTAGCGGTGGTGCAGTGTGTCGGTTTCAACAAGGCATAAAAAATGCTGCGTAACGAAAATGTTACGCAGCTTTTTTGTTATTTTTCAGGCAGCTTTGTGATCAGCTTTGCGTCGTATTTCTGGATAGAAAGAGCGTCTATTCCGGAAATTCCCTCTTTTCCGTCAACGTCAGCCTGCTTCACTCCCTTTTCTGTCAGCGGGTACTTCTTGGGAAGCGCCACATACTGAAGGATAGCAACTGCGTCCTGGAGGTCGACCTTTCCGTCATCGTTGGCGTCGCCCCAGAGGATGTCATCCTTGCCTGTGGGAGTAACAGCGGTCGTAGTCGTGGGAGCTGTTGTCACGGGAGCCTTTGTGGTAGTGACCTTAGGCTCTGTCTGGGGAGCATCGCCCATTCCGTCAGCAGTTGTTCCGTCAGGCTCTGTGCCGTAGTAGAGCTCGCCGTTGATGTATGTGGGAGTGTAGATAGCCTTTACACCGCTGATAACTGTCTTCTCAACAGGCTCGGTGTCGGGGCTGCTGGAGGAAAGATAAGTCGTGGTCACAGTTTTGGGATTGCCGGCTTCGTCCACCAGCTCAGCATGAGAGGGATCGTTGGAAGCGTCCCAGAAGCGCTGATACTCGGGACAAACCAGAGCGATCATGATCTCGCACTGCTGTCTTCCCTCAGAAACAGGCATTACAGCTCTTCCGTCGGGGAGAGTGACCTCGATGTAGTAGATGTTCTTTCCGGCCTTTGTGTAGGGAGTTACCGGTGAGATAACTGCGGCAGCAACGCCGTCCTTGCCGTACATACTTCCGGCCTGGTCACGGTCGCAGCGAACGACCACTTGTGTGGGGTCGTAGCCGTGCTCCACTACCTCAGTCAGATCCATGTAGTAGCGGAAGGAGATGTTGTCCTGGATCCTTGCAGGCCAAGCGGAGTGGTTAGTGATCTTGAAGCTGAGACTTGTTCCGCTGTCGTCATCGCCCTTAACGCTGACCTCAGTGAAGAACTCAGGTCCGTCGTGAGCCTCAACGGGGGGGAAGTTAGGATCTGTCTCGCCGCCGTACTTGTCTATCATCTTACAAAGAGCAGCCGTGTAGCCGGCATTGTAGTCGGTAGCTACCTCGTTGTTGATGTAGTTGTTTCTGTCGTCAATGTAGGAGCCGTCCTGATTGGGGCCTCCTACCAGAGCGCCGTAGAGAACGTGGCGGTTGTCCAGGGGGAAGTAAAGGTCGTTCTTCCATGAGCCGTGAGCTGTTCTGTGGTGAGCGTTGTGTGCAGGCTTGTCGCCGTAGCCGACAACGAAGCTCTGACCGGTGGGGTTGTCGCCCAGAACGTAGTTCACCTGATCCTCGTAAAGCTGCTCATAGGCGGAATTGCTTCCTCCCTTGAGAACTGTATCACAGGCGACTGCTGTAATGAATGCAGAGGTCTCAGCATATCTTGCACAGCCCCATGTGTGGACATACAGCAGCTTGTCGTTGACCTTTGGGCACTCGTTGAGCAGGTAGTCAAGGTGCTTCTTCACACGTCCGATATAGAACTCGTCCTTGCTGTTGATAGCGTAGAGCAGGATACCGCCCTGAGAGGTATCGTCCCAGCAGTGTGACCACTTATACACCAGCTCAGATGTGCCGTTCTCGTTGCCAAGATGCTTGATGAGCTCCTTGGCCTTATCCAGGTAGGTCTCGTCCTCTGTAGCGATATACAGCCAGTTTGCAGCGTAAAGGAGCTCGTCATAGAAATGACTTGAGCGGTAGAAGCCCGAAGCATCACTGTTGTTGTATACCTCGTCGCTGGGGTTGGTGCAGGCCACCTCAAAGATGTGCTTTGCGTGCTTGAGGTAGTTGTCCAGCTTGCTCTGGTCAACTCTGCCCTTGAGAGCAGCGCTTCCGGCAGCAAGAGCAGCGGCCATTTCGCCGAATACAGCCGAGCAGCCCTCTGAAGACTTCAGTGCAGCACGGAAATCGGCATAAGTTCCGCCGGAATCCTCAACACCGTTCTGGAGCATCTCAACAGGTCCCCACCAGGTGTGGTCCTTCTGTCCGATACCCACCTGATAAACGATCTCATCGCCCTGATCACAGGCAGCCAGGTAGTCCAGGACGAACTCCAGGTTGTTGACGTAGTTCTCCATTTCTCCGCACTTCTCGATACCCTCGGGATACTGATACAGACCCCAAGCAAGGAGCGAAGCAGAATAGCCCATAGGCAGGTTGAACTTAACGTGGTCTCCGGCATCGTACCAGCCTCCAAGCACCTCATCGGTCATGGTGGAATCTGCACGCCACTCAACACGGTTCCAGTCCGGCAGAGGTCCTGCCTGCTGGCACTCATAGAAATAAAGCGACTTTTGCAGAGCTTCAGCGTAGTTTGCACTGAACGCAGCAGCATCTGCCTTTGCAGGAACAGTAACCGATCCTGCAAGCATTACCGCACTTAAAACGGCGGCAGCGGCTTTTTTGAACATAGTAACACTCTCCTCTCATATATATTAGGGAACGAAAAGTCCCCTTCCTCACGGGTTACTATTTACTTAATTCTACCATATTTCCGCACAAACGTCAAGGCCGATCTGCTTTTTCGCAAGATGTGGCAGGCCGTTGCGTTTTGGCAAAGATCATGATATAATTAGTGTAACAAAATGAGCGAGGACAGAGATCTCATTGAAGGAGCGAGAGCCATGAAAAGTTCTTCCAGATCACGAATTACAGCCTCTCTTTTGGGAGCTGCACTTGCCGGAGCACCATTTGGAGCGATCCCAGTAAGGGCGGAGGACGACAGCCTTTCTGCGGTGATCACCACTACCGACGGCGACAAGGTCAGCGTCAAGCTGAATGAAGAGATGTTCCTTGGGGACAGCTCTGTCTATGATCACGATATCGGTATGCTGACCGTTGCTCTGGCCAGCTGCGCCTACAACAACAGCTCCACACCAGGTCAGGGAAAATACATCGCCGACGCTTATGAGGCGCTGGGCTTCTCCAAGGAAAAGACCGCTCTTTTCAGCTACAGCGCCGCCGAGAGGAACGATCCTTACGGCATGAGCGAGATGCAGGGAGACTCTCAGGCCTTCACTATCGCAAGCCGTCAGCTGGGCGAAACTACCCTGCTTTCCATTACATTCAGAGGTACTGACTCCACGATCCAGGAGGACGTGAACACCGACCTGATCTCAGCCTTGGCTGTGCCTTATCTTGACAGTCTGGCCGGCACGGGATTTGCGGAATTCAGCAAAAAAGCCGCCCGTGGACTTGCGGCCTACATCGAAAACGAGCCGGAGATCGCTGAGGCGGCGGGGGAGGATAAGCTGAAGATCCTGGTCACCGGCCACAGCCTTGGCGCCGCCGGAGCAAACCTCTTCGGCACCTATCTGGACAGCGGCGAATTTGAGCTGGGAAAAGTCTCGGCCGACGATATTTTCGTCTACACCTACGCCTGCCCTACCACCTGCGCTGAGATCCCGGCGGACATCGACTACAGCAACATCATCAACATCATGAATCGCAGCGACATCGTTACTGAGCTGCCCGGCACATTCCTCATCGACGTCGACATCGCCAACGGTCAGGTGAAGTACGCTGAGGGCTTTGCGGCCGGTCAGAAGCGGCTTTTCGACTCCCACGAAAACAAGAGCATCGTTGACTGGTCAGGCCACCACCCCGACCGCTACATACACAGCCTTGAGGAGGAGCTGACGCCGGAAGACTTCCCCACTGACCGGCTGGAGGAGGGCTATTCTCCACTGCTGGCGGACACCTCTGCTCAGCTGATCCAAAAGGTGACGGAGGACGCCGAGATCGGTGCTCAGTCTTTGGGAGACATAGGCTGCTCCCCAAAAACCGTTACCTCATTCAGCACCTCCTGGGGCAGCTGCTATGCAGGGCTTTTCCCGGAGGAGAAGCTGGTGATCGTCTGCGGAGAGAGGACAGACCAGGATCCTGCGGAAGCGCCTGCTCTGGAGGAACTCCGTGAGGAGATAGAAAGCGGCCTTGAGGGCTTCCTCAGCGCTCAGAACTGCAAGGAGGGCTTCCGGCTCTTCGTGACCGGAGAAGACCTTATGGGAGGCGCTTTGGAGCTGCTGGCGGCGGATCTTCTGGACAGCGGAAGAGCCTCCTCCGCCCATGGCTACACCTTCGCTGCCCCTGCCCTTGGCCGGGAGAGCTGCGCCTCGTCGGTCTACAGTATCCACGACGTTTCCGAGCTGGTGACGGAGGGAGCTCTTGACCGTGAGATCATTGCCGGACGTGGCGGAAGGCTGATCTTGGCCAACGGCGCCGACAGCTTCTCACAGTTCACTAAGGCTCATCTCAGCGGCGAAGCACCTTCCCCCGTGGAGGAAAGCGACATTCTCGTTTCCGTGAAGGGACCGGTCTACGCCGAGGTCAAGCAGGCCGGAAAGGTCGTGGGCAAGGCGGTGGAGCCCGGCGACGGCCGGGACGTGACCCCTGTTCCTGCCATTGAGTCCGGGGAGAGCCAGTTAATTTTCCTGCCCTCTGACGGCAGCTGCACCCTTAGGCTCACCGGCCGCAGTCAGGGCAGTCTTGACCTGACCGCAGAGCAGCTCTCAGGAGGCGAAGCTAAGCAGGTCTCCGGCGCTTCGATCGAGACTCGGAAGGTCATGGAGCTTCGGCCGGAAAGCGGTACTTCCCCGGCGGAGATCCCTCTCTACGTCCTTGACAGCGAGGGGCAGCCTGAGTTCGTCGTTCAGCCTGACGGCTCCGAGAAAAAATACCACGATCCCCGAAAAACAGCGGCTGCCGCTGCCGGGGGAGCCGGTGCTGCGGCTGCTGTAGGAGGATCTGCGGCCTTCGTCATAAGGAGGAAGAAAAATGCGAAAAGCTGATCTGCTGCCGGAGCTGCCGCTGCCGAGCTTCTGCTCAGTTTACCCGGAGTCTGTTGCTGAGGGAGCTATGAGCGGCCAGATCTTCCTGCCGGATAATGACGAAAGATCTGCGCTGGTATGGCATTTTTGCGGCTTTGGCTTCATTTTGGGAGAGCCGGACGCCGAATTTCTGGAAGAGATCCTGCGGCTGATGCTCACCGGCAAAAGGCGGCTGGTGCTGTTCTCGGACAGCATGGCGGTGGAGGGATCATTCCGCAGCCGAAAGGAGATCCAGGCCGGAAAACGGCTGTTTTTCCGCTATGAGGGAGAACTTCCGGAAGCAGATCCCAGCTTGCTGCCGATAAACCGTGAGCTGCTCCAGACCATGGACGGCAAGGTGGTGCCACGGATCTTCTGGGAAAGCCCGGAGGAGTTCCTCAAAAACGGGATGGGCTTCTGTGAAGTCCGTGAGGGCAAACCGGCGGCATGGGCTTTTTCCGCAGCCGTAAGCCGAAAAGAGCTGGACATCGGCGTGGAAACTGCTCCCGGCTTTCAGCGTCAGGGGCTAGCCTTGAAGACTGCCGGTGCCATGATCCGCTTTGCTATGGAGACCGGCAGAGATCCGGTCTGGGCCTGTGCCGAGACAAATGCAGGATCTCGAAAAACTGCCGAAAAATTGGGATTTATCCAGAGCGGGAGCTGCCTTACATTTCAGAAAAGATCAAACTGACCCGAAGGAGGGACCGTTATGCCACTTATCATTGTCAGGAACGACATCACAAAAATGGCCTGCGACGCTATCGTAAACGCCGCAAATTCCTCGCTGCTTGGGGGCGGAGGAGTTGACGGAGCGATCCACCGTGCCGCCGGGCCCGGGCTGCTGGCGGAGTGCAGAACTCTGGGCGGCTGCGAAACCGGTCAGGCCAAGATCACCGGGGGCTACGACCTTCCGGCCAAGTACGTTATCCACACTGTGGGACCCATTTGGAACGGCGGAGGCCACGGCGAGGCTCAGCTCCTGCGCTCCTGCTATGCCGAGAGCCTGCGCCTTGCTGAGGAAAACCACTGCCAGTCCGTGGCCTTTCCCATGATCTCCACGGGAGTTTACGGCTACCCCAAGGACGAGGCCTTCCGCATTGCCGCCGACACCATCGAGGACTTCCTCAGATCCCACGAAATGGCCGTTTATCTGGTGGTCTTCGGAAGAGACTCACTCATGGTCAGCCAGGAGAGATTTGCCGATATACAGCAGTTTATCGACGATAATTATGTGGACGAGCACTCCGATGACCAGCTGGAGAGGCGCAGACGTGTACAGGGCTCCATGATGTGCAACGCAATGCCTGTCATTCCTCCTCAGGAGCAGAAAAGGAAGGCGAAAAAGCCCCTACTGGGCGGGATCTTCGTCAGCCAGGATGAAGCCGCAGCGCCCTCCCTGCCAGTCTGCGAGGAGGCTGAGGCCGGGCTGGAAGAGGCTCTCTCCCAAATAGATGAGAGCTTCTCACAGATGCTTCTGCGGAAGATCGATGAGCTGGGAATGACCGACGTTCAGTGCTACAAAAAGGCCAACATCGACCGCAAGCTCTTCTCAAAGATCCGCAGCGATGTCCACTACCGCCCCAAAAAGGCCACCGTTATCGCCTTTGCTGTAGCTTTAGAGCTGGACCTTGACGAAACCAAGGATATGCTCATGAAGGCCGGATTTGCCCTTTCTCACAGCAGCAAATTCGACATTATCGTGGAGTATTTCATCGCCCGGGGCAACTACAATGTCTTCGAGATCAACGAGGCGCTGTTCTCCTTCGACCAATCACTGATTGGTCAGTAATTTGTCGCCCGAAAAGCGACCAAAGGCCTCCTTCGCCGTGGTATACTTTAGTTACAGTAGAAAAAACCACGACCAAAACGGAGGTAATATCATGAAAAACAACATCACTGAAATGGTTTTCATTCTGGACAGAAGCGGCTCTATGAGCGGTCTGGAGTCCGACACGATCGGCGGCTTCAACGGACTTATCCAAAAGCAGAGGAAGGAGGACGGCGAGGCATACGTTTCCACGATCCTCTTCGACAACGTGAGCGAGGTGCTCCACGACAGAGTTCCCCTCAGCCAGATAAAGCCCATGACCGACGAGGAATACACCGTTCGGGGCTGCACAGCTCTGCTGGACGCTATCGGCGGAGCTATCCACCACATCGGGAATATCCACAAATACGCCCGCAATGAGGACGTTCCGGAGCACACCATGTTCGTCATCATCACTGACGGCATGGAGAACGCCAGCCACCGCTACACCTATGACCAGATCAAAAAAATGATCTCTCGTCAGAAGGAGAGATACGGCTGGGAATTCCTGTTCATCGGCGCAAATATCGATGCTGCGGAGGTTGCCGGAAGAGTTGGCATCGCCCGTGAGAGAACAGCGAACTACCGCTCTGACAGCATGGGAACTCAGGTGCTCTACGAGTCTCTGGCAGCTCCCATGACCGCCATGCGCAAGGGCTGCGCAATAGATCCAAATTGGGCTGAGGAGATCGAAAACGACCTGGCCAACAGGTCCCCCAAGCCCTGAATACTCAAAAAGGAGAGAGATCATGCTTACAAGTGACCAGCTTCGTGCAGTTAGGTACTACATTGGCGACGTTTCGGGGAATGACCCCTTCTGGAGCCAGCCAAAGGCCTATTTGGTGCTCAATTCCCTGCTTTTTCCCGGCATCGAGACAGAGAAGGCTCGTGCTGCTGAGGGAAAGCTCCTTGACCCGGAGCTCCTCTCAGACACCGGGCGACTGCTAAAGGTCTACCGGGAGCTGTTCTCGGCTTTTCGCCAAAATACTGCGGAAAATACACTGCTGACCTATCGTGTGGAGCGCTGGTCAGACCACCTTGTGAGCCGTTCCGCCGGAAGAACAGTCTCCTTCACCTCCACCTCTGCCGCCGGATTTCTCAGCGAATACCGTGACCGTTCCGGCATCGCCCTGCTGAGATTTAAGATCCCGGCCGGAACTCCCTGTCTCCACATGGCAAGGATCCTGCCGGAGTACGCAAAATCTCAGGAGGCCGAGGTGCTGCTGCCGCCCTTCATGGAGCTGAGCTACAGAGAGCTGCCCATGACCGAGGAGGAGCTCAAGATTTTAGACTCAGACGGCAAACCGCCTAAGGGCTGCTTTGAGGTGACCTGCGGAAAAGCAAGACTGCCGGAGCTTGATACAGCGGAGCTCCCACAAGAGGGGGCAGATGCCGGAAAGCGCCTGTACACCGCCCTTTGCAGCGGAAGATCTCCCTCGCCGGAGGACATTTCCGCCTATATTGAATGGAAGGGAGCCTTCCACAGGATCCTCAAAAAATAAGGAAAGGGAGCTCAAACGGCTCCCTTTTTTCTGTATCCGGTGGGTGTGACCCCGACGATCTTTTTGAACTGGCGCATGAAGTGCTCCTCGTTTTCATAGCCGCACATTGCCGCCACCTGAGAGACTGTACAGGCGGTCTCAGAGAGGATCTCCTTGGCCTTCTCGATCTTGCCTGAGATCACGTCCGTCATGCAGGAAACGCCGAAAACTTCCCGATAAATGTGCTGAAAATAGGATCTGGACATACTCACGTCTGCCGCCATAGTGTCCACATTCCATTTCATCTGAGGGTTGCGGTAGATCTTCTCACGGAGCTCGATCAGGGCGTTGTAATGGGGATCGGTGGTCTGCTGGATCTCCTCTCGGCCGGCGCAGCTCTCCCCCAGCTTCATGAGCAAAGTTCTCATCAGCAGGTCAAGCACTTTGATCCGCCGTGAGCTGAGAGAGTAGAATTCCTCGGCGATATTGCGGAAAAGCTGGCCTGTCAGCTCCGGGTCAGTGGACCGCACGGGCTCATTCAGCGTAAGTCCCAGGGACTCGATCAGGTCGGAGTCGTCCTCGGCGCTGAAAGTCAGCCAGTCCATGGTCAGGTAGCCATCGCCGGAGGAGTATTCCACCGGAGCGCTGCCGTCAAATATGGCGAATGTGTCGGCAGGCAGCCTTAGTCTGGCGCCGCCGGAGCTTAGAATGAAGGGGCTGTGGCTGAATATCAGGAGGAAACTGCCGGGCTGGCCGGGGTAAGAGAAGCTGTATCCCGGCTCAAAAACCGAGCGGCAGCCAATGCTCTGGATCAACATACGATCACTCCTTTTTCGCTATAAATCGCCATTCTACGGACTTCCAAAAGTCGCCGGCGTAGTCAACTCCCACCCTTGGCGCAGTCAAGATCTCCGGCCGGAAACCGTCGTCCTCCAGCCAAAGCTCCAGGTCATCCGTGGCGGAATTGCCGTTGAAACTGCCTGTTATCTGTAGGAATTTGGTCAGCTTGGCAGGGCCGTCGTGAACAGCCCCGGCACGGATCAGCACACCCTGCGGCTGGCCGGCCTCGCCGGTGATCACGTTCAAAAGCCAGTGGATCCCGTAGCAAAGGTAGACGTAAAACCGCCCGCTTTCGCCGAAAAGCAGCTCAGTTCGGGGCGTTCTGCCCTTCGATGCGTGGCAGGCCAGGTCCTCGGCGCCGCCGTAGGCCTCGGTCTCGGCAATGCGCTCCCGGAGGATCCTGCCGTCGGGAAGTCTCCGCACAAGGAGCTTCCCCACCAGGTCAGGAGCGACCTCCAAGACCGGCCTGTGGAAGAATTCTCTGGTAAGTTTCTCACTCATAATTATACTCTCAGTTGTTGTTCAAGTTCAATGTCAGGCTTCACAAAAGCGGTCTTGTAATTGGTGAAGATCACCTTTCCGGGCTTGGCGCCGGAGGGCTTTTTTACAAATTTCGCAAGGCAATAGTCCACCGGGACCAGGTTAGAATTCCGGCCACGGCTGTTCACCGCAGCGATCACAGCAGCCTCCTCGATAGTCTTGTCGGGGACCTCTTCGCCCTCGGCAACGATAATGACATGGGAGCCGGTAATAGTCTGAGTGTGCAGCCAAATATCCGATTTTTCGGCGAATTTCAAGGTCAGCCAGTCATTCTGATGATTGTTTCTTCCAACAAAAATGGTGAAGCCGTCGCTGGATCTGTACTCCACCGGAGGAAGAGCCTTGGGCGGTTTCTGCTTGCTTCCGCCAGCTCTGATGTAGCCCTGCTCGCTGAGCTCAAGGCGAAGCTGGATAATGTCGTTCTCGGAGGAAGCTCTGGTCAGAGCGTCAAAAACGCTCTCCAGGTAGGCCAGTTCCTCCTGACCCTTTTCGATCTGGTCGGCCAATTTTTCCTCAGCGGTAACACATTTTTTATACTCTGAGTAATAATGCTGGGCGTTCTGCGCAGGAGTCTTCCTAACATCAAGAGGGATCTCGACCAAAGGGCAGCCCTCCTCATAGAAATTCTCCAAATTTGCCGAAACATCGCCTTTTGACAGACGATACATATTCGCCGAGATCAAGTCTCCGCAGAGCTTGAAGTGCTCCTTCTCAGCGCAGGCCGCCAGCTCGCCCTGCTGCACGGAGATTCGCCTTGACGTGCGCTCCGTCAGGTTGACCAGCAGCTTGAAAAGGTCGTTGGCACGCTGTTTTGTCCGGGCTGCCCGGTCTCGCTCGTAGTAAAAAAAATCCAGCAGTTCCGATGCCGACGGCAGCTCACGAGTGAGCATGAGCGTGCCGAATTGCGACAGCCGAATGAAGCTGAAATCCTTCAGCAGACCGTCCTTGTCCAGCACCACCGAGAAGCAGCACTGACCATCAGTCAGCTGCTCACGGGTGCGTTTTATAGCGAATACCAGGCGGTCGGACTGATCCTGTGTGAGCTGATTCGACTGGATGTGCGCCCCCCGTCCGGCAAAAAATGTCCACTCACGGGCAAGGATCGGCGAGATTCCCTCGCAGCTCCGGATCAGCGCCTTGGAAAGCTCGGCAGGCGCCTCCTCCGAAAGCCTCCGGAGGATCTCCTCGGGCTGACAGGTGAGGAAACAAAGCCGGTCGTCACGGGGCGGAAGGGTGTACCTCATGCCCGGCAGCACCATTCTCTGGCGAGACATTTCCTCGTCAACTCGCTTGATGCTGTCGATCACACGGCCGTCGCTGCCGATCACGATCAGGTTTGAGCACCGCCCCATGATCTCGCAGGCCAGTGTCACGGTCACCACGTCGCCCAACTCGTTAACGCACTCGAAGTCGAGAAAGAGGATCCGCTCAAGGCCGTCCTGCCGAACAGCAGTCAGCCTGCCGCTGCCAAGGTGCTTGCGCAGCAGCATACAAAACATGGGCGGCACCTGGGGATTGTCCACCTGTTTTTCCGTGATGTGGGCTCTTGCACTGCCTGCATTTGCCGAAATATAGAGCTTTTTAGCTCCTTGCCTGGTCCTTAGTGCAATGACGATCTCCTCACGGGAGGGCTGGTGGATCCTGTCCACACGGCCGCCGATCAGCGGCTCAAGCTCTTTTTTCACTGCGTAGAGAAATGCTCCGTCCAGAGCCATACAATCAATCCTTTGCTAAAAATTAGTCATTATACATGGTCAAATATTGCGGTATGTCAGCAGCTCAAAATCTGTAGTGACCCTCAATTCCGTCAACTGCCGTAGTCGTTCCTGCTCTGCCGCTCCTGTCTTATAATAGTAGGGAGTCATGGTGAACAGACTCCAGATCTCCTGCTGAGTGCTGAGAAAGATCTCGTTGGTGATCCTTTCACTTCCTAAGAATTCAAAGCCTTCCAGCTCATAGGGCTTCACTTCGTTTTTGTAGGGAATGTCATAAATGGCGGTTTTTAGCTCCCACAGATGCTCTGCGGAAGGAATCGCCATGATCATGACACCGCCGGGCTTTAGAACTCTCCGAAATTCATCTCCGCAATAGGGTGCAAAAAGAGTCACCAAAATATCACAGCTAGAGCTGATCACAGGAAGGTGGAAAACACTTCCCGCCGCAAAAGCTGCTCCGCATTTGCGCTTGGCCGCAAAGTCCACCGCAGTCTTCGAGATATCGATCCCAGTTACGTCCACCGCAATTTTTGAACGGTCAATAATTGCCGAAGTGTAGTAGCCCTCTCCGCAGCCTGCATCCAGAATCACACAGCCCTCAGAAGAAAACTCCGCCACTTTCCGGCAAAGCGCAGCCCTCAACGGCTCATAATGGCCGGCCTCAAGGAAGTCTCTCCGGGCGCTGACCATCAGCTTGTTGTCGCCATGAACACCGCCGGCGTGGTTAGAAAGCAGCAGGTTAACGTAGCCGCTTCGTGCCGCATCGAAGCTGTGGCGGTTTGGGCAATGGTAGGTTTTTCCCGATATTTCCAGCTTTTCGCCGCACACCGGGCAAGCAAGTATGCTCATGCTCCCACCTCACACATAGCGGCAGGGGTCAATCGAACGCTCTGCGATCTCCACATCGAGCTGCGGGAATTTCTCCTCGATAACACGCCGCAGCTCCCACAAAACAGGGTTTTCTGTGTGGAAATGGCCGCAGTCTATCAGCGCGATATGGCTGTTATTCGCATCGATCCACACATCATGCTTCACGTCGCCGGTGATCATTGCGTCGCAGCCCTTATCTATCGCAAGCTCCAGCATCGAGCCGCCTGAGCCCGAGCAGAAGGCTATTCTCGATACGCACCTCATGCAGCTCCTTGCAAGTCTCACATACTCGCAGCCAAAGATATCTCTTACAGCCTCAGCGAGCTTTTCGGGGAGGATCTTTTCCTTCAGCGTGACTATCCAGCCGAGATTATTTCCTCCGCCAAGCTCCTCAAACGGCATCGGATCGCCGTCAAGCTCAAAGCGCTCTGATAGTTTTTTCAGAATAACTCCGTTCGTTCCGCCTGGTGCGATATCTACATTGGTGTGCATACATAGCGCTGCAATATCGCTGTAGATAAGTCTGTAAACGGGGTCATGCCTGCTTATTCTTCTGCGAGGCTCGAATATGACAGGGTGATGCGAAATAATGAGGTCACTGCCCTTCCCCTCCGCTTCAGACACCGCCTGAAGCGATATATCAAGGCTGAGCAGTACCCGGCAGCAGGTCATCGTCGTGTTCTCCACCAGCAGGCCGGAGTTGTCCCATTTTTCCTGCAAGGCGAAGGGATAGAGTGAATCGAGGAAGTCGTATAGCTCCTGTATGGCGATCTCCTCCACGCCGTTTTTCATCTTATAGCTAAGAGCAAAATAGTGCTGAGCTTCCTCATTTTTCCCAGCTTTTTTCAGAGACTCAGCTACTCTGTTCAGTCTTTCAGCCTCACGCTCACGGTACTTCTGAGCCGTCTCATCGGTGTCATCAAAGAAGCCGTAAAGTGCCTCAAACTCCGTAAGATAGCGGAATTCCGGGTCGTACTCAGCGCACATCACCACATAGATCTTGTCACCGACCTCCACCGCCTTCTCCTCAGTTATACTGAGCTGGTAACGGTAGAGCATCTTCCGCAGATGCTCCGGCTTGGTCATGGGCTGCAAGATCCACCGCACATTTTCCTGATCATAGCGGTCTACCGGCAAGGCGCCGATTATTTCAGCAATGGTCTCGCCGCCCATTCCGGCTATGACGATGTCGGTCACGCCCTCCAGCGGAACATTTTCCAGGCCGTCCGACAGGATCAGCTCTACCTTGTCAGAGATCCCGGCAGCCTCAACAGTCCTCCTAGCGGACTCCAAGGGCCCCTCCTTGATGTCGGAGGCGATCACACGCTGGCACCTTCCGCTTTTTACGAGCTGGGCAGCCAAATGAGCGTGATCAGTTCCCACATCAACGGCAACGCCTCTTCCGCTGACCATCTGTTCAATAGTTTTCAGTCTTTCATCAAGCATTTTGTACTCCGTTCTCAGGCATCAGGCCTGACAAAAATACAGGCGCACTGCATTAGCAGCACGCCGCATTTCCCGATTTTAAGCCTTCTGAGCGAAGTGCTCGTTGAGCTTCTTCACGAGGGCGTCAGGATCTGTACCGTGAACGGCGCAGGCCTCCTCGATCGACTCGCCTCTTGAAGCAGGGCAGCCCAGGCAGTGCATTCCGATCTCGAGGAAGTAAGGAGCCACCTCAAAATCAGCATCGAGAATATCACCGATGATAGTTTCCTTTGTGATCTGCATTTCAAATCATCCTTTCATATTTAATTATTTTACTGTCTAGTAATAAAATGTCTATATAACCCAATGGCACAGCCGTAGCTGTGCCATGCGGATATACAATTGATCAAGCCTCAGAATTGAGCTTTGCGAAACACTCGCTGCAATAAACAGGTCTGCCGTCCTTGGGCTCGAAAGGCACCTTAGCCTCACCGCCGCAGTTAGCGCAAACGCCTGTGTACATTACTCTCTCAGCACGGCCAGCGTTCTTTCTTGCGTCACGGCAGCTCTTGCATCTCTGGGGCTCATGCTCAAAACCTTTTTCAGCATAAAACTCCTGCTCACCCGCTGTGAAAACGAACTCGTTTCCACAATCCTTGCAGATCAATGTCTTGTCTTCGTACATTTTCCTATACCTCGCTTAAAATATTTGGACCACGGCCGGACTTTCACCGGCACCTTTGCTATAAACAACGCTCTTGAGTTAAGCTACCCGGTCACATATTCAGCTTCTGCTCTCGAAGGAGCTTCTTTATCTTGCGCCTTGAGCGCTGCATTGCGTTATCCACCGATTTTTCGGTGATCCCCAGCTTTTGGGCAACAGCTTTGTAGCTCATTCCGCCGACGCAAAGATCGAAGACTCTCAGCTCAGAGGCTGAAAGCACAGAGCAGATACTGCTCCATAATTCTGAAAAAAACTCTTTACTCAGATAAATGCTCTCGGGTGTTTCTTCGGCCGACAACTCTCCGGCAGCTTCTTCGTCGAAACTTTCGTGCTTATCTGCATTCCGTTTCAGCCTGACCTTGCAGGACTTCATACGGTTGACAACACAGATCTCAGCGAAGGTAGCGAATTTGGCTCCCCGGGAAGGGTCGTAAGAGCTGATGGCCTTCATCAGGGCGATAAGCCCTTCAGAGCGCAGGTCATCGCAGTCTGAAGCTGAATCCGCAAGGATCTCTGATTTGATCATAACGAGCTTAGCATAGCGCTGCATAAGGCTATCCATAGCCGTTCTGTCGGTCTTAGCCAGAGCGCAGAGCTCCTCATCAGTAAGGCCATCTGATCCTTTTTTATTCTGATCCATATCAAGCAAGATATCCACCAACATTCAGAAACTGTTGTAAATCTATAAAGAGTGAATTTTACCTGACGCCCCGGAGATCTCCGGAGCGCCAGAGTAACATCGTTTTTACTGGTCTGTATCCTTAGCAGCCTCAGCCTCAGCAGCCTTCAGCAGCTCGGACATATCGAAGTTGAATCCAGCAGACTTCTTAGGCTTGTTCTCCTGAGCGGGAGCCTGAGCCGGTGCGGGATTCTGGGCGGGCTTTGCATAAGAGCCAGCGCCGGGATTGCTGTTGTTAGCAGGGGTATTTCCCTTATTATAACCGCCTGAGCCCAGTGCAGCGAAAGGATCGCCGTTGTTGTCGGGCTTCTTAGCGCCGATGTCATCGAGAGTTGCAGAAGGAGCCTTTGCAGCCTCAAAGCCAGCCTGAGGAGCAGCAGCCTTCTTAACGTCGCCGTCGTCGATGCCAACAGCCAGTCTAGCCTCACCGATAAGGCTCTGAGCCTCGCCCATGCGGTCAGTAGCCTGAGCAGTGAGCTTGTTCATAGCAGCGGTGATATCGCCAAATCTAGCGTTTACGCTGTCAATCTCGTTAATGAGCATCTTGCGGACTGTAGCAGACATCTCGTTGATCTTGTCAGCCTTCTTATTGGCGTCGTCAACGGTAGTCTTAGCCTGGGCATTAGCCTCATTTATAGCAGCCTGAGCGGCTGTATTAGCGTTATTGATGGTCTTCTCAGCAGTAGCATTAGCCTCGTTGAGGATCTGCTCAGCCTTCTCGCTGGCCTCTCTGGTGGTCTTCTGAGCCTCCTGCTCGGCCTGGATCTTGAGCTGTGTAACAGTCTTCTGAGCCTCAGCGAAGAGTGTGCCCATCTGAGCGGCAGGATTAGCGGCAGTCTCCTTGAGCTGAATAATCTCAGCATTGAGCTTGTCGATCTCATCATCCTTCTTAGCAGCAGCGGAAGCGGCCTCCTTGGTCAGCTCCTCGATCTTGCTGTCCTTAGAATTGAGCTGAGCTGTAACGTCAGCGACCTCCTTAGACTTAGCCTGGAGCTCGCCTGTGATCTTAGCGATCTCCTCCTTAGCCTTCTGGAGCTCTGCATCAGCGGCAGCATTTCCAGCAGGAGCAGCGGAGGCGTTATTAGCCTTCTGCTCAGCAGCCTTGAGCTGATTTCTCAGGCTGTCGATCTCCTTCTTAGCAGCCTCAAGAGCCTGAGCAGCCTGGGCATTAGCCTGTGCGTTGCCCTGAGCGGGAGCTGCGGCAGCCTTCTGCTCGGCAGCCTTGAGCTGATTTCTGAGATTTTCGATCTCCTTCTTAGCAGCCTCAAGAGCCTGAGCGGTCTGAGCGTTGATCTGAGCAGCATTGCCCTGAGCAGGAGCAGCACCGCCAGCCTTCAGCTGAGCGATGACCTTCTGGTCAGCCTCGATCTGCTTTTTCAGATCCTCGTTCTCCTTCTTGGCATTTCTGAGGGCATTATTGGAAGCGTTCAGTTTTTCCTGAAGGCTATCCACCTGATTTCTGTACTTGATAAGTTCCTGAGGGTCCGCAGGGCCGGTCTCACGAGCCTCCTTCAGCTCATTCTGAAGAGTATCGATCTTGGAATTGAGTTCATCGAGGTATGTAAGAACATCCTCCTTAACAAATCCACCGCCGATCTTCGTGGTTCTTAAAACGGTTGGTTCGTCCATAGTACACTCCATTTCCCCGCAAGCAACTGCGGAACAATTTACTGAAAGCCTTTTTACAGGCCTTAAATAAATTATAACATATTTATTTCTCTAATTCAACTATTATAATGTAGAATTTTTATGGTGATTTTAGTGCATATTACAACAAAAATCTTCGCCTAATATACAAAACGTAATATTTACAGTAAACGGAGTTAACAAAAGAGCGGCTTTCCAAACCGGAAAACCGCTCTGAAGGTACCGAAATAATTAGTTGCCAAGCATCTTGAAGATATCGTCAAGATCATAGTCCTGACTTGTAGAGGGCTTAGCAGCATTGTTATCACCAAGTCCAAGGCCGTCGATGAGGGGATTATCGATCTGGATAACATCCTCCTCGCTCTCATTGCCAACACCGAACTCATCGGACTCGTCATCAAGAGGAGCTCCATCCTCGAAGCCGGCAGCGATAACTGTGATAGTCATCTCGTCCTGCATATCCTCCTTGAAAGCTGTACCGAAGATGAACTCAACGCCGTCAGCAGCAGTATCTGTGATCATCTTTGTAGCTGCATCAACATCAGAGGAGAGGATATCCTCGCTCATAGCGATATTGATAAGGAGTCGCTTAGCGCCGGAGATAGAAGTCTCAAGCAGCGGGCTGGAAATAACAGCACTTGCAGCTTCCTTTGCCTTGTCCTTGCCTGAGCCGTGGCCGATAGCCATGTGAGCGTAGCCTGCGCCCTTCATGATAGTAGAAACGTCTGCGAAGTCAAGATTTATGTAGCCTTCCTCAACGATGAGGTCGGAAATGCTCTTCACACCGGTCTTGAGGACATCATCTGAAAGAGCGAATGACTGCTTCATTGTGAGCTGCTGCTTTCCATCGAGGAGCTTCTCGTTAGGAATAACGATAAGAGAATCAACGTACTTTCTCAGCTCAGCGATACCTTTTTCAGCCTGAGCCATTTTCTGCTCTCTCTCAAAGAGGAAGGGCTTAGTAACGACTGCGACTGTGAGAATATCCATTTCCTTAGCGATCTTAGCAACTACAGGAGCAGCTCCTGTACCTGTACCGCCGCCCATTCCAGCGGTGATGAAGATCATATCAGCGCCCTTGAGGTGAGCCTCGATCTCATCTCTGTTCTCCTCAGCACTGCGCTGACCGATCTCAGGCTTATTGCCTGCGCCTCTGCCCTTAGTGAGCTTAGCGCCGATCGGGATCCTTGTAGTAGCCTTTGACTTATTGAGAGCCTTAGCGTCAGTGTTGATAGCGATATATTCGATGTTATTAACGCCGGACTCGACCATGCAGTTCACAGCGTTTCCGCCGCCGCCGCCTACGCCAATGACCTTTATATTAACATCGGGTTCCATAGCTTCCTCGTAATTGAAATCTGACATCTTAAAAACTCCTCCTATTATTATTTATCCTCGATTTATTTCTATAGGATCGATATCATGCTATAAATACACATACAATTATATCAAAATTTTTCAGTTTTTGCAATAGCTCACAAAATTTTTTTGAAATTCTGCAAATCTGACAATTCCGGGACGGTTTTACACAGCATTTTGTACATATTACTTACTGATCATAGTATATCTGGTCGTCGCCGTAGTCGATATTATCGCCGCCGAAACCGTTATCATCAGGGACCACAATATCATCGTAGTCGTTTATGCCGTCGCCGTCATTGTCAGCCCAGGGAGTTTCGCTGTCGTCGTATATTCCCCAGCCGTCATCGCCCTCGGCAGGCTCGACGTAGCCGCTGCCGTCATCGTAGCCGCCGTAATCAACATAGGGCGGATCAGTTTCGGGCTCTGTGGGGAAGATAAGGTTGCCGTCTGAGTCCGTGGGGGGCTCAGTGGGAAGAACGATACCGGGGATACTTGCCGGATCATCGGTGGTTCTGAAGCTGCACTGGTTGGATCCGATCATAGTCAGATAGCCCTGCTTGCCCTTGACGCTCTCGTCGTTCATGACATTCTCGGCAAGCTCCAGCTTATACTCAACGTCGGTCCAGTTGCCCATACGGAAGATCATTCCGCTTTCGTAAGTTACGATTATATCAGAGGGATTAGACAGCTCGATCGCAGAGATACCGTCGTTTACGTCACTTTTCTCGTAACGGCTGACCAGCTGCTCGAAGACCTGGCCCTTCTGCTCGTCAAGAGAGGTGAGCACCTTTCCGGGAGTCATCTCGTCCGGCTCAAAGCCATAGATTATCGGTATGCCCTTGGTGTAGAAATTGTTGTCCGCCAAGATCTTGCCCTTCCTGCTGACCAGGAGAACGCCCTTGTCGTATCGGACATTGAAGGCCGGCACGCAGCGAGTCACCTTGATCCTGAGAGTTGAGGGGAAGTCCCTGTGGACATCGGCAGTCTCAACATACAGCAGCTTATCAAGGATCTGCTGCTCGCTTTTGTCCGTATCTATGCGGAAAAGGTTATCTTCCACCCTTATGCCTGAGGCCTCTACGATCTCCATATAGGTATAGGTCTCGGACTCGCCGGAAATAACGATCTCGTTTATATTAAAAAGGAAAGTGAAGCACAATGTTGCTCCGGCAGTAAGTGCAAGAATGAACACGATAAATGCGTACCACGTCATCTTGCGCTTGCGGCGGCGCATACGCTTGCCGCTGTTCTGCCGTTCGATATTGGTTTTCTCAACGTCGTTCATATTTTCTCCAAACGCCGCAGCTCACACCCTGCGAATATCTCCGCCAAGGCTCGCTGCCGCCTCCTCAATTTTTTCGTATCCTCGGTCGATGTGGTGCAGGCCGGTGATCACCGTTTCGCCCTGTGCAGAAAGAGCCGCAGCCACCATAGCTGCACCGCCCCTCAGGTCGGTCGCCTCCACCTCAGCACCATGCAGGGAGCGCACTCCCCGAACAACAGCCACCTTTCCCAGCACCTGGATGTCCCTGCCCATTTTGTTCAGGGCATCGGTATGGCGATAGCGGCAGTCGAAGATGTTCTCCTCGAAAACGCTGGTGCCGTCGGCAGTACACAGCGCCGCCATGAGCACAGCCTGTGCGTCTGTGGGAAATCCCGGATGAGGCATGGTCCTTATCCGCTCCCGGACGCATTTTAGCCGTCCGCCGCTGCGCAGGTAAATGCTGCTGTCCTTTGCATAAATGCTGCACCCGGTCTGTTCGAGCACCGAAAGGAAGGGCTCCATTTCCGGGACGCAGGCATTGTTAAGTATGAGCTCTCCTCCGGCAGCCGCCGTCATGGAGAGGTATGTCGCACCGGCTATCCTGTCCGGCATGACGGTGTGATCGCAGCCGTGGAGCTGCTTTGTTCCGCTGATAACGATCCTGCTGCCGCCGTCCCCCTTGATCTGAGCTCCGCAGGCTCTCAGGAAGGAGCACAGGTCGCAGATCTCAGGCTCACGGGCAGCGTTGTTCAGCACAGTCTCGCCCTCAGCGCAGGCTCCGCAGAGGATAACGTTCTCCGTAGCGCCCACTGACGGGAATGGAAGGCTGATCTTCGCCCCGTGGAGGTGCTCGGCCTTGCAGACTATCTGTCCGCCGGCGTCGCTTACCGAAACTCCCATTTTCCGCAGAGCTGCCAGGTGCATATCGATCGGCCGGGGACCCAGCTCGCAGCCGCCGGGGACGCTAACTATACACTCCCCCATTCGGCCGATAATGGCTCCCATGAACATGATCGACGAACGCATCTGCCGCATAAGGCTCTCCGGGATCTCAGTTGCATTTATCCCAGAGGGGTCTGCGGTAACGGTGTTTCCGGAGAAGCTGCACCTGCACCCAAGGCAGTTGAGGATCCGTGCTGCCGAATATACATCGGTCAGCCGAGGGCAGTTCCTCAGTACACACTCCCCTTTGCAAAGAACGCAGGCCGCCATGATCGGCAGGGCGCTGTTTTTGCTGCCCTGGAGCTTCAGCTCGCCATGGAGCCGCCTGCCTCCGTTGATTATAAGTTTCTGCATCAAACCACCCCACAGCTTTTTGTGTATACTATGCCGGGGAGGGGTTTTTGGTGAATTTTACTTTTTGCCCTTGGCGATCAGCTTATCGATGACCGCTAAGATCCTCTCGTTTGTGTCGGAGAGGTGGAGAGCTCCGGCAGCCTCGCCCATGGAGGCCACTTTTGCCGGGTCAGAGCTGAGCTTCTCGATCTCGCTGATGATGCGCTCGTTGGAGGCGTCCTTCTGCTCGATAACGATAGCAGCTCCTGCCTTGCCCAGCACCATAGCGTTGTGGTACTGGTGATTTCCCGCAACTATAGGCGACGGGATCAGAATGGAGGCCTTGCCTGCTGCCTCAAGCTCAGCTAGAGTAGAGGCTCCGCTTCGGCAGACCACAAGATCAGCCGCCGCAAGACAAACGTCCATGTCATTTATGTACTCAGTTATCCTGAGCCTGTCGTTTTTGAGAGGTATGCCTGCCTCCTTCATTGCCTGAGGGAAGCTGTCCTTGCCCATTCCGCCGTAGCCGTGGATATGGTTGATCTTCAGGCCCTTGCCGACGTGCCACTTTATGGCCTCGGTCATGGTGGAATTGATACAGCCGGCTCCCAGGCTTCCGCCGAAGGAAAGGATCGTGAAGCTGTCGTCGAAGCCCAGCTTCGCTCTTGCCTGAGACTTGCTCAGCTTCTCGGAGATAGTGCTCCTGACAGGAAGTCCGGTAACGCTGTACTCGAACTTATCCTTGTCCATGAAGTTCAGAGCCTCCTTGACGGTGAGCATAACGTAGTCAACTTCCTTGGCCAACAGCTTGTTGGTCACTCCCGGATAGGCGTTCTGCTCATGGATAGCTGAGGGAATGCCCATTCGTGCGGCCTTTCTGATAACGGGACCGGCAGCATAGCCGCCTGTTCCGATAGCGATGTCAGGCTTAAAACCGGCCACAATCTCCTTGGCACGCTTGCCTGATGTGGCAAGATATGTCACCGCCTTGATATTTCTTCCGATATTTTCAAGGGAAAGGCTCCTCTGGAAGCCGGCCACCTTGATCGTCTCAAGCCTGAAGCCGGCCTGAGGCACAAGTCTGGCCTCCATTCCCTTGGGAGTGCCTGCAAAGAGGAACTCCGCATCGGGATATTTCGATTTGATGATGTCTGCGATAGCAAGACCGGGATTGATGTGTCCGCCGGTGCCTCCGCAGGCGATCAGAACTCTCAAACTCATTTCGCAATGCTCCTTTTATGCGTTCTGGGGCTCATCTAAGCCCTCCTCAGGCTCCGGACGGCGTTTGGTCTTGGCCTTTGGCTTGTTGTCCTCGTCCTCCTCCGGGTAATACCGCTGCTGGGAGATGTTGAGCATGATGCCCATTTCCACAAGCTGCATGATCAGAGCCGTTCCTCCGTAGCTGAAGAATGGCAGGCTGATACCGGTATTTGGGATAAGGTTGCTGACAACGGCCAGGTTGAGGACCGTCTGTATGCCGATCTGTGTGGTGATGCCAACTGCGATGAGCATCCCAAAGCGGTCCTTGCAGCGCACAGCAATGGAGAAGCCCTCAATAATCAGCAGCAGGAATACTATTATTATGGCCAGAGCTCCCACGAAGCCCAGCTCCTCACAGACGATAGGGAAAACGAAGTCGTTCTTAGTCTCGGGAAGATAGAGGTACTTCTGGCGGGAATTTCCCAGTCCTAAGCCAAAAAGTCCGCCCGATCCGATAGCGATGATCGAGTTGGCGGTCTGCCATGTGTCGCCGAGAACATCAGCAAAGGGATCCTTCCAAGATCTCATTCTGACCTGAACGTAGCTTCCCGGGATACTCGCCTGCCAGGAAACATAGGCGATAGCAGCGCCTATAGCGACGGCTCCCAGAGCCAGGAAGTGCTTTTTGTTGACTCCTCCGCAGAGGATCAGCGCAACAGCGATCGCTGAGATCAGCATGATACCTGAGATGTGCTTCTCCAGTGCGATGAGCACAACGTAAACTCCCAGAAGAAGGGCGTATTTCACGATACCTGTCATGAAGGTGTTCATCTTCTTGCCGTCACGCTCCATGCTGTAGGCGAAGAAAATTATCAGCGCCAGCTTTGCCAGCTCTGAGGGCTGCAAATTCACAGGACCGATCGTGATCCAGCGCTTAGCTCCCATGGTACCGCCCTCGTCGTTACCGATAGCCAGCACCACGATCAGCAGTATGGCCACCAGGAAGTAGAAGAGTCCGGCGATATTGAAATTATTGAGCAGCGGCAGCCTGATCTTCTTGAAATTGTGGTAGTCCATTTTCATGAAGAAGATCATTCCCACGAAGCCTACGATAGCGTGCTTAGCCTGATTTTTTGCGTAAAACAGACCGTCGCCGTGCTCGCTGTAGGCCCATGCGTAGCTGGCGGAGGCCATCATGACCAGTCCCACCACCAGCAGTATCATAACGTATGCGAAGAAGGAAAGGCTTATGTCGCTGGTCTTGCTGTCGCCCAGATAGGCACGAAACAGACCCACAGTGTCCTTCTTACGTTTCTTTTTTGCAGCAGAAGTTGCCATAAAGCCTCCTAAATTGCTCTGCATCCAAACAGCAGGCAGGTGATCATTTGTATGTCAGCAAAGTGATTATTCCCAGAATACCGAAGATGATACCGGTCAGTGAGAAGGTTATCACGATCTTGTACTCGCTGAAGCCGCTCATCTCGAAGTGGTGGTGGATAGGCGTCATCTTGAAAATTCGCCTGCCCTCGCCGTATTTTTTCTTGGTGTACTTGAAATACAGCACCTGCATGACCACTGAAAGTGCCTCCAGGATATAGACCATAGCCACTAAAACAAGCAGCAGGTGCTTGTGGAGGACCAGTCCCACGCCGGTAACTGCGGCGCCAAGGAACATGGATCCTGTGTCGCCCATGAAGCACTTGGCAGGATTTAAGTTCCACAGAAGGAAGCCCAGACAGCCTCCAGCCAGTGCCATGGTGAAGAATGTGATCTCGTCCGCACGGATTATTGAGGCAGCTACTGTGAACACCAGCATAGCTGCGAAGGTCACAGATCCGCAAAGGCCGTCAACGCCATCGGTGAGATTTACTGCATTTGTCAGGTAAATGATAACGGGAATGAGAATGATGTAGTAGAACACTCCCAGAGAAGGAGTCACCCAGAAGCCGAAGTCAAGCCTTGTGGAGGAGTCCCCTGCCTTTGAGAGAAGGTAGAGGAAGCCAAGCGAGAAGACCACCTGAAGAACGATCTTCTGCATAACGCTAAGTCCGTCGTTGTGCTTTTTGGTGACCTTGATGAAGTCATCAATGAAGCCGATAAGTCCGAACAGCGCTGCGAACACGATGACTCCCAGCAGTCTGTAGAATGCGTGGTGTGTGGCGGTGTCCGTAACGTCCGGAGAGGTCTTCAGCCGCCAGATCCAATAGCCGGCGATCGCAGTTATCACAGATGAGATGATGAACATGAAGCCGCCCATTGTGGGAGTTCCCTGTTTCTTGGCGTGCCACTGAGGGCCGTCCTCGGTCTTGATTGGCTGGCCGAACTTCAGTCTGTGCAGGAATGGCACCAGCACGATGCCGGAAACTCCTGCGATAGCAAAGGACAGAAGTGCCGTCAGCAGATTAACGATCCATAAAGTCATTTATTCTCACAACTCCCGTAGTTTTTGAAATTGCCGCTCATTAGAGCAGCTTGAGCCCCTCTGCAACGACCTCACGCTCGTCGAAGTGGATATGCTCATTGCCTGCAAGGATCTGATAATCCTCATGGCCCTTGCCTGCAAGAACTATTATATCATCTTTTTCAGCGATTTTCAAGGCATGATAGATAGCTTCACGCCGGTCTGTGACCACATCATAGGGAACATCTGTCCCTTCAAGGCCAACAAGGATGTCCTTGATGATCAGCTCAGGGTCCTCATTTCGGGGATTATCCGAGGTAACGATCAGTCTGTGGGCGTACTTTGCCGCAGCCTGAGCCATTTTCGGGCGCTTAGCAGCGTCACGGTTGCCTCCGCAGCCGAAGAGACAGATAAGTCTTCCGGCGGTGTATTCCCGCACGCTCCTGAGAACGTTCTCGATAGCATCGGGAGTGTGTGCGTAATCGCAGATAACCGTGAAGTCACGTCCTGTGGGGATCACCTCACACCTGCCCTTAACGCCGTTGTAGTTCTCGATAGCGCCAAGTATAGCCTCGAAGGACAGGCCTTCTCTCAGGCAGACTGCGATAGCAGCAGTCAGATTTGACACATTGAACAGTCCCGGGATCCTGGTCTTCACCAGGTGGGACTTGCCTCCGGAGCAGAACCAGAAGCTGCTGCCAGTGGACTTTATCTTGATGCCGTCTGCGTAGAAGTCAGCGTTCTGCTTGATGCTGAAGGACTTCTTCTCGCAGCTCACCTCGCCGAAGAGGCGGCTGCCGTAGTCGTCGTCGATGTTGATGATAGCCGTATCGCAGATGTCGAAGAGCATCTTCTTGGCCTGATAGTAGTCCTCCATGTCCTTATGGTAGTCCAGGTGATCCTGAGTCAGGTTGGTGAACACCGCTGTCCGAAACCATGAAGCGCCGATCCTGTTCTGCACCAGTCCAAAGGAGCTCACCTCCATAACAACATACTCGCAGCCTGCCTTCACCATTTTGTCCAGCAGAGCCATGAAGTCGTAGGTCATGGGAGTGGTGTTGTCTGTGTGGAGGACCTGATCCCCGATCTCGTTTTGGATAGTTCCCACAAGTCCGGTCTTATGGCCGGTGGTCATGAGGATATGCTTGATAACGCTGGTAGTGGTGGTCTTTCCATTCGTGCCGGTAACTCCCAGCATTTTCAGCTTGCGCTCAGGGTGGTCAAACCAAGCCGAGCAGAGCTTTCCGTAGAAAAAACGTGTGTTGTCCACGATGATCTGCTTCTCGCCCAGACCAAGGTCACGCTGGCACACAACTGCCGCAGCGCCCTTCTCCAGCATTTCAGCAGCGGCATCGTGGCCGTCGAAGCTGTTTCCCTTGATGCAGACGAAAAGGCTTCCCTTCTGCACCTTTCTTGTGTCGTCAGTAATGGAGGTTATCTCTGTCTCGCCGATTGAAGTAACGGCGCCGTTTTCAAGAAGATCTGATAGTCTCATGTTGTTCCTCCTTATTTAGCTTAATCCTGGTTTGAATTTACGATGAATTCAAGCTCGATAGTGGTACCCTTCGCCACCTTTGATCCCGGAGGTATGGACTGTGAATTTACCACAGCGTCCTCACGGGTGACAGAGGCTCCCCTTGCAACGTAGTTCAGCTCGCTGTAAACGATAGACTCGTTAGCATAGGTCGCAGAAAGTCCCACAAGGTCGGGCACCTCTCTCAGATAGTCGTCAGAGGAAGCGTAGTCAGCCTCGGTAAACAGCCAAACTGTTCCGTCCTTGGACATACTTGAGCCTGTCAGCGGAGACTGAGCGATGATATTCGGTCCCTCGCCTACGATGTTGTACTTTACGCCAAGGCCGTCAAGAGTTGCCTTTGCGTCGTTGATAGAGCCCTGGAGCAGCGGCACCTTAACGTCAAGGTTTGCAAGCTCCTCGTCGGAATACTCCGGATTTATGCCCATATAGGGCAGAACATCGGTAAGGATGTCTCTTGCGGTAGGAACAGCCACCTTGCTTCCGTAATAGCCGATATTCTTGTTAGGCATATCAGCCATTACCAGCAGGATGATCTGGGGGTCGTCAGCAGGGGCGAAGCAAACGTAGGAAGCTGCATACTCCTGAGCGTCGGCGTCCTCCTCCTGGTCCTTTTCCATGATAAGACCCTGAGCGGTGATTGACAGACGCTGTGAAGTACCGGACTTTCCTCCGATAGAATAGCCCTTTATGGTAACGTTTCCGCCGCCGTTTCCGCTTACGACCTTCTCAAGAGCGTCCCTCATCTTAGCTGAGGTCTCCTCAGAGACCACCTGACGCTTGACGGTGCGCTCGTTTTTGAGGACAACATTTCCGTCCTCGTCAACAATTTTGTCAACTACATATGGCTGGAGCAGATAGCCGCCGTTTATAGCGGCACAGTAGGAATTGATCATTTCGATAGGCGTTATAGTTTCGCCCTGTCCGAAAGCACTTACTGCCAGGTCAACGTTGGTCATCTCGTCGGCAGTATACTCGATACCTGCGCTCTCCGCAGGAAGGTCGATGCCGGTGCGCTCTCTAAGGCCGAATGCGTCGAAGTAATAGCAGAACTTCTCAACGCCCAATCTGCGGCCGATCTCGATGAAGGCCGGGTTGCAGGAATTTGTAAGAGCCTGCTGGAAGGTCTGTGCGCCGTGTCCGCCGGTATCGTGGCACTTGATAGGAGCCAGAGCGCCGGGGAGCTCCACCTGTCCATAGCAGACGAAGCTGTCATGATCTAAGTCGATGAGGTTTTCCTCGATAGCAGAAGCGCTGGTAACTACCTTGAAAACCGATCCGGGCTCATAGACCTCGGTGATGCACTTGTTCTTCCACTGGAGCTCTCTTGCCTCAGCCTTAGCTTCGTCAAGAGCCTCAGTGCTGGTCCCAGGTGTCGCCTGGAGCTCGCTGAGCTGCTGTAGCAGCACCGGGTCGGCTATGGTATACGGGTCGTTCAGGTCGAAGCTGGGGCAGGTAGCCATTCCGTAGATAGCTCCGGTCTTAGCGTCCATAAGTATCGAGCAGGCACGGTTTTTCACCTCAAAGGTGGTGACCATCTCCTGCAAGTATTTCTCCAGAATGTACTGGATATTCATGTCGATAGTCAGGTAAACGTCATTGCCGTTCTTAGCAGGGTAGGTCTTTGAGTAACGATACGGCAGCTCATTTCCGTGAGAGTCGGTAGCCGAGATCGTTCTGCCGTCAGTTCCTGCTAGGTAATCGTCATAATAGGCCTCGATACCGTAAGCGCCGTAGCCGTCACCTGCTGTGAAGCCGATGACTGAGGCAGCCAGGTCGTCCTGTGGGTAATAGCGCTTGGTGTCCTCCTCCACGTTAAGGCAGGTCAGACCGTACTGGCTGAAAAATCCCAGCAGCTCGTCGGAAACAGGCTTCTCCACCTGATCCTGGAGCACGCTGTACTGGCTGTTCTCCTCCATAGCGGCTGAGACCTTCTCCGGCTTGATATTCAGCCGTGAGGCAAGGAGCTGCACGGCCTCCTCACGGAAAGCGGCAGCGGACTCCGGCAGCTGATCCTGCTCAACGCCGTTCTCGTCATAAACAGGCTCATAAGCACCTGTTCGCTTATCCTCATTGCGCTTGTCGATACGCTTCTGGAGTGTCTCCATGTCCTCTCTGAAGCGCTGGGGGTCCAGAAAGACCTTATATACAGAGGCGCTCTTTGCAAGGGCAGTTCCCTTAGCGTCGTAGATAGAGCCTCTATGAGCAGAAATGGTTATGGACCCGAAATGCTGGGCGTTGGCCATTTCCTGATATTTTCTGTTGTTAAGCACAGAGATGTTGAAGAAGTTTGCCGTGACTGCGGCAAAAAGCAGTGAAAAAGAGGCGGTCATAACGGCCTTAGTCCTGAATTTCATTGCCTTTGAAGGGGTATTGTTAGCCAAGGCACTCATCCTTTCTCATACTCTCCCCGAAGGCATCGCCATTCCCGGCCGGGGAGGACCGGGAGGCTTGTTGTTCCAGAAATAAAGAAGGCGGGTAACTTTTCGCCCCGCCTATGAACATCTTCTTTTTTTATGTGATGTCCTTTCCTTTGATACGACGTAGGTCCGATCGCTGCTCAAAGCGTGGTGAGACCGCCCTGCCCCGGCCCGTTTCAACGCTCACAGGCCGGGGAGGATGATCCCGGTATTCCGAATCACCCGTTGTATCTCCGTGTTCTACTATCACTACGGCTGTTTATTTTTATCGCCGTTAGTATTTGAAAATAATACAGGCAGGTCCTTTTATTATATTTATATTGGCACTACCCTCTGAAATATTCCACGCAGCTGTCGATGAAGCCCTTGATCTTTGAGACAAGGCCTTTATCCTGCTGGGGGATACTTACAACGTCATCGGTCTGGATGCGGATATATTTTATCTGCGAGCTGTCTATTTTTTGCATACCAAGCTCATTTTCCGCATATTCCTCGACGTTTTTAGCAGACATTCTGCTTTCGAGCTCTGACTGAAGGCGAACATTCTCTGCCTCCACCAGCTCAAGCTGATTATTCAGCTCCGCCACCTGATTATAGACAGTATTTCTTCTGTCGAAGGTGTAGATAACGGTGCCAAGCAGCGCCGCCGCAATAACAGATATCAGGATTATAGAGAACAACGAGCCGCTTTTAGCGCCGTTTTGCTTAACGCTGATATTATCCTGCCGGCTCTTTTCAGAGCCCTTCTCGTCTTCGTCCTGGTTTTCAGGTACGTCGTCGTACTCGTCACTGTAGCGTGTGCTGCGATAATAGTTAACAGAGTTCGGCTCAGGCATGATCACTGCTCGCTCCTTTCTATTATTCTCAGTTTAGCACTCCTGCTTCTGTTGTTGCTGTCAAGCTCCTGCTGATCAGCTTCGATAGGTTTTTTGTTCACAAGTTTGCCCTGCGGCTTGCGTCCGCATACACACTGGGGGAAATCCGGCGGACAAATGCAGCCCTTACACCAACCTGCAAATCGCTGTTTAACGATGCGGTCCTCTAATGAGTGGAAGGTGATGACGGCAAGTCTGCCATGAGGTCTAAGGCTTTCAAAGGCGGCATCAAGGCCTGTATCAAGGTGGTCGAACTCCAGATTAACTGCGATGCGCAGGCTCTGAAAGACCTTCTTGCAGGGATTTTTATCCCTTCTGGCCTTTTGTGGAACACTCTCCCTGATAATGTCAGCCAGCTGAGAGGTAGTCTCGATAGGAGCTGTCTCTCTTGCAGCGATGATATTTGCAGCGATCCTGCGGGAGAATTTCTCCTCGCCGTACTCGAACATTATCCTCGCAAGCTGCTCTTCTGAGTAGGTGTTCACGATATCTGCGGCGGTCTGACCCTCCTTGCTCATACGCATATCGAGAGGTGCATCTCCGTGGTAGGAAAAGCCCCTGCTCTCCTCGTCGAGCTGATAGGACGAAACGCCCAGATCCATAAGTATCCCATCGACCTTATCTATGCCAAGCTCATCCAGCACGCTTCTGATCTCGGAGTAATTCCGATGTATAACGGAAGCATTTTTGAAAACCGACAGCCTTTCCGAAGCAGCTTTTATCGCATCGGGGTCACGGTCAAGAGAGATGAGTCTTCCCTTCTCGCCAAGGCGGGAAGCGATGGCGTAGGAATGGCCGCCTGCGCCAGCGGTACAATCAACATAGATACCGTCCGGGCGGATGTCCATACCATTGATGGTCTGGTCAAGTAAGACTGGGATATGCCTAAATTCCATACTACAACTCCTATACTTTTGGCCTTAGCGCAAAACGCCCAGGCGCAGTGATAGGAGGCTTAGAAAACAAAGCCTGCCATAGCAGCCTTGTAAGCCTCCGGATCGATACTCTGAGAATCTACTGTGAGCTTCGCAGGGTTCCAGATCTCGGCCTTGTTGTAGTTACCGATAACAGTTACCTCACCCTCGATGCCGGCATACTCACGAAGCATAGCAGGGATAAAGATACGCCCCTGCTTATCGGGAGACTGCTTTTCAGCACCGGCCAGGATGACTCTTCTGATCTCGCCGCCGATATCGCCGGGTATCTCATAGAGCTTGGCACTGTATTCTTTGAAATCCTCGACAGAGTAAACAGCGATATACTGCTTATCTATCTCGGGGCCTTTGCAGAGGAAGAATTCCGGTCCCAGAACGTCACGAAGCTTATTGGGGAAGCTCATACGGCCTTTTGCATCGATACTTGGATTATAAGTACCACAAAGAGGCTCTCTCATATGCTTCTCCTCGCTTTCCTGCGGCTTTGGTGGAACGGATCACCCTGAAATGGAAAAAATCACATTTCAATGCCTTTTTTTACCTCTATGACTATTATACCCCATAATAGCCTTAACATCAAGCAGTACACTTGACAAAATATTTCAGCAAAACAAAGGCGATTTTTGGCGATTTTGTACAAAAATCTACCTAAACCAGCAGGTCTGCGAAACAAATGTTTCGATTTTTTAGCAATTTTCTTCACCCACGATCACCTTTTGGGGGTAAAACTAGGTAAAGATTACCTTTTTGGCTCCTTTCATCCAAAAACGGAAAATAAGCCTCCGGACAGAGCGTTTTTCCGCAGCTGTCCAAAGACTTATTTTCTTTTGTTCTTATCACTCAGCGCCCGCAGTCTCTTCTTCTGTATCAGCAGGCTGTTCCTCGGATGAGCTCTCCTGAGAGCTTCCGGAGGTATCAGACTCGCCCGTCTCCTGGGCAGTCTCTTCAGCAGGCGCAGCCGGAGCAGGCCTGTAGGTGTAATATACATTGAATTTCGACGTTTTCAGTCCCATTGCCAGCTTGAACTCATATCCTCTAACAATGAGCTGGTCGTCGATGTTGACTAAGGTAACGTAACCGGTCTCCTCGGAATAGTTAGGCTGGATCCATCTTCCGGGGTCGTCGCCCAGCTTAACGTTGTAATTCCTCTCGATCATATTCTTGATCTGTTCATCAGTGAAATATGTGACCGTACCGTAATGCGGATCCAGGGCAGCGTCATAATCGCTGGAAACGCTCCTCAGGTAAGGGATATCTGCCCAGAACACCTCATAGCAGTTAGCTGTGATACCGCCGCTGGAGGCTGTGAACATTGTCAGCGCATAGTCGTCCTCGTAGTACAGTGCCTCGCCTAATACATCCTGGCAAGCGTCGATAACGTTCTGGGGAGGATTTGCCTTGCAGCGCAGATCGCTGCCGTTATTTCCGTTATACTTACAATATGTATAAGCGGCAACTGCCTGAGCCTTGATAGCCTCATAGTTCATGGAGCCGCCCACCTCGTTGAACACGACCTGAGGAAGCATCTCCATAACGCTTCCGGTAACGCCGTTGATAGTGAGCTCCTCATCCTCAGCAAGACCTGTATTCATAAGGTATGTGCCGGGGTAGTAGTGGAACAGGATATCCTGATAGTTCCAGCCGCTGTAATCGGCGTAGAAATTCGCACCGTTCTGGCTCATGCCGACGCCGTGTCCCCAGCCGTAGGTAACGATAGCGAACTCACCGGGCTGAGCGTCGATGTAGGGCTCATTTTCCACATAAGGGATATCCCCGACGTAACCGCCGGTGGTGATCAGCTCAACAGGTGTCGGCTCAACATCAGCCTCGGTCTTTTTCTTCTTTTTCTCCTCCTTAGGCTTGTTCTTGGCCTCAGGGGGAGCCTCATAGCTGATCAGGGAAAGGCTGTCGTCGTAAAGGCTGAGCTCAGCCTTATACCACTCCGGCTCCTCCTCTTTCTCAGCCTCCTCGCCGGGAGCTGTAGTGGGCTGAGTTGTGGCCTCCTCAGTAGAGTCAGCTGTTGCTGCCTCAGTTGAAGGAGCAGTAGTGCTCTCCTCTGCATAAGCGTATCCGGAGGCACCCACCAGCATCATCATTCCTGCCAGCATAGCGGCACTGCGCTTGAAAGTATGTCGTATATCCATTGTAACCATCTCCATTCCGCCCCAAGGGGGCTCAGGGTCAGTTTTCGGCGCTTTCCTCGTTTTTCTCGGACTGCGCCTTTATGTATTCATCGGTATGCTTGACAGAGGAAAGGTCCCCTGCCACCTCGCCGTCTCTCAGTCTTCTGGCGACCACAAGGAAACGTGAGTTGTCCTCGTCGGCATAGCAGGTAGAGAGCGTCAGCAGCTTATCGCCGGGCTGAACGTCGATACCGGTATCTATCATTTGTCTGGAGTGTACCTGCTCTAAATAGCTGTTGAACTCCTCGGGAGTATCCAGCTCCTCCATATCCCAGTAAACGAAATCCGTGTACCAGTTTCCGCTGGTGATAAGGAAGGCGAAGATAACGTAATCGTAATCACGATAGTTTGAACTGAGCTCGATAAAGGGAGCCTGCTCATAGAACTCATAGTCCTGGCGGTATCTTCTCAGTGAGCCGAACATGGTATTGTTCGCCATGTTGTGGCCGTAGATAACGATATTCTCGGACTGATCCTCCTCGATACTGCCGAAATTGTCACGCCAGTCCATGAAGAGGGTGCCTTCACGGAGGTAGTTCATATCAAGGCCGTGATCCAGGTAGAAAGAGTTGTATTCAAGAGCCTGACCGCCGTACATGGCAACTCCCTCAGGGATCTCGCCGGGGTCTCTGACAACGGGATAGTCCACCTGGGTGTTGTCGATCTTGATCCAGCCGTAGATGTCCTTGTTCTTCTTCAGCAGCATCTTAGCACGCTCGGTCATTCCGCTCTCAGAGGGAACGTACTCATACCTGGGCAGAGTAGGCGGCTCAGTTGCAGGCGGCTCAGTTGTCTCAACGATGCTGCTGACGGTGGGAACGCTGTCGTCCTCATGATTTAGGACAACAGCTCCAATGGCAAGTCCAATGGCCGCAATACCGGCTGCGGCAGCCGAAATGATCTTTGCTTTTTTATTCATTGCTTACTCCTCAGCTTCATCATCTTCGTCGGGTCCATAGGGAACGAACTCGGCATCGGGGTCGTATTTTTCATCAGGTCGTGAGTTGTAGTACATGGTAGGATACTTGATGTTAGGATTTTCCCAGCTTTTGGGAGCCCAGTTCTCTACATCCTCAAAGGTGCGGACCTGTCTTGCCATGATGATGAGCCTTCCCCTGTCGCCCAGAAGAGTGTTGCAGGTAGAAAGAGTCAGGATCTGATCGCCGTACTTCACGTCAACGTCATTGAGTCTTATCGAGCGGCGCTTGGCCTCGTTCACGAAATCGTAGAACTCCTCCTCGGAAGTGAAGTCCAGATGATTCCAGCAGTCGTACTTCGTAGGAGACTCGTCCTCAGCGTCCACGATGAAAAATGCGAATATTTTATATGTGTAATACTCGTAATTTGAATTGAAATGGATCAGGGGGTGCTGATCGTAATAATCGGCGTTGCGCTGGTAGTATTTCAGCGAGCCGAACATACTGTCATCAGCCATATTGTGGCCATAGACCACAAGGTTGCCGGAGTTGTCCTCCTTCAGATGGCCCTGATCGTCCACATCGTCGAAGTGGTTCCTCCAATCAAGGAACAGCGCTCCGGCACGGGACTCCTCCCCACGGAAATTCAGGTCAAGGTACTTTGAGTTGTCCTTGGTCTGCATAACAGGGATGTCTATGGGAGTTCCCTCAATTGTCATGAAGCCCACGATCTCGTCGTTGATGTCCAGCAGTTTTTTTGCCGCATCGAGAAGGACGTAGGTCTTGTTGCGCTTCATTTCCTGAGTTTCCTCAGTGTCGTTGTAGACCGGCTCATAGATATGGTAGATGTCGGCAACGTCCTGGCTCTTTCTGCGGTTCATCCACAGATCCAGGTAGTAGTCAGACACCATATAGCCGCAGACCACGATTGCTGCGACGGAGCCTAAGAAGACCAGCTTGCGGACACGCTCCAGGATACTGTCGCCCTTCTGCGGGAACAGTCCCCTGATGCTCTGTGCAAGGGTCTTTTTCTTCTTTTTCTTCTTTTTCTTGCCGGAAGGTCTTGGCGGCTCGGGAGCAGCCGCTGTCTCGGCAGCCTGGAAAGGCGGTGCAGCCTGAGTCTGGCTGGGCGGTATGGGAGCCGCCTTCATCGTGCGCCTTACCGGTCTTGGGGGAGGAACCGGCTTTACAGTGACCGGCGGATCCTCAGGGACAGTCTCCGCTGGGGGCTCCTCCGGGGGAGCTTCCGCCTCCGGTATGAGCTCCGGTGCAGGCTCGGCCTCGTTCTCTTCCTCAGCCTCTTTCGCAGCTTCCTCTGCTGCCTCCTCAGCCTCGGCAATGATCTCCTCCACAGCAGAAGCCGCCTTGGAGTCCTTTTCCTGCTTGATCTTTGCAAGTCTTTCCGCAAGTTCGGTCTGCCATTCATCGGCAGCTTCGGCCTTGGGAGGCTCTGGAGCGGGCTCCGGCTCAGAATGTATAGCGCTGCGGATAGCCTTTATCCGTGCAGCACGCTTTTCTGCCTCAGAGAGCTCATTCTCCTGGGGCTTGTTTATATTGTCAGTCATCGGGTCTCGCCTCCATCAGTATATTTGGTGCTGAGAGGTAATACTGATGTTACCTGCTCAGAGCGGCGGCATATCGTCAAAAGGGTATAGCTCGCCCCTCTTCGCCACTTTTAATTCTACATCATTTGTAACTATTTTGTCAAGATTTCCGGACAAAGTTTCACAGACTTACCTTCTTTAAGGGAATATTCCCCTGATTTCTCAGCAGATCAAACAAATCTTTGCCGCCGATCTTGTGCAGTTAGCTCAACCGCCAAAGCTAAAGGTCTTCAACTCAGTTTCCTCAACAGCCTTCTGGATAAGGGGCTCGAAGTCGAAGCTGTTCTGCGCCTTTTCGATGTCCTCCACCTTCGGACGCACCTTGGGGTGACGAGGAGTGAACACTGTGCAGCAGTCCTCATAGGGCAGCACTGAGGTATCGAAGGTGTCGATCTTTCGTGCGATCTCGATGATCTCGGTCTTGTCCATACCAACGCAGGGGCGGAAAACAGGGATCCGGCAAACTGCATCTGTGCAGGCGATAGCGGCCATGGTCTGGCTTGCCACCTGACCAACGCTCTCGCCAGTGATCAGTGCAAGACAGCCCTCCTTCTCGCAGATCCTCTGAGCGATCTCCATCATGAGCCTTCTCATGATAACGGCGAAGAACTCCTCGGGGCAGTTGTCCTTGATAGCCTCCTGTATCTCGGTGAAGGGCACGCAGCGGAAGGCGATACCTCCGCAGTAATCCGTCAGCTTCTGGCAGAGCTGCTCCACCTTGAGCTGAGCACGGTCAGAGGTGTAGGGCGGGCTCACATAGTGGATAGCGGAGATGTGGACTCCCCTCTTTGCCATCATATAGCCGGCAACGGGGCTGTCGATACCGCCGGAAAGCAGGAGCATGGCCTTGCCGCTGCTTCCAACGGGAAGTCCGCCGGCACCCTTGATGTTCTCGGCGTGAACGTAGGCGTTGGTGTCACGGATCTCCACAGTCACGATGATCTCGGGATTTTTCACGTCAACGGTCAGGTTGGGGAACTTCTCCAGCAGGATACCGCCCAGCTCTGCGCAGATCTCAGGGGACTTCATTGGGAAGGCCTTGTCCGCACGCTTAGCGGCAACCTTGAAGGTCTTTGCGCTGCTGAGGATCTCGCTGAGGTAGTCTATGCTCTTCTCGGTGATGTCGGCGAAGTCCTTCTCGCAGACACAGGCACGGCAATATGCGGCAATTCCGAAGATCTTGCCAACACGCTCAGCCACGTCCTCCAGCTCGATGTCCTCGTCAAGAGGGGTTATGTAGGTGGTGGACTGTGCGCTGGTCAGCTGAAAATGGCCAAGTCCCTTCAGTCTGCGCTTGATATTCTTGATGAGGATGTCCTCAAAGGTCTTCTTGTTCAGACCCTTGAGAGCCATCTCACCGTATTTTACAAGTATGATCTCTTTCATTTTTCTTCTCCTATACTATTTATAATATATAAAGCGTTTGCTCAAACAGTAAGCTCGACCTGGATCCCGTCCGGGTCAAGGACGCAGCTCTCATAGTAGCCGTCGCCGGTAACTCTTGGACCGCTGACCACCTCGTAGCCGTCTGCCAGCAGAAGAGCTGTCAGGCTGTCCACCTTCTCCCGGCTGCCAAGGGAAAACGCAACATGGGCGCAGCCGATCCTTGGAACGTCTGTCGAGTCTGCAACTCCCGGCTTGGTCATGATCTCCAGTCTCGCACCGCCCTCAAAAGTCAGGAAATACGAGGAAAAACCGGTCTTTGGGTTGTGGTAAAGGCTATTTGAGGAAGCTCCGAAATACCTCTGGAAGAAGCTCCTGGAGCGCTCCAGATCCCTCACATACATGGCCATGTGCTCGATCCTCACGCTATCCCCTCACCTTTTCAACGCCCTCGGCAAGCGCCTTACAGAACTGTTCCAGCTCCTCCGGGGTGGTGTCGGCGGTCATGCTTATGCGGAGAGCGCTGTCTGCCAGCTTCCCCGTAACGCCGAACTGTCCCAGCACTCCGCTCTGCTGTCCCTTGGAACAGGCCGAGCCGCTGGAAACGTAGATCTCCTTGCTTTCCAGGAAGTGCAGCATGATCTCAGAGCGCTTTCCTGCGGCGGAGATATTCACCACATAGGGCGAGCCGTCCTCCGGGGAATTCACCGAAATACCGGGGATCTCAGACAGTTTCTCTAACAGTGTCTTCTTCAGGCCGGAGACCTTCTCCCAGCGCTGGGAAATGGTGGGCGAGAGCTTCTCGGCCGCTGCTCCGAAGGCTGCAATCAGGGGAACGCTCTCTGTGCCGGAACGGATGCCCTTCTCCTGCTTGCCGCCGGTAACGATCGGCAGCACACGGACTCCCTTGCCGATATACAGCGCTCCAACGCCCTTCACGCCGTGGATCTTGTGGGCGCTGAGGGAGATCAGGTCTGCGGAAAGTGTCTTTGCCTTGATTGGCAGCTTCATGTAGCCCTGAACGCAGTCCGTATGGGTGATGATCTCCGGAAAGCGCTTTTTCACTGCGGAAAAAGTCTCCTTCACCGGCAGGATATGGCCGGTCTCGTTGTTCACCAGCATCATGGTCAGCAGAACAGTGTCCTCATCGCAGGCGGAAATGAAGTCCGCCGCATAAAATCGGCCGTCCTCCCGGGGAGAGATCCTCTCCACCGTAAAGCCGGAGCCCTCCAAAGCAGCAAGAGTCTCCTCAACGGAGGCGTGCTCCACCGCAGAGGCCACGATCTTCTTCCGCTTTTTTCCGTAAGCAGCGCTTGCTCCCCGAAGAGCAAGGTTGTTGCTCTCGGTGGCTCCGGAGGTGAAGATGATGTTTTCCGGAAGAGCTCCCAGAGTGCCGGCGATGATTTTTCGTGCGCCGTCCACCGCCAGCTGAGCCTCCAGCCCCGCCCTGTGGAGGGAGGAAGGATTGCCGTAGTTTTCGGTCATTGCAGCCACTGCCGCCGCCACAGCCTCCTGGCAGGGCTTTGTAGTTGCTGCGTTATCGAGATAAACAGACATTGTTCAACCACCTAACTAAATATACAGTACCTTTAATTATAGCACATTTTCGCAGACAATGCAAGGATCTTCCGCCTGAATATTTGAATGAGCGCTCACAAAGGATTTGCCTTTTTCCGGAAAGTGTGGTATAATAAAGGTAATTACGAATTTTTACGGAGGATAATATGAAAGCTCCCAATCAGCCTCGCCGCAGGGAAGGCCTCCTGCCGGCATTTCTCATCGGCTTTGCCGCCATGATGATCACACTTATCCCATATATGCTCCTAGAGCGTGGAAACTTCATCTACTACGGTGATTTCAACGCCCAGCAGATCCCATTCTACAGTCTGCTCAACGACGCCATTCGCAGCGGACAGTTCAGCTGGAACTGGTTTACGGACCTTGGCTCAGACCTGATGACCTCCTACTCCTTCTACCTGATTGGCAGCCCCTTTTTCTGGCTGACTGTGATCCTGCCAAGAGCCGCCGTGAACTTCTCCATACCTGTCATACTGGCGATCAAGCACGGCGTTGCCTCCCTGACCGTATACATTTATATAAGACGCTTCGTCCGCAGCCGCCACGCTGCCCTGACCGGAGCTCTGCTGTATGCCTTCTCTGGATTTCAGGTGTTCAACATCTTCTTCAACCACTTCCAGGACGTGACAGCGCTCTTCCCTCTTATGCTCATCGCAATGGAGGAGAACATCAACAACGGCCGCCGTGGGTATTTCGCAGCGTCCGTTGCTCTCATGGCGATAGTGAACTACTACTTCTTCACAGGCCAGTGCGTATTCCTGGTGATCTACTACCTGATCAGGATGAGCTCGCCGGACTTCCGCACAAGCTGGAAGAAATTCTGGCTGCTGGCTCTGGAGGCTGTTCTGGGAACTATGATCGCCGCCTTCGTGCTGCTTCCTACCTTCCTGCTCATCACGGGCAACTACCGCATAAATCAGCGCCTTTACGGACTGGACATGGTGCTCTACAGCGAAAGGACGATCATCCCAAGAGTTATCGAGACTCTGTTCATGCCCGTTGACGTTCCTGCAAGACCCAACCTCTTCCAGTCAGACACCGCAAAATGGGCATCTATCGGCGGATACTTCCCCCTGTTCTCCATGGTGGGAGTCCTGACCTTCATCAGGAGCCGGAAGAGCCACTGGGCAAGCCGCATGGTGATCTTCTGCGGAATATGCGCCGCCATACCGATCCTCAACAGCGCTTTCCAGGCACTGAACGGTTATTACTACGCAAGGTGGTTCTATATGCCGCTGCTGATCATGGCAATGATGACAGCTCAGACTCTTGACGAGGAGGGCACAGACGTTCGCCCGGCAGTCAAGGCCACCGCCGCAATGCTGGCCATTTTCACGGTCATCGCAGTCCTCCCCAAAAAGGACGGCGAGAAGCTGGTCTGGCTGAAGATCCCCCGCTGCCCCTGGTATTTCTTCCTTTCTCTGGGAATTGCCGTGGCCGGTCTTATCGTTACGATCGTGATCTTCCGCAGAAAGCGCCTGGGGCTCTCCTTCAAGCGAGCATCACTGTGGATGACGGCTCTTTTCTCCATGATCTGCGTCCTCAGTGCAACTCTCTACGGAGCGGTCACTCCCAAGGACGCCGAGAAATACATCGACTGCGCCATAAACGGAAAGTCCGGCGTTTACGAGGCTGTTTCTCCGGACAACTTCTTCCGAGCCGATATCTCCGAGAACTGCGACAACTACCCAATGCTCTGGGGACTGCCCTCCATGAGAGCCTTCCAGAGCGTGGTCAACACCTCGATCATGGATTTCTACGCTGAGCTGGATATTCCCCGAAACGTAGCCTCACGGCCGGACGTTTCACACTACACTCTCAGGGGACTTCTCTCCGTAAAATACTACTACAAGGAGATCAAGGATGACCCTGACGGAAGCTCCGTTCAGCCCGTATCTACGTCAAATTCCGAGATCCTTGGCAGCAGGGCCGACATTCCCACAGAGCTGCCGGGCTTTGAGCTCGTGGGCAAAAACGACTTCTTCGAGATCTACGAGAACACCCTGTACGTCCCAATGGGCTTCGGCTACGATACCTATATCACCGAGGACAAGGCTGCTCAGAAGGGCAAGGCTAACCGTGAAAGGATCCTCATGAAGGCTCTGGTGCTCACAGACGAGCAGGCTGAAAAGTACGGCGATATGCTGACTGAGGCCTCCAACACCGTTCAGTCCACTCTCACAAAGGGCTCCTACATCACCTACTGCAAGGAAAAACAGGCAAACGCCTCCACCTCCTTCACCTACGACTCGAAGGGCTTCACCTCCAAGATCACTTTGGAGAAGCCTGAGCTGGTATTCTTCAGTGTGCCCTACAGCTCCGGCTGGAGCGCCACTGTCAACGGCGAAAAGGTGGACGTGGAGAAGGTCTCCTACGGATTTATGGCAGTTCCTGCTGCCGCCGGCGACAACGAGATCGTGTTCAGCTACAAGACTCCCGGCCTGAAGGAAGGCCGCCTGATCACCGCTGCCGGACTGCTGATACTGATCGCATACCTGCTGATCTGCCGAAAAAAGAAAAGCGGCGGGGAATTCCCCACAAAGCACTGCTACGGATACGACTCCGCCCACAAGGTCAGAGGCGCCCAGATCTACGCAGCAAGCCTTACCAAAAAAGCAAATGAGCATAAGGAGGACGATGACAATGCATCTTGACGAGAAAATGATCTCCACCGACACCGTATACGAAGGACGGATCTTCACTATAACCCACGACATGGTCACTCTTGAGGACGGCTCACAGGCTGACCGTGACGTGCTCCACCACAGCGGCGGAGTCTGCGTTGTTCCGGTGACTGAGGACGGTCAGGTCTATCTGGTGAAGCAGTTCCGCTATCCTCACAGTGCTGTCACCACCGAGATCCCTGCCGGAAAGCTGGAAAAGGGCGAGGATATTGCGGAATGCGGCCGCCGTGAGCTCCTTGAGGAGATCGGCTGCACCTGCGAGGAGTACACCTATCTTGGGGCAGTCCTCCCCACTCCTGCCTACGATACCGAGGTGATCCACATCTACATGGCTCAGGGCCTGAAAAAGGCTCAGCAGCACCTTGACGAGGGCGAATTCCTTGACGTGGAGAAAGTGCCTCTCACCGAGGCGGTCGAAATGGTCATGGACGGCCGAATAACTGACGCCAAAACTCAGATCGGTCTGCTGAAAGCAGCAAGGCTCCTGGAAAAAAAATAAAGAGCAACAGAAAAAGGACTGCGCCGAAACGCAGTCCTTTCATTTTTGCATATATGTACTGTTAAACTAAGTCGTCACTGTCAGGGTCTTCGCTCTCCGCCTCAACCATAGCAAGCTGTTTTTCATAAGCCTCGAGGATGCTTTCCTCAAAGAGCTTTCTTGCAGAGGGAGAGATGGGATGAACGATGTCACGGAAGATGCCGTTTTCATCTTTTCTGCTGGGCATAGCCACAAATAAGCGCTCATCACCCTGAACGACCTTAATGTCATGAACGGCCAGCATATCGTCGATAGTTACTGAAACTACTGCACGAAGTCTGCCTTCAGACATGATCTTTCTGATCTTGACATCTGTAATTTCCATAGGTTTTCCTCCTCGCATTAAAATACGAACAATAGGCAGAAAGTAAAAGATTTTTTCTTTATGATTTTTTTTAATCGCCGCCACTGTCATAGAATATTATAACTCATTAACTCAAAAAATGCAATAGTTATTTTGAATAATTAAAAAAATATTTTTTACGGCAACGTGTTAAAGTGATAAACCTGTGAAATTTGTGAGAAATATTCCTGATAAGTCCTATTATACTGCTAGGAATTCAGGGCTTTTCCGACGTCATGCCAGGAATTTTTACGAACATTTATTCAAATTGTTATGTTACAATAGATTATAGACAGTCAAAATAGAAAAACAACTCTCAATATGATATAATGTTAAGTACCACCAAAACAAATATCAAGAAAAGAGAGTTGTTCCATGAATAGTATAGCACAAGAAGCACGGTTTCGTCAACGG
>Ga0208198_1000367_pt1 | contig 53029 bp, 46 predicted proteins | sample AD_JPNTR2_MetaG_FD_184446 | JGI IMG/M metagenome (GOLD analysis project Ga0208198, IMG submission 184446) | Active sludge microbial communities of municipal wastewater-treating anaerobic digesters from Japan - AD_JPNTR2_MetaG (SPAdes) (version 2) | ecosystem: Engineered > Bioreactor > Anaerobic...
TGAAAACACTTCGTTATAAGGTGTTTGCAATAGGAGGTTATATCACCCGAAACGGGAACCAACGAATTTTGAAATTATCCCTGGCGATGAAAAGACGAGAATGGTTTACGGGATTATGGTTGGGGGTAAATAATATCAACTCACCTCCATTATTCGAGTTCTAATGACAATTTTGGGATAATTTTATCGCGGCGGAATTCTGAAAGGGTGCGTACCACATTTTCAACCCGCATATCAATCAAATCGGCTAGTTCGCGACGAGAAATCGGAAGAGAAAACGACGGAGAATGGTACACTTCATTGGCAAAATAACAAATTATGAATGCCACACGTCCGCGCAGTTGTCGCATCGAAATTTCAAGTCGCGTGCGTAACATTGTATCGGAAACTTGCGAAATTTTTTGCAATAACACCCGAGAAAAATTACCGTTTGATTCTATCAAATGGATTATATAATCGTAACCAACCATGCAGTATTCACAATCTTCAATAGCAATGATGTTGTATTGATAAACCGATGAAGAGAACACACTTAGCAAACCTACGAAATCGTTGGGTGTGGCAATTCCAATAATTTGTTCTCTTGCGCTTTCCGTCGTTCGTGTAATTTTTGCCAACCCTTTACGAAGAAAAGCAAATCCTTCGATAGGAGCATTCTGCCGAGCAATGAAACTTCCCTTTTTTACTATGGAGAAAGTTCGGTGTTGGGTAAGGTTTTGTAATTGATCGGCATCAAGGTTAGCGAAAACCGATGAGCGAAAACCGCAATCAGTGCAAAACGTCCCATCGCATAAAGGTCTTTGGGAAGATGCGTTGAGTGATTCGTCATTCGAAGGTTTCATCCTTGAAGTTTTTGAAATTGGTTTATCAGTGGCAGTTACATACTTTTTTCTTTGGAAAAATAAAAAAACTACTCGATACAGAAAAAATTATCGGCAGAATAAAAATATTTAAAAAACACATCGAGATATTGATATTTATCAATATTGTTTTTTATCAATGCTTTATGGAAAAGAAAATAAGCAGATCTGCCCTAAATTTGTTAGTGGTAAGATTATGAACGTTAAATAAACTATGAATATGAAAAAGATTGTGATTTTAGGTGCCGGAACTGGTGGAACCATAATGGCAAACAAACTTCGGAAAGCCCTTGATCCAACAGAATGGAAGATTTCTATTGTTGATAAGGATCCAAACCATATTTATCAACCCGGGTTGTTGTTTATCCCATTTGGGACTTACACAAAACACGATGTTGTCAAACCTAAAGCCGGCTTTATCCCTCTTGGAGTTGATTTTATCCTAAGCGAGATCGACCATGTTGCTCCTGAAGGAAATAAAGTTTTTTTTACCAATGGGCAAGTATTGGAATACGATTTTTTGATAGTTGCTACAGGTACACACATTAATCCGCAAGAAACGCCTGGTTTGTTGGGCACTGAATGGCATCGAACAATATTCGATTTTTACACATTAAAAGGTGCTGTTGCTCTTCATAATTTTCTAAAAACTTGGGGAGGTGGAACGTTGGTGATTAATATCGCCGAAATGCCCTTTAAATGTCCGGTGGCACCGCTAGAGTTTGCTTTTCTTGCCGACGAATTTTTTGTAAAAAAAGGCATACGCAACAAAGTAAACATTATCTATTCAACGCCACTTCCTGGAGCGTTCACCAAACCTAAGGCTACCAAAATGTTAGGTGAGCTGCTGAAAGAGAAAAACATCGAGATTGTGCCCGATTTTTATCTTGAACGTGTTGATGCCGAAACAAAAAAAATTATCTCCTATGATGGACGCGAAATCTCCTTTGATTTGCTAACTATTATTCCGGTAAATATGGGCGGAGAATGGGTTGCAAGAAGCGGAATGGGCGATGATTTAAATTACATTCCCACCGATAAACATACATTACGTTCCGAAAAATGGGAAAACATTTTTGTACTGGGCGATGCATCAAACATTCCCACATCCAAGGCAGGATCGGTGGTTCACTTTGCTTCCGAAATCTTGTTTGAAAACTTAATCTCAGCCATTCATGGACAGCCATTACTGGCCAAATTCGATGGCCACGCCAACTGTTATATCGAAACCGGATTTGGCAAAGGTTCGTTAATCGATTTCAATTACGAAACAGAACCACTTCCCGGCGCGTTCCCGCTCCCCGGAATCGGACCTTTTGGCCTTTTGAAAAACACCCAAATAAACCACTACGGAAAAATTCTGTTTCGATGGATGTACTGGCATTTGCTATTAAAAGGCAAAGAGCTACCGATTCAATCGCACATGACCATGGCCGGTAAAGAACTCTAAATCTTAAAGGTATGGAAAATCATTTTCAAACACAAATCGATCAGCTTAACCAAAAATTAGATGCCATTTTGCAAATGTTGCAAAAGCAGCAACAACAAGCGGAAATGGTTGAAGACCTGGTTAATGATATTACAATAATCGGCAACGATGCATTTCAAAACGTTGTAAACGACTTGGCTGTGCAAAATATCCAAGTCGGCAGCGAAGAAATACGATATCTTGTTTATAAAATTTTACGAAATATAAAAACCTTCGGGCAATTGATGGATATGCTCGAAAGTATGATGGATTTAATGAACGATTTAGGTCCTGTGGTACACGATGCCGGAATAGTTTTAACCGAAAAGCTTGCGGAGTTAGATAGGAACGGTACCTTGAGCTACCTGAGACAATTAGGATTGCTCGCTGCTGATATAAAAAATCATATCACCGAAGAAGATATCGTTCGTTTGCGTGAAAATATGCCGGCAATTGGTCAAGTTTTCAGAAATTTTACACAACCTAACATCGTAAAAGCGCTAAGTGAGCTATCTCAATCGATTGCCACCATTTCAATAGATGAAAAAACCGATACAAAATCGCTCTTTGCGCTTGTGCGTCAACTCAACCAGCCAGAAGTTCGCCGGGTACTATCGGTGACATTGCGAATTATGGCCGAAATAGGAAAAGCAAAACAATAATTAACCCTAAAATTCAATATCTATGGCAGAAAAAATTTATGCAGGAAAAAGTGTATCGGTAACCGACGATGGTTATCTGACCGACCCAAATCAATGGACAAAAGAAATTGCCATTGAAATTGCGAAAGAAGAAGGAATTGAACTCACTGACAAGCATTTTGCTCTTATTGAGTTTATTCGCGAAAAAACATTAAAAGGCGAACCCCTCACTATCCGAACTGTTGGCAAGTCGGGTATTGTTGACACTAAAGGATTTTACGAATTGTTCCCCGGTGCACCTTTGAAAAAAGCAAGCCGCATTGCCGGAATTTCAAAACCAACAAGTTGTGTATAATTATTTAAAAACCCTACTGTTATGACAACTGCACAAAATCATCCCATAAAAAAAGTAATGATAATTTGCGCAAAAGCAAATCTCGAAGATGTGTATGCAGCGTTGGTGTTGGCTAATGGCGCTGTAATGGAAGGTATTGAGGCAAAATTGTTTTTCACCTTCTTTGGACTCGATGCCATTACCAAAAAACGTATGAATAGTTTACATACCGCTACGGTAGGAAATCCCGGATTGCGAATGCCCGGAGGTTTGCCTTTTCCCACTTTGATTGGGATTCTGCCGGGAGTTGAGGCCGGCGTTTCAGCTATGATGAAAAATAAAATGGAAAAACTTGACATTCCTCCTGTTGATGAATTCCTTGAGCTAATAACCGCCGGAGGGGGTGAGATTTATGCTTGTAAACTGGCCGTTGAAATGTTCGGATTAACAAAAGACGATTTCAGTGGTCATGTGAAAGATATTATCACGGTTGGGCAGTTTTACGAATTAGCAGCCGGAGAAGGAACGCAGATTATTTTTACGTAAGCTGAATTTATTAACAACCATGCCGGATCCTATCAAGGAGCCGGCATTTGTTGTTTTTGCATTAGAGGAAATGTTTCAAAGATAATTCTTCGATAGACATAATGGCAAATTTGATTTGAAATGTAAAAACAACAATTCCTTCTCAATAATTTCGTCAAGTTTTCGTTTTTTATAAAGAAATGGTCGAAATTTTCTGTATCTTTGTCATGAAAAATTAAGCCTATGGTAAAACGCAAGACAAATCAGGAGAAAAACCCGTCACAAATTCAATCGGAAAAGCAATTTTCGTTGATTCTACACAACGATGATGTTAATACCTTTGACTTTGTCATCAAAACGTTGGTTGAAGTTTGCCATCACAACGAAATTCAAGCCGAGCAATGTGCGATAATTGCTCATTATAAAGGGAAATGCGATGTTTTCAGCGGAACGTTATCCCAAATCGAACCAATGTTTTCGGGCATGATTGTTAAAGGATTAACAGTGACTATGGAGGAATTGTGATGTCGTGGTTTTTGATAATATTCCTGTTAATTATTGGTTTGTTGCTTTTGCTTCTTGAAGTGTTGGTGATCCCCGGAACATCGATAGCTGGAATTTTTGGTTTTCTGTCCATGGTTGTAGGGGTATGGATGGCATTTACATCTTACGGTACTGCTTCCGGTCTGATAACTCTAGGGTCGGTGCTGGTAATTTCGATTGTGACTTTTATTTTGGCGTTTCGAAGTAAAACTTGGGATAGAATATCTCTTAAAACTTCCATCGATTCAAAAATTGACACTTTCGATGATATTTTACCCAAAGCGGGAGAGACTGCTGTAGCCATAAGCCGATTAAATCCGATTGGTAAAGTTGAATATGACGGGAAAGAATATGAAGCTCGTTCAATATCGGGTTATATTGAAGAAAAATCCAGTGTAATAATTGTTGCTATTGAATCAAATAAACTTATTGTTAAACACCAAAATTAAAAACTATGGAAATGTCGATTTTGATTATAATCCTATTTCTCTCCATTATTGGGTTGTGGATAATATTCTATTTTATTCCGGTAGGCTTGTGGTTTAGTGCCTTGGTATCCGGAGTGCGTATCCCATTGATACAGTTAATATTAATGCGATGGAGAAAAGTTCCTCCTGCAACCATTGTACGTGCAATGATTGAAGCAACCAAAGCCGGTATTTCTGTTAATCGCAACGAACTGGAAGCACATTACTTAGCCGGAGGACATGTTGAGAGGGTAATTCATGCTCTTGTTTCCGCCAACAAGGCAAATATCGATTTGAATTTTAAAAATGCCACAGCCATTGACCTTGCCGGACGTGATGTATTTGAAGCTGTACAAATGTCGGTCAATCCTAAAGTGATTAACACTCCTCCGGTAGCTGCAGTTGCTAAAGACGGTATTCAATTAATTTGTAAAGCTCGAGTTACGGTAAGAGCAAATATTAAACAACTGGTTGGTGGAGCAGGCGAAGAGACCGTTCTTGCTCGCGTAGGTGAAGGAATTGTGAGCTCGATAGGTTCGGCTGAATCGCATAAACAGGTACTTGAAAATCCGGATTCCATTTCGCGGGTTGTACTTCAAAAAGGACTTGATGCCGGAACAGCCTTTGAAATTCTTTCCATTGATATAGCCGATATTGATGTGGGAAAAAACATTGGAGCATCGCTACTAATGGACCAAGCAGAAGCCGATAAAAACATAGCACAAGCAAAAGCCGAGGAACGCAGGGCAATGGCAGTTGCCTTGGAACAAGAAAATCGTGCCTTAGCACAGGAAATGCGTGCCCGTGTTATTGAAGCCGAAGCCGAAATACCAAGAGCCATTGCAGAAGCATTTCGTAAAGGAAACCTTGGAATCATGGATTATTATCGCCTGAAGAATATCGATGCCGATACGCGAATGCGCGACAGCTTATCGAGAGATATTCATGAACAAGAAAAAGAATAAACCTTACTTAATTATGACGTTGGTCGGTCGGAGTTTTATTTTGACCGACCTATTGTTTTTTTATTAGATAATGGTTTATCAAAATAAATGAAATTTTGATGCAAAACGTTGTGTTGGAAAATGTTGAAATAGTTGATATGGCCGCAGAAGGCAATGCTATTGCGCGCGTTGAAGGTAGAGTTGTTTTTGTGCCATGGGTTGCTCCCGGCGATGTTGTCGATATTCAAATTACACGACGTAAACACAACTACGCAGAGGGTAGAGCCATAAACTTTCATCGTAAGAGCCCTTTTCGCGAAGAACCTTTTTGTAAACATTTTGGAACCTGTGGGGGGTGCCGTTGGCAACATCTATCCTATGAAAAGCAACTTGCCTTTAAACAACAGCAAGTGATAGATGCAATGCAACGGATAGGAAAGGTTGATTTCCCTACACCTCAACCTATAGCCGGAGCAGAAAATATAAAGTATTATCGGAATAAACTCGAATTTACGTTTTCCGACAGTCGTTGGATACTTCCTGATGAGCCCTATATTGAAAATCGCTCTGATCGCGAAGCCCTTGGGTTTCACATACCCGGGCGTTTTGATAAAGTGTTGGATATAAAAGAGTGTTTTTTGCAACACCCCTTATCGAATCAAATTCGTTTGGCAGTTAAAGATTATTGCCTAAAAAATGGACTTTCTTTTCAAAACATCCGCAATCATCAGGGAAAGATGCGAAACCTGATTATTCGAAACAGCAACACCGGTGAGTGGATGGTTATCGTGGTATTTGGGAAAGAGGCAAGTAGGGACCAACAAGAGAAGTTACTCCAATTTATTCACAATCAATTTCCCGAGATAACAAGTTTGTGGTTTGTTGTGAATTCTAAAGTGAACGACTCTATTAGTGATTTAGAACCAAAACTTTTTTATGGAAAAGAATACCTGGTTGAAAAAATGATGCACCTTGAATATCATATTGGGCCAAAATCATTTTATCAAACCAATTCGCAACAAGCGCAAATACTTTACCGCGTCGTGTATGATTTTTCACAGTTGACAGGATCGGAGTTGGTATTTGATTTGTACACCGGAACAGGAACAATAGCAAATATGTTGGCTTTAAATGCAAAAAGGGTTTATGGAATTGAATATATTGAAGAAGCAATAATTGATGCAAGAAAAAATTCCATGATGAATGGCGTCCAAAACACAATCTTTATAGCCGGCGATATGAAAGATATTTTAACAGAGGAATTTATTCATCAACATGGCGTCCCCGATGTATTGGTTACAGATCCACCTCGTTCCGGAATGCATCCCGATGTGGTTCTGACTATTTTGAAGGCAAATCCCAAGCGAATTGTGTACGTAAGCTGTAATCCTGCCACCCAAGCACGCGATGTTGCAATTTTGGATGCTAAATACCGTATTGCTGGGATGCAGACCGTTGATATGTTTCCCCACACACATCATGTTGAAAATGTATTATTGTTAGAGCATAAATAACCAAAAATATTTTTAGCAATGATAGATACAATAAACGTTATCGAAAGTCTTGTCGTGTCGAACGATGCCTTTATTCAGTTAACAGAGTCGGAAATAGAAATCATTAAAAAGAATCATCGTTGTTTGTTTTTTGAGAAAGGGCAAATCATTTTCTCAGAAAACGAAACACCTGAGGGGCTTTTGTGTTTGATTGAAGGGAAGGTAAAGATTTATCAGGAAGGCGTTGGAGGACGGGAACAAATTCTACGTATGGCTAAACCACGCGGATTCATCGGGTATAGAGCTCTTTTTGCCGAGGAATGTTATGCTGCTTCTGCCCGTGCCATTGAAGATTCAATGGTGTGTGAGATACCAAAAAGTATAATTTTTCAACTACTTGAAAAAAATATTCGTTTTACCCGTAAGATGATTTATCTGATGGCAAAGGAACTTGGCGTCGCCAATCAACGCACCGTTGCTTTAACACAAAAGCATATTCGGGGACGTTTGGCCGAATCGCTTCTTTTCCTAAAAGAAACTTATGGACTTGAGGATGACGGAAAAACAATCAGGGCATACCTCTCTCGACAAGATATTGCAGGTTTATCAAACATGACAACCTCAAATGCCATCAGGACATTGTCGGCATTCGTATCGGAAGGTGTAGTTGATGTTCATGGTCGTAGAATTCGTATTCGAGATATGAACAAACTGATAAAAATAAGCAATATGGGATAAACGAGAAAACCATAAAAAATACAGAAGCCATTTTCAGAATCAATTACTGAAAATGGCTTTTTTGATCGCTTTTCTCCAAAAAATAGGTCTGTACAATGATGCGAAATCTAGTGTATAGATGGTGACTCAATACTGAGCGATTGAAGAAATTTCAAAGTGTTAATATGGTCGGCATAATCGTCGATTTTGGGGAATTGAGCTTCCCCGAAAGGAATCCATTTCGGGTTAATGGATGGTTTCCCAACAACGCATTGTAACATGGGGTCGAGAGCTTTAAGCGATTTTTCCACGTTTGCAAGAGTTTGGTAAGGTTCGAAGTGTACAACAGTCATAGGAGAACTGAGGCGAGTGTCGCGGGCGAAAATTACAGGACCGCATTCTAAAAAATGCTGACCCTTGGTTATCATGATTGCTCGTTGGAAGCGTAAACTGTCACTCCAATCTGAATGTTGGTTCATCCATGTGTATTTTTCTAGAGCACCTTTCAATCGGTTGAGGATATTTTCATTGGATAAATACACTTTGGCAATTGACCGACAGCCCATCCCAAAGTAGAGACAGATATCTTTTGCCAAGTTGTCGAGTTCTTCGTCAGTTTCGTTTCCAACAAGCACAGCTATACTAAATCGCGACCCACGAAGAAGGTTCGGAATCACTTCGTATCGATAGCTGAAATAGCGAATGGTATTATTTGTTCCACTGGCGATGAAGGCTTCAATATCTGCAGGGAAATCTTCAACAAATTGAATGTGTTTGTTCAGGTCACGATATTTTTTTATCATATACGACGCCATGACCGGTAGGAGAATCGAATCTTTTCCTGATAGTTTGACAATGGCTTTATTTCCTGAAATTAGCACCGACATAAAATCGTGAAATCCGACCAAAGGAATATTCCCGGCCATCACAATGCCAACCTTGCGGGGTTTGGGATTGTCAGTGATCTGATTTTCTGCAGCCCATTGTTCAAGCGTTTCCTGATTGAGCCATTTTTGGATTCCTGCAAGAGCAGAAAATACGAAAGGGCTAACAAACCAAACGTTGTGTTTTTGGCTATCGCGTATTGCTGTGCTAATTTCCGGGAATTGAACAATTTTTACCTCTTCGGGGGCATCTAAAAATCGTTTTAGAACATCCCCAAGGTAGCTTAAGGCTTCGATGGTTTTTTTTAAGTGTAACATGGCCTGATTTTTTGATTGGGTTATAGTGTGGTGATTCGATTATAAATATAGCAATAGAATATGGATAGCATAAGGGTAATTTTACCTAATTTAATCGTTTGATGCGTAATTTTGTTTTTGATTGAAAATTTCAAAGATAAAAATGCAATTTTTGCCTGGACCAATTCGCAAAATCATGTTAAGAATTTGTATTTTCGAAGGTACAACCAAAGTATTACTTGTTTTCTTTGGCTTTATATTTGCCTGAGAGGGGAAAAAGCAGATAGGATGAAGTGGTATTGGAAATTTTGTTTGGCAAGTTTTTTATTTTGTCTTAATTGTCATTACATATTTAGTAATGTTTTGATAATCAATAACAATAGACGCTCAGTTTATGCTGTACCTGCATCGGAAAAAGTGAAGATTGATGGTCTTGCAATGGAGTTGTTTTGGAAAAATGCGCCAATTGCTGATAACTTTATTCAGTATCTCCCATTCAACGGAAATTCTGTATTTAGGAGTACTGAAGTGAGATTGGCTTACGACAATACCGCATTGTACGTTTTTGCACACTTGTACGATAATACGGACAGTATTTCATATCGGCTGAGCAAGCGCGATGAGACAAATCAAGCTGATTTTTTCGGTATCTTGATTGATCCGTTTGACGATGGTTTAGGTAGTTTTGCATTTTTTGTTACGGTAGCCGGAGTGCAATTGGATGCTCAGATTAACGGTTCCGGCGATGATTATACTTGGGAAGCTGTATGGAAAAGTGAAACCAAAATTGTCGATGATGGTTGGGTTGTTGAGATGGCAATTCCTTATTCGGCATTACGTTTCCCCAAGAAAGAGATTCAGGAATGGGGAGTGAACTTTACTCGGTACATTACACGATATCGGGAAAGACATTATTGGAATTTTGTTGATGTTAATATTCCCGGTGTTCACAAACAAATGGGGCGTTTGCTTGGAATTCAAAATGTGGAACCACCTTTGAGATTATCTCTCTTCCCTTATTTTAGCGCATATTACGACCGTTATAAAGGAGAATCAGCATATGTGGTGAAAGGAGGGGCAGACCTGAAATATGGAATTAATGAGAGTTTTACTTTGGATGTTATGCTCATTCCTGATTTCGGACAAGTGGCATCCGACCGTGAAGTATTGAATCTTGGCCCTTATGAAACCTATTATATTGAAAATCGAGACTTTTTTAAAGAGGGGACAGAATTGTTTAAGCGAGCCGATTTGTTCCATTCCCGACGAATTGGCGGCCGACCGGTAAAATATTTGCGAGTTCCTCTTGATTCAACTGAAATATTAGTTGATAATCCGGCAACAGTTCAACTAATCAATGCAACGAAACTCACTGGTAAAACGAAGAATGGCTTTTCTTTGGGGCTTCTTAATGCAGTGACTGCTCCGTCTTATGCCACGATAGAAGACACATCGACAGGAATTCGGCGACGTTGGGAAACCCAAGCTTTGACAAATCAAAGCGTAGCCGTGGTGGAGCAATCGCTACCGTTTAACAGTTATATGAGTTTGATTAATACCAATCTGGTGAGAGCTGATGGTTATTATGCCAATGCGACCGGAATTGATTTTTATCTTGAACGAGGGAAACTCCATGGTTTATCGGGGCATGCCGCCTACACATATCGCGATGTGGAAGAAAATGGCTTGGGATACATTTATCGGCTGAATTTTTCAAAAATAAGAGGTAAATTACGTTATGGATTAACTCATCGCACAGAAAGCGAATATTTTAATCCAAATGATATGGGATTTTCGTATGTTGGGAATAAAAATATCGAACAGTTAAACATAGGTTATTATCAGAATAAACCCTGGAAAAACATTCTCAATTGGAGAATAAATCTAAACTACACCTATAACACCTTAGCCGATTTTTCAAAGTTCAAATCAATGTATCTTGGCTACAGTGGAATGATGACTTTTAATAATTATCTGTCCATTGGCTTCAATGGTACCTATAAGCCGGTGTATGGTTTTGATTACGACGAACCTCGTATTCCCGGGAAAAAATATCGAACCCCATCGAGTTATGATTTAACATGCTGGATTTCAACCGATTATCGAAAAAAAATAGCGTTAGATATCCAGGTCGGGCAATGGCAATCTTTTGATGATGATCCATGGGGGTATTGGGGAAGTATTTCTCCAAGGTTTTCGATCGGAGATAAATTGCTGATGATCCTTAACTTCTCCAACAACTACAATATTAAAGATTTAGGTTATGTAGGAATTATAAACCAACCTGATACGATTGTATTTGGTCGGCGTGATTTCAAAAAAACAGTGACAGGTATTGAATTAAATTACATTTTAAATCCACGAAGTTCTCTCTCTCTTGAAGTTGATCATAACTGGAGCCGCGTGGAATATTTTAATTTCCTAAGGTTGGAAGATGACGGAAGGCTTACTTTGCTGCCTGATGGACAGTTTTCCACTCCGAATATCAACCGGAATTTTTTCAATCTGGATTTATCTTACGTTTGGCATTTTGCTCCCGGCAGCATAGTTTCCTTAGTATGGAAAAACAATCTATCGACTAAAACCAATAATATTGATCTTTCCTATAGCGAGAATGTGAAAAACCTATTTAGAGAACAGGCTCAAAACTCATTAAGTATCAGGGTAATCTATTATTTAGATTATCAACAGTTGAAAGGAAGGAGCTGAAATATTTCCATTAATTTTTGAATAAAATTAACCAATTGCGGAACGATTTTCTTTTCGATTGAGATTTTGTTAGTCAAATTTCCGTTGCGTTGAATAGGGTAATTTTGTATTTTCGTCCAATCGATGCAATGGTCGTTAAGTTATGATCTGGATCTCAAAAATTTGGGGAATAGTAATTCCGATTCTTTTTCTTACCACTTCCATAGTAAGAAGTTCTGCACAGCCTATTGATGGATGGATAAACGACCAACAGCAATATTTTTCGATTAAAAATATTCAGCGGGGAATAATTCGGCTGACAGCTGATTCATTAGTACAGGCGGGAGTTCCCCTTTCCTCAATTACACCTCAAAATCTGCAACTATTTTTTCGTGGAATCGAGATTCCGATACATGTTGAAGGTGAAAACCTAGGCACAGTTCAATACATTGAGTTTGTAGGTCAGCCCAACGATGGATGGTTTGATACAGGGTTGTATGTAAATCCAAGATTACAGGCAAATCCTTATGTTAGTTTTTTCAACGATACAGCCACCTATTTTTTAACATGGAATAATAGTATCGCCAATAGACGTTATCAGAATCCATCAATAACCGGGGGAAGTTCTCAGCTCAATCAAGGCTTCAGAACTTCTACTTATTATTCAGCCGATCGGTTTTATTCTGATGAAATTGGGCCACTGTTTGGTGGCGCCGAGGGGTGGTTTTCTTTACCTGAAATTACTCTTGGGTCAACAACTAACCGAACTTTGACGCTGGAAGGCAATTCAGGAAACGGAGATATTGTTTTGGAGGTATTGGTTTGCGGATTGAATAATGAGCCCTCTTTATCGGGGTATAATCATCATCTACGAATAAAAATAGGTTCAACTATTTTACTCGACACGCTTTTTCGAGGGCGGGAACAAATTAAGAGGCAGTTTTCAATCGCGGCTTCGCAATTTGGGAACACTTTGACAATTGGTTTTGAGAGTGTCAACGACTTAGGCATTGCTTCCGACCGTATGGGGATTGCCTATATCAAAGCCGATTACCCGGCAACCTTCTCTCTTTCTGCAGGAAAGCAATATCAGTTCAAAATCCCGGCTTCATCTGAAAATCGTTGGATTGTCTTTACAGGATTGACTGCCCAAACTCCTCCAATAGTTTATGAAACTCAAAACCGGTGGCGTTTTGTACCGGTTTTTTCCTCCTCAGGTTGGGTTTTAACCTTGCCTCCATCGTCGGAAGAATTGTCTCTTTTTGTAACAACAACCCCGATTTCACTTTCGTATCAATGCATTAAACCTTCATCGATGCTTCTTAGCCGATTTCCATCGGATTTTATTATTGTAACACATCCAAGTCTTTTGTCGGCTGTGGAACCTTATGCTCATTACCGTAATGCTTTGATGGTGAATATTGAAACTCTCTATAATCGTTACGCCTATGGAATTCGGTTTCATCCTTTGGCTATACGTTATTTCTTACGCGATTATATTACGGCGGGATACGGAACTCCACAATATTTATTTTTGATTGGAAAAGGTATCAATCAAGTTAATTTGAAGACAACTCCATCATTGGCAGCTCAAAACCTAATCCCCGTGGGTGGTTCTCCTCCCAGCGATATGCTTATCACCAACAGGCTGACATCCAATGCCGATATTCCGGAAATTGTTGTTGGCCGATTGAGTGCCCTTTCGTTGAATCATGTAACCAATTATTTCAATAAGGTTAAGGAACACGAGCAACGACAGACTTCCATGGGGGCTAAAAATGCTTTGCTTTTTGGTGGAGGAAACAATGCTGCCGAACAAAACGCTTTTGCCGCGTTTTTAAACGGATATCGCACCATCATCAACGATACCTTGCTGGGTGGATTTTCAAGTACTTTTTTGAAAAACAGTTCGGCTCCACTGGTAACCACTCAATCCGATAGCGTCCGCTCTTTGCTCGAGAAGGGACCATTGTCGCTAACCTTTTTTGGTCACGCATGGTCGGGTGGGTTTGATCAAAATATTGACGAACCGCAGAATTTTAACAACCAAGGAAAATATCCGCTCATTATAGCCAATTCTTGTTATTCGGGGAATGTTTTCGATCCCGGAAGTGAAACCATCAGCGAAAAGTGGGTTCTTATTCCACAAAAAGGAGCCATAGGATTTTTAGCAAGTACAAATTTAGGCTATCCAACATTTCTTGATCGCTACACAAGAGAATTTTATCGCAACTTGCTCACCGTTTATTATGGACAAAGTTACGGTAAAGCGATGTTGGAAACTACCAAATACTTATTACAAAACCAACCTTCGATTTATACCACAAGTACTTGTCTTGAGTTTTTGCTTCACGGCGATCCTTCGTTGCATCCTGTAGTGGGGCAGAAACCCGATCCGGCTTTATTCCCCGCGGCTATTAAAGTTCGACCGGCGGTTATTACCACTGCCATCGATTCGTTTGCGGTGCAAATTATTGTTTCTAATCCCGGAAAAGCATTAAACAAACCTCTCTCAGTATTTGCCGAAAGAGTTTTACCTAACGGGGAACGTCAGGAAAAAATCGCATCCTTGGAAAAACTTTTCTATTCTGACACGCTTGAAATTTATTTCCCAACCGATCGATTGAATGCACCCGGGTTGAATCGAGTAACCGTAACCCTTGATCATTTGAGCGAAATTGAAGAACTTAATGAGGGAAATAATACCCAATCCATTACATTTGCAATTAAGTCAACCGATATATATCCTGTTTTTCCGTTACCCAACGCTATTGAGCCACAATCGCCTGAAAGGTTGAAAGCTTCAACCGGCGACCCTTTTGCTGCAGAAGTTCAATATGTTTTTCAAATTGACACCACCGTTCGGTTTAACTCGTTTTGGAAAAAAACAGGAGTTGTTCAATCCCCCGGAGGGGTAGTGGAATGGCAATTACCTGCATCGCTTAATCCTAACCAACCTTATTTTTGGAGAGTTGGAACTTACAAAACCAATGAGTCAGAAATTGAATGGCAAAATTCCACTTTTATTGTACAACCCGGCAAAGAAGGTTGGATGCAGCAAGGGTTAGGACAGTTGGAGACCGATGAATTCCAGTTTATCGAAATCGACCCTGATGGACGTTGGAGTTTTTCTATTACACCAAGAACGATAAAATGTATCAACTACGGTTCTTATGTCGGGACAAACGCTTCCTACATCAATTACGATATCGATGGTAACGGAGACTATGGTTCCTGCGGAGGTCAGGCTGCCATTGTTGTGGTGGTTGTGGATCCATTAACGCTATTGCCATGGACATCCGACCGTCAAAACTTCGGTCATGTTGACTATCCAAAGTGCCCGCCTCGAACACGCCCAAACCGCTATTTCACTTTCCCGGCGAATGAATCCGCAAGGATAAATTTGCGTAATTTTCTTTTGCAAATTCCTAATGGAAACTATATTCTGGCCTATTCGGTAGGCAATGCCCAGTTTGAAACTTGGAGTAATGCGGATTATCTTGCTTTTGAAAATCTTGGTGCCACAAGGATACGTACCGTTCCAAACAACTATCCGTATATTTTCTTTACACGAAAAGGATATCCCGATCAGACTGAAGAAGTAATAGGCCAAACAGCCATCGATGTGATAACCTTTGAGCGTCAGATTCAATCAAATTTCTATTATGGAAGAGTAATGTCAACCTTTGCAGGCCCATCTCAACGATGGGAAAAAATCTCATGGGAACCTAAAAGAAACCAAATCTCCAACACAGATAGTCTTTGGGTAAATATTTACGGAACCGGAGGCAGTTATAGAGATACTCTTCTTTTAACTTTGCATTATCCTGATACTGTGGTTAACATACAACATTTTACTAATTTAGGCCTTCCCTTTCTAAAATTAGAATATTACACTTACGATTTTGTGCAAAAAACTCCCGTTGAACTAAAAAGCTGGAAAGTGGAATACACGCCTTATCCTGAATTAGCCATCAATCCAAAAAATGGTTTTTATTTTCACTCGAGCATTATCGATGAAGGCGACAGTCTAGCGTTTGCTGTGGGAATTGCAAATATTTCACGGCATAAAGCCCAATCTATAGTTTGCGACTATTCATTTCAAAATCAAAATGGAACGGTTTGGGAAACTAAAACTAAAACTATTGATTCCATAGCCTCAGGGAGTTTTTATCTCGATACAATTACTTTTGACACAAGAAACCGCAGAGGAAATGCTATTTTGATTCCTCGCATTAATTATCCCGATTTAAAATCACAAACTTTTCCGGAGTATTTCACATTTAATAATATCGCAGTATTGCCCATAACTATCAAAACCGATAATTCGCAACCCTTGCTAATCGTAAAATTTGATGGCAGAACCATCATGAATCGTGAGATTGTGAGCAGTCGGCCGGAGATATTGATTGAACTTCAAGACAAAAATCCCTTTTTGCCTTTATCAGACACCGGCGCAATTGAAATATGGTTGACAACACCAGAGCAAAAGTCTTCAACAAGGATTTCGATTCAGGATGGAATTGCCTCCGGCACTATGGAATGGCATCCGGCTACTTCTGCCGAAAATCGGTGCCGCCTTGTTTGGCGACCCGTGTTTGCCATAGATGGAATTTATGAGCTGACGGTCTCAGGACTCGATGCTACGGGTAATTCTGCCGGGAATAAGCCTTATCGAGTGCAATTTGAAGTTATAAACAGAAGTACTATTACCCGATTGTTGAATTACCCAAATCCATTCTCCACTTCAACGCGCTTTGTATTTACTCTTACCGGATCGAAAATTCCCGATGAATTGCGCATTCAGATTTATAGTGTCAGCGGTCGTTTGGTTCGCGAAATTACATTAGAGGAACTAGGTCCGATTCGTATTGGTGAAAATATCACCCAATTTGCTTGGGATGGAACCGATCAGTACGGCGATCGGCTGGCTAATGGAGTTTATTTCTATCGTGTAATTACTAAAATCGACGGCATAGGTCTGGAAAACCGCGAAAGTAAAGCCGACTCGTTTTTTATCAAAGAATTCGGGAAATTGTACTTAATGAAATAAATTTGCAATCAAAAATCAAAAATTCGCATTCACAGTATGGATCCCATTAGCCTTGAACAACTTTTTGAAGAAAAGAATCCCGCCTTAGCCAAAAAGATGCCAAGGGTGGCCTATTGGCTACTAAAGCGTATTTTGCATCTGAAAGAGATTAACGAATTTTTGCTGAAAAACGGTGATCGAAGTGGAATTGACAGCGTCAGGACACTGCTGAGTGAGTTGAACGTTTCCTACACAGTCCATGGCCTTGAGAAAATCAAGAAAAATCATCGGTATCAATTTGCCGGCAATCATCCGCTGGGAGCTTTTGACGGAGTTACCTTGCTCGATGTCGTTTACACCCATGTGGGTGAACCACGTTTTTTAGTGAACGATGTTCTTTTGGAGCTGAAAATTTTCGATCCGTTTTTTGTACCGATTAATGCTTACGGAAGCGCTTCAAAAAGTAATGCACGATTGATTGATGAAGCCTATGCCTCCGACAAACAAATTTTAATTTTCCCTTCAGGAATGGCCTCTCGAAAGATTAAAGGAAAAATTACCGATCTGGAGTGGAAAAAAAGTTTTGTTCAGAAATCTATTGAGCATCAGCGCGATATAGTGCCGTTCTATTTCCAGGGAAGAAATTCATCGTGGTTTTACAATCTTTCCAATTGGCGTAAGCGTTTAGGAATCAAAGCCAATATTGAGATGCTATACTTGCCATCAGAAATGTATAAGCAGGCAGGCAACCATTATAACATATATTTTGGAGATCCGATTCCTTGGCAAGATCTAAAAAACACCAAAAGTGTTCGTGAGTGGGTCGACGAAATACGAAAACGGGTTTATGCTATGGAGCCATAAAAAAAAATTACGATATTTGTTGCACAACATTGCCATTTATGGAAAAACTGATTGATCCCATACCGGTGAGCATTTTGGAATCTGAATTAACTCCCGATAAATTTGTCAGACCAACCAATTATGGAAATAACCAGATTTATATTTTCAATCATCATAATGCCCCTTATTTGACCCTTGAAGTAGGCCGTTTGCGTGAATTGACATTTCGGGCCGCGGGCGGTGGAACCGGCAAAAGCTGCGATCTGGATTCGTTTGACTTGCAGGATGTACCTTACAATCAATTAGTTGTTTGGTCGCCTGAGGATAAGATGATAATCGGGGGGTATCGATTTTTAATTGGTAGGAAAGCATCCCTTGATGCTTTAGGAAATATCCGAATGGCAACCTACAAGCTATTTAACTTCTCTGATAAGTTTATCAAAGAATATTTACCCTATACCATCGAACTTGGTCGTTCATTTGTTCATCCCGATTTTCAGTCGATACAGAGTCGGAGGAAAAGCATTTTCGCGCTCGATAATCTTTGGGATGGATTAGGAGCCATTGTGGTAGAGAATCTTGAGATGCGATATTTTTTCGGGAAGGTAACCATGTATCCCCATTATAATAAGGAGGCTCGCAATATTTTGCTTTACTTTATTCAAAAACATTTTCCCGATCCAGATAACTTGTTAACGCTCATTGAGCCTCTTGAACTAAATATCGACTATGAACGATACGATAAGATTTTTACGGGTAAGAATTACGAACAAAACAAACGGATATTAAACGCGGAATTAAGAAAATTAGAATCGGTGGTTCCTCCTTTGATCAATGCATACATGAACCTTTCCCCTACGATGCGAACCTTTGGCACCTCATTAAACCGTGAGTTTGGGAATGTAGAAGAAACTGCTATTTTAATTAAAATCGCCGATATTTATCCATCAAAAATCGATCGGCACGTTACTTCTTATTTAAAGTATAAGGAGTCGATCACCAAACCATAACGAGTTTCCACAAAATAACCGTGAACCATTTCAGCCCACGGATACCTAGGAATGAGGTTAAACTCTCAAATTTTACTATCTTTGGGGCTAAATTTTTTGTATTATGCTACATCAAAATCACCGTCCGTTAATTTTTGTATCTAACGACGACGGTTTTTATGCCGGAGGAATTCGAGCTCTGATTGAGATTGTTGAAAAGTATGGCGATGTTATCGCAGTAGCTCCGGAGAGTGCCGAGTCGGGAATGTCACATGCCATTACCATTAAACGACCTTTAAGGCTTAAACACGTTTATTCCAAACCAGGAGTTGAAATGTGGAAATGCAATGGAACACCGGTAGATTGTGTTAAACTTGGGTTAAACCAAGTAGTCCCCCGCAAACCCGATATCATGGTAAGTGGAATAAACCATGGAAGCAACGCATCTATCAGCGTAATTTACAGCGGCACTATGGGAGCCGCTATAGAGGCGTGTTTAAACGGGATTCCATCCATAGGATTTTCTTTACTTGATCATTCTGCTGATGCCAATTTTGAACCTTCCAAACCATTTGTTGAGAGAGTTTTCTCGCAAATTCTTATCAACAAACTACCCGAATATATTTGCTTAAACGTTAACATTCCCAACGTTCCTTTAGAGCAAATTCGCGGAATTAAAGTTTGCCGACAAACCCATGGTGTATGGAAAGAAGAATTTGAAAAACGTATCGATCCGCATGGTGGAGAATATTATTGGTTGACCGGAAATTTTAAGAATTTTGAAGTAGGAAATCCTGAAACCGATGAATGGGCTTTGGAAAATAACTATGTGGCTGTGGTGCCGATTCATGCCGATTTTACAGCCTATCAGTCACTCAATGGTTTAAGATATTTGCAACATGAGTCAACCAAAACGTCGCTATAACAACTTCTACCTTGGTTTTTTGGGAGGTACGGTCATTGCAGCTATTTCAATGGCAATCTTTATTCTTTCCTATTGGAAATACATTCGAAGTTTTGAAAACCTTCGTTTCTTTCTGAATCAAGGAAGAATGTTTTCATCGCTGCTTAGTTTGAGTGCTTTGCCTACACTCTTTTTGTTTTATTATTTTATACGTACCGAGCGCTACCGATCGGCTTACGGAATGATTGCAATGATGATATGTTTCGGGATAATTGTACTAATTCTTCGTTCCGGGGAAATTTTTACATGATTTTGTTGGTGAAACGTTTTCAGCGATAGTTATGTTGTCAACAAAAACAATCGGGGCATTGATAAAAATACAATTCCAACCAATGAGTAAAGGATAGCGATGAATTTGTTTACCGGGAAATCCGTATAATTAAGAAAAATTTGACCAATGAAATATTACATTATAGCCGGTGAAGCTTCAGGCGATATGCATGCTGCCAATTTGGTGAAATCTCTGCGCCAAATCGATTCTGATGCTACAATACGCGGTTGGGGCGGCGATTTGATGGAGAAAGCAGGAGTGCAACTCGTAAAACACTATCGCGATACTGCATTCATGGGCTACTGGAATGTGGCGAAAAACCTAAACAAGATATTGAGCAACCTGCGATTGTGTCAAAACGATATTCAATCGTGGAATCCTGATGTTGTGATTTTGGTTGATTATCCCGGATTTAATCTTAAAATTGCGGAATTTGCCAAAAAACATGGTTATAAGGTAGTTTATTACATTCCCCCAAAACTTTGGGCATGGAAAAAACATCGTATCAAAACCATTCGGAAATCCGTTGATTTAATTCTGTCGATTCTGCCTTTTGAAGAAGCATTTTACCGTGAATTGGGGATTACTGTACAATACGTTGGAAATCCAACGGTTGATAATATCGAAACGACCTTGAACCGCAATGAGTTAAGTAGTGAATTCATTACTAAAAATAGTTTATCGGGAAAACCCATCATTGCTTTGCTTCCCGGAAGTCGCATGCAAGAAATCCGTCAATTGTTGCCGGTAATGGTTTCAGTTCAACAATTTTATTCGGAGTATGAATTTGTGATTGCAGGAGCGCCGGGAATTGCTCCTCAATTTTATCATGGAATTTTAAAAGGAATAAAACTGCCAATTATCTTCAACGACACCTATCAACTTGTTTTTCATAGTCATGCGGCACTGGTTGCAAGTGGGACAGCAACCCTCGAAACCGCTTTGATAGGAACTCCGCAGGTGGTTTGTTACAAAATGGGCGGTGGATTTTTCACCTATTGGTTTGGGAAACTTGTGCTGCGGTCAATTAAATATATTTCGCTGGTGAATTTGATATTAAACAAATTGGCAGTTGTAGAGTTACTGCAACATCAGGTCAATACCAAAGCTCTTTCTTATGAGCTAGGTCGTATTTGTAAAGGCGAAACTCGTGTTAAAATGATTGAAGACTATCGAAATTTGCAGCAAATTTTAGGTTCATCCGGGGCATCTACAAAAGCTGCCCAAATAATTGTTAATTTTGTAAATGATTCACAGTAAGAAAAATGATACAATGATTCATAAAACATCCGAAAAACGTTTAGTCTTACTTATTACCGCCTTGACCATTTTTCAAGTTGTTTGTTCACAAGAGGTAAAAGTTGGACTATTTCGGAACGTTCAGCTACGAACAGTAGTCTTTAAAGTGTTAGAGGGTGAGTATTCAGTGAAAAACAAAGATTCGTTAGCCTTGATTCTCAAACCTTCCGATATTTTGTTTGTAACTTCAATAGGAGACCGTGTAAGCATTTGGAACTCTGCAAATCATTTAGGAATGCATTCCGAAATCTTTATAACCGGATCTCAAACGTCACGCATGAGTGTTGAACCGGTCTTCCCATACATTACGGCTCGAAATTATTTCGGAGATTTTCGTCTCTTGGTTGATACAGCCATGCGATTAACTCTGATCAACGTGGTTCCGATTCATGAGTATATAGTTGGGGTAGTGGAAGCAGAATCGGGGGTCAAAGCTCATCCTGAATTTTATAAGGCTCAAGCTATCATTTGTCGCACCTATTTGCTAAATCATTTACAGCGACACAAAGATGAAGGTTTTTCTGTTTGTGATGAGGTGCATTGTCAAGTTTATAAAGGTTATGGCATTCAACACGAACCCATATTGAAGGCTGTGCAAGAAACCAACGGCTATGTAATTGTGGATCAACAGGGAATGTTGATCACGGCAGCATTTCATGCAAACAGCGGAGGAGAAACCGTTAATAGTGAAAACGTTTGGAGTACTTATTTGCCCTATTTAAGAGGGAAGCAAGATCCCTATTATGACAAACTTTCTCACAGTTCATGGGAAAAGCGAATTTCAGCTGAAGAATGGAAAAACTTTCTTCAAACCTATAATATCCCATGGGATGTAAATATTAAATTTGAATATCAACAGCCAAAACGTGAAAGGTTTATGATTATAAATAACCAGCCGTTGTTGTTAACCGAAATCCGCTCTTATTTTGGCTTAAAATCGACGTTTTTTTCCATAATACAAAAGGATAGGGAAGTTATTTTTAAAGGTCGAGGTTATGGTCATGGGGTGGGAATGTCGCAGGAAAGTGCCATGAAAATGGCTCAAAAAGGGATGAGTTTTGCCGAGATCATTAACTTTTTCTATTCGGATGTTCGTATTGTCGATATATTTCAGACCACATATCTACAGAATATGATTTTTGAAAATCAATAAATCTATGATAAAATTTAAATTGTTCCATCTTCCTCGTCCAAAGCAGTTTAACTACATTCCCAGGTATTATGACCCGGAAAAAGACCGATTAGAACAGCGAAAAAAGGAGATAGCCCGGGAGAGGGGTGAATATGTTGCCGGAGCCGGAATCCATGGTGCGTTCCGACAAAGACTAAAGAGCAAACGAGCTTCCGACCGAAATTCTATGATTCGGTTGATAGTAATTATTTCTGCTTTACTTTTACTATTCTATTGGTTGCTGATGAGGTAACAAAAAGCCCGGAAGATCCGGGCTTTTTGTTTATTTGAGTCCACTTCTTTGCAGTAATGCATCAATGGTTGGCTCCTGTCCACGGAAGGCGACATATAGCTTCATTGGATGCTGTGTTCCCCCTTTAGAAAGAATGGATTTGCGGAAACGACTTGCTGTATTTTTATCGAAGATACCATTTTGTTGGAAAACAGAAAACGCATCGGCATCCAGAACTTCAGCCCACTTATAACCGTAATATCCGGCTGCATAACCTCCGGCAAAAAGGTGACCAAAAGTTGTACTCATGCAGCTACCATCAACATCCGGGAACATTTCGAATTTTTCCATAGCTTTTGTGGTGAAAGTTTCTACATCTGTTTTCAAGGGTTCTTTGATGGTGTGCCATGCTAAGTCAAGAGCGGCAAAACTGACTTGTCGGTCGCTCATGTATCCTGCCTGAAAATTATCGAGGGCCTTTAATTTATCGATAAATTCTGCCGGAATGGGCTCTCCGGTTTGGTAGTGACGGGCAAATGAGTCGAGCCACTCTTTTTCAACCGCCCAGTTTTCCATAATTTGTGACGGAAGTTCTACAAAATCGCGATAAACCGATGTCCCGGCTAAGCTTTCGTATTTAACGTCCGACAGCATTCCGTGTAATGCATGCCCAAATTCGTGTAGAAATGTTTTAACTTCATCGAAAGTTAATAGCGATGGTTTGGTATCGGTAGGTTTGGTAAAGTTACAAACAATAGAAATGAGTGGACGTATATCGTTGCCTTTATATTTGTATTGTTCGCGGAATGAAGTCATCCATGCTCCGCTGCTCTTTGATGCCCGTGGGTGAAAATCAAGGTAGAGAACAGCCATAAAACGATCGTTTTCGTCAAACACTTCGTAGGCTTTTACATCGGGGTGATAAACCGAAATGTTTGGGTTTTCGATAAATTTTAAACCATAAAGCCGATTTGTCAAAGAGAAAACGCCTTCCTGCACTCTGGAGAGTTCAAAATAGGGCTTAATCATTTCGTTGTCAATGCTATATTTCTCTTTTTTCAGTTTTTCAGAATAGTACGACCAATCCCATCGTTGCATGGTTTCATTAAACCCAAGTTTTTTAGCATATGCCTCAAGTTCTTTTTTCTCTTTCAAAGCAAACTTATGTCCTGCTTCAAATAACTGATCAAGAAACGATTGTACACGCGATACCGATTCGGCCATTCGTTCTTCCAATACATAGTCTGCATAGGTTGTATAGCCCAGCATGCGAGCTCGCTGCAGACGTTTTTCAACTATTTGTTTGACAATTTCTTTGTTGTCGTGTTCGTTGCCGCGATTGGCTCGTGAAACAAATGCTTTGTACATTTTTTCACGTAATTCGCGTTTGTCGGAATATTGCATGAATGGCAAATAGCTTGGGTATTGCAGAGTAAAAACCCAACCTTCCAAATTACGTTCTTTGGCTTCTTGAGCTCCCATTTCAACTACACTTTCCGGTAATCCCGCTAAATCGTCCTGATTTGTGATGTGAAGCATGAAATCGTTGGTTTCTGCTAATTCATTTTCATTAAATTGAAGAGAAAGTTTTGCCAGATCTTTATTAAGCTCCTTAAATTCACTACGCAGTTCAGGGGCAAGGTTGGCTCCATTTCGTACAAACCCTTTGTACGATTTTTCCAGAAGCATACGATCTTCATCGTCGAGATTTAGGGTGTCGCGCTGCGCATATACTGCCTTAATACGCTCAAAAAGTTTTTCGTTCAAGCTGATGTCGTTGCTGTATTCGGTAACCAAAGGAGAAATTTCACGAGCAGTTGCTTGCATTTCCGGAGAGGTTTCGGCTTCGTTTAGGTTGAAAAAGAGATTTAATATCTGACCGAGTTTTTTGCCGGAATACTCTAGAGCTAATATCGTGTTTTCGAAGGTAGGAGGTTCGGAATTATTTACGATGGCATCAATTTCACGTTTCCCTTCTTCGATGGCAATTTTTACCGCCGGAAGGTAGTGTTCAACTTTTATTTCTTGAAAATTTGGAGTTTGATGGATTCCTGTAAATTCTTTTAACAAGGGATTGTTTTCATCTATTTTTTGCTGACATCCCGATAAGGCAGCAAAAACGGCTATTCCAAGCATAATTTTTAGTGGTTTAAATTTCATATCGTTCTTATTTAAGTTCATGTGTTCTCCGGTTCATCAAATCAAGTACCAATATAGTTAATCATTTAATATTCAGCGGTGTATTGGTTGTGAGAGAAAATCATGGTTGTTCGAAATTGAACATTTTATCGCTTTCTTTTCGAACAGTTCAATAAATGTAAAAAAAGTTTTGGCCATGAATCAATAGAGTAAAAAAAAGTGTTACCTTTGCACCGGGTAAGTCTTACACGACCAGCTCCTGCTGAACCCCCCCAGGTCTGGAAGGAAGCAAGGGTAGGCGGTTGTAGCGGTGCGATGTAAGGGGCTTACCCACTTTTTTATTTTTCATTATGATAAACGTGAACAAATCCCCGCAGCGGTTCAATCGATGAATCGACGGGAGTTATCACGTAAAAATATACTCCCGGAGCTACCAATTCGCCGGCGTTATTTCTTCCATCCCAGGTTAGTTGTGTGCCTTTAAGGTTTGGCTTGTAAACCAAACTGCCCCAACGATCGTAAATTTCCAAAGTGTAGGTAATATTTCCGGGACTTTCAACAATAAAGAGGTCATTGACGCCGTCTTGATTTGGGGTGAAAATATTGGGAGCTTTAAAAACGTTTACTGTAGTCACTGTAGTATCAATTTGCACACGACATCCTCCGTCGTCTTCCACAATCAGTGAAACATTATGTGAATCTGTTGTAGTAAAAGTGTAAAAATAATGTGCATTTTGGGGTGAGAAAGATGATGTGGAAGTATCAACAATCCATTGGTATTTATATGGCGCAAGCGATAAAGGGTTAGTTACGTTTGCTGATGCATTCAGAATCATGGTTGCTGAAGGGTGAAATCTGAAGGATCGAGATACATACGATTCTAAAAGTTGTGATACTTGGATGTTGAGAGTTTCAGTTCGCACTAATCCGCCTGCAAAAGTTGCGGTTGCGGTTATGGTTTTTGTACCGGGGCTGGAATATTGAACCTGAAAAATTGCATTACCGCTTCCTGAGCCGGTTGCAGGGGATGCATCGTTGCCGAAATTCCATTGGATGCTGATGGGAAACGGTGACTGTGCCCAATTAACACTTATAGTTTCGCCCAAACACGATTTAGGTTTATTAGCCTGAATGCTTTGGCTAATTGATTCAACAGCATAAATGCAAAGTATAGCGATGAAAATTATTTTCTGGTTCATATCGTGTGATTTCTTATGCTAATCGTTATTGCAAACTTACTATTTTTTTTCAAAGATTTTCTGTAATTTGCTTACTAATTTTTTTTGACCATTCGGTATCGGGGAAGAAAGTAATAACGATTACTTTCAGCGAAGTGTAAATAGGAATGGCAATAATCATGGCGGGAATTCCCCAGACATATCCTGCCATGGAGATAACAAAGAAAATCTCAAGTGGATGAGCTTTCACTGTTTTCGAGAAAATTAAGGTTTGGAGAAATACATTGTCTATGATTTGTGTGATTATGAAAATCGAAGCGCACAAGATCAATTGATTAACAATTTGCGGAAATTCAAGCATTTGAGCCCCTAATAAAGCTGTGATGAGCATTCCGAAAAGAAGTCCTAAAATTGGACCAATGTAAGGAATAACATTCAATAAAGCTCCCACCATCGCAATCAATAAAATTTGGTTTGTCTTGAGTTGGGTGAATAGCAGCCCGATAAACAGTAAAGAGAAAATGATTAAAACTTGCAACATCAAACCCAAGAAATACCTTTGCAGCAAAAGTTCTATTTGTTGGTATGTGCTTAAAAGTTTGGTTTTGGCACTATCGGGAAAAATCATTACCAAAACGCGTAAAGGAAGGGTGGGATCTCGCAATAAGAAAAAAGCAATAAAAGAGATACTAAAAATGGTAACAACAATATTCCCGATCATTGAGCTAAATTGCCGAAGTCCTGATAGAATTTTTTCGTGGTTGAGGGCATTGACAATTTTTTGCTGTATAAGTTCGTTTACGGTCAATGTTTCATGGAAATTGGGATTAATTTTCCGATAAATTCTTTGTGCTGTTGCAATTGGTTCACTGAATTTATCGATAACCGTCTGGGGATTTATGCTTGCAAGCGATGAAAATTCTTTTGTAGCTTTTGGTACGATGAAAGCTGCAATGAGGAATACAACAGTCCAAATCGAGAATAAAGTTAACAAGGCCGCGGTGGTTCGGTTTGGGGATAGTTTCCGAATTCGAATTTTTTGAAAAAGTAACGTCAATGGTTTTGAAATCAGCGTGATAATTATGGCAATCAAAAGATAAACCGCCAACGATTGAAAGAACCATGCCCAAACAAGGATCAGGGCAAAAGGTATAAGATATTTTAAGACTTTTTGCATCATGGTTTAATTGATCTTTTCTAAAATTGTCCACACAGGCTTATGATCGCTCAGGTTTGATTTTCCTGTTTTTGTATCAAACGATTTGAAATGGCTGTCGTAGAAGATATAGTCGATACGAGCTGAAGTGAGAAATCGGCCGTAGGTGTGGCCAAATCCAAAACCGCTGCAAATAAAAGCATCGGAAAGGCGAGAGCGGATTTTTCGGTAAGAGTAGGATGTTGGCGTATCGTTTAGGTCTCCGCAAACAATAGTTGGATGAGGCGATTGACTAATCTTTTGGGCAACTAATTCGGCTTGAGATTGGCGTCGTTTGTAAGCGGTTTTTAAACGAGAAAATATGTTTTTAATTTTTTTTGCATCAACCGACGAAAGAGAGTTATTAAGTTTGTTCAGATAGGCATAATCGTCGGCACCCAAACGATTGCTTTCCAAATGGAGATTGAAAATACGAAGGGTGTCGGATTTGAATTTTATATCGACCCATTGGGCATTGTTGGTTGAATTTTTATATTCGATGTTGCCGGAACGAATAATAGGATATTTGCTATAAATGGCCAAACCAAACCAGTATAGGTCTTTCACCGTAGCTCCGGGTGCAATATGGTAATATCGCATACGAAGTTTTTTCTCCAGAAGCGTAGTTGTTTCAAAATCGTTAGTCAAATCGTGATAATATTCCTGAAAGCAAATAATATCGGGGTCTTCATCCTGGAGATAACGAACGATAAGGTCGCGACTGTTTTTGTTGTTTGTCCAGTTGTATAGGTCGAACAATCGGACGTTGAAGGTCATGATTTTTAGCGAAGGGTTGTTGTTTAGCTGTTCTTTCTCAAAGATTTGCGTGGCAAAGGTGGCCTTTAGGTGATTAAAACCGGTAATTATTGCAATCACCGGAATTAGGAAAATCCAATCTTTTCGTATAATCCAAACAATAGCAAGGATTAGGTTGGCAAGTATAAGGTAGGGATAAATTATCCCCAAAAATTGTGGGAGAGATATGAGCGATGGCGGAATAAAAGGTGCAAGGTTTGCTACCAACAAGAGAAAGGCTGGTAATGTCGTTAAAATCAGGGCTAATATAACCAGTAATTTTTTCACGGGGCATCAACTATAAATCGCGTTTGGAACTGTATTTGAAAAGAGCTTCCTTCTCATCTTTAGTTAGGCTTTCGTATCCGCTTTTTTTGATTTTCTCAAGAATGGCATCCAAATCAGCCCGTCGTTGTTGACGCTGCTGATTGTAATCGTGTTCAGTATCGCCACTCCGATAGGATATGTTAAGTTTTCTTCTTTTTTTTCTTTTAAATCGGAAGATATCTTGGATAAAGGGAACAAAGCGTGTCAGGTCAATTTGGTGTTTAATGGCTGAAATAAAAATCCATCCTGTAATTGCGCCGCCAAGATGAGCTAAATGGCCACCGCTGTTGTCGGATGCAATCCCAAGGATATCGAGAACGACCATAACCATTGCAATCCATTTTAGTTTAACCGGACCAATGAGAAACACATAAACCACAAAATTGGGTACATAAACAGCAGTGGCAATTACAATGGCAATTACGGATGCAGAGGCACCAAGTGCAATATTCATAGGAAGATAGGGAGCAAAAACCGGAAAAAGGTTAAAGGTTGCAACATAGAATAACCCGCCCACAAATCCACCGAGAAGATAGAGACCAAGAAGCTGTTTTGAATTGAAATAGCGTAGGAAAATAATGCCGAACCAGTATAACCACAAAATGTTGAAAAGTATATGTAAAAAGTTTTTGTGAAGAAACATGTAGGATAACAAAGTCCATGGTTTGGAAAGTAAATTTGGCATATAGGCAGGAATTGCCAATTGGTTTACAATGATATTTCCACCTCCCGGGGTTGCCAAAAACAGGTACAAAAATACACCTGTCAGGTTTACGAAAAGAAAAACAGCAAGGTTTATGGCGATAAGTTGAGTAATAATTCCGCCTGAACGTACAATGTTTCTTATTTCTGTCATTAACGACATAGTTATTGTGTTTTTTGAGGTTATAGTAATCGAAAACGGTTACGATTCCAGATTTTAATAAGGATGAAGCCAAAAATCATTCCACCAAGATGAGCAAAATGAGCAACGTTATCTCCGCTGCGGTTTGATACACCAAGGAAAAGTTCTAAAATTCCGTACCCAATTACAAAGTATTTTGCTTTGATGGGCATTGGTGGAAAGAGAAGCATTAGTTCTGTGTTTGGGAATAACATTCCAAAGGCCAACAGTACGCCAAAAACAGCTCCACTTGCCCCAATTACCGGAACGTTAATTCTTTGTTCATAGACCTTATAAAGAATTGCCTTTGCTTCGCCGATATTCGATAAACTAAAAGGAGAGTCATAGAAGCGGGTGATAAAATCGAGCAGGTAGCCCGATGGCTCGGAAATGTTTTTACGGATGATCTTTTCAAATATTTCCGGTGTTGGAGAGTTTTGAAAAAGATTGATAGCCGATTTCAATTGATGAATGTCAATCCAAGCTATTAAAAAATGAAGCACAATAGCTCCCATTCCGGTGACTAAATAGTATGTTAAAAAACGCTGACTTCCCCATATCGTTTCCAAAATCCGACCAAACATATAGAGTGCAAACATGTTAAAAAACAAATGCATGAAATCGCCATGCATGAACATATGGGTGACTATCTGGTAGGGCCGAAAGTAGGGCGATTCAGGATAGAATAAACCTAGATAACCAACAGCAGCCTCGTAATTTGTAATCATGGCTCCCAGAAGCATCAGCACATTGATGATGATAATGTTTTTTACCACTGGTGGCATATTGCCAAAAAGGGGGGCGCGATATCCTTGCATATATTAGATTTTGTTAAAAAGTTCGGTTATTTCTTCTTCGGTAAAAGTTTGAATTATTTTTTTGCCATCGCAAGTATAAGTGGGTGAATGACAGCCAAATAGGTGGTCGTTGATAGAGCACATTTCTTCCATTGACAGTTCTTTACCATAAGGAACAGCCGAAAGACTTGCAAGGTTCTGAAGAAATCTCTCTTTTAGAATTTCGTTAATATTTTCTCCGCTGTTTTTAACAGTTTCGGCAATTTCCTCCAAAAATTGACCAATGTTCTGGCTGTCGAGAATTGCAGGGATATTGGTGATTTTGTATCCATTGGGTGAAGTTTTCTCCCATTCAAAGCCCATGTTTTTTAATTCAGCCGAAACCTCATCAATCGCCAGGCTGCTAGCCATCTCCAATTCCAGTTCAAGAGGAAACATTAACACCTGCGATGCCATGTGCCCGGATTTCATGTTCTGTTTCAGTTCCTCGTAAATTATCTGAAAATGTGCTCGATGTTGGTCGATGATCATTATGCCCGATTTTACGGTGGTGAGGATATAACGCTTTTTGATCTGTAGAAAAATCCTTTGGGGTTTTTCATCGACGATTTCATCAAAGGGAATTATACCTGTTTCGGGCGTTTTTTCAAAATTGATCAACGATTGTTTCCAATCGGGAAATTGCGGAGCATGGTTAACATTTGGTGGGGTTTTATGGTTTGCGGTTTCTTTAGAGACAAAAGGATTATAGTTGGGATTGAATCGTACTTTGGGTATTTGGATAGGTGTGTTGGGGGCGGGTGGCTGATAGGCTAAGGTGGATTCAAATGGATTATCAAAATCGATGGCCGGCATAAAATTGTATCGCCCCAACGCTTCTTTCACCGTAGATTGCAATATCTGAAAAATATCACGTTCGTATTCAAATTTTATTTCGGTTTTGGTAGGATGGATGTTGACATCGATAGTTTCCGGTTCTACTGTAAAAGTAATAAAATAGGAAGGAGTTGTACCTTCGGGAATCAACCGCTCGTAGGCATTCATCAGTGCGCGGTGAAAAAATGGGTGCCTCATAAAACGGTTGTTTACGAAAAAGAATTGATTCCCTCCAGTTTTCTTTGCATGTCGCGGGTTGCCGATAAAACCTGAAATGGAAACCAACGACGATTGGTTTTGGATATCAATCAAATTTTCGTTGTAATTTCGTCCAAATACTGCAATGATGCGTTGTTTAAGGTTTGTGGGGGGAAGATCAAAAATTGTGTGACCGTTATGTTGAAGATTAAAATAAATGCCGGAGTTTACCAGTGCAATTCGAATAAATTCGTCGGTAATATGGCGAAATTCGGTCTGATCCGATTTAAGGAATTTTCTACGGGCAGGGATGTTGAAAAAGAGGTTTTTTACTGAAAATACGCTTCCAACGGCGCATGACACTGATGTTTGACTCTTGACTACTCCGCCGCTCAGTTGAAGTTCTGTTCCAATTTCAGACTGGATATGCCGGGTGGTTAATGTCACATTTGAGACCGCAGCAATAGAGGCTAGTGCTTCTCCTCGAAAGCCCATGGTTTGGATCCGATAGAGATCTTCGGCCGATCGTATCTTACTGGTTGCATGACGTTCGAAGGCCATTCGGGCATCAACTTCGGACATGCCGCATCCATTGTCCGACACTTGAATCATTGTTTTTCCGGCATCTTGAATGGAAACTTTGATCTGAGTTGCGCTCGCATCGAGTGCGTTTTCCATCAGTTCTTTCACTACTGATGAAGGTCTTTGAACCACTTCCCCTGCTGCAATTTGATTGGCTACCGAGTCGGGTAGTTGGTGTATTACATTCATCCTTTCCTAATTGTTTCACTCCACAAATATACGCTTTTTTCTCATGGCATTTATTCCTGATGCAATCGCTTTGGCAAGCGAAAGGGGGACATAAATGCCCATCATTTTGTTGAATCCTTGATTTTATGGGCAATCTTGTTTTAATGTGAAAAATTTTTACAAAAAAGTGGGAAAAAGTGGGAGTAGGTGGTGTAATATGGGAAAAAATGTTGTATTTTTACAACTGCAAAAAAAGGTTTATCGTGAACTTTGTTGGAGAATTTACAAGTAAAATCGATCCTAAGGGGAGAATCGTGTTGCCCGCTTTGTTTAAAAAGCAGTTGGGCAATACTCCCAGTAGCGATTTGTTTATTCTCAAAGAAGACCTTTACGAAAAATGCCTTGTTCTATATCCCATGCAAGAGTGGGAGCGTCAGAATCAGATTATTCTTGAAAAGTTAAACCCTTTTAATCGGGAACATAATCAATTTTTGCGGATTTTCTCCAAAGGGGCATGTGAGGTTACGCTCGATAACGTAAATCGTTTTTTGATTCCCAAAAGGTTGCTGGAATATGCCGGGATTGAAAAGGATGTGGTTTTATCAGGACAAAACAGCAAAATTGAGATTTGGGCAGCTGAATCCTATCAAAAAATTTGGGATAATCCGGTTGATTTTGGCGCGCTGGCAGATAAAATAATGAATCCATAAATACAGCTCTGGTCATGGAAAACTATCACACACCCGCCTTACTGAGCGAATGCATCGAAGGGCTGGATATCCGTCCCGACGGCATTTATGTCGATGCCACGTTTGGTGGTGGAGGGCATTCCATGGCAATTCTTGAAAAACTAACTACCGGCAAGTTGCTGGCTTTTGACCAGGATGCCGATGCTGCTTGCAATTTGCCCAACGATTCCCGCCTTATTTTCGTTCATCATAATTTCCGATACATACGATTTTTCCTTCGATATCATAATATTCATCGTATCGATGGTTTATTGGCTGATTTAGGTGTTTCGTCGCATCATTTTGACACGGAAGACCGTGGATTCTCTATTCGGCACAACGCCTTGCTCGACATGAGAATGAACGTTCAGCAATCGCTCCGAGCGGTGGATGTGGTTAATCAATATTCCGAAGACCAACTGACCCGGATTTTCAAACTTTATGGTGAAGTTGACCGTCCGTGGGTGTTATCGAAACAAATTGTTAAAGTGCGGCAGCAAAAAAATATCGAAACCACCGACGATTTAATAGCGGTAGTTGAGGAGTTTCTTCCCCAACGTTTCCGAAATAAAGAATTAGCAAAGATCTTTCAAGCTCTCCGTATCGAAGTTAACCGAGAGTTAGAAGCTTTAGAAGAGTTGTTAATGCAGACAAAACACATCATGAACCCGCACGGGAGATTGGTGATTATTTCTTACCATTCGTTAGAAGATCGTATGGTAAAGAATTTCATAAAATTTGGAAATGTGGAGGGCATGGCCGAAAAAGATTTTTTCGGGAATGTAGTTGCTCCATATGAGGCGGTAAATCGCAAAGTAATCGTTCCATCAGAGGAAGAAATTGCAAGGAACCCGCGTGTGCGAAGCGCTAAATTACGAATTGCAAAACGAACTGTCTATGACCCAACAATCGAAAAGTACTGAATTTAAGGATGTTAAGAAGAAGAAAGGAATAGATAAGGATCGGTTGCTGAATATTGTATATGCAGTGTTAAGTGGTTCTATCCTTGGCGATGCCCGATTCCTAAAACAATTGCCTTACATCTTTTTTCTCGCTTTTTTGGGGGTAATTTACATAGCTAATTCATTTCATGCTGAGAAAGTGTTGCGTGAACAAAAGAACCTTGAGATGGAATTAAGAGAGTTGCAACCGGAAGCTTTGTCGATTTCATCGCAACTGATGAAAATTAGTAACCAAACCGAGGTGGCAAAACTATGTCACTCTATGGGACTTGGGCTAAAAGAGAATAGAGTTCCTCCATTGAAGATAATTCTCGACAGACGTGATAAAAGAAATATTCGACGAAATAAATTACACGAATAGATTTATATCAAGCATAAATGAAAAGCAAAGAAACCATACGAAGCCAAATGCTAAATCGCTTAGCGCTGATTTACTTCGGCTTGTTAATTTTTTTGCTGGTTTTGATTTTACAAATTCTAAATCTTCAATGGTTGCAAGGTTCGAAATGGCGTAGTATAGAGCGTCAACACTTCAGAACAGTGAAGCTTGAACCTCAGAGAGGAGAAATCAGAGCCCGTGATGGGCGGCCGCTTGCTAGTTCGGTTCCCCGTTATGAAGTGCGCCTCGATTTCGGAAGCAAATCGTTTAATCACCATGCATTTAATAAAGGGATTGATAGCCTATCTTTACTTCTCTCACGTCTGTTTGGTGATAAAAGCGAAAATGAATATCGCCAACTTCTCTTAGGAGTGCATTTCCGAAAGGAACGTTACTATTTGTTTAAAAAAGGTGTAACGTATCAGCAGATGAAGAAAATGAAGAACTTTCCCGTATTCAGGGAAGGAAAATATAAGGGTGGTTTTATTTTGGAACCAAGTTTTGAAAGAGTACATCCTTTTGGAGAATTGGCCGAACGAACCATCGGTTATCTTTTTTCCGATTCCACACGTAAAGGGGTTGGTATTGAAGGAACCTACGACAGTTTATTAGCCGGTGTGGAAGGACGTCGATTGGAACAACGATTGGCCGGAAATTTCTGGAAGCCCGTTGATAGTGAAATTGATGTTGAACCCGAAGCGGGCTACGATATCCTGACTACCATCGATGTCAATATTCAGGATGTAGCCCACGATGCGTTGTTGAGAACGCTAAAGAAGCACAATGCACGTCACGGTGCTGCCATACTGATGGAGGTAAACAGCGGAGAAATATTAGCTATATCCAATTTACAACGATTGTCCGACGGGGAGTATCATGAAACCTATAACTTTGCTATCGGGGAACGTACTGAACCCGGATCTACCATAAAACTGGCATCGTTAATGATTGCTTTGGGTGATGGTTATGTTAATCTTAACGATGTGATTGATACCGGCAACGGAGAATATAAACTTTACGATCTTACAATCCGCGATAGTAAAGAAGGTGGTTACGGACGCCTAACCGTACAGGAAGTCTTTGAGCATAGTTCCAATATTGGAGTGGTGAAAATCATACAGCGTTATTATGCTGATCGTCACAAGGATTTTGTTGAAAAACTCTATCGCATGCGTCTGAATGAACCAACCGGCATTGATATTTTAGGAGAACCGCGTCCGTATATCAAATATCCGGGAGATAAGTATTGGAGTGGAGTTTCTTTATATCAAATGGCATACGGCTATGAGTTGCAACTTACACCCTTACAAATTCTTAATTTTTATAATGCTGTTGCCAACAATGGTAAAATGATGCGTCCACATCTTATCAAGGCAATTTATAAAAAAGGTTCGTTGGTGAAATCAATTTCTCCTGAAGTCATTGATACCTATATAGCCTCGCCCAAAGTAATAAAACAAGCTCATCAGATGCTGGAAGGAGTAGTGGAACGAGGTACGGCTACAAATTTAAAGGGACAAGCGTTCAAAATTGCCGGGAAAACCGGGACCGCACAAATTGCAAATGCAAAATATGGATATGAGTATCAAAGTCGTATCAGTTATCTTGCATCATTCGTTGGTTATTTCCCTGCCGACGATCCTAAATATTCGTGTATTGTTGTTGTTAACGAACCTTCAAATAGTCAGTACTATGGGAATACCGTAGCCGGTCCGGTATTTCGCGAAATAGCCGAAAAAGTTTACGCCACTCGTCCCGATATGATTAAACCGATTGAGACCGTCAAAGTTCCAATTGAGGAAAAAATACCCTATTGCTTTTCCGGTCATGCAAAAGATCTGTTGACCTTATTCAACATGTTTGATTTTAATGTTACGTGTAAAAATGATGAAATTGAATGGGCTTCTACGCAAAAAGGGCAGACGAGTATTGTAGTCAACGCTCGAGCCTATTATCCCGGTCAAGTTCCCAACGTTATTGGAATGGGGTTGCGAGACGCAATAGCTTTATGCGAAAATGTCGGGCTTCGCGTGCAGGTTGAGGGCTACGGAATCGTAAAACAGCAAAGTTTACAGCCCTATAGCAATGTAATCAAAGGACAGACCATAGTGTTATTCTTATCAAGTAATTTTTGACCATGAGACGACTAAACGACTTAATTATCAATATATCGCCCAAACAGATTCGAGGTTCAATCAATTTGATGATTGAATCCGTATGTACCGACTCCAGAAAATGTGGTAAAAACTCCTTGTTTGTCGCTATTCGTGGAACATCGGTTGATGGACACAATTTTATAGAAAAATCAATTCAGAACGGAGCTGTTGCTGTTGTTTGTGAAAACCTTCCGGATAATATTCAAGACGGAATCGCATATATCCAAGTTTCAAACTCGGCAGAAGCCCTTGGTTTTTTGTGTTCAGAATTTTACGATAATCCGAGCCGAAAGTTAAAATTGGTCGGCGTTACAGGAACTAATGGGAAAACTACTGTAGCTACCTTGCTGTATCGGATGGCTATGAATATGGGTTATCCATCAGGGCTTTTCTCAACCGTGTATGTGATGGTCAATAATCAAAGGTTGCCGGCCACACACACAACTCCAGATGCATTAGAATTGAACAGAATAATGGCTCAAATGGTTGATGCGGGATGCGAATACTGCTTTATGGAGGTGAGTTCACATTCGGTTGTGCAGCATAGAATCAGCGGATTGAAGTTTGAAGGAGCTATCTTTACCAATCTGACTCAAGACCATCTCGATTACCATAAAACTATGGCTGCTTATATACAGGCAAAAAAGCAATTTTTCGATCAACTCGAAAAAACAGCCTTTGCTCTTTTCAATATCGATGATCGCAATGGCAGTGTTATGGTTCAAAATTGCAAGGCAAAAATATTTAGCTACGGATTGGAACGTCCGGCCGATTTCAAAGCTAAAATCCTTTCCAAGCAAATGGAAGGAATGTTGCTTGAAATTGAAAAATCGGAAGTTTGGGTAAAACTTACAGGGGAGTTTAACGCTTACAATTTGTTGGCTGTTTATGGTGCATCATGTCAACTAGGATTCGACAAAGCCGAAGTGTTACGATGTTTGAGCCTTTTGGAGCCGGCACAAGGACGATTCGATCGGTTGCGTTCAAAGTCAGGTATATTCGTGATTGTAGATTACGCCCATACGCCCGATGCAGTGGCCAATGTGTTGAAAACAATCAGCGATATACGTACCGGAAATGAAAAGGTAATTACTGTTATTGGCGCAGGTGGTGATCGCGATAAAACCAAACGTCCTTTAATGGCAAGAGAAGCGGCTCAATTGAGTGATGTTGTGATTCTAACTAGCGACAACCCGCGTTCAGAAGATCCCATCGCTATCATTGAGGACATGAAACAAGGCCTTAAACCCCGCTCCAATTTTGTTTCGCTTATCAATCCCGATCGCCGTGAAGCCATAAAAACCGCGTTAAGCATGGCAGCAAAAGACGATATCGTGCTGATTGCCGGTAAAGGACATGAAAATTACCAGGAAATTAAAGGTATTAAATATCCTTTTGACGATAAAGAAATTGCATTAACTATTTTAGCTGAACTTGAAAAATAAAGTCCTATGTTTTATTATCTTGGTTTATGGCTTCAAAGTTTGGACTTTCCCGGGGCGGGACTGTTTCAATACATTACCTTTAGAACCGCGCTAGCCTTCTTAGGAAGTTTAACCATTGCTTTAATTTTCGGAGGAACTTTTATTCGAATTCTTCAAAGGTTGCAGATAGGCGAAACCATTCGAGATTTAGGCCTTGAAGGACAAATGCAAAAAAAGGGAACTCCAACCATGGGTGGAGTTATTATTATCGGGGCAACAGTTATCCCAACTCTTTTATTTGCAAAGATTTACAATGTTTATATTGTTCTGATGTTGTTCACTACCATTTTTATGGGCTTTATAGGTTTTTTAGACGATTACATAAAGGTCTTCAAAAAAAATAAAGAAGGTTTGGCTGGAAAGTTTAAGGTCTTGGGGCAGATATCTCTAGGATTGATTGTCGGTTTAACCATGTGGCTTCATTCCGATATTGTCATTAAACCCACAACCCATAAGCAAGTAGCAGAAGTCGAAGTTTCTGCAGTGAATTACGTAAAAACTACCCAAACTAATGTACCTTTCTTCAAGAATAACGACGGTGATTATAAAGTGTTAATCTCTTTTATTGAAGATGAAGAGCTTAAGTCAAAACTCGTTTGGATTGTTTTCATAGCCATTGTGATATTTATTATTACTGCTGTTTCCAACGGTGCTAATATAACTGATGGTTTAGATGGATTGGCCACCGGCACGAGTGCCTTAATAGGAATTACCTTAGGAATTTTAGCCTATTTGTCGGGAAATATTGTCTATGCAACCTATTTGAATATATTTTACATACCACATACAGGCGAGTTGGTTGTTTTCATGGGGGCGTTCATCGGGGCTCTCATCGGATTTCTGTGGTATAATTCATATCCGGCTCAAGTGTTTATGGGCGACACAGGAAGTTTGGCCATTGGGGGAATTATTGCCGTTTATGCGGTGTTAATTCGAAAGGAATTACTTATACCAATCCTATGTGGAATCTTTCTCATGGAGAATCTTTCAGTAGTAATGCAGGTGTCTTATTTTAAATACACTAAACGTAAATATGGTGAGGGAAGGCGAATTTTCTTAATGGCGCCGCTGCATCATCATTATCAAAAGAAAAATATTCCCGAACCAAAGATTGTAACACGTTTTTGGATTATCGGAATTTTTCTTGCCATACTAACCATTCTCACCTTAAAGGTGCGTTAATCAACAAGTCTAACAGGTTTGCGAATAAATTCAAGCAGAATGAGTAAATATTACGACATAGTAATTTTAGGGGCCGGCGAAAGTGGAGTAGGCGCCGCACTATTAGCCCAAAAATTGGGATATCGTGTTTTTGTGTCGGATATGGCAGAAATAAAAGAAAATTTCAAGAACGAATTAGCCGAATACAATATCCCTTTCGAAGAAAAGCACCACACGATCGATATCGTCACATCGGCTCCAACAATAATAAAAAGTCCGGGAATTCCCGATAAAGCTCCGGTGGTTATTGCAGCAAAGGAAGCCGGTTGTGATATCATTGGTGAAATTGAATTCGCTGCCCGTTATTCAAAAGCAAAGTTTGTGGCCATAACCGGCTCTAATGGGAAAACCACTACAACGCTCTTGACCTATCATATTTTTAAACAAGCCGGATTAGATGTTGGATTAGCCGGCAATGTTGGACAGAGTTTAGCACGACAAGTTCTAGACCGCGATCATGAGTGGTTTGTGGTAGAATTGAGCAGCTTTCAGCTCGATAGCATGACAAAGTTCAAAGCTCATATTGCCATCATAACCAACATCACGCCCGACCATCTTGATCGTTATGAATATAAATTTGAGAATTACATCAATTCTAAATTCCGAATTTTACAAAATCAAACAGAATCCGACTATTTCATTTTTTTCGACGATGATCCTGTAGTAAAGCAGCAAATCGAACAGCGATCAATCTGTTCTCAAAAGTGTTCATTTACACTTAAAAATAATCAAACAAAAACGGGATATTGTCAAGATAATCAAATTGTTATAAACTTTAAAAATAATAAACTCACTATGTTTTACGATGAATTACTCATTAAAGGGAAGCATAATCGGAGCAATGCTCTAGCGGCAGCTATTGCAGCTCAAATAGCCAACATTAAAAACGAAACTATAAAACAATCGCTGCAAAATTTCATGGGTGTTGAACATCGATTAGAACCTTATCTATCGATTCAGGGAGTTTTGTATATTAACGATTCAAAAGCAACTAACGTAAACTCCACTTGGTTTGCGCTCGACAGCATGGATCGCCCCACCATTTGGATTGCCGGCGGAGTTGACAAGGGAAACGATTATTCTGAACTCGATGAGGTTGTGCATCGAACAGTGAAAGCAATTGTATGTTTGGGTGTTGATAATCAGAAAATTATCAATCATTTCAAAAATATAGTTCCTGTAATTATAGAAACACGCTCGATGCCGGAGGCGGTGAAAAAAAGCTATGAGTTGGCAGTTCCCGGCGATGTGGTGTTGCTAAGCCCTGCCTGCGCAAGTTTCGATTTGTTTAAAAACTATGAAGATCGCGGACAGCGTTTCAAAGATTGTGTTCGCCAATTATAAAAACATCTAAATCTGTATGAAACAGGGGGTATTTAACTATTTGCGCGGCGATAAAAGCTTGTGGGTCATAATGTTGATCTTGATGCTTATTTCTTTATTGACGGTTTATAGCGCTACTGGAACTTTGGCCTACAAAAAGGCTGATGGAAATACCACCTATTATCTTTTGCGTCAGGTAATATTTATTACTTTAGGATTCTCCGCGGCATATTTTGTTCATACTATCCCACATCGAAATTTTGCAGGCATTTCGGTTATCTTGTATGCTATTTCGGTGCCGTTGCTGCTATACACTTTGATTAGAGGCGCAAGTTATAACGAAGCTGCGCGATGGATCTCGCTGCCGGGTGGATTTACCTTTCAATCGTCTGACTTTGCCAAACTTGCATTGATGATGTTCCTGGCTACATTGCTTTCCAATCGACAAAACGAAATCAAGGAATTAAAAAAAGGTTTTCTTTATATGTTAATCCCGGTTGGAATCACATGCGGATTGATTCTCCCGGCAAACTTTTCAACGGCAGCATTACTTTTTATGTCAGCCATGCTGTTGCTATTCTCCGGTAGGGTTCAGATTAAGCATATTATGTATTTAGGTGGAGTTGCATTAGTTGGTTTAACAATTTTTATTGTAATTGCTCTTAATTCTTCGGATTCGGGAAGGGTAGGCACCTGGAAGCGTCGCATTGAAAATTTTGTCAGTAAGGGAGGGGATAATTTTCAATCGGATCAAGCCAAAATAGCGATTTCAACGGGAGGTTTTTTCGGTAAAGGACCCGGACAAAGTGTCCAACGTAATATACTTCCTCACCCATATTCCGATTTTATCTATGCGATTATTGTTGAAGAATATGGATTGGTTATGGGTATTGTGATTATGGCCTTATATCTAATGATTTTGTTTCGAACAGTGGCTTTAATACGAAAGTGCAAACTTGTCTATTCGGCGCTGTTGGTAACATCGATGACCATTTTGCTTGTATTGCAGGCTTTTGTACACATTGCGGTAAATACCGGAATTTTCCCCGTGACCGGTCAAACACTTCCTATGATCAGTATGGGTGGAACATCCATGATTTTTAACGGGATTCAAATGGGAATCATTTTAGGTGTAAGTCGCGAGCTTAAGGAAAATCCGGCTGAATTTGCCATTACCAATGAAGAAGATGAATCGAAATCTGATGAAGAATTAAAAGAAAAGGGAAACAATAATAAAAATGGAAATGAATCAAAAGCGTCCTCTGCGTCTGTTAATTAGCGCAGGCGGAACCGGTGGGCATATATATCCGGCTTTGGCGGTGGCATCGGAGATACGGCAAAAATACCCCGATGCTCAAATCCTTTTTGTGGGTGCACAAGGAAAAATGGAAATGGAGAAAGTTCCTAAAGCCGGGTTCGATATTGTAGGACTTCCGGTTAAAGGAATGCCTCGCCGTTTATCGTTTAAAATGGTCACTTTTGTTTATTCATTGATTATGAGCCTACTTAAAGCCAGAAAATTGATTCGGAATTTTAAACCCGATGTTGCAGCCGGTTTTGGTGGGTTCGCTAGCGGCCCTGTATTAGCATGGGCCGGATTCTATAAAATTCCATACATAATCCAGGAACAAAACAGCTATCCGGGAATAACCAATAAACTTTTAGCTCGCAGAGCTTCCAAAATTTGTGTTGCCTACGATTCTATGGATCGATTTTTCCCTATCGAAAAGATTGTAGTAACCGGAAATCCGGTTAGGAGCGAGTTATATCAGGCCCCTCCATCGAAAATCATGGCACGGCAGAAGTTAGAATTGAACCCTGATAAAACAACTGTCTTGGTTTTAGGTGGAAGCCTTGGAGCTCGATCCATCAATAATCAAATTCTTAGCATGATTAAATGGTTCCAAGAAACGGGCTATCAACTGCTGTGGCAAACCGGTTCACTCTATTATGAGGAAATGGTGAAGAAAGCCAACTTAAACGAAGATGCTCCGGTAAAAATCATGCGTTTTATTGATGCAATGGAGCTGGCATTTTCGGCGGCTGATATTATTATTACTCGAGCAGGCGCCGGAACTATTTCTGAACTTTGTTTGGTAGGAAAACCTGTGATATTGATCCCCAGTCCTAATGTGGCAGAAGATCATCAAACTCATAATGCCAGGGCACTTTCAGAAAAACATGCAGCAATATTGCTTCCCGATAATAAAATTGAAACTCTCGCGAAAGTTTTGGAAAAGACGTTAAACGACCGTGATTTGATGAATGAATTATCGGAAAATATTCGGAAGCTTGCAAAGCCTTTGTCTTCTCAGAACATAGCAGCTGAAATTATGAAATGTGTAAAGCAATAGCCTTATGAATTCAATTAAATCAATAAATATTGATTTCTCTAGAGTTGAAGGTGTTTACTTTGCCGGCATTGGCGGTATTGGAATGAGTGCATTAGCACGCTTCTGCAAATTGATGGGAAAACAGGTTGAAGGATACGACCTGAATAAAACCCACTTAACCGAACAATTAGAGAGCGAAGGAATCCGTGTTATCTATCACGATGATCCCGAATTGATCTCTAAAGCAATGATCGATGGAAAAACTTTAGTAGTGCGAACGCCAGCGGTTTCCGACGATTTAAAAATCCTTACGTTCTGGCGTTCAAGAGATGTTGACATTGTTCGCAGGTCACAAATGTTAGGCTATATTGCTTCCCAATATCGACTGGTGGCCGTTTCCGGAACACATGGTAAAACAACTGTTACCGCCATGACCAGCCATATATTGAACCAACGTCCCCAGGGAGTGAATGCCTTCATTGGCGGTATTACGGCAAACTACCAATCTAATTTGCTGCTTTCGGAAAACTCCGATGTTTTGGTAGCCGAAGCCGATGAGTTCGATAGAGCATTTCTCTATTTTAATCCAAACTACGCAGTTATAACATCTATCGACCCGGATCATTTGGATATCTATCAAAACTATGAAAATATTGTGAATGCTTTCCAACAATTCTCCCGGCAGTTGCTACCCGGAGGAACCCTAATTATAAATCAAAAACTACTTTCAGTCCTACCGCTTAACAGCGGTTACTACACCTATCACGTCAACAATCCTGAAGCGGATTATTTCGCTAAAGATATCGAAAACCATAATGGATATTATCGTTTTACGTTGGTCACCCCAGATGGTGAAAGAAAAAATTTGAGAACAGGTGTTCCGGGATTTCATAATCTTGAAAATTCCATTGCAGCATCGGCCTTGGCTCTGAATGTCGGAATTGATAAAGATGCATTACAGCGTGGATTAGAAACCTTCTCCGGAGTGAAACGCCGATTTGAGGTGCTTCATCATGGTAAGGAGGTGTACATCGATGATTATGCCCATCATCCAAAAGAAATTGAAGCCTGCATTAATTCTGCCCGTCAGCTTTTTAAATCACAGAAAATTACCGTGATTTTTCAACCCCATTTGTATTCACGCACTCGTGATTTGATGGATCAATTCGCTCAAGCACTGAGTTTAGCCGATGAGGTAATTCTGTTGCCAATCTATCCCGCAAGAGAATTACCCATTACGGGAGTCGATAGTTCTCAATTAGTGAAGAAAATTCCGAAGAGCAAATATCTTTCCTATTCGGAAGTTCTTTCCTATGTAAGAAATCACCAATTCGAAATGCTGATAACCATGGGGGCCGGCGATATCGGAGAATTGGCAAGTTCAATAAAGGATATATTGAATAATCGTTTATGAAACAACAATTCCATCATATTATTGTTTGGGTAGGACTTCTAATCTATGTTATTCTTACGGCAGGATTTGCAGCGAAGAAATCCGTAGAAGTGGAATGCGCTGCCGTTGAGATTCATCTTACCGATACAATCAATAAATTAGTTTCAAAAAATGAGATTCTGGAATTGCTTTCGAAAAAGAAAATTTCGATTTTTGGTAGTCCTATGTCTGAAATCAACAAATGGGAAATTGCCCGACAATTACAAAACAACATACCTTATATTTCAAAAATCGGAGTTTATCCTTCATACGACGGGAAACTACACATAAAAATGGCATTACGCGAGCCAATGATACGCGTTTTTAATAAATATGGCAGAAGTTATTATGTTGATACTGATGGATATTTAATGCCGTTGTCGGCAAACTATAGTGCACGGGTTGTGGTGGCCACCGGTAATATTTACGAATCTTCACCTACCCAAAGACCCATTTTAATTGATTCACTATATAGAGACACCACAAATCACCGAAAACCTTTGAAAGATATTTTTAATATTGTTAGTTACATAAACCAGGATCCGATGCTGAAAGCACAGTTCGAACAAATTCATGTGCAAGGATCCGATTATATTTTAATTCCCAAAGTAGGCATGCAAACTATAGTTTTGGGCGATGCTGATAACATTGTTGATAAGTTTTATAGACTAAAAGCACTTTATTACAAAGGATTTGGTAATTTAGGTTGGCAAAAATATAAAAGTGTCAGCCTCAAATATTCTAATCAGGTAGTATGCATTAAACGTTAAAAAATATGATACAGAAGCAAAACATTATTGGTGCGGTTGATGTAGGTACAACAAAGATTGTGGCAATTATCGCACAAAAAGATGAGCACGGAGAAATTAAAATTTTGGGTTTTGGCCGCGAAAAAAGTGTAGGTATCCAAAAAGGTGATGTATTAAATGTAACGGAAACCGTCAGAAGCATCTCCAATGCATTCCGCAAAGCAGAGGAGGAAGCAGGTGTGTCAGTCAAAGAAGTGTACGTGGGGATGGCCGGACATCATATACGTTCGAAAGAACATCAAGGAAATTTAATCCGGGAAAATGAAGACGTTCCAATTTCAAAGGAAGATGTTGAACTCTTGATGCGAAATATAAAAAATTTGTCGTACGACATTGGCTACGAAGTAATTCATGTAATCCCGAAAAGTTTCACTGTGAATCATGTAACCGGAGTGAACAATCCGATCGGCTGTGTCGGCAAAAAATTGGAAGCATCATTTCATGTTGTCATTGGAGAAATGGCTCCCATTCGATTATTACGAAGATGTGTTGAAGATGCCGGTTATAAGGTGAAAAAAATATTCCTGGAGCCATTGGCATCAGGCGAAGCAGTATTACTCCCCGAAGAGAAAGAAATGGGTGTTGCTGTGGTTGACATTGGTGGAGGAACCACTGATTTGGCCGTTTATTATGAAGGAAGCATACAACACACTGCGGTTATTCCTTTCGGAGGGAACATTATTACTGAGGATCTAAAGAAAACTTTGCAACTGCTCGAGCGAGATGCAGAAAAAATAAAAGTTAATTTTGGCAATGCCATAGTTGACGATCCTATGAATGCACGTAGTGTAGTGGCTATTAAAGGATATGCAGGTTACCCGGAACGTGAAATAGATTTTCGAACCATTGCTGATATAATTCAAGCTCGGATGAGCGAAATATTGGAAATGGTGATTAGCGAAATCAAACGAGCTCAAGTATCTCATATGCTCACTTCGGGAATTGTTGTTACAGGCGGAGGTGCACTGCTGAAAAATCTTCCCCAGTTGGTTGCTTACCATTCAGGAAAATTAACACGAATTGGTTATCCGCGAGTGACTTTTATTTCTGACAACTATTCTGAACTAAACAACCCATGTTATTCTACAATCCTAGGGTTGGTTCTCTTAGGCTTTGAAGATATGGCTGAGGAGGATATCAACATAAATGAAGTCTCAGATAAAAAGGAACAAGAGCAAATGCAAGAATCTGAAAATTCAAAGCATGAAGATCCAAAAACTGAAGAAATCTACGGAAAACCTAAAGGAACAAGATTTAAAATTTTTGAAAATCTTACTAAGTCTATTTTTGAACTTAAAGCAACCAATATGAACGAGGAGGGATAACCATGAATGAATCGATGATACAATTTGATTTGCCCAAGCATCAATCTTCCATCATCAAGGTGATTGGAGTAGGAGGAGGTGGTGGGAATGCAGTAAATTATATGTATCGCAAGGGTATTTGCGATGTAGATTTTGTGGTTTGCAACACAGATTTGCAAGTATTAAATCAAAGTCCGGTGCCTTTGAAAATACAATTAGGTCCTACCATTTCCGAAGGAAGGGGAGCGGGGGCTAGTCCCGATAAAGGACGTCAGGCCGCTTTGGAAAGCCTTGACAAAATTAAAGAACTTTTAAGTCACAACACGAAAATGGTGTTTATTACTGCCGGTATGGGCGGTGGAACTGGAACAGGAGCTGCACCAATTATTGCCCAGGCAGCAAAAGAACTGAATATTTTGACTGTAGCTATTGTTACTCTTCCTTTCGTTTGGGAAGGAAGAAGCCGCATAATTAGAGCCTGCGACGGAATTCGTGAGCTGCGAAAATATGTTGATGCTATGTTGGTTATCAATAACCAAAAAATCTTACGAGGCGAGTCTCGCGATTATATCACAGCATTTGCTGAAGTTGATGAAATATTAGCAACAGCTGCAAAAGGCATCGCAGAAATTATCACTATTCCCGGGATCATGAACGTCGATTTTGAAGATGTTAACACCGTGATGCAAAATTCAGGGGTATTCCTGATGGGATCGGGTGCAGCTTCGGGAGAAGATCGTGTTAGGAAGGCTTTGGAACAAGCTATTTATTCACCCTTATTGGATGATATCAATATTTTTGGAGCAAAAAATATTTTGGTTAATGCAATAAATGGTAAAGCATTATATCAAGATCAAGAGCTCAACTTTTTAATGAATTTTTTACAAACTAATGCCGGTTTGAATGCTGAGATTATCATTGGCATTACTCACGATAATAACTTGGACGAAGAAATTGCTCTTACAGTAATAGCCACCGGCTTCTCCGACGAGGTGATTCCTGAACTTTATGTTCAAAAAGTACAGGAGGTTTATCAAGTTAACCTTCATGGAGCAGAATCGTCTTTAACCCAAGCGGAAAAACCTGTGGAAACTACAGTACTAAAGCCACAGGAGCTTATTACCTCCAAAATCAACGCCCAAACCAAGGAGACAATAAAGTCTGAACCAGGTCAGATTACAATGAAGATTAAAGAGGATAATAACCAGGTTCAGGTTACACCCGTGGAGCAAATCGCCGAAAAACCTAAAATGGCTAGTTCAAAACAAATAATTGCTGAGCCGTTGAAAAGTAGTGAACCAGCTTATCCTGTTGACAGCAAGGTTATCGATGAATATGAAAAAATCCCCGCTATAGAGCGCCGAAAAGGAAAAATCGATCCAAATTACAAAGAAACCACTAACGATAAGGAAGTAAGTCGATTCCGGATTTCCCTTGATGAAACCGATGAACTAATTTTACGTGAGGCTAGCCCCTATCTTGACAAAAATGTTGATTAATACTCCTAATTATGACACCGGAAGAAAAAATTAACGAACTAATTAAAGAGGCGATGAAAAACAAACAACGTGAACGCCTCGAAGCAATTAGAGCAATAAAATCAGCGATTTTACTTGAGAAAACGAAAGAAGGCGCAGGTGAAATCAGCGAAGATCTATTTATGAAGATTCTTCAAAAACTTGTCAAACAACGCGAAGATTCAGCCGCAATTTATCGCCAACAAAATCGCATTGATTTAGCCGAAAAAGAGGAATTTGAGGCGAATGTAATAAAAGAACTTCTACCGGCACCTTTAAGCGTTGATGAAGTGAAAAACATCATTCAGCAAATTGTGATTGAGGTTGGAGCTCAATCCATGAAAGATATGGGAAAAGTTATGCCCAAAGCCACTGCACAGCTTGCCGGAAAAACCGATAATAAAACTATTTCCGATATCGTTAAAGAATTGCTCTCCAAATAAATTTCTTGAAAAACCGACTCTATGTAAATGACACATAGAGTCGGTTTTTTCATTGGTGAATTCAAGTTACAAATGCAACTTTTTGGTTTAACATATAATTTGGTGTTTCAAAGTTAAATCTTTTTCTTGGTCTGTTGTTTAATTGATCTTCCACAAACTGCACATACTCCTCTGTAATGGTCGAGAAATCGGTTTTCTTGGGGATATACTGCCTTATTAACCCGTTTAGGTTCTCGTTGCTTCCCCTTTCCAAGCTGTGATAAGGTTTTGCAAAGTAGAAGTCGATGTTTAGTTTTTTTGCGATCGTTTGATGGTCTGCAAACTCTTTCCCATTATCGGCTGTTATGGTCATTAGGTTAGGTACCCAGTGGCTCAAAGCGCTGATACAAGCTTCGGCCAGTTCTGAGGCGTTTTTTCCATTCAGTTTCTTCATTTTCAACACGCCTGTTGCCCTGTCGTTAATGGTCAGTATTGCCCCTTTGCGGTCTTTTCCCACAATGGTGTCCACCTCAAGATCCCCAAAACGCTTCCGTTCATCAACAACAACAGGTCTCTCGCTAATGTCAACCCGGCCAACGATTTGACCCCGTTTGTCGCGCATCAAGCTCCTGTCTCTGTAGCGCTTCACCTTGCTTGCGAAGGTGTGTGTAGAGCGTTCCTTTTCGCCTCTTGTCGCTCCAGATGTGTTGGTATATTCCTGACCGTTTCTTAAAACAACCCATTTTGAGTATTTGTGGAAAACATAAGGAGAGGATTCACAATTCGTACGAATCCTCTCCATTAAAGTATCAATAAATATTCAAATTCCGCATTCTACTTCAACGGAACAGATTTTTTGTGAAAATAGATATGGGTGAAAAAATATACTCCGTTAATGAAAGAAATAGACAAAATGATAATCCTACCCATCAAAGATTTCATTGGTTCTCCTGAAATATATAATACAAAAAATCCAATGGTGAAAATTATAACAATTCCCAAAAACGTCAAAAAACCACCACTGGGCCAAGTTTTCTCTTTTAAGTCCGTGCTACGCCACAATAATCGTTGTCCTAACCATACTCCAATAACAGAAAAAAGGTACGCCATTGAAATATTAACGGCGGTTCCATAATTTGTCAGGAAAGCTGTAGTGATTAGTAACATCAAAGCAGCCGCAAAATTTGAAATAAGAAACATCCTATTTGCCATAATACTGCTAATTTAGATTAAGAAAATAGCTAACTTTTATATTACTCGCAAAAATAATAAAAAATTCTATTCTCTGCTGATTAAAAATGTTAACTAACAAACAGCGGCAGAAAGGCCAGAACTTACCATAATACCAACTGCAATACCAGCTGGAGGGCACACGGCTCCAACACCACTACAAACAGCGTTGCAAATAAATGAGTCCCAAAAACTTTTATCTCCGATTTCAGCGCCTATGACATCGTTGGCACTCAATAAAAGTGCAAGGGCATTGTTCAACACAACTCTCTCTTGTTCAGGAAGAAGGTTAATTTTCTGACGAATTGGTTCTAAATTTTCTCTAAGATCTGTTGTTGTGGATTTTTGCGTAATGGTCAAAATTTCCTCAGCAATCATGACCTGTTGCTCAGATAATTCCGAACACGAACGTAAAGTTTTGTTTTCTATCAAATTTACATTGTTCCAGATAGATTGTTCATAAAGAACGATTTCGTTCTCATCTATAAGGCACACATTGCGCAAAAAAAATCTAATACGCTTTCAACGAACATTTCCCGTTGAACTTCGGGTAAAAATGTTTGAAAATTTTTTGCCTGTAAATAGTCCATGCTGTGTTTAATCATGTCTGAATATTCGAACGTTACCAATCCGTTAGTAAACGTTGTGCCATTAATTAAGGCAAATGCTTTTCCATTTTTGAGCTGGTTTACTTGATTAATGTCGGTCTCTTTCTTTTCACAACTCATTGCAAACAACAGAATTGATAACATTGCAAAGATTTTGATTGCTTTCATAAGTTTTCTTTTGTTTTTGATCTAACGAAATCTCTTTCACGGTAGAGTTTACCTATCTTCCCACATTGGCCAAATTAAAAATTTTGTGGTTTGGACGATGCAAAACTGCAAAAAAAAAAACGGTAACTTCCAAACTTTTTATCAAAAAAATAACAAAAAATCTGATCGTGGCTGCAATGAATAGGGTGCTCTATCAATGATGGTTGCAAATCTTACCTTACAGAAACAACCCATTAAAAATCAGCTTGAATGTCGCCGGCGTTTGTCCCCGGTAGTGTGGACTGAAACCGTAAAACACAAACTGTCCGCGGTTTTTTCTGACCCAAACCATGGCGGCTTTATCTTCCAACAGTTTACCGTTTTTCAAGTAGCCGCTGACGGCATTTTCTATCTTCGGAAAAGATAAAATAACTCTTCGGTCGGTATCTAATGAAGGAATTGCAGTTTCGAACAGCGCGTAATCATCGACAAAAATGGGAAACGATCGAGGCATGCCATAAGTCAGCGGATGGTTTTCGACTGCATTCACCAAAAGGTGTGAGCCACTTATCTCAAGACCTCGTTTTGTCAGACTTTCCATTACGTTGCTGATGGGCAACTTAAAATCCTTTTGGTTTTCTTTATCAATTTCAATTTCCAACATACCCATGAAAAGGTTTGTTGATTGTCCCCACGTTAGGACAGTTCCTCCGCTGTCAACAAATTTTAAGATATTCGACATCCCTTTTCTACCAATACCTTTGGCATAGTGTGTTTCTAAGTTGATGGTATAATAATCGTTCTCGCGCTTGCGCTTGCCCGTCATCAGTAAATCCGATTCTTGGTTAGGAAAAATAAGAATTTGAAAATTTTTCTGAAGGTTAAGATCAGCCAATTCTGACGGTCGAACCACTTTGAATGGTATTCCATATGTGTCAAACAAATAGCGAGTCCAGCCGGCATCCATGTCCTGGAACCATGATTCGACAAGGCCTATGGATGGCATTTTAAGTTCGGTCAGCAAAGTTGAAGGAATGCTTTGCACATAGGTTGGAGAAACAGCTAAATTTAAGCCTTTAAGGAGATTTTCTGCCGATTTTTGCAACACGAAACTGCCTATAATGTGATTTTTCCCATCTTCCACATAATCAGATGTTAAGCGAAATACTTTCTCTCCCTTCGACAATGCTAGAAAAGCCACCTTGTAGCTTTCGTTGTCGCTTGGTGAAAATATCAAAAACTTTCCTTCTGAGTGTAAATTTTGTTGAAAAGAAACTTGGGTAATGGGAATAAGCGCACTTTCCAAATCGGTTGATTTGGTAGTGATTTCGTACGAAACAATTCCAAAGTTAAGTGGAAGCGACCAACTTGTTATGTCGTAAGGTCTTATCATAGCGCCGCCTAGTGTGTAGTGGCGTTCAGGGTACTTTTGAGTTTCCATCACTTCCTTGATAAAAGAACGAAACGGCTGAGCCAGTGATATTACAATGTCCTCTGCATAAAAAACTGTCCGGTCAATGGTAACATCTTTGGTCAGTTTGTGTATGGTTATGCCGTGATCAACCATTAGCTTAACAAAATCGCGTAGTCCGCTTTTGTTGTCGGTGGAGTGGGGGAGAATGTAATAATATGGGGGCGAATTTTTCCCTTTTTCGAATTCCTTCTTACACAAATCGTTGTGAGATTTTAAAATAGCATTTTTGTGCAACGATGCTGTTTTGATTAAAGAAAAGGTTGAATTGACTTCGTATTTCACGATGTCGCTTAAACGCCACCATCCACCTTCCCACGGAGCAACAAATTTGACACTTTTCTCATATTCCGAGAGTCCTTTGCCCCACACCTTCAGCTCATTTTTTTCAAGAAACACCGGTGTGGCATAATTTACTGAAGCGGCTTCGGTGAGAAGGCTAATAACGTTTTTCCATAAACAGGTTTCGGTTGATCCAGGCCAATAATTGTCAAATTCGTATTGCTGAGCGATTCCTTGCAAACCGTTGTTGGTCATATCATTTAGCATGGCAGAACCAAAAACTCCTATCCAACTCCATAGCGTTTCGTCCACATTCTCCGCAATAGGGTCGTGGTTTGGAGGAACAAAATACCGGGGCCCGGTCATTCCCATTTGATGTTTTTCCACCATCACCTGTGGAAACCATTCGTGTGAAGTGAGTTTCGAAACGGCCATGTTTTCGGGTTGAGTCAGCATCACAAAATCACGATTAATATCGTGACCGGCATACTTATGATAAATTCCGGGCATGATAGTTCCTTCGTAGGTTGTTCCGATGGTTTTTGTGTACCATTCTGATACCATGTTTAATCCGTCGGGATTGTGACAAGGGACCATCAAATAAACAGTATTTTTCAGCCAACTTAAGGTGTCGGGGTTTTGAGTTGAGAGCAAACGGTAGGCGATTATTGGAGCGGCTTGTGATGGCCCAACTTCGTTGCTGTGCATACTTAGGGTGCCCAATACAAAAACTTTACCTTGTATTGCCAATTCTTGGGCTTTTTCATCGGTCAAAGTAACATCGATAGCCAACGTTTTGTTTATTGCCTTTAAAGTCTCGAGTTGTCCAATATTTTCTTCGCTTGAGATGGCAACCACAAAGATCGGGTTGTTAAAATGCGACTTGCCAATTTCGTAGATTGAAATACGTTTGCTTTGTCGTTCGAGGGTTTTAAAGTAATCGACAAGTTTTTGATAATTGATTAACTTACGATCGCTTCCGGGCTCATAACCGAAAAATTCTTTCGGGGCGGTGACATTTTGAGCCGTCAAATGAATCGGTAACAAAAGCAGGGCAATGATAGCCCAAATAGCAACTATCGGGAAAAAATGATTTTGTTTCATATGGTTATTGTTTTGGGGACGCGGATCATTGGGATAAAAGTCAGTTAAAAAGTTGCTTTCATTTGATTTTTCGATCAGGGTAAAATTCTAATGCTTAGGAAATTTTGGCCTGATCAAAAATCACACGGTAAATGTAAATTTTGATACTGTCCCAAAAAGTGTGTAAAGTGAGTTAGTTCTTAAATTAGAGAAAAAAACTAAAAATAGAAAAGACTATGGAACAACTACACTTTACACGAGAGCAAGTTAGTAAAATTTTGGATTCAATCAGCCAAAAAGAAGGAGGTATCCAAGAGGTTTTGAAACTTAGTTTGGAA
>Ga0208198_1000370_pt1 | contig 52469 bp, 41 predicted proteins | sample AD_JPNTR2_MetaG_FD_184446 | JGI IMG/M metagenome (GOLD analysis project Ga0208198, IMG submission 184446) | Active sludge microbial communities of municipal wastewater-treating anaerobic digesters from Japan - AD_JPNTR2_MetaG (SPAdes) (version 2) | ecosystem: Engineered > Bioreactor > Anaerobic...
TTCCAAACTAAGTTTCAAAACCTCTTGGATACCTCCTTCTTTTTGGCTGATTGAATCCAAAATTTTACTAACTTGCTCTCGTGTAAAGTGTAGTTGTTCCATAGTCTTTTCTATTTTTAGTTTTTTTTCTCTAATTTAAGAACTAACTCACTTTACACACTTTTTGGGACAGTATCTTTCATTCCCATCAAGACAAGTTCAATACCATTTTACTATAGTGCCATTTTGGCGCTATTTATTAAACACTCAAATGCCATATTGACGCAAATAAAAAAGGTCGGACAAAATTGTCCGACCCTTTGGTCTTATGAGATACTCTTAATTAATTGGTTTTTAGAATTTTAACCGTTGCTTGTTTCTTAGCATTACTGATTCGAATAAAATAAACACCCTCAGTCAAGTCAGAAATCGAAATTTCGCTGGTTCCGGTTGGCATATCACCCGATTTCACTGTTTTCCCATCAAGACTTATAATTTGCCATTGGGTATAAACTCCTTCATTATGAATGTTAATAAAGTTCCGAGCCGGATTTGGGTATATTGTCAAACCTTCAATGATAGCATCTTCAATACCAACATAGAGATTGACATTAACCGTCACATTGGCGTTAGTTACCTGAACGTTTTGCGAATGTGAAGAATATCCATTGGCTGTAACGGTTAAAGGTATGGCAGCTGAAGGTAAAACGCCGGTGAAGACTGTCACTCCGTTTTGATCTGTGAGTTGTGTGCCATAAGTTCCCAAAGTAACGCTCGCATCAGGAACATTAAGTGCCCCACTTTTCACGTTTACTGTTACAGAATAAGTTACCCGTTGCATAATAATTTCCACGGTTTGGTTCGAAATCCCGGTATTCATGGTCCCATTATATGTTACATAGCCGGGCGCTAAACATGAAAACTGAATATCGGTTTGCGGTGGAAGATTAAAGGTGGTTTGACCGGCAACCGTAAACTGCTGCCCATAACCTTGAACAATTACGCTGCTATTAGTAAGATTAGTACCGTCGGGTTTCTTCAAATGGAAGGTGATTGATACATTGGAACGAGTTAGGGTAACATTGAAATTTTGGTTGGCATCAACCAAGAAGATGGTTCCTTGATAAGGTAAAAAGCCATCTTTCACTATATTGAAAGTAATATTAGAATTAGCCGCCACATTATTAAAGGTAACCTGACCGTTTGCATTAGTTTGCTGCTGCCCATATCCGGTTAATGTAACGGTTGCTCCGGAGACAGGTCCAATGCCATCGTTTATCGTGAATGTCGCATTAAACTGAGTTGCTACGTTCGATTTAATGGTCAATATGTAGGGATTATACAAGGTAGTGTTGTTGTTAAACGAAAGAACCACAGTGTCGGTGCCGGCAACCGTTGGGGAGTATTGAATGGTCATAGTTGTTGAACTTCCTGCAGCAATGTTAGTAGCGGGTTGTTGAGTAATGGTGTACTTCGTTGAATTCAACGATACATTAGATAAGTTCACAGGAAGATCCCCAATAGAATTGATAGTTAACTGGTAATTTTTAGTTGATCCGGGGTTAACCACTTCATAATCTACGATTTTCCCACTATGGGAATAGCTATTTCCATTATATGAAATAGAAATGGCGGCACGTTGTGTAGCATTCACAGTAAAGTCATCAATACACCAGTAAAAACCATACGTTCCGGTATAGCTCCAACGAAAGCGAACATTACGTTGACCCGCCAATGCCGATGACAAATCAAACGATGCTGTCACGGGTGCAGTTAACGTCCCTTGATCGGCAGTATAGGTAGCCACATCCACCCAATTAGCTCCTCCATCAATACTATACGAAAAGCGTGCTTCACTGCTTGTGTGTTTGTAATGATGTGCAAAGGATACTTGGACATTCAAATATTCACCAAAATCAAATGTTCCGGATACTAGATGTGAATTTTGTGTATTTCCGGAACCATAATAGCGACTATCTAGAATAGCAAATCCATTAGCACCGGTAGGAGAACTGAGCTGTCTATTCCCGGGATTATCAAAACTCCACACCTGTCCATTCCCTTGATTATCAACAACTGAGAAGCATGGCGGACATAGCTTTGAACCGAAGTTTTCAACAAACGGGAATAGATTCACAGTCTGACATTCTGTATAAGCAAAGGTTGCTATTCCCGAAGAATATTGAGGTGTAAGATTTTTCCGTGCCCAAATTTTGTAGTAATGGGCAGTAGAAGGCATCAAATTAGAATGATTAAAAACGGTGTCGGTTCCTACGTAAATAATTGTGCCTCCGCCAGAAATGGTCTGACCTACAGAATAGGTTGTGCCGCTGGCCGGATTACCAAAAATTCCGGTATTGCTATAGGCAACCAGCATATAATTCACCGAGGTGTGATTCCAAGTCAATTTAATAGAATTACCACCCGTTACATTCGCTTCAAAAATGGTTGGATTTCCTTCCCCACCCATAAAATCGAACAAAACAGTTTTTTCAGTGTTATTTTTCACCAAATTGGTAATTGGCTTCCCTGTATTATTGCCCGCCCACGATTTCATGCTTGGCAGCGTATTGTCCGTAAAACTGGTTTTAGATCCATACGGCCATGCGCATCCAAGCGAATTTATTGGACCGTACGACGATGGTGAGCTTGTTGGATCGGAAGTGGCTGCTGCACAAACCGGATACATCCGTTGCGGATGAGTTGCATTAATAGAATTACTAACATTGAATACCCCCGCATGAACATGATAAATTATAAGACCATTTCCGGGTATATAGAGGTCAAACCCTAACTTTTGTCGATTTTCAAGGAAAAAATATTCTCCTGAAGTGGTAGTATTTATCCGATAAAAACTATTGTTATTTTGTTCTGCATTTACCATGGTAATACTAGCCGGTTGTGACAAAATAACAACCGGTGCCCAGTTGTAAACTACTGTTTTGGTAAAACCATTGTGATGCGCCGGAGTTGCTCCATTGTTGTTCCAAGAACCATCTGCCATCATATCCCATTGTCCTGTTCCCACAAACTCTCCTCCTGTTTCATAATCAGTATCATAATAGTCAAGGGCACCGAGTACGTGTCCAAACTCATGACAAATAACACCTATGTTAGTTATGTTTTGTCCGGTATTTCCTCTTAGCTCCGGTGAACATGAATACCGCGATGCAATTACTCCATCAACAGAAGTAGAACTCATTGAACTTGCATGAGACCATATTGCCCAACTAGGACCTCCGGCCTCTCTACCATAACCTGCAAAAATCACGTAAACAGCATCAACGTATCCATCGTTATCGTTATCATATTCTGCAAAATTCACTTGTGGATTAGCTGCTAAAACTCCTTCACGAGCCAATATCCGACCGTTATTGGTATAATATTCTTTATTGTTTGCGGAAGTGAATGGACCAACCACATCTACAGTTAAATTAAATTGGTTGTAGGATGTCTCCAAATAGTAATCTTTAACACTTCCGGTTGCACCGTTCAAATTATAACCTATCGTGTTGAAAAGGGCATTAAACTCGGATTGTGTTTTTACCATTGGAAGATCAGGATATTGCATCAAAATACAAATAAGCTTTCGATTTCCGGTAGTGGGAAAGCTCTTTGTGGCTCGTTCGGCTTTGTGAACTTGAGATACTTGCCTAATGATTTCCATTTGTTGTGAACTGAAAAACATACCTTTGGTCAACGAACTCACAAACAATAGCTCAGCAGCGTCTCTATCTTCGGGGTTGTGGGCAATTACTGAGGATAGCTCCAAATCACCTTTTGCATTATAGATCATATAAACAAAATCTTCCTTATGATCACGCATAATGGTATATCCATCGCTTGTAGTGGCCCAACTAAAATCTTCATCGCCATGAAGATAGAATTGAATCTCTTTACCGTCAGATTGTTTTTGGGTAATAAGGCCGGGATATGCCGGCACAGCTTGCACTATTTCTATGCTGGTAGAAATCAATGCAAAAATAGTCAGCAGTTTAATTAAAGTTTTCATGGAATTATAATTTATAGTTAATTTCAATTGATGTGAAAATATTATAGGTTTTGGCTTCAAATTTAAAAAAAGTTATATGCTTTTCAAATTTGCCACAAAAACAATACCTTAATATTTCTATTCGGAAGTCTAAATTGATATTTCGTCAATTTTTGGATAGGTAAAAACAGACTTTTGAAAAATTTTCTAATTAGTAAGCTGATGCCGAATCAGACGAGTGGTGAATATTTATTTGATATTCAAATACTTACCCGTGTGTTTGATCAAGTTATTCAGGAAAAGAATATTTAGTTCCAAACCCTTTTCGTTATAATAGATGGTAATAAAACTCTCGCCCTTTTCAATAGTCCACCGACGTTCAAAGGATTTTTGCTCTATCATAAAACGATCGTTGTCATTAAATTCTGCGTTCCCATCGTCATCGTTTCCATAGATCGTGGTAATTGTATTTATCAGCGACCGGATTGATTCTATATTGGGTTCAAAATTTTTCGCATACATGCGAACATTAACAGGATTGCTTCCGGTAAAATTCTCTTTGTCAAAAAAAACGCGAAATTGAATGCAGTCGAAACAACCTACCTCAATCCAAGGCAAAGGTCTTTCGTAAACAATCATAAACATAGACTCAGTATCGATACTATCTACCTCTTCATAATCACCATAGAAAAAGGTAGTTATATCGTAGGTAAAGATGTCTAAAATGTTGCGCTCCTTCTTATTTGCCCCCAAAAATCCCATGAACATCGAAATTTTTCTCGAATTTACTGAATAAAGCTAAAAGTTTTATCTATCAAATCAAAATTTAACATTTCATTCACAAATTTACGATCCGCTATTCTTTAAACGTTGAATAGCCTCTCTGGGATCTTTTGATTTGAAAATATAATTCCCGGCAACTAAGCAATTGGCACCTGTTTGAATAAGTTCCGATGCATTCCGGTCATCAACTCCACCATCCACTTGTATAATAAAATTTGCTCCTCGACGAAGTTTTTCATTATTTAATCTCTTGATTTTATCGAGACTTCGGGGAATAAACTTTTGTCCACCAAATCCGGGGTTGACCGACATAACTAATACCATATCCAGATCATCAAGAATATCAAATAACAATTCGACGGGTGTATGGGGATTGACGGCAACTCCTGCCTTTATTCCAAGATCTTTGATTTGCGCTATCGTCCTGTGTAAATGTGTTGCCCCTTCAAAATGAACCGTAATGATATCGGCTCCGGCCTCATAAAAATCTTTGATATATTTTTCCGGACACTCTATCATTAGATGAACATCGAAGGGTTTGGCGGTCAAACGTTTCAATTGCTTGATTACCGGCATTCCAAAAGTAATGTTGGGAACAAAATGACCATCCATAATGTCTAAATGCACCCAATCAGCTTGGCTGGTTTCCAACATCTCAATTTCCAATCCCAACTTTGTGAAATCAGCAGACAAAAGCGATGGTGCAACAATCACACTCATGATTCTTGAAAAATTAACTTTTTAAGTAGTGAAAATTTGTGCAAAGATAAAAATTTCTATCCCAAATAGCTTTTTAGGTTTTTGCAACGTGATGTATGTTTCAATCGACGAATGGCTTTTTCTTTGATTTGTCTTACACGTTCACGCGTGAGACCAAGCCTTTCGCCTATTTCCTCTAAATTTAGCATTTCCGCATTGATCCCGTAATAATAACGTATTACGTCGGCCTCTCTACGAGATAAAGTTTTTAGTGTTCGTTCAATCTCTATTTTCAATGATGTTTCAATCAATTCTTTATCAGGAGAAGGTGAGTCGGTAGCAACGATTACATCCGAAATTCTTGTATCATCATCATCAGAAAAGGTATTATCAAGAGAAATGGCGGTTTTTCCTAGAATTCCTAAAATTTGCTTAACATCCGATGTTGAAAGCCCCATGCTTTCTGCTATTTCTTCTGGAGTTGGTTCCCGTTGAAACTCCTGCTCCAAGCGAGAAAACTCTCCGTTGATTTTACGGGAAATCTCATTTTTATTCGCCGGGACCCTAACAATACGTGAATTCTCAGCGATAGCTTGCATAATCGACTGACGAATCCACCATACGGCATACGAAATAAACTTAAATCCCCTTGTCTCATCAAAACGCTTTGCTGCACGAATCAATCCCACATTCCCTTCGTTGATAAGGTCTTGGAGGCTTAAGCCACTATTTTGATACTGTTTTGCAACAGAAACCACAAAGCGCAAATTCGCTTTTACCAAGCGATCTAATGCTTCCTGATTTCCATTTTTTATCTCACGAGCCAAATTTACCTCATCCTCGGGAGTGATAAGTTCTACTTGCCCAATCTCTTTGAGATAACGGTCTAACGATTGCGAGTCACGATTGGTTACCTGTTTTGTGATTTTTAATTGCTTCATGGTCATGCAGTATTCAATTAAATTTTGGCGGCGTTAATGTAATAATTTTTTTTCTTACTAGCTTATCTATGTTTTTGTGGAAACTATAGCATTTTCTCCATTTTCTGTTTTTTTAAGGTATCATTGCAAAATTAAGCTTCTCTCCCACGTGATAATGGAGTGGTCTTCTAAAAAACACAGAATCTAGTATGATTAGATATGTCTAATTTGGTTGCGTTGCGTTTTATAAAATCTAATGGTTTCTATGAACTTACTCCGGTTTTGGATTTGTTTGCTCGATACATTATGATTTATATTTACATGATTCAAAATCTATTAATTTTATCTGTTATGAACACACGGGTTCCCACTTTCTGCGAGTTTTCGAAACGATTAACTCAAAGCTAACACCTTTTATTGTATGATGGTTTGACTTAGAAAATCCAGTCTTTCTCTTTTTCCCTAAATAATGATATCCTTTTCTGTTTTATTTTTCTTCTTATTTTTTGTTTGCGTATTTTCCCCCTCACACTAAAATTCTTTTTTTTGCACACAACGTTCCAATTTACGTAAAAGTTACGCAAATGTTTCAACAATTTATTTTATTATAATTTGATTAACAAATTTTTCGATTCTTTTTCAATTTTATCAAAAAAAGGGGGGCAAACCTTCCCCTCTCTCAAAATAATTGCTTATTTATCTCAATCAAAATTTTATAAAATCTCCATCACTGATTGTATCGTCAAAATCGTCCAGGTTTAGGTCGATGCCTTTATTCTTAGATATTTGATTAGGTTTTACAGCTGGTTTGGGTTGAGAAGGAACGACAGATTTTGCAGATTTATTAACGGATTGTGTTTTAGGTTTTGCTGTTGTACTTGGTTTATTGGTCTTCTTTTGTAATTTGGATTTTGTTTCTCCGATATCGAAGAAGCTAATAATTTCTCTTAGATTTTCGGCACGTTGCTTAAGTTCTCCGGCGATGTTGCTAATATCTTCTCCAGTAACAGAATTTTGCTGAGTTATTTGATTTAATTGTTGGATTGCACTATTCACCTGATTGGCTCCGGTTTCCTGTTCCATACTTGCTGCCGCAATCTCTTGAACTAAGGAGGCTGTTTTTTCTATTTCAGGCAAAAGTTCAAGCAATTTCTGAGTTGACTCTTCGGTAATTTGTAAACTTTTTTTCGAGAGCTGGTTGATCTCATTGGCAGCTACCTGACTACGTTCTGCCAGCTTTCGAACTTCAGCAGCAACCACGGCAAACCCTTTTCCATATTCTCCGGCGCGAGCAGCTTCAACCGCCGCATTTAAAGCTAGAATACTAGTTTGACGTGCAATTTCGTTAACGATACCAATTTTATCTACAATTTCCCTAACCGAAGCCATACTCTCTTTCGATGATTCTGCGACATCATGCAATCCCTTGGTTGCTACTTGCGCTATTTTACCGGTTTGTTGCGCGTTCTGATTATTTTGCTGTATGTTTGCTACCATCTGTTCCATACTGGCCGATGCTTCTTCCGAACTGCTAGCCTGAGTGGCTGAACCTTCGGATAGTTTTTGTGATGTTTTGGTTAAATCGTCGCTGGTATTCAAAATTGACTCGGTGCTCTCAATGATCGACCCAACAATATTCTCCAATTGATCAACCATTTTTTTCAAATCCAATATTAATTTTGAAAGCTCATCGGTATTTTTCACATCGAACTTAGCCGTAAGCTTACCGTTTGACAATTCGCTGATAACTTGAGATGCAACTTTTACCGAAGAATTTATAGATCGTACGATGACGTAAGAAATGAGCGTCCCTATGATAGTTATTATGATGACACTAAACAAAATAAAAGCTCTGAAAAATTGGTTCGACCGATTAATTTCATCGTTGGCTACAATACTCTCTGATTGTTTCTGCTTTATCAAACTACTAAGCTGTTGTAACACTTGGTTGGTTGTCTGCATCAATTCTCCCTGACCATCAACCAACATTTCAACTTCCGACATTACCATAAAATCGTTATAACTGTCGAAAGTGTTGAGCAGGTTCATTATCTCTTTTTGATTCGGAATGATTTTTTTTTCGACATTCTCGACACATTGATGAATAATTGTTTGGTACTGAGTGTCCCAATTTGCCGATAATGTATTAAGTTCGTTTATTACCTCTTGAAATCCCTTTTGATGAATTTCTCGAAGTCTTAATTTATCAGGTGTATCGTTAAGTTTTTCTACGAATACCCAACTTTTAATCAACATTTTTGATTCAGAAATTAGATTATAAAATTCGGTCAACTTTGTTACCGATGGAATGATCTGTTCTGATTGCAGCTTATTGACTTTGGCATTTTTGCTCAAAATATTAAAGGTAATGCTACTCGCTACTGCAAACAAAATTATGATAAGCGCAAACCCAAAGCTAAGTTTTTGTTTGATTGAAAGTTGTATACTCATGGCTCTTAGGATTAGTTTTTGATCGGAAAGTTTAGTCGCCTAAATATATTTTTTTTATGCGAAAAGTGCAATTTTTCTTTTACAAATATAACGTTCATAGCCCATAAACTGTTTGGATTTTCTTTATAAGTTTTCATTAATTAAATAAAAAAATGGCTGCCATAGTTATGGCAGCCATACATTCAGCTCGCTTCTAGGCTATGTTGAAAATATCTTTAAAAGCCTGTTTGAAGGTTTCCTTTGGCATCGCCCCCATGGCCATTTGAGGCGTACCGCTTACAGGGATAAACAATAAAGAAGGAATACTTTGTATTCCAAAAAGAGAAGCCAATTCCCGCTGTTCTTCTGTGTTGACTTTGAAAATATCAATTTTTCCATCATACTCCTTAGCAAGATCTTCAAGAATTGGCGCAACCATCTTGCATGGGCCACACCAATCGGCGTAAAAATCAATCAGAGCTGGACGTGTTCCATTAAAGCTCCACTGCTGGTGTTTTTCAAAGTCAAAAATCTTTGACTTAAATGTTTCAAGAGTTAAATGCTCAATCATTTTATTTATATATTTATATTTCTATATGTATATATACAAATTTAATGCCATAAGTTATTATGGCATTGGAGGGTTGTGGTATCAGTCCGGGGGAAAATATGGATAACTTAGAGCCACCCACGGGATTTGAACCCGCGACCTGCTCATTACGAGTGAGCTGCTCTACCGCTGAGCTAAGGTGGCTTTTATGACTGCAAAAGTATAAAAAAAACTATTTCGAAAAACTTCCCGAGTGTTATAACTTTATGCTTTTGTGAATTTTTCTATTTGGGCTACCAATGCGGCAATTTGACGATCTAATTGAACTTTATGGGTCACTTCCTGAGCGACCAAAATGATTGTCTTAATTTCTTCCATTCCATGATCCATTATAGGAATAAAAGTTTCTGAAAGGAAAACTGTACGATTTCGGAGATCGAGTTTGTGTATCATTTTCTGCATGTTTCCTTGGGTCAGTTGATCCCATATATGGCTGAAATTACTACGTTCAGAGCTGTCGAATGCGGCAAAAGCCTCGTAGAACTTCCCTTCCATTTGTGCCGGGGTCATACCAAAAAGGGTGGCAAAATTACGATTAATGTATTGAATCTTTGCGTCGGGAGTTAAATGAGCGATTAAGCAATAATCCTGAAAAGCCTTAATGATAGATTTAAGTTCTGTTTCACGCTTTAGAGTTTCCTCTTGTGTTGCCAACATTTCTTCCATGTTTTGCCTCATCTCCTCTTCATGCTGAGCGAGTATCTCTTTTTGATCCTGGGATTGCTTGAGCAATTCCGCCGTTCGGACATTGATTTTAACACTATTGATGGTTGAGGCAACATTGCCTGCCAACTTTTCGACAAATTCAATCTCGTGGGCTTTAAAAGGCTGATAACTTACAATTTCCAACGCTCCAATAACCATATCAGATCCAACTATCAGCGGTGTAAGGAGAAAATTGGTCGGGATCTCATCACCGGATAATTCGGGCTTTAATATCGGAAATGTTTGTGGGATATTTTCTAAAAGTAAGGTTCGCTTGGTTTGGATAATATGTCCTACGAGTTCCTCCCCTAATTCTATTTCTTTTGTTAGAAGTTTAAAATTACCATAAGCATAGGTTGCCCATTGGATATAATGTGTTTTTTGAGGGTTATCGTCGGAAATGAAGATGGTACATTGAGGTTTTTGCATATAGCTGCAAATGTTTTGAACCAGCGTGTTACAGAGGTTTTGGAGCTCACTTGAGGTTACGCGTAGAATTTCACCAAATTGGGCAATCCCGGAGGTGACCCAAGCTTGTTGCTGATCAATCTCTTGTTGTTGTTCCTCTTCTTCCTTGAGTTGCAAGAGTCGTTGTCGCATTTGTTCCAAGGAAATTCCGAGTCTATCGTTTTTGCTTAACGGCTTATAATGCACATCGAGGTTTCCTTTACCAATTTCAGATGCAAAATCCACAATCCGATTGATTCCATCAATGAGATGGTTGATGGATGACATCATTTGACCAATTTCGTCATTGGTTGACTGCTGAAGCTTATTCTCAAAACTCACATCACCAATGGCCATATTTTGTAATACTCTATTAATATTGTTCATTGGAGCCGTAATGAAACGAGCAACCAACCAAACCAGAATTGTAAGCAACAATAATCCAATGACACCTGTAATTATAGTTTTCCAAAAACTATAGCTCGCTTTTGATGCAATTAGGTTGTAGGGCACAATCTGAACCATTGCAAGTTTTTGAGATGCTTTTGAAATGGAAATTGGGATAGAATGTACGATATACTTTTCATTGGTTCGGTTATCGTCGATAATTATTTTTTGAATAACCCCTTCGCTAACTGTTTTTTGTATAGTGTTTATGGTGATGTTTTGCTCACAAATCCAATGAAGAGGGACAAACGGATAGGCTGTATCGGAATAACACAAAATAGATTTACTGGTAGTAAATATTGCTAATGTTCCCTCGGTTGATTTTCCTAACTGTCGGATAAATTGATATAGATCGTTGCGAACACTTTCGATTACAATGCCACCAATAATTTCACCCTGACTTTCAACCGGGGATCGATATTCAATTTTTTCTTCGGAGAAGGCTATATATGGATTTGAATAATCTTCGAAAATTGTATTCCATGATTCTTCAGGATAATTTTGGGCAAGAATTTGATTGTTTTGTCTTTGGAACTTTTTGAAAAAGAGTTGCTGCTTTAAGATGTTTTCCGGGTATATAAACCCACTAAAAGATAGAAACCATGGGTTTTGCTCAATGGTTTTTTCCACAAAAGTACTAAAGGATATCTCTCGAGCTTCATTGGGCATAGTTTCAGCTATAGCAAAGATTTCACCGGACGAAAATGCCGTACGCGTAAAATTGTCAAAATACATTTGTGTTACGTAACTTATTCGCGTTGCTTCAAAGCCTAACTGCCGCATACTTTGATTCACTGAATTGTTTCGGATTTTGTAACTGATTATTCCTACAGTGTAACCAAATATTATGGTGGCTGTTATCATGATTGAAAACAGCATTTTGTTATGTATCTTGAGTCGGAGTTTCATATCCTAAGATGTTTATTTAGATTGTTAGAATTTCACGGATTTCACTTTCCGCATTTTCCCAGATATCAATCATTTCTTCAAAAATGACATCGGCTTTTGCCTCGATGTCTTGCATTACGGCAAACTGCTCAATTTGTTTTGCTAAAGTAATCATCTCTTCAATGCCCAAATAGGTCATTTTTGATTTAAAGGTTGTTGTTCTCGATTTTAAGAGGAACCAATTTCTATCGAAAAATAGTTGACGCATTTCTTCGATTTGAGAAGGTATAGCTTCTAAATAGACTTTCAAAATGTGTTGTATTTTGTCAATGTCGCCTTTATATACTTTGTTTAGATGATTGAGCCGAATTAACTTGAATTGAGAACTTTTTTCCAAAAGCATTTCAACTGTTCGTTGAGTATCTACGTGATGCAAGGCGCTTTCTTTGCGTTTTTCGGCTGATGCTTTAACGCGCTCAAGTTTTGCTTTAAGTTTCTCTAATTGTTGTTCTTTACGTTTTTCTTCAGTAATATCGTAGGCAATGTTTATAACTTTTATTGGATCCCCATTCTGATCGAATATGGGGATGTAGGTTTCATAAAGCCAATAATCCTGACCGAGATATTTTGAATAGAATTCCTGCGATATTACTTCACCGCTAGCAAGTCGCTCCCAGAATCGGATTCTGTTTTCGGTTTTCTCTTTTGAATTAAATTCATAAGATCCTATTTTTTTTCCAACAACCTGATCTTTAGTTAGTTGAAAAACTTGTAACAGCCTATCATTAACGTAGGTTATGGTCCCAGACATATCATACTCCAGGTAGATAAGAGCGTTCGTCATGGATTCGATGATTTTGAGATATTCTTCCTCACGTTTTGAGGCTTCTTCTTGTGTAGCCTGCATCTCTTCCATATTTTGACGCATTTCCTCTTCTTGTTGAGCCAATTCATCGGACTGCAAACGTGATTCTTCCAACAATTTTGCTGTTTGAACATTTATCCTTACCGTGGATATCGTAGAGGATATGGGGGTTGCTACCGTTTCAACAAATTTTACAACATATTCCTCAATGGGCTTAAGGCTCTCTAACTCTACTACTCCTAACAATTCCTCATTCACCACAAGTGGTACAATTAAAATGGCTCGGGGCAACGCCCTGCCTAGACCGGATTTAACATAAGAAAAGTCTTTGGGAATCTCATCCATAAAGATGGTTTGTTTTTCAAGCATACATCGTCCTATCGGGCCTTCATTGGGTCGTATGTTTGTTTGCTCCATGCGATCTTTGGAAAGCCCACACGATGCATATAACTGAAGGTAGCTTTGATTCCCAGACTTTTCGGTTAGATAAATTGCACCTGAATGGGTCTGTGTGTAATTAACCAGATTGTTTATGATATTTGCCGACAGCTTATGAAGATCGTGATTATCCTCTCGTAGTATTACACTGAAGTGATTTAAGCCTTGATTTATCCATATTTTCTGCTCTTCTTCTTTTTTTCGTTTTTGTTTTTCCTGATCGGCGTGAACGAGTGAATTTCGCATTTCAAGGATGCTTGTTCCTAAAATATCTTTTGGGCTCAGAGGTGTAAAGGGCGCATTATAATCGCCTTTCTTTATTTTCTCCGCAAATTGATAGGTTTGTTTCAATCCTTGAATCACTTTGTTTACAGAGTTGGATATTGTTTCAATTTCATCGCCGGAGTTTATGTAGAGTTTCTCTACATTTCCTAAATCCCCCTGAGCAAGGACATTTAATGTCTTGGTTGTCTTTGAAAGTGGACGAATAATCTGAATAGCAATAATAATGGTCACTAAAAGCAATAGAATAAAACCCAACATCGCGGTTTGACGAGCCTCCCGAATATTGGTTTCTACATTTTCAATAATATTGTTTAATGGCATTGAAATGGCTAAAACCCATATTGTGTTGGTGTCTCCGAGCTTAAAGGGAACGAAAATGGTGTATAATCGTTTTTTTAACGTAGGTGATTGGTGTTCATATTCTACTTCTTCAAAATTATTGAGTCGCTGTTGTAAATTATTTTTACGAGAGTTCAATGAATCTAATTCAAAAAAGTTATTACCAATTAGATTTCGTTTGGGATGAGCGATAATAACTCCCTCTTTCGACAATAAAAAAGCTATGGCTTCGTCGAAGGGTTTAATAGTATCGACCATCGATGCAAGGTCGTTGATTGCAATATCGACTCCTACAAGGCCTGCAAATTTATCATTGATAAAAATCGGGCAGCCTAACGATGCCATCAAAATTTGATTATCGGCTAGACGATAAAAATAGGGTTCGGTGACAAATTCGCTCGGATTAGTTTTAAGTCGGTAATATATGCTTGCTGGATCATCGCCATCAAAATTTACTGAATCAATAACATTAAAGATGTAGTTGCCTTTTCGAAAAAAGGTTGTTTTTATTCGTCCGTAGCCTCTTGTATAATTTTGATTTAACACACCATATTCCCATGAATCCCACACAGAGAGATAGGTGGGATTGTCGTATGCCATTTTTTGCATGGCTGCATCGAAAATTGTTCTTGACTGTTTTTGAGGAACTTTGCCAAAAATGGAATAGATATTTTTTAATGTTCTGATATCGTGAAACATTCCATTCAATTCGGTTTGGATTTTCAAACCATAGGTTTGTGCAATTTTTCGGGCAGTTTCCTTCGATTGAGATATTGCCACATTTTCGTAATCAAAGTTGATGTATCGAACCACAAGGTAATAGATGATACCCGTGGCAAGGGATACTCCTAAAATGAATTTGAAAAGAAGACTGATACGGACCGAATGTAGGTTGAAACGAGCTATCATGGCTTCGTTAAATTTGGGTTAGCTAACTATTTTTTTATCTCTATAGCAATGTTGTAAACTTTCACGGGTTCTCCAAACTGATCAAGTACCGGTGAATATATTTCTGTAATTTTCATTTCCCGACCATTAATAACAATATCCTGGGTGATTTGCCGTGTTTTTCCGTTGCGTAAATCTCTCCAAAGTTGATCAAACTGACTACGATCGTGTTTTTGGCTGGCAAATGAACCTTGTTTTTTGCCAATGAGTTGCTGACGGCTTAATCCTATTACCGAACAAAACTTATCGTTGATATCGATTAATGTCCCATCCATCTCATAGACTGCAATCATTGACACTTGATTGATAACATTGATGAGAGAAACCATCTCGCTTTCTCGCTTTCTCGCCTCTTCTTGTGTGGCATGCAATTCCTCAATGTTTTGACGCATTTCTTCTTCTTGCTGGGTTAGAATTTCTGCCTGTTCTTGCGATTGACGCAAAAGCTCCTGTGTTTTGCGACTAGTTTTAATAGATAAAATTGTGGCAGCAAGATTTTCAGCGGCTTTTTCAAGAAATTCAACCTGATGATCGAGGAAAGGATTGAATGAGAGCACTTCAATTACTCCCTCAACTTGGTCATTATAGATCATTGGAACTAAAATGATGCAATTTGGATTGGCTTCCCCTAAACCGCTGGTAACTTTTACATAATCGTCCGGAATCTCTGTCAATTTTATTGTGGTTTTTTCATATCCGCATCGGCCAACCAAACCTTCCCCAGGTTTAAATTTTGCTTTTACAAGACGCTGTTTTTCATAGGCAATGGCAGTTGCAAGTTCAAACATTACACCTTCAGAAGTTTCATTTTCGCAGTAATATAGTGCCCCCATAACTCCATTTATCTCGCTGATGATAAACTTAAGGGCTTCGTAGGCCATTTTTCGTTCTGAACCAACATGTGTACGAGTAATTTGCAACAGTTTGGCTATTCCTTCAGTTATCCATCGACGCTTTTGATCTTCCAATTGTTGTCTTTCTATCTCTTTTTGAGCTTTCTGGAGATTATCCCGCATTATTAACAACGTTTTTCCTAGAATATCGCTTTCACTTCGTGGTTGAAATTCAATATCTAAGTTCCCTTTCCCGATCTCTTCTGCAAATTGGGCAACTTGATTTAATCCATCACTCAATATCTTCAAACTTTGTTGCATCAATCCTATTTCATCATTTCGATCAAAAAATTCTTGGTCAATGGAAATTTTTCCAATCGCCATATCTTTGATAATGTGCGTTGTATGCTTAATTGGAAGAGCAATGGCGTTAGAAATGAAAACGATGATCCCCGTTAACAAGAGGAATCCTAAAATTCCTATGAGAATCACTAAGCGAATCATGTTCCTACTTTCTTGTTTTATTACGTTGAGCGGAACCGAAATACCTACCACCCATGGACGTTGATCTCCGATAGTTACAATTGGTGAGAACGCATAAAATGTTTGTTGCCCCAAACTATCGGTGTCAATAAAGGAAAATGGCTTCCCTTGATCGATCTGATGAAGCAAATTGTGTTTAGATACAAATTGCTGATGGGTTTTGCTTATGGACGATCCCAACAAAGAATGATCGTAAGAGGCAACCCAAGTTCCGTTGTTACTCAAAATAAAGGCGTAGCTCTGCTCAAATTGATCGTACTTTTGACAAATTTTCTGGAAATACCCTAAATCGACATCCACTCCGGCTAATCCTATGTAATTTCCTTCCAAAAGAACTGGAGTGCTGACGTTTGAATTCAGGATCATTTCATCGGCTTTGCCCGAATAGGAGTAATATTCTGGATCAACCAACATTTCCATTTTGGTAGTCTTCATTTTGTAGTAATTGCTGGTCAAAATATCTCCATCGAGATTTTTGTAGGTTTCAAAATAGGCTATTTGTCCATCTTTACGATAATATCCATTTAAAAACCGTCCATAATCTTTTGTATAATTGGGATTAATATAACGAAGCTCCCAACTTGTAGCAACCGAAATAAATGCGGGATTCTTTTCGAGAATGTTTCGTTGTGTTTCAAGAAATATTTTATTGAATGTATTCCAATCGGTAAGTTTAAAGGTAGCTGCGGTGTTGGCCATGGTTCGGGTTACTTTAAAAACGGCATCCAATTCCCCTTTAATGATATTTGCATATTCTGCTGAACCAGCAATTGCTAGTTTTTTCGCCGAATTCAATGCCTGATTCGAGCTTCTTATGCCGAGATACATGATTGCAATAAGAAAAATAGCACTTGACGAAGACAGAATGTAGAAAATTAATCGTCCACGTATTGTCAAATGTTTTATTTTTAGAAAGCTCATCCGATCAGTATTTTTTTTGAGATAATAGGTTAATATTCGCTTTCATTTTCGACTTTCTGAGCAACACAAATAATCAAATGAATTTCCATATCTTGGCTATTCACCGGGCTATAAACTTCTCTCAAATATAACTTTTTGTTTGGAAGTTTATATTCTCTGAAAATCCGCACACTATTTCCGCGCAATAACAAATCCCACAGGTCGCGACTACTCATATCGGTAGGTTCTCCGATTTCCTTGAAATGCGACATGTTTTTGCCTATCATTTGTAATTCGGTAATACCAAGCAAATCGGCATAATTCCAATTTGCCCGAACAAATTCACCTTTATGGTTTAGATAAAAAACGTATCCAATTTGATCCACAGCATATTTTAACGCTTCCATTTCGGCCGCACGTTTTGAGAACTCCTCTTGAGTAGCCTGCATTTCTTCGAGGTTTTGACGCATCTCTTCCTCTTTCTGAGCTAATTCTTCGGCCTGAACTTTGGTCTGTTGCAATAAGCGATTGGTTTTCTCATTCACCTGCTGGTTGGCAATCACCGATGCAATGCTTTCGGAGATTTTTTCCACAAAATTTATGTGATGTTTTTCAATAGGATTGAAAGAAGCTATTTCGATTACTCCAAAAATTTGTTGATTTAGAACCAATGGGACGAGCAGTAAAGTGCTAGGATTGGCTTTCCCAAGCCCCGATGAAATATTGACGTAATTTTTGGGAATATCCGTTATAAGTAATGTTTGCCGCTCAAAGGCGCATCGCCCCACGAGCGATTCTCCGATTTTATAAGCTTTTGAAATAGCTCGTTTGCGCCCCCATGCCATAGCTGACAGTGCATAAAATTCCATATTCTCGTCGGGGTCTTCCGGATTTTCAATTTCTCGTCCTATAAACAAAACACCTTGGTTGGCTTCGATGTAATCAACAATATACTTTAAAACTTCTAGCATATGTTGTTTCATGGGTAACCCCTGTAAGCGTAAAATATCGTTTACCTGAGCGATCCCATGAGTTATCCAATTTTTCAGCTCTTCTTCCTTTCTTCGTTCCTGTTCATCGTTTCGGGCTTTTTGCAAACTTTTTTGCATTTCCATCAAACTCTTTCCAAGATGATCGTTTTCACTTAATAGATCATACTGGTAATCGATATTTCCGGAACCAATTTCTTTGGCGAAAGTGGTGAAACGAGCTATATTCTCCGAAAGAATAGAAATGTATTTTGAGATTTCCCCAATCTCTCCTCCTATTTCACTGGGTAAACTATATTGCTGAGAAATGTTGCCTAATGAAATTTCTGATAATACAAATCGGATCCGATGCAGTGGTATTATTATTTTTTGGATCAGCACAATCGAAAACAAGAGATAAACTACAACCCCGAAAAGAAAAAGCAAAATTGTGTGTATAAATTGTGGTTGAAACACATATTGGAGTTGTTTTTTCGAAGCATCAATCCCTAATATCCAATAATTCGACTTATGGCTAAAAGTTATTGGAGCTAAAACTAATATTGATTGCTTTGCTTTGATCTGATGGATATTTTCTTGTTCACTCACGGTTTTGAATATACCGGATTCGATCTTGTAATGTTCTTCAAGTTGTTCGGTTGTCAAATATTTTTGATTTGTGTGGGAAAGAACATTTCCACTGGCGGTAAGTAAGAAAAAGCTAACTTTCTGATCTCTAATGATTCCGGAAAAAGCATTTTCGTAATGTTGTACCAAAACATCAATCCGAAGATAGCCAATAATGACACCTTTTTCTGAAAGTGGTGCAAAAATGGCAATCGCCCTATTTGCTGAAAGATTATCTTCTCCGGAAAGAGTGAAGGGTTCGGAAATCACCGCCGATGAATTCAGTTTCATGGCACGCAATGCACGCTCTGTAAATTCATTATTAAGCTGATAAGAGTCGTCTATTGGTTTTATTAAAGTACCTGAACGAGTGGCTCCGATGGATTGTGCCCGATTATCGGTTGCCCATTCGGCAAAAATTGCAGCGACTTCAGGAAACTTATCTATAGTTTGTTCGATAATTACTCTTGTGGCACTATCGCGCAGATTTCTAGAAGACTTATTGAATGTTTGTAAATTGCTTTGGAGAGCCGCAACTAATTTTAAATGAGCAGCCACTTGTTCTGAAATTGTCTTCGCTGTTAGGCTGGTCAAGGTCTTTAACTCGTTAATACGGTTTTGCTCCAAATTATGAGCTTCATAAATGCCTATAATAAGAAAGATTACGAACAAGGCCGCGGCAGAAATTGCCACAAATAGCTTGTAAAGGGTTGTACGATAGATGTTTTGTTTAAAGTTTGTCATAGATACCCGTTCAATGTTTTTACGGATTAATCCTTATATTTGGTGATATCGGTTGCAATGTTTATTACTTTAATTACATTTCCATTTGCATCTTTAATTGGAACATAGGTTTCAGAAAGTACGATAGTTTTAAATCCTGTGTCGATGTGCTGTGTTTTACTTATGGTCTCACCGTTTCGTAAGCGAAACCACATGCGTTCATTTTCTTTAAAGTCTAAATTTTTCTCAAACATTCCTTGCTTCCTTCCTATCATCTGTTCACGGTTCACCCCCAAAAGTCTCAAGAAATTATCGTTGATATCCACAATATAACCATAGGGATCGAATTCAGCCACCATAGCTACTTGATTTAGGGCGGCAACCAGTGTAGATAACTGAGAAAACCGCGCTTCAGCTTCTTCTCTTGTGGCAGTCATTTCTTCTAATGTTTGCCGCATTTCTTCTTCTTTGGAAGAAAGTAGCTCTTGTTGTTTTTGCGATTGTTCGAGCAATCGTTTAGTCTTGGTGTTTATGCGTACATTCGAAATTGTGGTGGCAATATCGTCGGATGCTTTTGCCAGAAACTCTATTTTTAGATCGTCAAAAGCTCCGAAAGCAATCAGTTCAATCACTCCCAACACTTCATCATTGGATTTAAGGGGAACCAGCAACAAAGCGTCGGGGGTTGCCTCACCAAGTCCGGAACGAATTACGGGATATCCGGCCGGAAGCTCCGTAATATGCAACAAGTCTTCTTCTGCAGCACATCTACCTACTAAACCTTCTTCAAGTTTGACCGAACGTGAAAGAAGTTTTTGCCTACCATAAGCAATCGCTGCAACTAAATCGTAGGTAATGTTGATTTGATCCTTGTCGTTCTTTATATAAACGCCACCTTGCACCGCACCTATGTAATCAACAATATATCGAATAACTTCGTAGGCAAGCTGATCTAAATTTTGATTGTACTGTCGAAGTAATTCTCCCAAACTATTGATCCCTTCTGAAATCCAACGTTTTCGTTCTTCGAGCTGGTGTTGCATTTCTTCTTTTTCACGTAAATCTTTTAAGCTTTTGCGCATTTCTAAAAGAGCGTTCCCAAGAATATCGTTCTCGTCACGTTGCTCAAAGGGTGCTAAAAGGTTTCCTTTCCCTATTTCTGTGGCAAATGTTGCCATTTTGTCCATGCCATTTCTGAGTTCTAGCACTGCGTTTGCCAATTGTCCAATTTCATCATGCCGTTGAATGTCGAGATCGATGCTATGGTTAATAATTCCACGCCCCAGCTCACTTAAGGCTTCTGTAATATGCTTTATTGGCCCCAAAAGTCGGCTCAATGTTAAGTAGGTGACCAATAGAACTACAATTAAAACTATAATTCCTAAAAAGATAGTAACGGTAAAAATTGTGTTATACTGACTGACAAAAAGTTCTTCCGAGACAACTAAGCCAAGAAACCAAGGTAGCTCCTCGATTCCCGTCTTTATGGCTATAAATGTTGCATAACTCTTCGGTGATTGAATCCATCTCGAATATAACTCTTCATACCTGTATTGTTGAAGAATGGGAGAAAACTCTTTTAGGTTGGTCTCATCGATAGATAATCTTGTTGTGTTTTCAACAGAATGGGCAATTATTTTTCCCGAAGCTGAAACAATAACAAGCTGGGCTTTCGGATAATCCTTAATTTTTGTTCCGTTTGCTAATATTTGATCGACATTTACATCAAATCCAATGATTCCTGAAAAAATCTTCCCACGCATAATCGGGATCAGATATCTTACCCCTTGAAAACCATCCTCTTGTTTTCCGGTAAAACTGTGAAATTGAGGCTCGGTAACTATCGGCAATTGTTTCTCAAGCACTTTTTGATACATGTCATCGGGAACTAATTCAGAAGGATTTTTTTCAATCAAATCGTTACGAACTATTTTGCCGTTGCTTTTATAAAAGAATTGAACCGATTTATTTTTAGAATTCTCAATTATGGAAAACTTATTTTTTTCTCTGATTGAATCAGCGAAACTCCCTTCCAGTATTACCCACAATGAAACCAACTTTTGCTGATTTTCCAGCGATTTTCGTAGAACGGATGACAAATATGCACTTCTTCGCGACTGAGGAACACTATCAATGGCGTCAAAAAGATTCTTCAATGAATTTCCTGCTTCAAATTGCGTTAAGAGTTGGGAGCCTATTTCGGTTGCTTTAAATTTAGTTAAGGTATCGATTTTTTGTTTCTCCTGCTTATAAAAATTATTTTTGATCATGCTAAGCAGAATAAAAGAAAATGCCATTAGCGCAATAATAAACACCAAAGCTATTCCGAAAACAACCTTGGTTGTTAAAAAAAACTTCAGCCGATCTGCAAATCGTTTCATGTTCCGAAATTTGGATACAAACCTAAATAAATCATAACACATCGATAGTGTGTTTACTATTTCCCAAAATTATAAAATCTTTTAATACGAATGATAAACAATTTCCAAAAGCTGCAATTTTAATCGTTTGGAAGCATATTACAACCCATTATAGCTCGATTTACCTAAACGAAAAAGTTTTAAGGCCGTTTTGAAAGTTGTTGTAAAAAAGGCGTTAATAATTAGAGCAAAACGGAAAAAGGTTGTATTTTTGAGGCAAAATCATTATTAGATAAATTTTTATATCATTGTAAAAAACTGATAATCTGTTAATTAAAAACAAAATTATGCAACCCATAAAAAACATTTGTTGTATAGGAGCCGGCTACGTAGGTGGCCCTACCATGGCGGTCATCGCGCTAAAATGTCCTGAAATTAAAGTCACGGTGGTTGATGTTAACGCAAAGAAGATTGAAAAATGGAAAACCGATGAATTGCCTGTTTATGAGCCGGGATTGTTAGAAATTGTGAAACAAACTCGAGATAAAAACTTGTTTTTCAGTACCGATATCGTAAAAGGCATCAAGGAAGCCGATATGATTTTTATTAGTGTGAATACCCCGACCAAAACTTATGGCTTAGGGAAAGGACGGGCGGCTGACTTAAAATATGTGGAACTTTGTGCCCGGCAAATTGCAGAACATGCCGAAAACAACAAAATTGTGGTTGAAAAATCGACCATACCGGTTCGAACTGCAAGCTCCATTAAAACAATCCTATCAAACTGCAACACGGGTGTAAAATTCCAAGTTCTTTCCAATCCCGAATTTTTAGCTGAAGGAACTGCCATTTCCGACTTACTTACGCCTGACAGAATTCTGATCGGAGGAGAGCAATCCTCCGAGGGATTAAAGGCGATAGAGGCATTAACCTCTGTTTACGCCCATTGGGTTCCACGGGAAAAAATTCTACAGACTAACGTTTGGTCATCAGAACTTAGCAAACTGACCGCCAATGCATTTTTAGCCCAGAGGATTTCCTCCATCAATAGTATTTCAGCCTTATGTGAAATTACCGATGCCGACGTGGAAGAAGTAGCTCGAGCCATTGGCGCTGATAGTAGGATCGGCTCAAAGTTTTTGAAAACATCTGTAGGTTTTGGTGGAAGTTGCTTCCAAAAAGATATTCTCAATTTGGTTTACCTTTGCGAATACTACGGACTCTTTGAAGTGGCAGCCTATTGGAATCAAGTGATTACCATTAACGACTATCAGAAACGTCGATTTGCAGAAAATATAATTCACACCCTGTTTAACACCGTTGCTGGAAAAAAAATAGCCATGCTTGGTTGGGCTTTTAAAAAAGATACCAACGACACTCGAGAATCGGCTGCCATTTATGTTGCCGATCATTTAATGAACGACCATGCCGAAATTCATGTGTACGATCCCAAAGTTCCGGCTGAGACTATGTATTCCGACATTAACTATCTGAAAACCAGAACGGAAGAAGAAAATCGCCAGATGTTGCATGTTCATAAAAATCCTTATGATGCTTGCCAAAATGCTCATGCTATTGCCATTATTACCGAATGGGATGAGTTTACCACACTCGATTGGCAAAAGATTTACAATCAAATGCTTAAACCGGCTTTCATTTTCGATGGAAGAAATCTTCTCGATCATACAGAACTTCGAAAAATCGGATTTAAAGTTTATGCCATCGGTAAGGGAAGACAGGAATAATTAACCCGAAGGCTGCCTCATGGCAGCCTTATTTGTTTTGTGATTTTTTAGAGATCGGAATCGGTTCAAGTTGGCCGGCTTCTATTTTTCTTACAATTTCTTCAATTAACCGATCCTCGCCCAAAGGATCGTATTTAACTTTTAGGTTTTCACCAAAAAACCTGGCTATGCCTTGCCAAAAATAGGCCGAAAACTTTCCTCTATACTCTTCCACAAGCTCATAAGAAGTTCTACCCGTCTCCCGATCGATCAGTTTTAGCAAAATTCTTCCTTCCGAAACTTTTAAACGAGTCAAATCGGCTTTATATTGACTAAACAGAGCCTTTTCATAGGCATTTAGGAATTTTCGCCTGGCTTGATCTTTTTCCATGGTAGCCAAGGTATCTTTCAATTCATCAAGAATTTCAACAGCTAAACGTGCATAAGGATAAACCTTCAGAACCTTAATTGCCAACAAAATATACTCTCTAGAAAACCGATCGTTCCCAAGCTGTCGTCGGGGATAGACCACCAAGGTTGGTAATGTTATGACCGGTAAAGTGTCGTTATCAATTATTATTCCAGGAAAAACATTATACTGCGGATAAACCGGTCGATAGGGATTTTCTTGTGAAAATCCTTCCGGCAACGAAAATAAGCCTAACGAGAAAATAATCAAAATAAACGTTCTCATGAACTAATATACGATAAACCTAACGTATTATTATTTCGATGGTGGTGTTTTCAAAAAAAAAAAAAAAACAACCCCTAAGGGCTGCTTTACGAAATATCCTAAAAGTGCTTACTGAACTATGGAAGTGAAAACTGCATCATTGAAATAACGGAAGAATTCAAGATCTTTTTTCGCGTATTCTTTCAAATCAGCTTTCTTTTCACAAGCAATGCGAAGGTTAGTTCCCATCAAATCTGAGCTTTGGCGACGAGCTCCAATAATGGCGCGTAAATAATACACATAAGCATCATCTTTATTCTCAACTTTATCGAGAATTTCAAGTGCAGTGTCATACAATCTCTCGTTTTGAGTTAAACTGTAGCTTAGAACTTTTTGCAATGTGTAGTTAAAGGTATTGAATCCGGCTGACTCAAATAGGTTACCTGCTTGTTGATATTTTCCTTCTTTCAAAGCAATTAATCCTTGATTGTAGCTAACTTCTTTTCCTCCGGCAGCACCGTCCTTCAAAGTTTCTTTAGCTGCAGCATATTCTTTTCTCATCAGCTGGCATGCTGCAATGTTATTGGTAATTACACCGTTATTGTTAACGTCTTTGGCTGCTTTGAAATATTTTTCTGCTTCATCATAACGACCAAGCTTGAATGCTGCCCAACCGGCATTGTTGTGAGTTCTCCAGTCATCAGCAAAAAGTTCGGTTGCTTTTTTGTAGATTGTGTATTGCTTTTCAAGATCACCTTCGAACAGGGTTGCAGCAAATAAAATCTCTTCAATTTTTAATTGTTGCGGATTGCTGAAAACTAAATCTTTTAGCTCTTCATCAGTGTATCCGTTAACTGTTACAACTACTTTAAACTCAGCTCGACGAAGTTCAGGCAAAATTTGTTTTTTAATTTCTTCAAAAGCAGCTGCAATATTGCGGATTTCTTTTTCACGTACAACAGGATCAGTGTACATTGAAAGAACTCTAAGTATAAGATCCCTGTCTTGAATATTTGATTGCTTTACGAGATTCTGGAATCCGTCCCAGTCTTCAGAGGTAGAACGAGCTTTGAAAGCATCATTAGAAATTTGAATTTTAGCTTTTTCCGATGTTTGGTTTAAAAATCTCTGCGAAACATCTTTACGCTTTTCTGATAGTTTGGTATTTAATTCAATCGGACCATCCGGAGAGGCGTATGCTTCAAGAACGATATCTTTTATTTCTAATTTCTCAGCCTTGGCTACTTGAACAATATAATCTTGCAACGCTTTGATTTCTTGCTTATTTAATTCAGATTGACGAATGTCTGCCTGATTAATCAAGAAGTTGATTTTAGCTCCCTTTTCTTCAGAAGAGGTGCGTACAAAGTTATCACCGGCACGCATTACCATTGCATCGGCTTGCTGCAAAAGTGGCGTAATAATAACGCCGTCGGCAATTTTTTTATCAAAAATACCTAATTGATTGTTTTTCATAAATGCAACACCTCTTGCGTATAGTTGTGCCTGCATCATTCCTTCCTCATAAGCAAAGGTTCCGTCCATCTCAAAACTTCCGCCCATGTCGAAAGAAATGGATTGGTTGTTACCCATCACATCTTGTCCTTGTAAGCGTTTGGAAGGTAGAGTAACTTCTTTACCTGCGAACTTCAAAACCGGTGTAACTTCCAATTCAGCTTTTTTAATGAAAAATTTGGGAGGAAATGTCCCTTTAATTTTTACCTTAATGCTGTCGCCATGCATTTCCAAAATAGGAGGAGTTACTTGAAATGTTACCTGATCGGCAACTTTTTGCATTTTATTAAGATTGTCGCAACTGCTCAAGGCTACAACGACCATCAATGCAGCAGAGATTAGTCCTAGATTTTTCACTTTTTTCATAATTTTCAAAGGTTTATTCGGTTTAGTTTATTATCGTTTTTCATCCATTTTCAAAGCACAAATTTATGAAACAATTTTAAAAAACAAAAAAAGCACCTCAATAATTATCATTGTGACTAAACTATAGAGAATATTCATTAAAATTTTTCAAAAGAGAATTATGGACATCCTCAAAAATGAGCTGAAATGACACAAATATCTGATCCTGATAGTTTAAGTAAATACTATGAGCTAAATCCACATCGCCGGGGATGCGACGGAATCGCTTTAATCCACTTAGGACTTGAACCATGGATGAGCTGTCGGAATACAGCGTGAGCCATCGATTTCGAACAAAAAACGGAATGATGACTTTCGCCTGGATCGGCATTATAGCAAAATGCTTCAATAGAATTTTATTCACAGATGTTTGAAACTCCTGAAGCGTGAGACCATTATTATATGTCTCCCAATGTTTTGCAAAAACATAATCAAGCACCACATCGGCAACTATTGCACTGTAGCGGGAGTGTGAAGGAATAAAAAGGTTTTTAACATGTCGATAGTTTGGATTTGTATCGGTTATTTGGTCAATATGTCGATGAAAACGAATACCGTCAGAAATTTGGGGAGGGAATCTCGAAAAATCGGTTCCCTTAAAAAAATCGGCTATGAAATTTCCAACCGTTAATTCCTCGTGATTACGACTTAAATATAAATGTGCTAAATAATTCATTATATAATTGATTACATGTTTATTGCGATATTTTTTATGTTTCTTAACATATTTTTAAAGAGCCAAGCAATATTTGTAACTCGTATTTTGCGACAACAAACCTAATAAAAATAAGGAGGATTTATGTCAAAAAAAATGTGATTATTATCGGAGCAGCCGGTAGAGATTTTCACAATTTTAACACTTATTACCGTGCCAATAATCAAGTAAACGTTGTCGCATTTACAGCAGCACAAATTCCCGACATTGACGGAAGAAAATACCCTGCAGAATTGGCCGGGCCAAACTATCCAAACGGTATTCCAATTTATGCTGAAAGCGACCTTCCCCGTTTAATTAAAGAGTTGGATGTTGATGAGTGCGTATTTTCCTACAGCGATGTTCCATATCAGCATGTCATGAAACTAAGTGCTATTGTAAACACCGCTGGAGCAAACTTTACACTCTTAGGACCTAAAGGCACTCAATTAAAATCGACCAAGCCTGTAATTGCAGTCGGTGCCGTACGTACCGGATGCGGAAAATCACAAACTTCACGTCGTGTAATTGAAATTTTAATGTCGATGGGATTAAAGGTGGTAGCCGTACGTCACCCCATGCCCTACGGAAATTTGGTAGCCCAAAAAGTTCAACGTTTTGCAACGGTTGAAGATTTGGCAAAACATAAATGCACCATAGAAGAGATGGAAGAATACGAACCACACGTAACCCGTGGAAACGTAATTTACGCCGGAGTTGACTATGAAGCTATTTTAAGAGCTGTTGAGAACGATCCAAACGGTTGTGACGTAATTCTCTGGGATGGTGGTAATAACGACTTCCCATTCTTCAAGCCTGACTTGATGATTACGGTTGCTGACCCACACCGCCCGGGACACGAACTCAGTTACTATCCCGGTGAAGCTACACTTCGAATGGCCGATATCGTTGTAATCAACAAAATTGACAGTGCTGATGCTGCCAATATACAGATTATTCGTGAAAACATTCAAAAAGTGAACCCTAAAGCCATTGTTGTTGACGGAGCTTCACCCATCACTATTGATAAACCCGAATTAGTTAACGGAAAAAGAGTGTTAGTTGTTGAAGATGGCCCAACCTTAACTCACGGTGAAATGAAAATTGGTGCCGGAGTAGTTGCTGCAAGAAAATTTGGTGCAGCCGAATTGGTTGACCCCCGCAACTATGCTGTTGGAAAAATTGCTGAAACGTTCCGCATCTACCCCAACATCGGAACACTTCTTCCGGCTATGGGATATGGAGAACAGCAAATTAAAGACCTTGAGGCAACCATCAACGCAACTCCATGTGATGCAGTGGTAATTGCAACACCGATTGATTTAAATCGTATTGTGAAAATAAATAAACCTACGGTTAAAATCGGATACGACCTTCAAGAAATCGGGCAACCCGATCTTTTGAAGCCCTTGAAAGAGTTCGTTGCCAAATACGTAAAAAAATAATTCAAGGAAATTAGAACCAACAAAAAGAAAGCGGGGAAAAAATCCCCGCTTTTTTTATGGATTGCATTAAAAAATGTAATTTTGTCAGTACAAATTACACAATATGACATTTGAATTACAAACTATAAAACAACGTTTTGGGATTGTAGGAACAAGTCCCGGTATCGATCGGGCAATTCTAACAGCCCTACAGGTGGCACCAACCGATATGACGGTACTCATCATCGGAGAAAGCGGTACGGGAAAGGAAACTTTTCCCAAAATTATACATCAATTCAGCCATCGAAAGCATCAACAGTACATAGCCGTAAATTGCGGTGCCATTCCTGAAGGAACCATAGATTCGGAACTTTTTGGGCACGAGAAAGGAGCTTTTACGGGAGCCATTGAAGCCCGGAAAGGTTATTTTGAAGTGGCCGATGGCGGCACCATTTTCCTCGACGAAGTTGGCGACCTGCCCCTACCCACACAAGTGAGGTTGCTTCGCGTGCTCGAAACCGGTGAATTTATCAGAGTAGGATCGAGCAAAGTACAAAAAACCAACACACGCGTAGTTGCAGCAACAAACGTGAATTTGGAAAAAGCCATTCAGGATGGAAAATTCCGTGAAGATTTATATTATCGTTTAAACACTGTTCCCATTCGCCTACCGGCTCTTCGTGAACGTAAGGAAGATATCTATCCGCTATTTACACGCTTCGCGGTGGACAACGCCGAACGATATCGACTTGAACCCATTCGACTAACTCCGGAAGCGCTTGAGATAATAGAAAACTATCGTTGGCCGGGAAATATCCGACAGTTAAAAAACATTGTAGAGCAAATGTCCATCATTGAAAAAGATCGAATCATTACACCCGAAAAACTTTTGCACTATATCCCCGACATTCATGCCCCGCATTTGCCCGTAATAGGGAAAAACACTCCAGAAGCAGAAACCCATTCTGAACGCGAGATCCTTTTCAAAATACTCTTTGATATGCGAAAAGAGATCAAAGAACTCAAAGAATTGATTTACAATTTATCCGACCAACGAACTATTGTATCAACTCATCCGATTGAACCCATTCAAACCCCTATTACTCCACCGCCAACGCTTCCTGCAAGAACGGTAGAAACTCCTTTCACGAGCACCTTTTTTGAAACTCAAAATCGTACGAAGAAAGAAGATATTTTCGAGGATACCACTGAACTAGAAGAAGAAAATTACTCCTTGGTTCAAAAAGAAAAAGAACTTATCATCAAAGCATTAGAAAAACATGGCGGACGAAGGAAACTTGCAGCAGAGGAACTAGGTATTTCTGAACGAACCCTTTATCGGAAAATTAAAGAATATGATCTCAAATAAAATCATGATTTTCACTTTTATAATTGCGTCTGTTTTTACAGCATGTAGTGTAAAATATTCGTTCACAGGAGCCTCCATTCCATTACAGGCCAAAACCTTCTCCATTGCAGACTTTGAAAATATGGCTCCAACGGTTAATCCTACATTATCATCGCTTTTGACCAACAAACTCTACGAAAAGATTCAATCATCCACATCTCTTGTGAATACAAGTTTTGGAGGCGATATGGATTTCTCCGGAACAATAATAAATTATACCATTACTCCTGTTGCATTACAAGGAGGCGAGATAACCTTGGCTGCAAAAAACCGACTTACCATTTCAGTACAAGTAGTTTTTACGAACGTTTACCAACCGGAAAATAGTTATAAACAAACAATTAACCATTACGAAGACTTTGATTCAGCTCTTGACTTTATGTCGATAGAACAATCTTTAGTTGAAGAGATTGTGGACAAAATAGTCACCGATATCTTCAATAAAGCCTTTGTGAATTGGTAAGTAAAAAGATCAGGTGACATGGAAATTGTGAGAAACCATGAAAGCATGTGATTTCAATGAACTGATTGAAAATGTCAACATCCCAAATAAGGAATCGCTTTCTGACATTGATTCATTATTGTCGGAGTATCCATGGTTTCAAGCCGGGCACCTTTTGATGATTCAATGGCTCCACCTAAACCAAGATATCCGTTTTCGCAACCGTTTGCACATGGCTGCAGCTCATCTCCCCGATCGCGAAAAACTGTATTATTTGCTTCAAACCTTAAAAAGCGAGTTGGAGCAGAAGAACAAAACAGAAGAAAAAGTGATCGTCCCGTTGCATCCTTCAGACGCTGTTACTGAAAAGGTGGATATGCAAAATACCTTTATTGAAATCGACAGAAAACTACGAATTAACGAGATAGAGTTATTCATTAAAGAACACGGGATGCTCTTTTTCGATTTTCCAATCAACGATGACCCAAATCGAGAAAAAAATATCAAAAGCACATCGGTTCCATCGTTCGATATTTTGGCAGAAATTGAAAAACTACCGGATAAGAAAATAGAAATAGAACAGCCAATGGACGATAAATTGCGAAAAATAGCACGCCAACAATCGATCATTCAACGATTTATTGAAGAAAAACCTAAGATTATACCTAAAATGGTGACGGAACCATCCGAACCGGTTGATATTGCCAAAGATTCGGTTCAGGAAAAATTTGATTTTTTAACCGAATCGCTTGCAAAAATTTATGTTAAGCAAAAATTATTCGACAAAGCAATTGATATTTATTCAAAATTAAGTTTGAAATATCCCGAAAAAAGTAGTTACTTTGCAGAACAAATTGAAGAAGTGAAAAAACTAAAAATCAGTAACGCATAATTCATAAAGCTATGTACATTTTTGTGACCATTTTGATTTTTATTGTTAGCATTCTGCTGATTCTCATTGTGTTGGTACAAAATTCTAAGGGTGGCGGACTGGCCTCAAACTTTACCGGGAACACTCAAACAATAGGAGTTCGTAACACAGCCGATTTTTTAGAAAAAGCAACCTGGACTTTGGCCGGAATTTTCTTTTTTCTATGCATTTTGGCTGTTTACACCATGCCAAAAACGGAGGAATCATCAAAATCGGCGTTAGAGGAAAAAGTACAGAACGTACAAACCATTAACACTAATACCCCTCCACCAACTCTTCCAACAGGGGATCAAGAGTAAGACAATAACTAACAAAAAAGGTTGCCCAAAGCAACCTTTTTTTATATGTCAAGCAAACCCGGAGGACATTGAATAACAACCTTTGTGTGGGGAACAATTTCAACAATGATTTCATCAGCAAAAGGTATAAAACGCTGTTTACCTTGATCTTCAATTAACAACAACGGATTACCAGGAATAGGTTCAAAACCCACACATTTCCCAAGATAACCAACTTGCAGGTCATAAACATCGAGATTTCTCAAAGAAAAGAGTAGCCCAAACTCATCGTTTTCCAAAATCTTTTTGGGGAGAAGTACATCACAACCGACAAATCGTTTTGCTTCATCAATGGAATCCAGAAGTTCAAATTTGATAATATAGGATTCATTGCTGTGTTCAATAAATTCTTCGAGAAAAAGAGGAACCGGTAATCCGTCGATTTGGACGAATACCGGTTCATCAAAATCCAGAGTTTCAAGATTATGTACTGTCTTAAAAACAACCGCGCCGTTCAAACCATGTGTTCTAGTGATTTTTCCGGCCGGAAAACAGTCGGCGGGTTTAAGGTCAGCCATTCCTGGATATTAGTTTTCTTCGCTACTTTCAGCCTCTCCTTGAGCTGCCTCAGCTGCTTTTTGTGCTTTTGCAGCAGCAATCTTAGCTAAACGCTCTTCATTTTTCTTACGTTCGTTTTCAAGACGTGCTTTTTCGGATTGTGTCAGCGATTTTTTCTTTTTCTCAAGGTACGCTTGCTTTTTAGCGTCGTTTTTTGCTTTCCACTCAGCAAAACGTTGTTCCATTACTTCTGTGGTAAAAGCACCCTTTGCAACTCCTTTCATCAAGTGACGTCTGTAAAGAACTCCTTCACGACGTAAAATGGATTCCACTGTTTCGGTGGGAATTGCTCCGTTGTTCAACCATTGGATCGCTTTCTCAAAATCGAGGGTTACGGTGGCAGGATCTGTCATCGGATTGTACGACCCAATTCTTTCAATGAATCTACCATCTCGTGGCGCCCTGCTGTCTGCTACCACTATGTGGTAGTAAGGACGTGCTTTGCGTCCATGTCTTGCTAATCTGATCTTTGCAGGCATTTTATAAAATTTTATAGGTTAAAAAAAGCGTTGCAAAGGTAGAGTTTTATTTTTGATTTTCAAAATGAACATCAAAAAATCGACGGATGGAGTATTTTCCACCCATCGATTCCATTTTCTAAATTAGAATAGTACTATTTTCCGAATAATTCGTTTACGATGGCTTTGAATTTGAATAAAATAAATTCCCGGCTGATGGCTTGTTACTATTCTAAATTCAATTCCTTTATAGCTATCCATTGCAATGGTTTGCCCGGCCATATTGATTATCGAATAGTGACCGTTTCTCATTTCCTCGGGTAATTGCACTTGAAGGAAATCGTGAGCAGGATTAGGATAGATTTTTATGTTTTCATCGATAAGATCGGTGAAATCAACTCCAACGATACTCCGATAGGTATATAGAACCCACTCCTTGATGATTTTTCCACCCTCACTTTGCGATTTAACAGAAAAGGTGATTTGCGGTTGTAGTTTAATAGGTGTTGTTCCGCTAATGATTTCTTCATCGCCTACGAATACTCTTGCCCCTTCCGAAACCGTCCATTGTGGAATAATTGTATCGATAGGAACGTAATTGGGTAAATGTAGCACCATCCGCTGATTTGCAGGATAAATTTGCGCATTATAAAAGATGGTTGTGTCGGTTTCTTCGGTCAGTCTCATTACGATTGGGACGGTAAAACTAAGGAATGCAGCCTGTTCACTAACATTGTTGGTAACAATTATAGTCCAATCGGAATAGTCCACATTGTTCTCAGCTACTACACGAATAATTTTGGGAGTGCTGAAGTCAATAACGGCGGTACCGCTCGTAATAGGCTCACCGTTATAAATAGCCTTAGCTCCGGGAGAAAGAACAAAAATGGGTACTAATAACGTGAGATTGGCTTCGATGGGCATATTTACCCTTATTTCGTGGTTTTGGACGTTGATAATTGATGGTTGGGTTTGCCCGGTAAATCCAAACGACAAAAATAAGGTTTCGGTTGAAGGATTCTCGGGTTTGGTGACGGTAACAAGCCATTCTTTTTGTTGACCAGTAGCCGATTCAATAACGTAGGTTACTGGGTTGGTGAAATTGTTTGTTGTTACACCACTAACCTGTTGAACGCTTCCAACATAAGCTGTGGCTCCTTCGCTTAGTGTAAAGGTTGGTGTGAGTGATGCCAGATTGGTTGAATAGGGCATGGTGAGATCGATAGTGCATAATTGGTTGTTGATTATTGTACTCCCAATCTGTCCGGCAATGTTGAATTGCAGAATGTCAGCTCCTGCTTCAATTAGGTTAACCGTAACTTGCCATAGGGCTGTATCGTTACCATTGATAATTTTATAAACTACGGGCTGATTCAAATTAACCGTGGATACGCCGGATTGTTGCACTTGATCATTGATCTCGGCGCGGGCTCCGTAGGAAAGCACGAATCGTGGTTGAAGTGCTGAAAGGTCGGTGCCGATAGGCATGGATAAATGCACCTCTTTGGTGGCTGAATTGATTTGGGTATTGCCAATCTGTCCAGGTATGGAATAACTTAAAATATTGGTTTCCAAAGGAATATAGCCTCCGGAGCAAAGCAAATAAAATGCGAATGTTTGTTGGAGATTTACTATGCTGTTGTCTTTTCTTAATAAAATGGAACTTCTACCATAAGAAGTTTGATGAGTTGTAGAATAAGCTAATCGCAGTGTTCTGTTAGCGCTTTGTCCTGTAACATTGAGAATGAGATAGTAATCCTGATCTCCATCTAAGTCTTGTGGTGTTAAAAACTCCAATAGAACGTATTGCCCGATATTTGCGGCTGTAGGCTTATAGGGATTGGTTTGTTGCACTAAAACAAAATTATTGCCTTGCTTTTTGAAGAGTTTTCCGGTTACTTCAATGGTATCAGCATTCAAAGCATTAGCGCTTTGACTTGAGTGTATTTGAAACGCCATGTGGGTCACCCGGAAAGATGATCCATGGAGATTGGGAACCCAGTAGAGTTGTCCAAATCCATGATTTAGACTGCTGCTGTCGGCAAAAACATACGATAATCCATTTGTAGAGGACGGATCGAGAAAAGAATATAGCCCTTCAGTGATGGTAACTATATTTTGCGTCCGGTTCAGATTCGTGCTTTCGGTTTGCCCATCGGTAACTATGGTCGTAAATTGATATTGCCCCGGGTGAGTTGGCCGAAAATTTAATGTTGTGACTAATGTATCCCTTTGGCCAATGGCAAAATAACGCGGTTGGCTTTCTGTGGTTTGAATCGTATTTAAATCGGGTATATCAAGATTTTGAATGGATACTTGTGCACGGACATTGTTTCGAGCGACGCCCCCAAAATTTAGAACGGCAGTTCTAGTTTGAATAAATGGTTCTAATAATCCTATCGGAATATTGCGATATCCGCCAAAATAGTTGAAATTTAGATTGGATGAAAGGTTTAGTGGTCCACTCAGGCGATAGTCAAACCACTGATTTTCGACTCTTAAATCGTTGTTTTGAGGTTGATAGAAAGCCATATCGTCGAGCATGAAAAAGTAATGGCTCGACCCTTTCTGATTTACGCTCACATAGATGCCGGCTTTCCCTGCAACGGGGGTGTTGGTCAGGTCGATATCAAATAATTGGGCGTTGTCCGATGGCAGATTTTCTTGATAAGGAATTTCAACTCTATAGTCAACAACATTGTTGAGATTTCGGAACCGAACAGAAACAGAAGCTCCAGCCGGTTTAAGCAACCGGAAAAAATATTCCATTCTGAAATGAACAACCGGGTAACTTGATAAATCGACCGGGCCATATTCGATGGTAGAATTCATGGTAACCGCCGGAGCAACAGCATTCCCTTCGGGTCTGGTGTTGTACCAATCCGAAGGCATCAACAGAAAACCATTGGCAGCTGTAGTACTGGCGATTGCCGCAGCGGGTGTGAGTTGATTTCGAGGAACCAAACCTCCATTGGGACTGGTGTATCGCCCGCGTGGTCCTTGTTGCGACCATTGCCAGTAAAATTGATTGCCGGTTGAATCGGTAAATGTCCATCCCGCAGGAAGGTTTTCAATTACAGTTGAATCGTTATTAACCGTGGAACTCCAGAACTCACTGTTAAATACTTCGGTCCAAATGATTTCTCCGGGATAACGATTATTTTCCACTAAGGATTGACTTGATAAACTCATGTGAAGTCCGATGGAAAATACAATGAAAAAAGTTTTTATCGCTCTCATTCGATTTTGGTTTATAGTTATTGAATTATTTTTTCAAACTTAAAATAATCAAAAATTGCCGGTGCAATTCTTGATACCGGGTCATAAAGCATACTACTTCTGAGCTTTTCTTGCGGCAGGAAATGAAATTGGGCATCAACTGCATTCAGGACCGATAAAATAACGCTTACAATGATTAGCCATTTTAAAAGTCCTAAAATGGCACCCAAAAGTTTCGTTACAAACCCTAAAGCAACGATTTCAAACAAAGTATTTACTAAATGTGCAATAAGGTGAATGGCAACAACTAAAAGCAGAAAAGTTATTGAAAATGCGATCAAGGAAAGATATTTTGAGTTAAAGTTTAAAGTTTGGGTTAGGAAATTTGCAACTACATCAGAAAAAAGAATTGCTCCGTATATTCCCAACCCTAAAGCGACTATTGATCCTAACATAAGAATTAAACCGCGCTGAAATCCGCTCCAAATGCCCCAAAGTAAGGGAAGTAGAATAAAGATATCGATATAATTCATAAAAAGGAAGTTGAGCAAATTGCAGATACGAAGTTAAACATTTTTCTAACAATTTGTAAATTTATTGTAAAAAAGCTATTGTTTTCTATCTTTGTCCAAATTAGGTTAAAAAATTATGTTGCTTTTTAAACATATTGTTTGGCTGTATTCAAAGAGCAGGATACCGCAAATTGAGAACTATTCAAAACGAGCGACAGAAATTCAGTTTCGTCAGATAGATCAACTTTTACACACGGCCAAAAAAACCATTTTTGGTCAGGAATATAAGTTTTCTACTATAAAATCGGTGGAAACTTTTCAAAATCGGGTTCCGGTTCACGATTATGAAACAATAAAACCGTATATTAAACAACAGATGACCGGGGCTAATAACGTTCTCTGGCCCGGAAGAATACGCTTTTTTGCAAAATCATCGGGGACAACTGCCGATAAGAGCAAATTTATTCCTATCACCCGAGATTCTTTAAAAAAATGTCATTTTAAAGGTGGTTGGGATGTTTTGGGTGTACATCTGTCAAACAATCCTAGAACTGCAATCTTCAGCGGAAAAACCCTTACTTTGGGAGGCAGCACACAAATAAATCAGCTATCGCCCAAATCGTATTTCGGAGACTTATCGGCCATATTAATCGGAAACACGCCTTCATGGGTAAATTTTGTTCGCGAACCCCACCCATCAATTGCCTTAATTGAGAATTTTGAGCTGAAAGTTCAAAAAATTGCCGAATCAACCCTGCACAAAAATATTGTCGCATTGGCAGGAGTGCCAAGTTGGAATCTGGTGCTGATCAAGGAAATACTACGTGTTTCGGGGAAAGAGCGCCTAGAAGATGTTTGGCCTAATATCGAACTTTTTATTCACGGAGGAGTAAGTTTTCTCCCTTACCAACAGACCTACAAGGAGCTTATTACTTCGCCCAAGATGCAATATCTGGAAACCTATAACGCATCTGAAGGTTTTTTTGCTCTTCAAAACGACCCCAACGATTCATCAATGCTATTGATGCTCGATTATGGTATCTTTTACGAATTTGTTCCACTAGACCAAATTGATCGACCCTTTCCAACGGCTTGCACTGTTGCCGACGTTGAATTAAACAAACCCTACGCCATGGTGATTTCAACCAACGGTGGTCTATGGAGATATATGATTGGCGACGTTGTGGAATTTACATCAAAAACACCTCCAAAAATAAAAATTGTTGGACGTACCAAACAATATATCAATGTATTTGGTGAAGAACTGATGGTACACAACGCCTTAACGGCTCTTCAACAAACGTGCACCCAAACAGGTGCCAAGGTTATTGAATTTACGGTTGCTCCAATGTTCATGGGAAGCAACACCAAAGGCGCTCATCAATGGCTTATCGAGTTTGAAACCTTGCCACAGTCCATTGCTGAGTTTTCTGCACTTCTTGATAAAAATATCCAATCATTAAATAGCGATTATGAAGCCAAACGCTTCAATGACACGGTTTTAATGCCATTAAACCTAATCGTGGCGCAACCAGGCTTATTTTATCAGTGGATGAAACAGCGCGGAAAAATGGGTGGACAAAACAAAATTCCACTTCTATCGAACGACCGAAAATATATGGACGAACTTCTTGAGATGAACAGCAAACTGAATCAGAATCTCTCCTAATGATTAAAAATGCGTTAAGTCTGTCGCTTCTGTGGTTAATAACTCTTGCCTTTCAGTCATCCATCAACGGGCAAGGTATGAAAATCGATACGGGAAAGTTTAAAAACTGGTGGGTTGACTCTGAGGGAAATATTTTTCTTCAAAAAACTGCTTCGATTGAAAAATATGATACTCAAGGAACAAAAATAGCTGTATGGAACAGTCCGAAACAAATGGAAATTCACTCCTTCGATGTTTCTAATAATTTTAAAATCGCTGTTTTCTTTGAACAGTTCGACTGTTTGATTTTGCTGAATCAACAATTGATTGAAATTTCTCCGCTTTTCGACCTGCAGCAAAGGATGTTTGATATTGTGGCTGTTTGCAACACATCCGACGGGAAATTTTGGGTTGCCGACGGAATTCAAAACACGCTTTCCAAGCTACGTGAAAATTTTTCTACCGAATTTTCCTTTACTTTCAGTTGGCATGGCAACACTAATTCTATTAAGAAAATGAAAGAGTTTAATCAACAACTTTTTATTTTTTTGGAAGATAGGTGGTTGATTTTAGATTTATTCGGACAGAAAATAAGTGAATTACAGCTTTCAGGTGCAGAGCAAGTGCAACTTAGCTATCCAAAAACATTAGTGGTTGATAACGACCTGTTAATAGAGCTTGATTTATCAGACTTTTCCATAAAAGAGCTTTTTCCTCTGAATCCGGGTTATAAAGCTGCATTCCGATATAAAAAGAATCTTTACTTATTTGGCGAACAAAGTTTCGAAATAGTTGAAGCTTTTTAATAAAACCTTCAATCGATTGGGCTATCGTAGTCGCATTATTTCGAATTCGCGGCATTACGGCTTGGGGTGTTGTTTACCCGATAAAGACTCTTTAGCGTCGTTTCAAAATCGGATTTAATCACTTCGGTAACATTTCCTAGAATGTTGGCTAGGGTATTGATTATTTTGCATATCAAAATCAACCTAGTAAAAAAATGATAAAGCGATTTCTATCCCTTCTGTGTGCAATACCCTTTTTTTGGGGTTGCACTCAAAACAATACAAAACCACAAGAAATAGCTCCTCGTGTGCGAGTTGAAAAAGTGGCACCTGTGGCTCCGGAATCAACACGTGAGTTTCCGGGTAAAATAAAAGAATATCAATTGGTTAGGCTATCATTCAAAGTAGCTGGACCTATCCAACGTATTTGGGTAAATCAAGGAGCCTTTGTGAAAAAGGGTGAACTATTGGCCGAAATCGATAATCGGGATTATACCATTCAATACGAAGCCACAAAAGCCGAATACGATAAAATTATAGCTGAAACCAGCCGAGTAATTGAATTATACAATAAAAACGGAGTTTCGGAAGCCGATTATCAAAAAGCAATAGCCGGTCAAAAAATGATAACATCAAAATTGCAATATTCGGAAAACCAATTGAACGACACCAAACTATACGCTCCATTTTCGGGTTACATACAGCAAATCTATTTCAAACCGGGCGAAATTGTTAATATCGGCATGCCTGTTCTTGAAATCATTGATGTATCGAGACCTGTTTTTGAAGTTTTTCTCCCTGCGGAATTCTTCATACTCCGAGACCGTTACAAAGCCATCGAAGCGATGTCGCTGATGAGCGGTGATACAATAGCTATTGTCCCACTTGAAAACGAAGCCAAAGCTTCAGGCGGACAACTGATTAAGGCCATGTTTACTTCCAAAAACCCAACGATGTCGATGTCGTTTATCCCGGGAACGGAAATTACCATACGAGTTACTCTTTCGAATACGGCAGAAAATAACATATTAATTCCCATACAATCCATATTTTATCGAGACAACCGACCCTTTGTATGGGTTTACAATAGTTCTGACTCAACAGTTCAATCCAAACAACTTGAGATTGTAAAAATTCAAACCGACGGAAAGGTAATAGCACGAAATCTAGAACCCGAAGAAACAATCGTAGTTTCCGGAGTGAATGCTTTGAAAGAAAATACTAAGGTCCTATTGATTGAAAGGGCTTCAAAAACCAACATAGGTCGTTTGTTATAAAACAATTATCCCGTGTAACAAGCTGTCTTGAGTAATATGTTTGTCGATTGATTGCAACAAAAGAAAAATCAAATAACATGAAGCATTTATCAGAACTTGTATTTCGCAGAAAAAGCCTATTTTTCTTCCTATTGACAGCCATTGTTGTGGGGGGACTGCTCTCCTACCGTTCAATAAGTAAATTAGAAGACCCTGAGATTGTAGTTTTTTTATCCAAGGTAATAACCATTTATCCCGGGGCTTCGGCTCATGAAGTGGAAATGCAAGTTACCAATGTTTTGGAAGATGCCTTGAGCGAACTCCCTGATATTGAAAGCATTCGTAGCCGTTCGTCGGCCAATATTTCCATCATCGACGTGGAATTAAAAATGACGGTTCCTCAGCACGAGATTCCCCAACGATGGGAGTTTATGCGAAGAAAGATACAAAAAGTGTTGCCCAATCTTCCGAAAGGCGTTCAAGCTCCGATGATTTTGGATGATATTGGCGATGTTTACGGAATGTTTTATTCTTTAACTACTGATGGTGCTTCCTACAGAGAGTTATCGGACTATGCTCAATACTTAAAAAAGAATTTGCTCCGCATCAAAGGCGTAAATAAAGTGGCTATCTATGGAGAACAACCCGAAACCATAGAAATCATATTCACTCCTGAACATTTGGCTACCATGGGAATTTTTCCGGCACAAATTGTCGCAGCTTTAAACGACTACACCGCAACGCTTTTTGCCGGAAATTATCAAACCAACGACCAAAACCTTAGAATTCATGTAAATGGCAACCTAACAAGCCCGGAAGAATTGGGTAATATTGTTATCAAGGGTCTCAAAGGAGAATTGTTTTTATTGAAAGACATTGCTAAAATTGAGCGAACTTATGCTAAACCCTTGCATAACACTCTATTCGTCAACAACAAACCGGCCATTGGCATCTCAATCTCCATGGAGTCGGGCGAAAATATCATAGAATTAGGCGAACGAGTTGAATCTTATATGGCAACAGCCACTAAAAACCTTCCTGCCGGATACAAGCTTGAGAAAGTATTTTTCCAACCCGATATTGTTCGAAAAGCCATCAGCGACTTCATGATAAACCTCATAATGTCGGTAGCCATCGTCATTTTAGTATTAATGTTAACGATGAATTTACGAAGCGGAGTAATCATTGGCTCGGGGCTGTTGTTTACCATTCTGGCAACGTTTCCGTTTCTGCAAATGGCCGGCGGAACTATGCATCGCATTTCACTGGGGGCATTTATTGTTGCCATGGGAATGTTGGTGGATAACGCCATTGTGGTGCTTGACGGAATCTTAGTCCAAACTCAAACTCGTGGCCGAATAAAAACTTCCTTTGTTCAACCGGCAAAGAAAACTGCCTGGCCATTGCTTGGTGCAACTCTGATTGCTGCTCTTTCATTTCTACCGGCAATATTGTCGAGAGATACTGCCGGAACTTATATTCACGATTTATTTATTGTTTTGTGTGTGTCGTTGCTTATAAGCTGGATTTTGGCTCTGACACAAGTACCACTGTTTGCAGCCATGTTTATTAAAAAAGAGTTGCCGGCAGAAAAATCAAAACTGTATGGAAGCCGCGGTTATGAATGGCTGAAAAACACACTCGAATTCTTCCTCCATCATAAAATTGTGACAACCATTGCAGCCTTGATTCTGTTGGGACTATCGGCTTATGGATTTTTTTTCGTGAAACAAACCTTTTTCCCAGACTTCAACTACAATCAGGTTTATATTGAGTATAAACTTCCTTTTGGAACCTCTCCCGACAAGGTAAATGCTGACCTTCATGATATTTCCGAATATTTGCTTAAACACCCCGAAGTTACAAAAGTCACAACGAGCCAAGGAATGTCGCCAACAAGGTATTGTCTGGTTCGTCCTCTGGGAGAAATGTCGGACAACTATGGTGAACTCCTAGTCGATTTCAAAGACTACCGAACCATGATCCGAATGAAACCTATTTTTGAAGATTATCTTCGACAGAATTATCCCGATGCCTATCTTCGGATCAGAAAATATAATCTTTCGGTAAAAGCAAGTCACACTGTTGAAGTTGAATTCACCGGACCCGATCCGGCGGTATTAAAACGTTTGGCAGACAGTGCCATGGTCATTATGCACCAAAGTCCGTTTATCGACCGAAATACCATTTGCACCGACTGGGAACCCACCGGCAATGTTCTCGTTGCTCAGTACCAATCAGAAATTGCGCGACGAAACAACACCGGCCGCACCGATGTTGCACTGGCTTTGCTGGCCGCTACCGATGGTTTGCCCATTACCAAGGTATATGATGGACAAAATCCCGTTAACATACTACTTAAAATCCGCAATCGCGATGGTTCAAAACCTATAGATCTTGACGATATTCCTGTTTGGAATCTTTTGCCCAATATCGACAACATCAACCAAGAGACTATTTCGCAGATTTTCATGGGCCAAAAAACATTTGAATCCTTAAAAGAAGAAATAATTCGATCGGTTCCACTAAGTAGCATAACCAAAGGAATTACTCTAATGCCGGAAGAACAGGTAGTCCGTCGTCTTAACGGCCGACGATCAATCCAAGCCCAATGTGAGCCGCTTGCTGATCAAAACCCGGCCATTGCTCGACAAAATATTAAACAGGCCATCGAAGCCATTCCCCTTCCTGAAGGCTATACCGTTCAATGGGTGGGAGAATACGAACTGCAAACAACCGCTTTGCGAAACATTTTCCAATATTTGCCCCTCACTATTCTCATAATTGTAGCTATTCTCATTGTTTTGTTTAATGATTATCGCAAACCTCTTATCGTATTGCTCTGTATCCCCATGGCCATTATCGGCATAGTTCCTGGACTTTTGATAACCTCGCAACCCTACACTTTTATAGCAATTATTGGAACTTTTGGCCTCATTGGCATGTTGGTCAAAAACTCAATAGTTTTAATTGATGAAATTGAAGATCAACGTCGACATGGCTGTCCCGCCTATACCTCCATTGTAAAAGCAAGTATAGCACGAACCCGTCCTGTATTGATGGCCTCTATTACAACCATTTTGGGAATGCTTCCATTGTTGACCGATCCAATGTATAGCAGCATGGCTGTCACCATCATCAGCGGCTTACTTGTGGGAACTATCATTACCCTGATTTTCGTTCCCATACTCTATGCCGTTTTCTTCAAAATCGACACCTCTAAACCATTAACCAATCTAACTGTTTCAGACCTATTCACCAACAAATAACGTATTAAACATGAATCGCTATTGTTTCATAATTTTCTTATTAATTATCGTAACCGGCCAACCTTTAGCAAGTCAGCAGGTTATTACCCTTGAAGAAGCCCGAAAGATGGCACTGGAAGTTAATCCAACAGCTAACATTGCTATGAAAAATGTTGAAAAAGCCGATGCCGAACGTAAAACTGCCCTATCGTTTTACCTTCCAACCATTTCAGGAACAGCAACCATGGCATACTTTGAAAACGGAATCAAGGAAGATCTGTTTTTACCCGTATATAAACCCGATGTTTCGTCAGGGCAACTTGTTCCCGACTTTTTTTATCATCCCATAACCGGCCTTCCGATATACGACGAATCAGGAAATCCGATTTTTAAATCGTATGCCTACCTTCCATTGGAAATTTCGCTCAAAGGCGCATATATGGCAGGGATTCAAATTCAACAACCAATCTATACGGGAGGAAAAATCGCAGCTGCCAATCGTATGGCAAAGATTGGTCAACAATTGGCCGAGGAAAATCTCTTGCTGCAAAAGCTTCAACTAATTTACGAGGTTGATCAGGCTTATTGGCTCTTGCTATCGGTGGAGGGAAAAGTGAAATTGGCCGCAACAGCGGTATCAATGCTCGACAGCCTCCGTGAAAAGGTTTCAAACGCTGTAAAAGTAGGGCTTGTTCACCATTCCGACCTTCTCAAAGTGAATGTAGAGTACAATCAGGCTCTTTATGATCTTCAAAAAGCCAAAAGTGGGCGAGAAATGGCTCGTATGGCGCTTTGTCAAATGGTGGGATTGCCCTTAAACACCAATCTAATTCTCGCCGATAGCATTATTCAAATAGAGCAAAACATCCTCCATCAATTTGATAACGAATCTATTGAGCAACGCCCTGAACATAGAATTTTGTCGGGACTCGTTGCCCTTGAGGAACAAAACATTCGCCTTGAGCAATCGAAATATCTTCCCAATTTTGGCATTGCGGCCGGATATTCGAAAATTGGCAACATCGATTTAGGTCCCAAAACATTAGGCTCGCAAGGATTTAATGCCATGGCAACCCTAAACATACCTCTTTTTCACTGGGGCGAAGGAAGAAACAAAATTAAGTCGGCAAAACTCTCCAAAGAAATTAAACAACTGGAAAAGGAGAATGCCACCCAACTCATGCAGTTAGAACTAGAGCAAACCAAAAAAGACTTGCAAGATGCATGGGTAAAAATTCAATATACACAAACAGCCCTTGATGAAGCTTCAAAAAATTTAGAATTATCAAAACAACGTTATCAACTCGGACAAGAACACGTCACCGATTTACTTTTATCGCAAACACAATGGCAAAAAGCTAGCACCAATCTTATTGAAGCAAAAATCGAGTTTAAAATCCGGGAAACAGCTTATATGAAAGCCTCCGGGAAACTGCAGTTTCCACAATAAATTACACAACAATTCAGCGTAAATTTTACCCTTTGAAAATAAAGGTATTACGATTTTAAGACAAAATATTTTTTCGGATATTTTTGATAATAAAACAGCTGGCGTAAGACTCAACTTGCTGTAAATCAGTGTGACTTTCTCTCATTTATTCTTTTCTTTGCCCTTAAGGGGGTTGGGACTGCTGTGGCTTTTATTATATCTAAATTATTGACATGTATTTGCGTGGTTGAATAGCTCAAAAAATCACACTTTTTTTGCAAAATTTTAAAATTTTCACTATAATTGCATTAAACGTTATCCAACCTAATTGCAATCCTGAATTGCGAAAAAGGTTGGGGACTGAGTTGGCAAAATCTATAGCGTAGAAACTATAAAAAAGCAAACGCGATACCAAAAACAGGGATGCTACACCTTTCAATACCCAGAAAGTCCACATGCCCGAACTGTCAGCCAACTCGGCTGCACATTTTCAAAATTTTGAAAGCTGGCTGCGGCACAAGCGTTACAGTGCTTCCACCAACAAAACCTATACCGGAGCATTGCAGAGCTTTTTGCGATGGCTTGGCGACAAGCCTCCGGAGGCGGTGGTGGGCGACGATGTGGTGGACTATGTGAACCGACACCCATTGCCCAACAGGCTCAGTTTTTCGTTCCAGAACCAGGTCATCAATGCCCTAAAGCTTTTTTACGGGCAGGTATTGCACAGCAGGCTCGATGTGGGCACGCTGGAACGTCCCATAAGGGAGCATAAGCTGCCTAATGTGTTGAGCATGAAAGAGATAAAGTCCTTACTCAACGCCCCAACCAATCGGAAGCATCGAACCATGCTCAGCCTTATATATGCCTGCGGGTTAAGACGCAGCGAGTTGCTAAATCTCAAAATCAGAGATGTTGATGCTGAACGTCATATGCTTATTATTCGAAATTCAAAGGGCCACAAAGACCGCCAGGTGCCCATTTCAGACAAAACAATTGAGATGCTTCGAGAATACTATAAAATGTATAGACCCAAAGTATGGTTGTTTGAAGAGCAGAAAGAGGGCGAGCAATATTCGGAACAAAGTCTGCAAAGCATATTAAAACAGGGTGTTTCGAAAAGTAACATAAGAAAACCCGTAACCTTGCATTGGCCTCGACACAGCTATGCCACACACTTGCTTGAATTAGGGATAGACTTACGCTTTATCCAAGAACTTTTAGGACATAAAAGCTCAAAGACTACCGAAATATACACCCATGTAACTGAAAAAGTTTGCAAAAAATCATAAGTTCATTTGATTATTTGTAAAAATTTTTTACTTTTGCAATATGTATGATTAAAAACATTCGTATTCATCCAATTTAGGATACATAGAATGATTCTATCATACCTATAAATGAGTTATGTGCAAGTTAAAAAACGATACAACAGTCAAGTAAAGGGCTGACTACCCAGAGTGACAAAAAAGAAAACAAAAAAGTGGAGACCAGAAACCACTCAAAAAACGGGGCGAAACCGAAAAGCTATACGAGTAGGAAACCTTAAAAATAAAATTTATGAATAAAAAAACATCACCGCCAAATCCAAATTGGCCAAGTAAGACTGGAAATCCCTCAGGACCTAACAGAGGTAATAATCCTCCTAAAGCACCATCTAAACCAACTCCTCCTCCGACTAAAAAGAAATGATAAATACAAGAAAATTTAAATTATTATGTGACGATCAATTCGTTGGCTTCATATCTATTGCAGATAATAATCCTCGTTTCCCCAATTGTAAAGTTGCATCAATTTGGCCTTTTCAAAGACAAGGTTCATGGACAGCAGGTGACTTAGAATTAGTTGGACAAAGTTTAATAACCGATATTTACGATTTACAGACTTCTGATGGAGAAATACAAAATAACTTAATAGAACAAGCCAGAATTGATCGTGATGCCTGTAGAACTTTTCAAATTGTTCACTATTAAAAACTTTAAGAAGAGGAGAAGAACAACCAACCCATAACAGGCGGTATATTTTATTGCCGAGATAGTGCGGGTTTCAACGTTTCTGCATCTAATAAACTTTCGTGTATCTTGACAGTGAAGTGCTTCGTAATCGGCAACAAAAACATACCGCCAAATCGTTATCGGTCAGCTTAAAAAGAAACACCACCTATGACAAAAAAGAACGTAAAAACGAATTTACTTGACCATTCAGAAGCAAAAGTTAGACTTCTAGGAGAGTATCTAAAAAGATACCTGAACATTATTTGCAATGACGGCTACACAAAACGTATTAAAATTTATGACTTGTTTTGCGGAGAAGGACTTTACGAAAATGGCGGAGAAGGAAGTCCGCTTGTAATAATGCGACAAGTAAAAGATATTCATTTCGTAAATGTTGGCAAGTTTTCAAGCATACCAAAAATTGATTGCCACTTTAACGACATTGAAGAAAGTAAGGTTAAGAAAGTTGAACTTTCTTTGAAAGACAAATCATTGTATTATCCAGAATTTGGCGACTTACAATTTTCAACAGAAGATTACCAAGATCAATATGAAAATCTACTAGTTCAACTTCCTAAATTAAAGACACTCAATCAAAAAGCATTTATTTTCATTGACCCTTACGAATACAAACATATCAAAGCAAGTCAGATAAAAAATTTAATGTCCAAAGGAAATTGTGAAGTTCTTTTGTGGCTACCGACACAGTTTATGTATCGTTTTGCAAGTAATGGAACACCAGAAGCCCTTAAAGATTTTATTATGGAGATAATTCCAAATTTCAGCGAATGGAGACCCGGTAATGTTTGGAGTTTCATATCAGAATTGAAACAAGGATTTCAAAAATTTTTAGGTAACAGTTTCTTTGTTGACACTTTCACTATTCAAAAAGATACAAACACAGTATATTGTTTGTTCTTTTTCACTTCTCATATAAAAGGATTTGAGAAAATGTTAGAAGCTAAATGGGAAATTGACACAGAACATGGAAAAGGTTGGGATTATACAGGTAATACACCAAGTTTATTTCATGAACACAAGACAAATCCACTTGAAACAAAACTGAAAGAATATTTGAAAGCTAAAAAGCGTTTTAATGGTGAAGTATATGAATTTACATTAAGACAAGGTTTTTTACCGAAGCATACGAATGAAATTTTTTACAATTGGCAAAACAACGGTGACTTAGAAGTCTTGACTTCAAGCGGTAAAAAAGCAAGAAAAAAATCATTTTACATTGCATATAATTACTTCAAAACAGACGATAAAAAAGTTACCTTTAATTTAAAATAATTATGGCACAATCAAGCATAGAATGGACCGAAATGACTTGGAACCCAACAACGGGTTGCGACAAAATTTCAGCAGGATGTAAATCCTGTTATGCAGAAGTTATGTCTAAGCGTTTACAAGCAATGGGTGTTGAGAAATACAAAAACAATTTTGAAATAACCATACACGAAGACGAATTACAAATTCCTTACACTTGGAAAAAGCCAACAATCGTTTTTGTTAACTCAATGAGCGACCTTTTTCACAAGGATGTGCCGATTGACTTCATTAGAAAAGTTTTCAAAGTAATGAAAGATAATCCTCAACACGTATTTCAAGTATTGACAAAGAGAGCCAACATTTTAAGGTATTATGACAGCGAAGGTTGGTTAGATTGGACACACAATATTTGGATGGGCGTTTCAGTTGAGAACAGTAAAGTAACAAAGAGAATTGATTTGCTTCGTGAGACAGGTGCAAGAGTAAAATTTCTTTCTTGTGAACCTTTAATTGGTGCAATTCCAAATATGAACTTGGCAGGAATTGACTGGGTAATTGTAGGTGGTGAGAGCGGACGAAAACCGAGACCTATGAAAGAAGAATGGGTAACAGACATTAAAAATCAATGCCTAGATGCAGATGTTGCATTCTTTTTTAAACAATGGGGCGGGACAAACAAAAAGAAAACTGGACGACTTTTGGAAGGCAAGACTTGGGACGAAATGCCTGAAATAGAACTTCATAAAAATGTATAAACAAGAAAGCCGAACCGATAACACGGGTTTTGCGTTAGGCGGGGTGACGTGCAAACTTGGAACTTTGTGCTTTTAATGAACTTTAGTATTAAATTGAAACTTTGTGCTCCGAAATCCCGCACGAACGCAAAGCCCAAAAAACGTTACCAGTAATGCTATTGCAACAGTGAAGACTACAAACGAAAGTGTTTAAACGGACAGATTAAATGCCAACACTTCAGCAAAATCAAAAGAGGTGCAAAGCCACCTACAAGCTGACAGAATTTGCAGCACATTTAATTTTGCCCAACGCACCTAAGCCCACCTACCACCCAACTTCTTGACAAGTTTGCAGACTGTTGATAAAATCTATAAAGTTTATTGCAACCAAATCAAAAAGTCTTTTTACATTTGACAACTATTGTCAAGTTAATATTTTCAAATTGAAAACAACTGGAGAAATAATCAGAGAAAAAAGAGAAAAAAAAGGGTTGCTTTTGCGACACGTTTCTGCTCAACTCGACATTGACATTGCTATACTCAGTAAAATTGAACGTGGAGAAAGAAAAGCCACTAGAGAACAAATTACTAAGTTGGCAGAAATACTTGAACTCGACAAAGAATCCTTGCTTATTCAATATTTAAGTGAGAAAATTCTTTACGAAATTCAAGACGAAGACTTAGCAATGGAAGCTCTGAAAGTTGCAGAAAAAACAATTAAATACAGAGTAACAAAAAACAAATAAAATGGCAGAATTACTAACCATAAAAGAAGCAAGCCAGTGGGCGACAGAATATTTAGGCAAAAATGTTACTACTTCGAAACTATTTATTTACTTCAATTAGTTGCTTATCAATGTTTTAAGTGTTTTGAAACAAATACAAGGTACAAATAAGGCTCAAATACATACTGTAAACTTGCTTTTGGGTGTTTGGGTTTCAACTTAACATTACCCGTTCAATTTCGTGGTATGGTATGCTTTCAGCTTTCTGTATTTGTTCCATTATTCGCAAATACTTTTTGGTAGGTTTTCCTGCATACGTTTTTTTAAAATTCTTTTTATACAGTTCTTCGTATAATTCCTCACTTTTGAAGTAAGCCCCTAATGTTTTATCCAGTTGCCTGTGCTTCTTACTTTGGGTTTGGGTTTCGTACATACAACCGCTGAACGCTTCACGATGTAAAAAGTAACCGCCTATTGAATACAGTTTACGGCAACGCTTCTTTGTTTGTGGGCAAATGAAATACCATATTTTGCCCCTGTTCAGGTTTGAAGTGGTTGAGGTCAAATATACTTTATAGTTTCGTGGTTCGTCCCCGTACTTGTAATCCAGTTCAATGTACGGTTGTTCGCTGTGGGTGTTTACCTGTATTGAAATACTGCCTGTGGGGGTTCCGTTCCTACTCCAGGTTAGTGTACCGCTTTTTATTTGTTTCGGTTTGAGGAAGCCCCAATCTTTCAACTTTGAAATATCAATTTGCAACGCTTTATTGTATAGGGTTGGGAATGTATAGGGTTTTGGCATTTGAAATTTATTTTGAAAATGAAACCTAAATTATCAAGGAACTTTGAAATATTACCAATTTCCAAACTGCAAGGGTTCGCCCTCTGTGGGGCGTACTGTTTCAACCTTTGGGAATACGTACGGCATAAGTTTACAAACTACATTCAAACGCTCCTTTGGGTCTAATGCTTCAAGTGTTTCAGGTAGTTTTTCAAGTTCCTTTTGCATAATGGTTTTGAGGGTTTCCCGTAAATTGTTTGTTAAAACCTGCTCTTTTGTCTTTGTATTCATATCAATTTGAATTTATGGTTAATACTTGTTTGAGTTCCTGTAATCTGTTCAGGTAGGGTAAAAAGGTTCGTTTGCCGTTGTTCGCTTTCACAATGGCAAGGTGGCTTTCAATGAATAGGGAACAATCCGTTATTGTGCTGCGGTCGTTCAGCTTTACGGGTTGGGTTGGTAGTTCAATGCTTGCAAAGTAGTTTTCAAGTTCTGCAATATCACTGTTCCAGTTTTGGAATTGTTCCCTTATAGGGTGTCCAATTCGTCCAGTTTTGAATACCTCAACTTTTGGCAATGGTTCAACGTGTGAAAAAATAATGTTTTGTTGGTGGGTAACTTTAGTAACTTTAGTAACTTTTTCAGGTTCTGGCTGTGGTGGTTGTTCCTGCATGTTCCTTTTCCTGAACGGTAGGTTGCATTCGTTGCAAATTGCTGCAAATTCGTTGCAAATCGTTGCAAATCGTTGCAAATTGCTGCAAATTTCACAATATTTTTAAAATTCCTTTTCAAACTTAGATTCACCAAAGCCCGTTTTCCCATGTAATATCATCAGGCTCCCCATAGTCAGGTTTGACGCTTTCGGTTTTTGGCAAAACGTAAGGCATAAGCTTGCAAAGAACATTCAGCCGTTGGGCGGGTGTAAGTGTTTTTAACGTTTCGGGCAATTGTTCAATTTCTTTTTGCACGAATTCTTTTAGTGTTTCCCTAATATCCATTGTTAATGGTTTAGGGGTGTTGTTCTGTTTGTTGATTTTGTTCGTTGATTTCATATTGCACACTGTTTTAATATATCTAAAAATATAGATATGTTGTTAATTTGGGTTTATTGAAAACGTTGATATAAGTTGTTTAATTTCCTTCTGCTGTTCGAAATATTGTTTTAGTTCCTTTAATTTCTCCAAAAAGGGATAATAAGTTTCGTTCCCGTTGTGTCTTTTAACAGTGGCAAGGTGGCTTTTGATAAACAAAGAACAATCTTTTACGGTGGTGTAATTATTGAGCTGAAAGGGTTGGTTTGGTATTTCAATGTTTGAAAAGAAATTTTCAAGCTCCGAAACATCGCCGTCCCAGTTGGCGGGCGGTTCTTTGGGTTGTTCGACTTTGGGGACTAACAATTCGGCAAGCGCCAAAACGTCTTTTAAGTCGACAACCTTGCCAAATTGTTTGGTTTCGGGTTTTGGTTCGGGTTCGGGTTGTGTTGGCTGTTCCTGAATACCTTGTTTTCTAAATAGTCGCCAGTTCATATTTGTCAAATAGTCGGCAAGGTCTAATCCTTCTTTTCTGTCTTGTTCGGGTGCCAATCGTTCCAATAAATCAGAAAAAATAAAACGTGTCCCCATTAAGCGTTTTTCATACTCTTTGACTTTGGCTTGCCATTCCCAAAAGGTGTTACCGTCTTTTGACAGGTCGGGAAATACACAAACAAACCGCCCCTGTAATACCTTCAATTTGTCAAAGCTAAAGCTGCTTTTATTGTAAACCGCTAACCAAATAAAATTTTCGGGTGTTTCGGGAAACCCAAAATAAAGCGTCCCATAGATGGCAGTTTTTGGGGCTTCGACTAATGCAACGGGGTTTTTTGGGTATTTATTCAAAAGGTGTTCCCCAAACAAACAAGAAATAAATTTTTCTTGCTTTGTGTAAGCGTCCAGCCATTCGGGCAACGGTTTGTTGTTACGGGTGTATTCCTTTGCTATTATGGAGTGCAAAAAGTCCGTTCCCGTTGTATGGTTCTGTTTATCAAACTGTTTTACCTGAATTGCCCTTATGTTGCCATTAAAATCAATAAATGGAAAAGTAATTGCCCCTGCTCTGTAACCATTTACAACCGTTCCCAATCGGTACAACTGAATAACCTTTGTAACCTCATCAACTTCAAAGGGAAATTGTTCCCTGTAAAGTAAATTCCGGATAAACGTATTTTTCTCATAGCGTTCGGGCTGCAACGTTTGTTTGAATGTTTCAAAGTCAAAAAATACGGGTTCAGGCGTGGGTTGTGGTATTACCTTTTTTCGTTGCGGCTTCCAGTTGTTCGGTAATTCCGAACGGTTGCCCTGTTCCTGTTTCCAAATCATTTTTGCGTAACCGTCTGTATAAGGATCTAAAAAATAGTGTCCGTCCCCTTTGTCGCAACGTCCGTACTGTTCGGGTAAATAGTCGCCTGTTTGGGTATCAATGTACCTTACAAACCGTTTTTTACCACAATCGGGGCAAATAAACTTTTTACTGCTTTTATCTAATATGTATCTGTAATCATTCATTTTTCTAAATTATTGCTTGGCATAAGTG